>OGCZ01000680.1_pt1 | contig 13749 bp, 7 predicted proteins | sample 1570211 | NCBI WGS metagenome assembly OGCZ01 (sample SAMEA2582158, study PRJEB24529) | metagenome | biome: Human gut stool | place: China | collected 2011 | reverse complement strand
ACAACAGACCAAATGTTATCAGTCAGCTGACTTCTCTTTTTGGTGAGGCTGGTGTTAACATCAGTGATATGGTTTCAAAAAGCCGCGGCGAATATGCATACGCGATATTTGATGTAGAAGCGCCTGTAAGTGATGAATTTGAGAAAAAGTTAGAAGCAATGGAAAATATTATTCGTATACGAATCTTATAATGCAAAAAAGCAGCGATCAATCTGGTCGCTGCTTTTTTATTTACAAAATTTCATCAATTTCAGCCTGTGTCATAGGCTTAATATGTGCCAGTGTATTTCTTGCATTTCTAAGCCTTGCAATCATTTTCCCATCTTCGAAAGCGACAACTAATCTCCCTAATGATACCAGATGAGACAAGACGCCAATTTCCACATCCTCGGCATCAAAAAACATTTCGCCGTATGCACCAGTAATTGGAAGAAGTGCTTCAATTCCTTTTCTGTATCGCTCCACGATAATGCTTCGCTGCTTTTCTATAATAGGAAATACTACCTTAATCTGCGCTTCCCACATTCGTTCCGCAATCTGCTTTTCGCTTATGTCAGGCCAAAAGGCCGTTCCATCGCTTCTAAATGTTTCTTTTTTTATTGACGCAATTGTCTTTACAGGGTCCTCTAAAAATATACGCCCTCTCTTGATACATGCGCAGGCAAGCTCTGCATCATCTGGCACAACTGATGAGACAGCCTCTGCCAGATACTGGCGAAAGCCCTCTGTCTGCTTTTGCGTGGATGCCGCAAGCATCGCAAAAAGATATGTGTCATAATGTGCTATCTCTTTTTCATAAACAAGTCTTTTGATGCCTCCGCGTTCACGAATTGATACATCTTCTCTTGTTTCAATCAAAAATATGCAGCCCTTTTTCCCTTTGCCAAGCGCCTTGCTGTAGCCTTCCAGAAAAGTATACCACTTCTTCGCCTGCGCTGCATCTGCCTGCGTTACCCAGAGGATATAATGGTTCATTATTAATTCTTCGCTTTTTGCAAGAAACTGCGCATATCCTATTCCTGGCCTATACTGCGCCCTTTTCTCCTGACGGCAATATTGATAAAACAGATATTCCCCTGGATCTTTGCCGCTATCCATAATAATTTTCAGGGAACGGTCTGAGTTTTGCCTTTCAATTTTCGATATGACCAGATCGCTCATTGTCTCATACCACGGGACAAACTGCGGAAGCTGTAAAAACAGATGACTGCCTGACTGAACGGCTTCCACAATCTGATCAATGAAATGTGATGTATTTGTTATATTTTCCCACCATAGTCTATCCATTGTTTCACCCCGTTATTGATTCTCCATGTATTCAAGCAAACGGCTGTCAATTTCATCTGATGTTCCCATCATCTGGAAGAAGCTGTATCGTGAAAACAGATACTTTTCGTTTACTGTATGACGCAAAATATTAAGCTCAAGAAGCTCCTGCATCAGTCCATTAATGATTTGTGTTTTCTGAACGGCAACCTGATTGATGCCTACGCCAATTGCCGCCTCTTTGATATCCTCTGCTGAAAAGCCCTCGCTGTCAGCTGCTGAGTTTGCATTTTGGTGATACAGATACGCCATCAAAAGTGCAATGATATAGTACATGTTATCTTCATCAAGCTTAAGCGTTATCTCAAACTTTTCACGAATCTGATTCATAAAAGACGGATCTGAGAGCACCTTTTTAATATGCTTTTGTGTAACCTCATAGGCTGGTGTATTACCTTCATCATATCCGGCATAATCGTCCTTTTTCATTGCTTCAATTAAATTCGCACAATAAAGCTGAATCAGTCCTGGAAAATAATTGGTGCTTGCTAAAATAAGTGATATCAGCGCCTGACGCTCCTTTGGAAAACGAAATCCCAGACAATAAAGCGGCTCCTCGAGAAGCTGTCTTGCATCCTTTGTGTGAAATGGTCTAATCGTAATTGAGCTTAAATGCGTAATCACACTATTATTAGACAATGCCGCATCGCGCTTAAAACGCACAATATTATGAAGACCTGCAATAACAAACTTAAAGCGGTCCATTCCAATATTTTGAATCTCTTTTAGAGCATCAAACGGTTTGAAATTTACTTCTGTACAGCTCTCGATAAATGTGTCTGCCTCATCTAACAAAAGTAACAGATAAGGAATACGTTCATCTTTATCGTCAAGCAGCCTTTTTTTGATTGCCCTTGCTAGTACATCCCAGTCTGTCGTATCAATTTCTTCTTTTAGAACACCAGCATCATACAGCTCACAGCAAATCTTTTTAGCTGCTCGTTCATAATCCATGCCCTTGATTTCAATGTAAACTGCACGGTTATTATTTTCATCAAAATCAATATCCATTTTTGCCTTTTTTAAAAGTGCCGACTTTCCAAGCTGACGTCCGCCATAAACAATATTGACACCGGAAGGTGATTCGATTTTTTCAAGCTCTTCCTGTCTTCCGATAAATATCTCCGGAGGCATTACCTTTGAAGAATCCCACACATACGGCTGACAATATGAAAATGGCATCATAACAGACATCAATATCTGATTGATAAACTGCACACTGTAATTGTTTACTAAGAACATTAATAATACGCGGTCAATGACTGCAAAGACCTTATCACTAAAGCTCGCCTTTATTTTTTTTGCAAATAATCTTCTGTCTGGAAGTGACAGCGCATAATCAAGAAGAACTAGTGTATTTTTGCTGTTTCCGATATTTTTTAATTCTTCAATCAGACGGTCTGCATCATACTTTCCAAACAGGCAGGCAACGCGAAAGCCCTCTGTCTGCGCCTTTGATCCAAATGCCGCAATCGGATGCTTATAGTTTGCTTTTCTTCCTACTACAGCAGGAATCGTAACCATATAGTTTTCAATTCTTCCAAGCTTTGCCTGCTCCTTTACCTGTGCGTCTAAAAAGCCAAGCGCCTCAAGAAGAGCTGTCAGCTTATACTGTCCCAAAGCCTGTCCGTTATTCATCCAGTTATCAATAAGGCGCTTTGCCCACTTTTCGTCCTTGTTATGAATCCGCACAACTGCCAGATCACTAAGACTCTTGCTGCTGTTAGCAACTGCCTTATAATTATAGTCATACTCTTCAATAAACTTTGCCAGATAATCAGTGCCTCGAATTTCCCGCTCCTCATCTGTCTCTTCACTATTAATTTTTGACAAAAGATCCTCTGCCACTGTATAGTTTTGACATTCGATCATGCTTTTTATTGCGGCAATGCGCTTTTTGCGGCACTCATCTAACGTGTCGTTATTCTCGATTCCTTCCACCTCGCGAAGGAGTGCCTCTCCGCGCACCTTTGCGTCCTCGTGAAGTTTTTTCTCGTACTCCTCCAAGATTCGTTTGAAGAAGCCATAATTTTTCGTCTCATCAGCATAAGCAAACCACTCATTTGCGATCTTCTGAATTTTTTCTTTCTTATTTTCCTTTGTCTCTTCAATCTGTCCATAGCTTTGCGCCAACTCCAGATTTTCAATAAAGTTATTAAGACGGATTTGGGCATCCTTTCCAGCCTGCTCCTTAGATGCCTGAATATTGTATTCTTCTGTTGCATTTCTATTTTTTTGCATATAATCTAAAATCTGTTCTGCTGCTCCGTAGTCGTCTCCATATTCCTTGAAAATATGCTCAAGCTTTTCCTCAAAACTTAACAGCTCAAGCTTAGAATGACGCAAAATACGAGCCGGAAGTGACAATTTCTCAAAATCAGCAAAATTTCCCCGCTTATCTGGGAAATATTCTTCGTCTAAAAGTACCTCGCTTCCTCTTAAAAAATCTATGTAAAAATATTTTTGAGACTCTTCCTTGTATCTGCCATCCAATCTTGCCAGAAGCTCTTTTATTGTCTGCGCTAGCACAGCTTTTCCTGCCTGCACATAAATATCTTCTGCTGTTTCCTTCTTTTGAACGATTTTTTCAGCAGCTTTTAATTCTGCCCTAAGATCACTTTTTATCTCACGGTAGCGCTTTTCACCTGCATCATTTCCAGAACGGCTGAGTCCAGATGCCAGATCAATCCACTCACATGTAATCCCAATAACCTTTTCCATAGCATTTGTCAGGTTATTTCTAAGGTCACTCATAAGATTGCTAGTCTTAAATTTGGTTCCGCCATTCGTCTTTGATTTATCCCAACAGTCATTAATATAGTTTCCTAACTTTTCACGGTTAAGATTTGAATATTCGGCTGTACAGCCATCACTAATAAAATTAATAAGCAAATTTACACGAAACAGACTCGCATACTCGTATTCGCCATTCATGATTGCCTGAAGATATGATGCCATCTCACCATCCTCAGCAAAAACTAATTTCCATGTATCAACAAAGCGCTTTACGTTTTTATGGTTTTTAGGCTGACCTAACACGTACGTTTCATAATATCCCTTTGCACACACTGCCAGATTTTCCAGTCGGTGTTCAATTTTCATCTGATCCCTTAGGCGATAATCGGCGTAGCAATCAATTCCCTTATGGAATTTTCCCTTAAACTGCACCATGCGATATGCTGCGCTCATCAGCTCAGGATAAGCCTGTGTCACAGGAATACTCTTCATGTTCTCATATAATGCCTTCATTTCATAATCATATTCAATATGGTTCATAAAGAAATTGCGAAGGCAGGTAGACAGCATAAGATAATTTGTCAATATATCCTCATTCTGCGGATACATTGCAAAGATTTTATGAGAATCATAGGAGCATCTCATTTTAGGATCATTGACTGCGTAAGCTAACTGCTCATACAGCATTTTATATTGTTCATTTGTATCCTTTACAGCATCGAGATAAGCTGTAGCACAGTAAGTTTTTTCTTCCACAATCATCATGCAGGCATTTTGTATTTCATCTTTTGAAGAGTCTGCTGACTGATCTGGTAATTGATCTTCAAATTGACTTTCTGGCTGACACTCTAACTGATCTTCTGACTGGCTTTCTAGCTTACTTTTTAACTGTTCTTCTACTTTACTCTCTAATTTTACTGATTGATTTTCCTTCTTTTCTAACAGCTTCTTTGGAGAAAACGGATCATTTGACACATACTCAAAATATTCGTTTTTTAGCAAATCGTAGCAGATTACACACTTTGGATCAAATGTCATTTCTTTTACTACATAATCGGCATTGCAAACTGCATAATCCCTGTTTAGTCCGGCAACAATAACGTAATCAGTGCCATAATTTACGCTCTCTCGAATATTTTCAAGAAGAATATCTTCATCCTTACTTCCCTTTAAGCTCCAGAAAATACCAATCATAATTATGGAAGATGTATCCTTTAATACAGCCACAAAACACTCATCAAAAACTGCTTCCTTCATTGAGGTATTTGGCTGAATAATCTCATAAAATGTATTCAGCAAACGCAGATAAGCAATCCTTGCAAATGCTGCATTGACAGATTCCTCATCCACATCAAGATTCATTTCATTTTTTGCCTGATTATCATAAACAATACCTTTTATTTTTAAATAATTGCGTGCTTCTCTTGACTGCATTGCTTTCCATGCCTTTGCTGAAAGGGAATAAAAAGAATCCAATCCAGGAATTTTATAAATCCTGATATATCCTTTTTCAAATAAGTAGCGAAATGACATTTCGAGTGTGATCATGGATTTCTTCGTTGCGAGTGCCAGAAACTGAATGGAAAGCACACCAAACGTATCAAGACATGTTAAAACCAATCCATTTTCCGTTGCAAACTTTGCACGAATTTCGTTTAAAAAGCTCTTTGTTCCAACTTTTTTCTCTTCTTTTCCTTTTTCAATCTCAAGTGTATAGCAAGCCACATCCTCATTACGAATAAATGGAAGCTGCTTTGCTGCCGCAATCTCTGATAGAAGCTGCGCTTCTTCAACTGCTGCGTTATCTTTCGCAGGCTCCTCGTTGCTTTCTTCCACTACAATGTCAGTCTGATCGCTTTCATTTGATGCTTCTTTAATCGTTTTTGCCACAAATGCCTTTCCAAGCAGCTGATTATCAAATACAGACGACAATTCCAGAATATATGCTATAACTTTGGCGCTGTCTGTCTCATCAAGTGCCTGCATGAATGTACTGTAAGCATCTAATTTTTTCTCTATCTTTTCATCTGACGGTGCTTTTTCATATGCATCCAATAATTCCTTAAGATCATTCTTATACGACGAAATATGCTCGTTTGTATCTGGATCTAGCGACTGCAGGGACTTAAATCGCTTATACGCAAGCCTTCTCTCCTCTTTCTCAATCAGCTGCAGCTGTTCTGTTAAAACATGCTTTGCCTCTGACATAGAAGATTCCATAAGATTTTTTATCCCTGTCTCGCCACAAATATCTGTATAATTTTTTGTCTCTTCCCGCAATTCTTTTAATTTATTCTCAAGTTTTGACGCGATTTCATCTGAAAGTAATTTTTGCTGTTTAATTGACTTTGCTGCTTCGTCCATATCCTGCTGTACTTCTGTCATACAGCATAACAAACGCTCTGCACATGCCAGCAGATTTTTGATTTGATTTTTCTGTTCTTTTTGAGTCATTCGCACATCCTCCTTTAAAATATCGTGTGGTTTTTGTTCAAATCGCCACCATCATATGACTATTTTACCACAGGATTCATGCAAAAGCTACTTTTTTGCAAGTTTTAAACCAAAAAAATCTGCTATCCTAATCTCTTTTGATGCACATCAGCTTTTCTCATCATATATTAAAAAATCTTTTACTAGTTCTAACATATCGGTATCCCGAAGTATTGTCAAGCAAAAAAGGCAGCCTACCTTTTTAGATAAGCTGCCAATGCATTTATTTTTTTTCTTGTTCTGTACTGTCTTCGTCTTTCTCATGGAGGAGCACCACATGAATCTCTTCTGCTTTCTGTCCCTCGGTTTGTGTCACTTCAATATGAAGCTTCTGCGGCTTATTGTTTTGATTTTCTTTGTCCTTTTCTGAATCTTCTTCCTCTGAAACAGGATTTTCAAAATCAAATGAATCGCCTACTTCCGGAATCTTTCCAATCTGCTCGGTAATCCATCCGTTGATAGTAGAAGCTTCTGTCTCGGTGTTGATGGAAAACTGCTCAAAGAAATCGTCTAAATCCATGTCTTCTGGAACGATGAAGCTTCCATCATCTAACTTTTTGATGCCAGCCTCTACCTCATCATGCTCATCCCAGATATCACCTACAAGCTCCTCTAAGATATTTTCCATGGTAACAATACCCTCTGTACCGCCAAACTCATCCACAACAACAGCGATATGAAGCTTTGTCTGCTGGAACTTCTTTAAAAGCTCGGAGATCTTGACTGTAGGCGGAATGAACTCAGCCGGCTTCATGATCGTCTCGATTGACTTTGTAGTTCCTGCCACATAGTTATGGAAATCTTTCTCGTACAGGATACCGATAATATCATCAATCGTATCTTTGTATACAGGGATTCGGGAATAGCCAGATGTCTTGAACACATCTGCAATTTCTTCGTTTGGCGTTGTGATATCAACTGCTGTAACATCAACACGCGGTGTAATGATGTCTCCTGCCTGAAGATCATTGAACTCGATCACGTTGTGAATCAGCTCACTCTCATTACTGTCAAGTCCACCGACCTGCTCAGCCTCATCTACTATTGTAAGAAGCTCATTCTCGGTGATTCCATTTGTTGTGCCGCTGACCTTTAAAAGCTTTCCTACACTGCTCTTTAACTTGATCAGAAGGAAATTCACCGGCTTTAAAACAGTAATTAGAATATTGATAATTGGAGCAACAGTTATTGCAAATTTTTCTGGACATTCCTTTGCCAGACTCTTTGGCGTGATTTCACCAAAAACTAAAGTAATCACTGTCATAAAGATAGTTGATACAGTAGCTCCATTTGATCCGAGCCATCCTACAAAGAGAAGTGTTCCAATTGTTGTTGCTGCAATGTTTACAACATTATTTCCTACAAGTGTACTTGAAATCAATTCATCATAATTCTCTGCAAGCTTGTATGCAAGCTTTGCTTTTTTATTGCCTTCTGCTGCCATATTTTTTAATCTCGGCTTATTCAGCGAGGAAAAGGCCGTCTCTGTTGCAGAGAAAAAGGCAGAACCCATCATTAATAATATTAAAGCGACCACCAGGGTCATACTGTGACTATCCATAAAGGATACTATGCACCTCCATACTAAAATTAAACTAATGTCAGGATCACAACTAGCTGACCCTGACATCGTATTTTACAAAAAAACTCAGGTAACTATTTACTTCAAAATCAATCCTTGAAGTTAAAATATGCCTTTGCATTGTTGTAGCTGATACCCTCGATAATGTTCTTTAATGCCTTCTTATCGTATGGATACTCGCCGTTCTCTACCCAGCCTCCTACTAACTCACACAGGATACGGCGGAAATACTCGTGTCTTGTGTAGGATAAGAAGCTTCTGGAGTCAGTCAGCATACCAACAAAGTTTCCAAGCAGACCAAGGTTTCCAAGGCTTACCATCTGGTTGATCATACCTGACTTATTATCATTGAACCACCATGCAGAACCGTGCTGGATCTTGCCTACTGCCTCGCTGTCCTGGAAGCAGCCCATGATGGTACCGATGATCTCGTTGTCAGCTGGATTTAAGGAATACAGAATTGTCTTTGGCAGCTCGTTTGTAGTGCTGAGTGCATTTAAGAAATCAGCTAACTGAGCTGCTGTTGCATCATTATTGATGGAATCGTATCCTGTATCTGGTCCCAACTGGTTATAGCGGAAGGTATTGTTGTCGCGCTTGCAGCCATAATGCATCTGCATTACCCATCCACGGCGATGATACTCTCTTCCTACATGAATCATAAATGCTGTCTTATACTGGTCAATTTCAAGCTGAGTCAGCTTTTCACCGTTAACCTTCTTCTGGAAGATTGCCTCAACTGCTTCCTCGCTTGCCGGCTGATATACAACATAATTTAAACCATGATCAGATACACAGCACTTCATGGAATCAAAAAATTCCATACGGTTGTCGATTGCTGCAAGCAGACTCTTTACACTGTCTACCTTGATTCCAGATACACAAGCTAACTTCTGTACATACTCTAAGAAATCTGGCTTCTCAATGTTCATTGCCTTATCTGGTCTCCATGCTGGATATACCTTGAAATCTACAGTCTCATCTGCAGCGATCTTCTTATGCCACTCAAGGCTGTCAATCGGATCATCAGTAGTGCAGATCACCTTTACGTTAGACTTACGGATGATATTTCTAACAGTCATAGAATCCTCAGCAAGCTTTGCGTTGCAGATATTCCATACTTCTTCTGCAGTATCACCATTTAATACACCGTGATAATCGAAGTATCTCTGCAGCTCTAAGTGACTCCAATGATACAGCGGGTTTCCGATTGCCTTTTCAAGAGTCTCTGCCCACTTCTGGAACTTCTCTCTGTCAGTTGCATCTCCTGTGATGTACTTCTCGTCGATACCGTTAGAACGCATCTGACGCCACTTGTAGTGATCGCCGCCAAGCCATACCTGAGTGATGTTCTCAAACTTGCGGTCCTCATAGATTTCCTTCGGGTTAATATGGCAGTGATAGTCGATGATCGGCATATTTTCTGCGTAATCATGGAACAGCTCTTTTGCTGTATCAGTTGTCAGAAGGAAATTTTTCCCCATAAATGTTTTCATAATAATATCCTATCCTTTCTTAGTCTTAAAAATTATGATACTTACGAATTGCTCCGTTGTTTCACAACGTTACACCCTGCTTGAAGATTGCCATATCGTGGAAGCCAGCTTCCTCAGCCTTAACCTTCTTTCCAGAAGCAACTGCGAGCACATACTCAAACAGCTCCTTAGAAAGCATTTCCATCGGCATATCCTCTACAAGACGTCCTGCATTAAAGTCAATCCAGTTATCCTTATGACCTGCAAGCTTGGAGTTACTAGAAATCTTTACTGTCGGAACTGGGGATGCAAATGGAGTTCCTCTTCCTGTTGTGAATAAAACGATATGAGCACCTGAAAGTGCCAGTGCAGTTGCCGCAACAAGGTCATTGCCCGGTGCACTTAATAAATTAAGTCCCTTTGTGTGAACTGGCTCTGTATACTCTAATACACCCTTTACAAGTGCGCTTCCAGACTTTTGTGTACAGCCTAAAGACTTATCCTCAAGTGTGGAGATTCCGCCCTTCTTATTTCCAGGAGACGGATTCTCATAAATGGTCTGGTTATGGCTTGTGAAGTAGTTCTTAAAGTTGTTGATCAGATCAACTGTCTTATTAAACAGCTCCTCATTTGCACAGCGGTTCATAAGAAGTGTCTCTGCTCCAAACATTTCCGGAACCTCTGTCAGAATCGTGGTGCCGCCCTTTGAGATCAAAAGATCTGAAAATGCGCCGACAGTCGGGTTTGCTGTGATACCTGAAAGACCATCAGAGCCTCCGCACTTCATACCAATAATCAGTTCAGAAGCATCAATTGGCTCACGTTTGAAGGTGCCTGCATAATCTGCTAACTCCTTTAACAGCTCCATTGCTGCTGCCTGCTCATCCTCAACATCCTGACACTGTAAAAACTTCACACGATTCTTATCGTACTCACCAATGTAATCCATCAGAACCGGAATATTGCTGTTCTCACAGCCAAGGCCAAGTACAAGCACACCACCAGCGTTTGGATGATGAATTAAATCTGCAAGTGCCTTTCTGGTGTTCTCCTGATCGCCGCCCATCTGAGAGCAGCCATAAGGATGTGGGAATGCAACTATGTCCTCTACTGTTCCAACTGCCAGACTCTTTGCCTGCTTCTCCAGTGCAGATGCAATGGAGTTTACACAGCCAACTGTAGGAATAATCCAGATCTCATTTCTTACGCCAACACGTCCATCCTCACGGCGATATCCCATAAAATGTGCGTGCTCTGTCGGCTCTAACTCACTTCCTGACGGATTATATTCATAATCAAGCACATCGCCAAGACCTGTCTTTACGTTATGAACATGCACCCAGGAACCTGCCTTGATGTCCTGCTTTGCCACACCAATCGGGAAACCATACTTGATGACCTTTTCACCTTCTTTGATATCAGCAAGTGCAATCTTATGACCCTGCGGGATATCCTCTAGTGTGGTCACGGTCGTGCCTGCGTTTATCTGTGTACCAGCTGCAATAGGAGCCAGTGCAACACAGACATTATCCTGTGGATTAATCTGAATGTAAGTTTTCATAAATTCTATATGCCTTTCTGTTCGCATTCTGACGTTTTGCGCCGCTTTACGGCATACAGCCGAACCATAAATTGGTCCGGCTGCTTTGTGATTATTTATTTAATACTAAATCGTAAGCTGCCTTCATGCCATCCTTCTCGATTACATCGTAGTACTTCTGTACCATCGGGATCATCTCGGTCAGATCTGCATGCCAGTAGTCCTCTCTCTTCATGATATCCTCTACGCTTGCAGTCTTCATAAACTCCATGATCTCTGCACCATCGTTTGCCTTATCGGTACGATAGAATGCGATCAATGCTGCCATAGACATTACAAGACCTTCCGGATAATTTCCAAACTTCTCTTTATGCTCAAGAATGGTTGGAAGTACACGAACCTGGAACTTACTTACAGAATTCAGTGCGATAGACAGTAACATGTGACGGATGAACGGATTTGCGAAACGCTCTAAAACAGCCTTTCCGAAATCGATATCGGTCTGAGTGTTTCCAAGAGTCGGAACGATCTCCTCGAAGATGCAGTGCTTTAAGTAGCTGCTTACTGTCTCATCCTTTAAGCACTCGCCTACTGTCTCAAGGCCATACAGGTAAGCTCCAAGTACCATAGATGTATGTCCGCCGTTTAAGATACGAACCTTTCTCTTCTTATATGGTGCAACGTCATCAGTCCATACGATGTTGTAGCCAGCCTTGTTGAATGGCAGCTCGTCCTCGTGATGACCCTGAATTACCCACAGATGGAAGATCTCAGCAGTATCAATCAGGTTATCGGTGTAGCCTAACTCCTTGCAGATATCAGCAGCCTCTGTTCTTGGATAACCAGTAACGATACGGTCAACTAAGGTGTTGCAGAAATCGTTTTCGGACAACAGCCAGTTTTTAAACTCATCTCCTAACTCCCACAGATCTGCATACTTTAATACACACTCCTTTAAGGTGTCTGCATTGTGATCGATCAGCTCACATGGAAGAAGAATGAATCCCTTTAAGCCTGTCTGGAATCTCTTGTATAAGAACTGGGTCAGCTTTGCAGGATATGACTTAGCCGGCTTGTCATCTAACTTCTCAGTTCCAAGATACTCAATACCAGCCTCAGTGGTGTTAGATACGATTACACGAAGATCTGGGTTCTCAGCCAATGCCATGTATGCATCAAAATCCTCATATGGATTGATACCTCTCGAGATAACATCAACATGAGTATGCTCGATAACTTCCTTACCGTTCTGAAGTCCTCTTAAGTACAGATTATATTCGCAATTCTGATCGTTAAGCATATTTACCATACCCTTATCGATTGGCTGAATTACAACAACCTTTCCTTCATACACCCCGGCATCATTCAGCTTCTTGAAGAAGTAATCAACAAAACCGCGTAAAAATCCACCTTCACCAAACTGCATCACTGTTTCTTTCATTATTATAATTTCCTCCGTTTCTGCTGCAGGGCAGCAAGTTGTGACAAAAATTTGCCGATATTAAGCCTAAAGTTGCAGCCCATCCCAACGGCGCGGTATTCCCGGACAATGTTCGCTTTTTTTGGCAGCTCTTACTTCTACAAAGCAGCCACACACACGGCACATACCACCAATCAACTTTTCGCACTCCTTGCATAATTCAAGACGTGCATCGTACTCCCCTTTTGAGCACCGAAGTTTAGGAGGAATCGCGTCAATCGTTCGCTGTATCCTGTGATACATATCTTCATTTGCCATTTCTCGAAGCAGGCACTTTTTGCATCGGATATCCATCGTTCTTCCCCCTATTCTGACCGGTCTTTCGACTCCATACTTACTATTATCATAACAAAAAAGGTGATGTTGTGCAAGCCTTTTTCACAATGTACGTAAATTCATACAAAAAGTAGGCCTGTCAATGTAGCACAACTGCTAAAAAATGTATTTTCCTATCCTTTTTGTTTGAATAAACGGTTTATTTTTCTAACAAATTCATAATTTCGTTTTTATTAAACTGAGTGCTGCTTATACTCTCGCCAGAAAGAACCTCCTCAGCCAGATCTTCTTTTACCTGCTGAAGTTCACAAATTTTTTGCTCAATTGTTTCCTCTGCTATCAGTTGATAGACATTAATTGCATGTTTTTGTCCAATTCGATGTGCACGATCAGTCGCCTGATTCTGAGCTGCCTTATTCCACCATGGATCATAATGAATTACAATATCTGCTGCAGTCAGATTTAGTCCAGTACCTCCAGCTTTTAATGAAATGCAAAACACTGATACTTGATTTTGTGGATCTTGGAATTGCTCCACCATCTCCATGCGCGCCTCTTTTTTTACGCTTCCATCAATGCGATAATAATCTATTTTTGCTTTTTTTAATTCCTCGCCAATAAGATCCAGCATGGACGTAAATTGAGAGAATAGCAGAATCTTATGACCTCCGGCAATAGCCTGTGTAATAAGTTCAATACATGTTTCAAGCTTTGCATTTTCACCCTTATAATTTTCCAAAAGAAGCTCTGGTCCGCAGCAAAGCTGACGAAGCTTTGTCAGCTCAGCAAGAATCTGAAGCTTATTCTGTGCAAAATCCTCATCGTTTTGATCCTCAAGAAA
>OGCZ01000678.1_pt1 | contig 13806 bp, 10 predicted proteins | sample 1570211 | NCBI WGS metagenome assembly OGCZ01 (sample SAMEA2582158, study PRJEB24529) | metagenome | biome: Human gut stool | place: China | collected 2011 | reverse complement strand
GTCAGGAGTACCGGCAGATGATGTAATCCAACAACATCAAAAATCCGGGCATGTAAGTACCGCTCGACCATAAAAAAGACATGATTTTGATATTCATAATAATTATGAAATTAATTATTATGAATGCAAAAACATGTGAAAAAGAAATTAATATGCAGACAGCATTACAAAAAGTAGTTATGACATTAAAAATAAAGCACATACATATGAAAAAAGCAACACAACATTCCTAAATCACTCATACCCAAACCACAACATCATAAAATAATGAAGTACCATAAAACCAGTCTTTCAAAAAGGAGAAAGCCATGAAAAAGAAAAAAACAATTATCATAACAACAGCAGTCATTATACTTTGTATTATCACATTAATATTAGGCATTAAAGTAGTCCAGAAGAAAAAAGAAGTACAGACCAAACAGGAACTGATACAATCCCAACAGGAATTAATCAATTACATAAAAAATGATGGCATGAATGTAGAAAACAAAGACATCTATACTGCCAGAATAGAAAAGGTAACTACCAAAGAAGAATTAGAACCAATCAAACAAGAATATGAAAAAGAAGCAGAAGAATTAAGAGAAGCAATAGAAGAAGAAAAAGCAGAGTTGATAGAGAAAATAGTAGAGAGGGGATATCTAGGAGAGGAAGAAGTAAGTAAATACACAACAGAGTTAAAAGAGATAAGAACGAATGAGGAATATGAAAAGAAAAAGGTAGAGATAGAAGAAGCAGAAAGACAGAAAGAAGTTGAGGTAAAGGAGGAAGTGAAAGAGGAAATAGGACAGTTGGAATATATCAGTACAGAAGAATATATAGAACAGATAGAAGAAGCAGAGAGTAAAGGAGAGATAGAGAGTATAAAAAAGGAGGACCAAGAAGCAGATGAGGCAGAGGAATCAAGACAGATGGAAGAAGCAAGACAGGCAGCAAGGGCATCATTTGAAGAAAGAAGTAATGGAAGCAGACAGATAGGTGGAGTAAATTCTACAGGAAGCAGTTCATCATCAAGTAGTAATTCAAGTAATGGAACATCAGGAGTAGTTGGTGGAAGTTCAAATTCTAAAGCAGAGGAGAGAAAAGCATGGTGGGAAGCTAATTCATCATCAGGTGGTGGAGGATTAGACCCTGATTATGATTATCATGTAGAATTGAGATGAAAATTTATTAATAATATAATCAATATAAAAATGGAGGAGTGGCAATGGGAAGAATACAAAGAACAAAAGTTTTTAAATTAGTAGCAGTTTTGTTAGTAATAGTAATGATAATAACATCAATACCGGTTGGAGTTTATGCAGGACAGATAGGTGGAATTAATACAGGAAGTAGTACAGCATTTGGAAATCCATCAAGAAATCCTGCATCCAAGTTTGGTGATTTTGTTACAGATGGGGTCAGATGTTATATTTATGATAAATCCAGTGACAACATATTGGAAAGTGAAGTGCTTCAAGGGAAAAAAGCAATGGACTTTTTAGGATACTCACAAGAGGTACAGGATATGTACAACAATGTAGAAGCAGATGATATTGATACTGCTACAGCTTTTGGAGAAATCACATATGATGAAATAGAGTTCAGCATGGATTATCCCTTTGAATTTGATGGGGACAGATATTATTATGCACATTACATTTATGATGAAAGTCATAATGATGTTGTATCGAGAACAAAAGATACCAATGAAAAACTCAAAGAAAATAATGCAGATGCATTAGCGGTTATATTGAGAACATATTGGGGAGAATCCGTAGTAAATGAGTTTAGAAGAAACAGCAATTTAATGTTTATCATAGAGCCAATATTCATAGTATCCTATGCAACAGGAGAAGAAAAAACTGATACAGATGAATTTGATAATGGAGCATTTTATTATCAGAGTGGTTCAGTAACAAATGATTATGAAGTAGAAAAGTATGTTTATTTCACAGTAGATAAAGGTGGACGGTGTTCAGCAGGAGAACAAAAGATAATATATTCAGGGAATAACCTTGACACCAGTGTTCAGGCAGAAGTACAGGATGTTGACAGTGATACCGCATTTACAGAACTTAAAGAAATACTGACTGAAGACCAGTACAGTACAGTGATTAGTGAGTATCAGAATGATTATATAGACCATTTTGAAAAAGCAGTGTGGTATGACAAATATTCAGAAACAACCAATTATTACAGGCAGTACAAATATGCATATGGTACAGCAAGGTCAATATATGAACAGTGTCAGAATGGACTGGAAGCAGCATCCAATTATACAATAGCAGATAGTGTATGCGATGCAGTTCATTGTGACGAAATTGGAGAAAATGGAGAATACAATGCAGAGTATCCATTAATTTTTCCTGATGACATTAATGCAAAAAAGCCAACATATGGTGGAGCTGAAAATGTACTAGAAGTAAATGGAACAAAAACAACATGGGGAATGTCAATCCTTGCATCAAAAGAGTTTAATGAGAGTATCTGGCATACGAATAAATATACGACCGGAGAGCCGTCAGGAGTACCGGCAGATGATGTAACGAATTATCCGAATGATAATGGGCATCCATATGGAAACAATGTAGTAGAGAAGATATATGAAATCAGGGATATTATATAAATAATTGAAAAAATATATTGACAAGTGGTATTATATGAAGTATAGTAAATACATCAATAATATTTATAAGCACCGATGTATATTAATAAATGTTATTGAACGATGAATAAACTGCGAAAGAAAGGGGCGGTGCGATTGCCAAAAAGCACAAGTAAATTAAAACAATACTTTCCGATGATTCGGGAGCGGGAGGATATCAAACAGGAAGTCTATGAGAATCCCAAGCTACTAGAAAAATATCGGGAATGGGATGAAGAACAGCAGGAAGAATTTTTAGATTACTGCACGGGAGTAAAAGGTGTCAAAATTTTATACGATGCGTTCTTTAAAGAAATCATGAATCCCGAAAACACACCGGAGCGGCTCAATGAATTACTATCATTATTGTTAGGACAGAGTGTTACGATAAAAAGAGTGCTTCCGGGCGATTCTACGAGGCTTGCCGATGAACAGTCGCTGCTTATTATGGACATCTTGGTTGAACTTGCCGATACCAGTCTTGCCAATGTCGAAGTCCAGAAAATCGGATACAGCTTTCCGGGACAGAGAAGTGCCTGTTATTCCTCGGATTTACTGCTCAGACAGTATAAAAGGGTCAAAGGCGAAAAGAAAAAAGCCTTCAGTTATAAGGATATAAAATCCGTCTATACGATCGTATTCTTTGAAACAAGTATCAAAGAATTTCACGAATATCCCCAAAACTATATTCACAAATTCAAACAGCAGTCAGACACAGGATTAGAACTGGAATTATTGCAAAAATATGTATTCATACCGCTTGACATTTTCCATGGAATCTATCACAATGATGGTAAGAGTAACGGGAAGAACGGTGGTGGAAACTGCTGGAATAGGACAGAGGCATGGCTGACATTTTTAAGTACAGATGAACCGGAGATTATCATTGAATTAATCAGACAGTACCCGGAGTTTAAAGAGATGTACGAAGAAATCTATGTCATGTGTCAGAATGTGGAAAAGGTGATGGAAATGTTTTCAAAGGAATTGATTCAACTGGATAGAAACACGGTGCAGTACATGATAGATGAAATGCAGGATACCATTGATGTTCAGAAAGAAACCATTGACACACAAAAGGAGAAACTGGAAGAACAGAAAACAACTATTAATACTCAAAAGGAAGAACTAGAGGCTAAACAGAATACCATTGACACACAAAAAGATGAAATTGAAACAATGAAGCAGCAATTACAGTCAGTCATGGCACAGATTGAACAGTTAAAGAAACAGTAAAGACTCCGCAAAACTTTAACAGAGCAGAACAAAGGCATAGTTGTTGTAAAAACAGCATCATTCTTGACAATTCCCTCAAAAAATATCACAATATATGGTAAAATGCGTTAGAAATTAATACAGATTATAAGGTGAAAAGGGAGAAAAGATAAGAATGGATAGTTTTATTTACAGTATTAATGCAACTGTGCCGATTTTTCTGGTAATGATTGTCGGCTGGGTAATAAAACAGCTTGGCGTGATTGATGAACATTTTGTCAGCAAGGCGAATAAATATGTGTTTCATGTAGCGCTGCCGGTGCTGTTATTCCAGCAGATTTCAAGTGCGGACATGACATCGCAGTTTGATATCCGGTTTGTATTGTACTGCATGATTGCAACAACGGCATTTTTTGGAATTACATGGGCAGTGACTGAACTGTTGATGAAAGATGATACGCAGAAGGGAAGCTTTGTGCAGTGCGCCTGCCGGAGCAGTGCGGCAATTCTTGGTATGGCATTTATTCAGAATATGTATTCCTCAACCGGCATGGCACCGCTGATGATTGTGTCAGCCGTTCCGTTGTTTAATATTTATTCGGTTATTATTCTGACATTAAAAGCACACCCGGAGGTAAAAACAGGCAGTGCGGTCAAGAAAGAGCCACACAGTGCGGTAATTAAGAGAGCCTTTATCAATGTCTTAAAAAATCCGATTATTATAGGAATCGTATTGGGACTGCCGTTTTCATTACTGCATGTGCAGTTCCCGGTGATTATTAATAAGACGCTGACAAGTATCGCGCAGACGGCGACACCGATAGCGCTGATTGTAATCGGTGCGGGTTTTGAGGGCAGAAAGGCAATTAAAAAGATTAAGCCGACCGTAATTGCAACCTTTATTAAGCTAATCGGTATTGCGGCAGTCTGCCTGCCGATAGCTGTTGCCATGGGATACCGCAATCAGGAGCTGGTGGCAATTCTTATTATGGTGGCATCACCGACAACCGTGAGCTGCTATATTATGTCGGAAAATATGGACAATGACGGTGTGTTAGCATCCAGTATCATTGTACTTACGACGTTATTATCCTCTATTACGCTGACCGGCTGGATTTACCTGTTACGCAGCATGGGGCTTATCTGATATAAAACAGTTGAAATGAAAACAAGGCTATGATATAATAAACGTTAGTTTATAAACAAAAGGAGGTATTGTCGTGAAGCATATTAAGACAATCAGCAATCGCGTATTAAAGGATACAATGAAGCACGGCGGATGCGGCGAATGCCAGACATCATGTCAGTCAGCCTGCAAGACTTCTTGCACAGTAGGTAATCAGAGCTGCGAGAACAAGAATAACTAATGTAATTGATAAGAGAGTGTTAAGGTTTTATCAACACTCTCTTTCTTTCGCAATAGGATTATTGTGCAGACAGCAATTAAGAAAAGAAATGGAAAATTAGAAATGGTACATCAGTATAAAAATAATGGTTATAACATCGTGCTGGATGTCAACAGTGGTTCAGTACATGTTGTAGATGATATGGTTTATGATATCATCGCACTTTACGAGAAGATGCCGCTTGATACAATCGTTGAGGAACTTGAAAACAAGTATCCGGAAAATGATATCAGAGAGGCTTATTCGGAAATAGAACAGTTAAAAGAAGCAGGACAGTTATTTACAGAAGATATTTATGAAAATTATATCGATGCATTTAAAGACAGACCGACGGTTGTAAAGGCGCTCTGTCTGCATATTGCGCATGACTGTAACCTCGCCTGCCGCTACTGCTTTGCAGAGGAAGGCGAATATCACGGCCGCAGGGCTTTAATGAGCTTTGAAGTCGGTAAAAAAGCGCTTGACTTTTTAGTTGCCAATTCCGGTTCCAGAAAGAATCTGGAAGTCGATTTCTTCGGCGGAGAACCGACAATGAACTGGGAAGTTGTAAAACAGCTTGTTGAATACGGAAGAAGCATTGAAGAAGCAAACAACAAAAAGTTCCGTTTTACGCTTACAACCAATGGAATCCTGTTAAATGACGAGATTCTTGAATTTGCAAATAAAGAAATGTCCAACATCGTATTAAGTATCGATGGACGAAAAGAAATCAATGACCTGATGCGTCCGACAAGAAACGGACACGGAAGTTCTTATGATATTATCATGCCAAAATTTAAGAAAGTTGCAGAAAGCAGAAATCAGACCAATTATTATGTAAGAGGCACCTTTACACATAATAATCTGGACTTTTCTAAAGATGTACTGCATCTGGCAGATGAAGGATTTGAACAGATTTCCGTAGAACCTGTTGTTGCACAGCCGACAGATTCTTATGCTATCAGGGAGGAAGATATTCCGTATCTTTGTGAGCAGTATGATATGCTTGCAAAAGAACTGGTAAAGAGAAAAAAAGCCGGCAACGGTTTTAATTTCTTCCATTTTATGATTGATTTAAACGGTGGTCCGTGTGTGGCAAAGAGATTATCCGGCTGTGGTTCGGGCTGTGAGTATCTTGCAGTGACCCCGTGGGGAGATTTTTATCCATGTCATCAGTTCGTTGGAAATGAAAAGTTCCTGATGGGAAATGTTGATGAAGGAATCACAAGAACAGATATCCGTGAAGAATTCAAAAACAGCAATGTTTATTCTAAGGAAAAATGTAAAAAATGCTTTGCAAAGTTTTACTGCAGCGGCGGCTGTGCAGCCAATTCATACAATTTCCACGGCAATATCAACGATGCTTATGATATAGGCTGTGAATTGCAGAGAAAACGAATTGAATGTGCGATTATGATTAAAGCAGCACTGGCAGAGGATTAAGCGGACCAAAATGAACAATGTGGAGAAGGAGTAACCGCAAAAATGAAGTATAACATGACAAAAAAAGTCTGCTACTCTATCATCATTGCAGCCATGGCAATCGGATTTACACTCATTGCTATCTTTGGTATTGATGAAAATGGTTCAGGTAGTGCAAAAGACATCAATCTGGGTCTGGACTTAGCAGGCGGCGTAAGTATTACTTACGAAATTCAGGAAGACAATCCTACATCACAGGATGTCGATGATACGATTTACAAGCTGCAAAAGCGTGTAGAGGGTAAGAGTACAGAATCACAGGTATATAAAGCCGGTGATAACCGTATTACAGTTGAAATTCCGGGTGTTACGGATGCCAACGAAATTTTACAGGAACTCGGTACACCGGGTTCATTGGAATTCCTTGATTCAGACGGCTATACAGCATGGGCAAACGGCGAAGAATACACACCGCTGCTTACCGGTTCTGATGTGAAGGGCGCCCAGGCATACACAGATACCTCATCAAACTCATCAAGTTCATTTGGTGTACAGCTTACATTTACAGATGAGGGTTCTACAAAATTTGCCGAAGCCACTAAGGCAAACTTAAATAAAATTATTTATATTGTATATGATGGTGAAGTAAAGAGTGCGCCGACTGTACAGTCAGAAATCACAGGCGGAACAGCATCCATTACCAATATGGAATCATTTGAATCGGCTGACACACTGGCAACTTTTGTAAGAATCGGTTCAATTCCGCTGACCTTACAGGAAGTAAGTTCTAACATCGTAGGTGCACAGTTAGGACATGATGCGATTACAACCAGCCTTTATGCAGCAATTCTCGGTCTGGTTTTATTATGTGTATTTATGATTGCAATTTACCGCATTCCGGGCGTTGTTGCCACAATTGCATTATGGATTTACACAACAGGTGTATTAATTTTAGTAAGTGTATATGATCTGACACTGACACTGCCGGGTATCGCAGGTATTATCCTCGGTATCGGTATGGCGGTTGATGCAAATGTCATTATTTATACACGAATCCGTGAAGAAATTGCAGCGGGCAGAGCCGTTGAAAGTGCGATTACAACCGGTTATAGCAAGGCGCTGTCAGCGATTGTCGATGGTAACGTGACAACACTCATTTCCGCAGCCGTTCTTTACATTTTCGGTTCGGGTCCGATTAAGGGCTTTGCAACCACATTGGCAGTCGGTATTGTGGCGTCAATGTTTACGGCGCTTGTAATTACAAGAGTGATTATGAAACTGCTTTATAACTTTGGATTTACCGATCCAAAGTGGTATGGCAAGACTGTACATAAAAAGACCTTTAATGTACTTGGTATCAGAAAATGGTGCTTTATCGGTTCAATCGTTGTCATCGTGGCAGGATTTATCGGTATGGGTGCATTTTCCGCAGCCGGTAAGAAGACTTTAAATTACAGCCTTGAATTTGTCGGCGGTACAACAACAACCTTTACATTTGATAAGGAATACACACAGGCAGAAATCGAAAATGACATGATTCCGATTATCAAAACAGCTGCAAATGTAACGGAAGTACAGCAGCAGAAGGTACAGAACAGTACAAAGGTATCCTTTAAGACAAAGGATTTAACATTAGACCAGCGTGAAGCAATGGAAAATGCAGTGACTGCAAAGTATCCGGTTCAGGATGGTACAATTGTAGAATCTGATACAATCAGTTCATCTGTCAGTGCAACGACGAAGCGTGATGCGTTTGTATCCGTCATTATTGCAACCGTTTGTATGCTGATTTACATCTGGTTCCGTTTCCGTGATATCCGCTTTGCGGCAGCCGCTGTTATTGCGCTGATTCACGATGTATTGATTGTGTTGACTTTTTATGCACTGGCAAGAGTATCTGTCGGAACAACGTTTATTGCATGTATGCTGACAATCGTCGGATATTCTATCAACGGTACAATCATTATCTTTGACAGAATCCGTGAGAAGTTAAAGAGTGCCAATGCAAAGACCGATATTACAGAACTTGTAAATTCTTCAATTACATATACATTTACAAGAAATGTCAATACGACACTGACAACACTCATTATGCTGGTATGCCTGTTAATCTTCGGCGTTGCATCTGTAAAAGAGTTTGCGGCACCATTGATTGTGGGTATTCTGGCAGGTGCTTATTCGTCAATCTGTATCACAAGTGCATTGTGGTATATCATGGGCGGAAAGAAGCGCGGTATTGTGAATGAACAGCCTGTAAAAGCAAAGACTTACGAAGACGGAGCGCAGGTTTAAGACACACTGAGCAGTAAAAGTAAATTTGAGAAATCTGACAGGGGATTCTAAATAAAGAGTCCCCTGTTTTTTTTAGAATGGAGAGCAAATGAAAAGTAAGTGGCTGGTATATGCCAAAAAAGCGGATTTTAAGGCGATAGAGCAAAAATACGGAATTGACCAGGTAATTGCGCGGATTATGCGCAACCGTGATGTCTGCACCGATGAGGAAATGCAGATGTATTTAAACGGCAGTATTGACGGACTGCATGCACCGGAATTGTTAAAAGATGCACAAAAAGCGGTAGATATTTTAACGGAAAAAATCGCACGGCATAAAAAAATCCGGATTATTGGGGATTACGATATTGACGGAATTTGTTCGATTACAATTCTTTATAAAGCATTAAAAAAAGCTGGCGCAGATGTGGATTATGTTGTGCCGCATAGGATTACGGACGGATACGGGATTAATGAACATTTAATTGACAATGCTGCTGCCGAGGGGAAAGATACGATTCTGACCTGTGATAACGGTATTGCGGCAATTCCTCAGATTCAGTATGCAAAGGAACACGGGCTTACGGTGATTGTAACCGACCACCACGATATCCCGTTTACCGAGGAAAACGGCGAAAAGAAACTGCTGACGTCCTGCGCCGATGCAATAGTGGACCCGAAACAGCCGGACTGTGCATATCCGTTTGATAAAATCTGCGGCGCGGTTGTGGCATACAAGGTCATGCAGATTTTATATGAAAAACTGGGACTGGACAAGACGGATTTTAAAGAATATACGGAACTTGCGGCAATCGCAACGGTCGGCGATGTCGTGGACTTAAAAGATGAAAACCGTGTCATCGTCAGACAGGGGCTGGCATGGATTGCAACGACAAAAAATACCGGACTGCGGGCGCTTATTGAAGCCTGCGAGCTGGATGCGGCATATTTATCGGCATATCATATCGGATTTATTATTGGACCGTGTTTAAATGCCAGCGGACGGCTTGACACGGCACAGCGCGCAATTGAACTGCTGTTATGCACCGAACCCGGTAAGGCGCATGAAATGGCACAGGAATTGCGGGAATTAAATGAAGAACGCAAAAATATGACGGATACGGAAGCGAAAAAAGCAATTGAAATGGTCGAAGGAACGGATTTATATGAAGATAACGTGCTGGTGGTGTATCTGCCGGAGTGCCATGAGAGCGTGGCGGGGATTATCGCAGGCCGTTTACGAGAGCATTTCTACAAGCCGTCGATTGTCATTACCGATGCGGCGGACGGCGCAAAGGGTTCGGGGCGCTCGATTGAAGGCTATAATATGTTTGAAGAAATCACAAAATGCAAGGAACTGCTGACAAAATTTGGCGGACACCCGATGGCGGCGGGTTTATCTCTTCCGACAGAAAATATTGACTTGTTCCGGGCGAAACTCAACCGACAGCAGACTTTGACAGAAAAAGAACTGACACCGGTAACATGGATTGATGTTCCGATGCCGGTTTCGTATGCCAGCAAAAAGCTGGTGGAACAGCTCCGCGTGCTAGAACCGTTTGGAAAGGGCAACGAAAAGCCTGTTTTTGCCGACAGAAAGCTTACGGTACGTTCTGCCAATATGATTGGAAAAAACAAAAATGTATTAAAAATGCAATTGGAAGATACGCAGGGACACGTTGTTGATGCAATTCAGTTTAAGGTGGAAGAAGAAGATATGCCGCTTCGTGGAAAAGAAATCTCCATTGTGTATTACCCGGATATTAATGAATTCAGAGGAAATCAGACGTTACAGTTTATCGTTCAGGAATGGTGCTATACAACTTGATATTACATAAAAAGTATGCTAAGGTAGGAACGAAGACAAGCAAAGGAGAGAAGAAAATGAGAAAAGGCGTAAAAGTAACCGTATTACTTTTTAGTGCAGTCCTGCTTTTGGGACTGGCAGCATGCGGTAAAAAAAATGTGCAGAATCCGCAGACAACAGCGGCAGGAAGCGAAAATACTGCGGAAACCACAGCAGTTTTGAAACAGCAGATTAAAGTAGCGGCATTAAAAGGTCCGACGGCAATCGGCATGGTACAGCTGATGGAAAATGCCAAAGAGCAGACTGCTAAAAATGATTATGAATTTCAGATTGCGGCGACGGCAGATGAATTCAGTGCAGACCTGATTAAAGGCAATGTAGCGCTGGCGGCGCTTCCGTGTAACGCAGCAGCAACCCTGTATAATAAGAGCAACGGTAAAATCAGGATATTAGGAATTAATACGCTGGGTGTTTTGTCTATTTTAGATACAGGAGATTCTGTGCAGACAGTTGCAGATTTGAAGGGAAAGACCATTTATACAACGGGAAAGGGAACGACACCGGAGTATACACTGCGTTATCTGTTAAGCAGTGCCGGATTAAATCCTGACAGTGATGTGACAATCGAATTCAAATCCGAAGCGGCAGAAGTAGCAGCAGTCATGGCGAATGCAGGCACGGAAGAAGTGATTGCAATGCTCCCACAGCCGTATGCAGCAACGGTTTTAATGCAGCAGCCGGATACAAGAATTGCACTCGATGTCACCGAAGAATGGGAGAAGTTAAACGGTTCAGACAGCACCGTTGTTACAGGCGTTCTTGTGGTGAATACCGAATTTTATAAAAACAACCGTCAGGCAGTGGATGATTTCTTAGCGGAATACAAATCATCGGTTCAGTATGTCAACAGCAATGTGGACAGTGCGGCACAGCTCGTTGAAGATTTTGATATTTTCAAAGCGGCAGTGGCAAAAAAGGCAATTCCGAAGTGTAATATTACATTAATTACAGGACAGGAAATGCAGGATAAAGTTGAAAAGTATTTAAAGGTACTTTGCGATGCCAATCCGAATGCCGTAGGCGGTCAGATGCCGGATGACGGGTTTTATGTAAAATAGATAGATCTGTAAAAACAGTATTTATAGAGGTATTTGCAGGTATATTTTCAGATAAAAAACACGATAAATAAAAACAGCCGTTTTTTCGGTGGCATACCCGGTCAGAAATTCTGCCGGATAAAGCACTGTAAACGGCTGTTTTTGCATATATGAAACATGCATTTTAATGTGTATTGCGGTTGATAAATTCCGTACGGTATTTGGAATACATAATTTTCTGGCTGTTGTACAGACTGTAATAGCCGGATAAAAGATAGCTTACGGCAATACAGAGCGCACAGTATTTCATGCCCGCCATATCAAACATTTCAATCGCAAGAATCAGTGAGGTAATCGGACAGTTTGTGACACCGCAGAACACACTGACCATGCCACAGGCGGCACAAAGCCCCGCAGGCAGACCGAAAAATCCCGATAAAAAGCTGCCGAGTGTCGCACCGATAAAAAGTGTCGGTACGATTTCACCGCCCTTAAAGCCACCGCCGAGCGTGACGGAGGTGAAAAGGATTTTCAGTAAGAATACATACCATGCACAGCGGGATGTGAAGCTTGAGGCAATCACAGGCGCACCTGCGCCTAAAAAGTCCGTTGTCTGAAAGATGAAGCGCAGTGCAATCACCAAAAGTCCGGCAATAAAAATGCGGATAAACGGATTTTCAAAATAAGTTGTATACAATCTGGAAGCCGTATGCAGTGCCACGCAGAACAGAATACTTACGCAGGCAAATAATACGGACATTAAAAGCATTTTGCCGCCGGAAGCGATTGTAAAATCAGGCAGTTCACCGAGTGCAAAATGTGTTCCGGCAATGCCGAAATATTTTGCAATGCTCTGCGCCGTGAGTGCAGATACCACACATGGTACAAGTGCTGCGTAATACATCACGCCGACACTGATGACTTCCATCGAAAAGACGGCAGCGGCAATCGGTGTGCCAAACAGAGCGGAAAAACAGGCGCTCATGCCGCACATAATCATAATACGCGTGTCTTTGTCATCAAAGTGCAGGAACTTGGCAAAAAAGTTGCCAATCGAACCGCCGACCTGCAGTGCCGCACCTTCACGTCCCGCAGAACCGCCGCAGAGGTGTGTCAGCAGGGTGGAAAGAATAATTAACGGCGCAACGTGTACCGGAACTTCGTCATTGGACTGGATAGCCGTAATGACAAGGTTTGTTCCGGTATTGCGGGTTTCCCCGGCGAGCCGGTAGCATAAGACAATCAGCAGTCCGGCAACCGGCAGTCCGAATAAAATCCATGGGTTTGTTTCGCGCAATACCGTGACCAGTCCCAATAGTTTATAAAAAAATGTACCGATAAGTCCGAGGACAACACCGCAGACAACCGAACAGGCAAGCCATTTGATAAAAGTCGTCACCGCAAACATCAGGCGGTGCAGGACAACCTTTATTTCATCTGTGTTAAAGTTTGTTTTCATGGTTTTGTCACGACCTTTTTACTCATATTGCTGTTGTGATAAGCTACGTCCATGGTGACATCCTTCGTAAACCATGACGGCGGGATATAAGCATTGGCTTCCTCAATGGATTCAAATTCAACTTCGGCGAGTGTCAGTCCCGAAAACACACCTTCAAATAAATCCAATTCAATCGTTTTCCCTGTTCCGTCCGGGATTTCATAGCGTTTTTTGGTGATAATATTGCCGTCTGCCTTGGCAAGCAGATGTTCATAGGACTCCGCTGTCAGCGGCAGGTTGTATTCTTCGCGTGCCATCATCCCACTGCCTTTGTAGGTCAGATAATAGGAATCGTTATCTTTTCTGACCCGTACAACGGGATTGGTTGAAAGGTAGCCCTGTTCAATGACACGGCAATGATAGTTCTTTAAATTTGCCGGTACTTCCGATACCAGATATTTGCGTTCAATTTCCATAATACTCCTCGTTTCTAAGCAACTTGTTGCGAAGAGGCGATGAGAAATTCGCAAAGGCGATTTCTCATC
>OGCZ01000675.1_pt1 | contig 13856 bp, 10 predicted proteins | sample 1570211 | NCBI WGS metagenome assembly OGCZ01 (sample SAMEA2582158, study PRJEB24529) | metagenome | biome: Human gut stool | place: China | collected 2011 | reverse complement strand
GTGGATTTGAATAGCTTTCAGAAAAATTATTATAATCGTTCATGAATTTGCCTCCTTTATTTTTTTCGCCAATATTTATTTTCATGGCTTATATACTATTATACATATTTTCTTAAAAAAGTCAATATGATTTTTCAGGCAACAACGCAAGGTTCTTTTTTGGGACTTGTCCGCATATGATGTAAGCAAAGGCAAAAGCACTGAAAAATCTTGTGCAGTCAAAACGTTTCGCACAATGTTATCAAGGCTATGCCAAAAAATCGGAAAGGAAGATACATTGTGCTGGATATACTTGAAAAGAAGCTTACGGAAAACCAGACCACAAGAAAGGGGCTAACAACTGCGGAAGCTGAAAAGCGGCTCAGTACGGACGGAGAGAACCGCCTTGCCAAAAAGAAAAAGACCTCTGCGGCGAAAATTTTTGCAGGACAGTTTCATGACGTTATGGTGATGATACTTCTTGTGTCGGTGGTGATATCCGTAGCACTTGGGCAATATGCTGACGCTGTGCCTATCGTGCTTATAGTTATCATTAACGCTGCGCTGGGATTTATTCAGGAATACCGCTGTGAAAAAACTCTGGAAAAGCTTGAAAACATGACCGCTCCCACCGCCATGGTATATCGTGACGGCAGGCTTGTGAAAATTCCTGCATCGGAGGTCGTGGCAGGAGATGTTTTTACTCTCGAAGCAGGTGACAGAGTGCCTTGCGACGGCTACATAAACTCATCAAGGGCGTTATCATGCGACGAATCTGCACTCACTGGCGAAGCTGTGCCTGCGGTAAAGAAATGCCGTACATCTGAGATAGATTTTACCGCTTTGAACAAGGATTACATGGTATACATGGGAACAGTTGTCACAAAGGGCGTTGGCGAGGTCACGGCGGTGGCAACAGGTGAGCGAAGCCAAATGGGCAGGGTCTCAACCATGCTTGATGAGATAAAAGAGCCTGAAACTCCATTGCAAAAGAAACTCGGAGAGCTTGGCAGAACTCTTGCTATCATCTGCCTTGCAGTGTGCGTGGTAGTCTTTATTGCAGGCGTACTAAGGGGCGAGCCTGTTCTCAATATGGCAATGACAGGAATAACCATAGCCATTGCCGCAATACCTGAAGGCTTGCCTGCCACTGTGACTATAGCGCTTGCCCTTGCGGTCAGAAAAATGCTAAAGCGTCAAGCACTTGTACACAGGCTTCATTCAGTGGAAACTCTTGGCTGTGCCACTGTTATCTGCACTGACAAGACAGGCACTGTGACAATGAACAAAATGACCGTCACTGATATTTTCACCTGCACCGAGAAAAGCCGTGCTTACGGCGTAACAAAAGAGGGAGCAAGCTTTGATGACAAAGCCCTCAAAGCATGGGAAAGCCCTGACCTTGGCAGGATACTTTTGTGCGGCGCAGCCTGCAACAACGCAAGGCTCTGCCCGCCTGAGAAGATAAAAAAGCGTGACAGGGGAGGCAGGCAAAGCGAGCTTTGTGCAGAGGGCGACCCTACAGAAACAGCTATACTCATAGCCTGCGCAAACTCAGGTATAAACGTCAGCTCCCTTGGTTACAGACGAACTGACGAGCTGCCATTTGAAAGTGAAACACGCTCCATGACGGTAATATGCGCTGACGAAAAGGGGGTTACAACGGCATTCAGGAAAGGCGCTTTTGACGTTATCATAAAAGAATGCAGCCATGTTTTTTCTGACAGCGGCGAGCTTATACCATTTGGCGGAGCAATGAGAAAACAGGCTTTTTACAAGTGCGATGAATACGCTTCAAAAGGTCTGCGTGTGATAGCATTTTCACAGCAGGTGGACGGGAAATGGGCTTTTCTTGGACTAATGGCAATGAAAGACCCTCTCAGGGCTGAAGCCGCAAAAGCGGTGGCGGAATGTCAGCGTGCAGGCATAAAGACAGTTATGATAACAGGCGACCACAAGCTCACCGCTCAGGCTATTGCAAAAGAAGCCGGCATTATGAAAGCAGGCTCTATCGCTTTGACAGGCGACGAGCTTGACAGAATGGACGACAAACAGCTTGACGAGGTAATAGAAAACTGCCGTGTGTTCGCAAGGGTGACACCTGAACACAAACTCAGGATAGTAAAGGCATTCAAAAGCCGTGGGCACGTTTGTGCAATGACAGGCGACGGGGTAAACGACGCACCTGCTATAAAAGAAGCCGACATAGGTGTATCAATGGGAATATCAGGCACAGAGGTCACAAAGCAGGCGGCTGACGTGATACTTCTTGACGATAATTTTGCCACCCTTGTGAACTCCGTTGAGGAGGGCAGGACCATATATCAGAACATAAGAAAATTCGTGCGCTACCTTATTTCCTGCAACATAGGCGAGGTCATAACAATGCTCGGTGGAATTTTAATGGGGCTTCCAATGGTACTGCTTCCAGCGCAGATACTTCTTGTAAACCTTGTTACAGACAGCCTGCCTGCAATTGCGCTGGGGCTTGAACCTGCGGAAAGCTCGGTAATGAAAAAGCCCCCTAGAAAAGAGGACGACAGCTTTTTCAGCGGCGGACTTATGTGGCATATCGTCATAAGAGGGCTTCTTATCGGTATCTGCACCCTTGCAAGCTTCACTGTTCTGCTCACTAACACCCATTCTCTCGGCACTGCAAGGACAGGTGCGCTTATAACACTTGTACTTAGTCAGCTTATCCATGTGTTTGAATGTAAATCGGAAGATAAGACGCTTTTCACTGTGCCTTATCTTTCAAACCCATTCCTGCTTTTCTCTGTATTCATATCAGCGGCAGCGCTGTTTGCAGGCATATGGCTCCCTGTTCTGCAAAAGGTATTTTTCACAGCCGTTCCGAGCCTTGGAGAGTTTCTTGTGGCGGTGGCAGCGGCGGCTATCGTGCCTGTTGGGGCAGGCATAATACCAAAGCTTTTTATGGGCAAAAAATCTCCTGACGTAACAGTGAACGCCCCGCAGGGATAGCAAAAGACCGACAGGGCGAAAGCTTTGTCGGTCTAATTTTTTAATCCATATTTTTTATCCAGCCTTTTAAATATCCTGCCAAAGGGTTTTGATAAAACCAGCAGGAAGAACACGTTTGAAACTGCGTATATAAGGGTAAAAAAAGCTGACGAGCCAACAAGGGCAAGGTATCTGCTGAGAATAAATGCGTTATCAGCCCACAGACAGCTCCACAAGTCCATGATAAGAGAAAACGCCATTCCTGAGATTATGCCGAAGGTCACAAGGAGCGGCTTGCTTTTTATAAGCTTATCAGCCAACATTCCTGCAAAATATCCGGTCAGACCCCAAACCAGCATTTGAAAAGGCGTCCACGCACCTTGTCCAAAATAGAAGTTTGAGATAAGTGCGGTCATTGCACCTGTCATAAAGCCCGATTCTCTTCCCATATAAAGGGCGGTGATAATGACTATAGCGGTGCAGGGCTTAAAGCCCGGCAGAAAGCTGAAAACTATCCTGCCGAAAACTGACAATGCGGTCATGGCGGCTATTATCACAAGCTGTGTACTGTCGGAATGCTTTTTCTCAAAGTGGAGAAAATAGCCTGCCACGGTAAGAATGGCAAGTGCTGCGGTGACGAAAGAATAGAAGCGTTCTCTGAAAAACATTATGCCGCCAAAGCACACAAGGGGTATGACAAGAAGATAGATAAGCCCTGACACAAGTTTTTTACTGCTCATTTTGACCTCTTTTCACCATTGCGAGCCGTTCTCTTACGGCTGTTGACGTCACTGCACCACTGAAAAAGCCCCTTGTGAGCCTTGCGGCGGCGGTGGTGTAAAAGCGATTGTGAGAGAAAAACTCCACGGCATTATCCTCGGCGACTATCTTCCCGTCAAAAAGAAGTCCGCACCTGTCGCAGTATTGTGCGGCAAATTCAAGGTCATGGGTCACGAGAAGTATCGTCCTGCCCTCGTCTTTTATGTCCAAAAGAATATCACCAAGAGCCTTTTTGGCGAAACTGTCCATGCCCTTTGTACACTCGTCGAGGATTATTATTTTCGGGTCAGCAAGAAGAATTTTAGCAAAGGCACATTTCTGTATCTCGCCGCCGCTGAGATCCCAAGGGTGGCGGTCAAGAAGATGTTCTATGCCCATGCGCTGTGAAACATTTTCCACTGTGACTTTGTCACCGCTTTGCAAAAGATCCTCACGGACGCTTTCTTTTACAAACATCGTCACAGGCTCTTGGGGCAAAAATGCAAGCATTTCACGGAAAAGCGAGCCGTTTTTATAGGCTTTCTGCTTTTTGCCGAAAAGGGAAACTGCACCCATATAAGGCTTGCAAAGTCCGCATATCACACGCAGGAGCGTTGATTTTCCGCCGCCGTTTGAGCCTAAAAGCCCATAGCACTCCCCTTTTCTGATACCAAGATCACAGCCTTTGAGGATATCGGGGGAATCTTTTTCATATCTCTGCCACAGATTTTTGCACTGCAGGGCATAAGGCTCAGCACGTTCTGTATCAGTGACAGCCTGCTTTGGAATATCCGTCATTCCAAGCTTTTCAAGCTTCGCCCTGCCTTGTCTTACATTGATAGGCAGGTCATCGCAAAGCCTTGCGAACGCCTTGGCGGTTTCGGGAAGAAAGCCCTCCAGAGCGTTCTCCACAAAATATTTTGCAGTCAAGGCAGGCGTACCGAAAAACTCGGTTTTGCCCTTTGCAAGATACAAAATTTTGTCGCAGGAGTCAAAAAGCTCCTCGGGGTCATGCTCGGCAATGATGATAGTCACACCCATTTCTTTGTTAAGGCGGTCTAAAATGCCAAGAAGCTCCCTTGCGGCAACGGGGTCGAGCTGTGCGGTAGGCTCATCAAGAAGCAGGATATCAGGGTCTGTGGCCATGACGGAACACAGACCGACGAGCTGTTTCTGACCGCCCGAAAGTGTGGAGATATCCCTGTCATAGAGCGGCTCGATACCGAAAAAAGCCGCCATTTCACCAACACGGCTTTGTATCTCACCACTTTTCACACCAAAGCTTTCAAGCCCGAAAGCAAGCTCAGCCGATACTTTGTCGCATACCGTCTGGCTGTCAGGGTTTTGCATTACAAAGCCTATCTTTTCGGCACTTTCTCTATCAGAAAGCTCGCTTCTGTCCTTGCCCATAAGGGTGATGTTTCCAGAAAGCTCGCCCCTTGGGGAAAGCTCTCTTTTCAGAAGCCTGAGCAAAGTAGATTTTCCGCTTCCCGAAGCACCGCAGAGCATTATTTTTTCGCCTTTTTTCACTGAAAAAGTGCAGTCAGAAATGGCATAGTCCGTGCTTTCGTTATATTTGAAAGCTACATTTTCGCAAGACAATATTTCCATTTTATGCTCTCCTTTACTTCAAGAATAAACGGGAAAACGCATAGTAATGCGAACATTCCCACAGGCAAAACGCTGTTTTCAAGCTTTATCACAGGGTAAAAAGCGGCGGACAGCTTGCCCCTTGCGGAAAATATCAGCACCAATGCAAAGATAACTGCAAAAGCCGCCACGAAAATGCCGTCCCATGCTCTGAACTTGAACGTGTGTGCAAAGCTTCGTTTCTTGAAGCGGCTGTGTCCGCTCCCCTTTCAAGCGTGCCTGCACAAAGGGCTGTGAACACTGTGCAGTCTTTTTTCAGGCGGTCAACACGGCTGTCGGAGATGTTCGCACCAGAGCAATTCAAAGCGTCCAAAAGCTGTCTGTGAAGCCTTTTGAGCTTTGGGATAAAGCCCATTGTCATTGTTATCACAAGGGCAGCTTTTGGCGTTTTTCGGCCAAAAATGTATAGGAGCTTTTCCCTTGTAAGCACCTTTCCAAGAGCTTTGCACCACATTATCACAGAGGTGAGGGATAATCCAGCGGTCAAGCCATAAAAAAGGGCTTCCTTTGTGTAAGCCTTGCCGTTTACGAAAAACAGCGGCGTTACGCCCTTATGTGAAAAAAGTGGATTTGTGACAGTCAAAACGGCGGTAAGAAAGATGTAGAAAGCAATGTCTGATGCGGTCTGTCTACAGCTTTGAGTTACGGCACAGAACAGGAACGCTCCCACTGCCGAGCATATACCAACGGCTGGTGAAAAGCAGAACATTGTCACCGCAAGCACAGCCGCAAAATACACAAGGGCGGTCAAAGGGTGAAAAGCTGACAACCTCATTTCACCGCCTCCTTTGTGTAGTCGCAAACGTAGTAAAACTCCACGCTGTCACCGTCATGGAGGACATACTGTGAACAGCCCTTATCGGGGCTTTCGCCATTTACCGTATAGGTCCACCCTGAGGACGGACCGCAGGAAAACTCGTAGATATTGTTTATGCCACGGACATACACAGTGTTGTAAATATTATCCTCCGAGCCTTGATAATCAAGGGGTATCTTCCCGCACCTTGTAGCTTTTTCCAACAGATCAAAGGCGGTGTCGCCCTCACGGAGGACATATTTTTCCGCAGGCATAACAATGCCGTCTGAGGGAACATAGCACTCGTCACGGAGATTTTTGTCAAGCATATCGTAATTATCCAAAATATCAGAGCAATCCACTGTCAGAGTGACAGTGTGAGCGGCATTTGCAGTATCGTCGCTGTGCAGGCTGTAATACTCGTCAACGGACTGAATATCAACTCCCTTTATGACCGCTGCCGCTGCTAAAATTATGACTATGAGCAGAGCGATATCCTTTTTCACTTTTCTGCTCCCTCCTGAACTTTGAGCTTTTTGGCTTTCTTTGCCGAAACTGCAAAGTTTTTCACTATATGCATTTCCTGTGGGGAAATCTCGAGCCTTGAAAATCTCGCCTTTTCGTATATTTTCTCGCACTCTGCGAAGATTTCCGCCATATCAGCGCCAAAGGTCTTTTTTATGCTCTCGGAAAGCTCTCTTGGCGTATGGTCTGAGAAATTCCTGCCGCAAAGCTTTTTTCTGCCTGCAAAGAACAGCTTCTCCACCTTTTTGCTGTCAGGCAGAGCGGCAAACTTTCTTTTTCTTACCAAAGCTATTATTGCCACAATAAGGCAGAGTATAAGTATTACCGCACCTATAACGATATATACCGCATAGCTTTTCTCCGCAGGTTTAGTCTTGTTCTCCTCAAAGATCTCTTCCCTTGGTTTGTCCTCGTCCTCGGGAGCAAGGGCTTCACCGCCTTGGTTGGTAGGCTTTGCTTTTACAGAGCTGTCGTCAGTTTTTATCATGCCAACATAATCGGGGCAGACCTCGAAAGGCTGCCAGCCTATGCCGTCTTTGTAATACTCCGCCCAATAGTGGAGCTGTTTTGAAGTGACGGTCAGGGCTGAGTTATCTGTAAGGTCTTTGGTCATATCTGATGTGATAAAATATCCTCTGCAAAGCCTGGCAGGAACGCCCTTTGCACGGAAGATCTTCACAGCGGCGGCAGCAAAATCCTCCTCGCCCCCACGGCAAGTTACCTCAAGCATATCTGCAAAAGAGCTTTCGCCCCCATAGGTCTTTGACCTGTCAAGCACTGCGTCTGACACAAAAAAGCTTAGCATATCAGACCGCAGTTTACCCTGAGGACCTTGCAGATCAAAATGGTTTGCGGCAAGCTGTTTGTCCTCGGCTGATATGTCAAGGCAGGTGGAATAAACATAGTCACGATAACCCTTTTCTGCGGCAAGATAATCCGCAGGCTCAGAAGTGCGCAGGGTATCAAATGTGCCAAAAGGCTTTGTGAGATAGCCTTCCGACACCGCAAGCCTGTAATAGCTTTTGGTGTTCTCAAAGCTTCCGCCTATTATCTTTGGGTCGGAAAAGGCGTTCTCTGCGGCGGTCATACCATAGGTATAAAGGGGCTTTCCGCCATTTTTGATGTTTACTGTAACATTGCCGCTGTCGGATATACCAAGGGCATTGTCAAGTGAAGAAGTCTGAAAAGCAGGGGAAAAATCAAGCTTATCAAGCCAATAGAACTCATTTGAGTAGGCATATTTCTCCTCACCGCTAAGCTCCCCCCACACGCCGTTAGTTTCTTTCTCAAAACGGCTCTCCATAAGATACAATGGCTGTGGGTGCTCCATTATGATCTCATACTCACTTTTCGTATTAAAGCGATCGGCAAAGGCAAAGTTGGAAAGCTTATCAAAAAGCCCTGTCAGGCAGGCTATAAGCACTGTGCAAAATGCTGTAAGTATAAGCACAAAGGGCTTCAAATCGCCTTTTATGCTGCCGGAAAACGTCAATGCAAGGATACCTAACGCAACTTCTGCAGTGGCATAGTACAGAGGGATATCAATTAAGATACCTGCGCACAAAAACAGCGCAAGCATTGCCACTGTAAAAACTCTGCTGTCAAGACGGCTGAAAATGCTCTGCACTGTGGAAACTATCACTGCACCCACGCAAAGAGCAAACCAAGGGTCTGAGTTTTTTTCCACAAGCATTTCCACTACTCCTGCGCTTTTACCGTGGGCGGTCAAGACGCAGTTCAAAAGCCCTGCAAGGCTTGTTAAAAACTTCTTGTGGAATATCACCGCCGACAATAGTGCGGTGAAAAATGGTATAGGCAAAGTCTTTTTTGATACCCCTGCAAGGGCTGTCAATATGCACACACCTACCAGGACGAAGGCTCGCCAGCCCATACCAAGCGACAATGACAGCAGGAGCATTGTCACTGCTCCAAAAAGGCTCTGCATGATATAAACACCCTTTGAAAAGTGCTTTTCCACATAGCAAACACTTGCTGTCAAAATTGTCACCTCTTTTACTATTTTATCTCGATAACACGGCTTATGCCGCTTCTTTCAAACAGCTCTGAAAACTCTGCCAGCCGCTCTTTTCCCTGCTCAGGCTGTGAAGAAAGCAGGCTGTCCAAAGCGACAGTGAAGCTGTCTGCGCTGTCGATATGCTCAAAAACTTTTCTTTGCTGAGAAAAGCTGTAAAACGCCATGTAATGCCCTGTGCCGCTGTCTGAAAGATACATTGAAAGGCTCAGTGCCTTTGCGGCAATGCGGTCATAATCCGTTGCGGGGACATTTCCGCCTGTTTCAACGTAGATACAAAGGCTGTCAGTAACAGGCTCGCCATATTCACGGACGTAGATATCACCAAGTCTGAAAGACAGCTTCCAATGCACCGATTTATAGCTGTCCCCCTGACGATATTCTCTTATTCCAATAGGCTCGCTGTGGTCAAAGCCCTCGTTTTCATTGCTGAAAAAGTCGCTTTCAAGGGCTTCCTTGAGCTTTGCTTCCTCGCTCTCATCTATCTCTGCTGCATCAGGCATTATGTTCACACTGCCCTTTATTTCGCACTGTGCCTTTTTCCATGTTAGCCCTGTAAAGTCAAAGGCTCTAAGTGTCAGAAACTCTGCTTTTATCTTTCCGCAGGTGTCGCTTTTTACAGTGATATCCACCTGAGCAGGCTCTCTGCTGATGATAAAATGCACCTTTATATCATTGCACTGTCCTGTGAGCATATTTCTAAGCCGCAGTTTACCGCTGTATTCGCCGCAAGTTCCTGTGAAGATAAATTTAAGGCTCATGTCCTTATTTTTCAAGCCTGTGCCGTCGCTTACCAGTGTTGCTGTTAGCTTTTTCTTCGAGAATATATTTACACATACTGACAAAGCAAAAAGCACTGCGCACAAACCAAGCACTGTTATGCCAATGGGCTTTCTCAGCACAAAAAGCAGTATGCCCAAAGCTGTGCAAAGGCAGAAGCATAGCCTCTTCATCTGCGTTTTTCCTCATTCTCAGGGCATTTTACGCTGCCAAGTATCTCGTCAAGCACACTTTCTGCCGCAAGTCCTGAGAGCCTGCCCTTTGCAGAAAGTGATATCCTGTGGCTGCAAACATGGGCAAAAAAATCTCTTACGTCCTGGGGAACGACATATTCTCTGCCCTTATAGCACGCCCACGCCTTTGCTATCCTGCAAAGTGCCAAAGCACCTCTTGGGGATACGCCCAGAGAAATATTTTCATTATGCCTTGTGGCGTCGCAAAGGTCTGAGATGTAGTCATAAACGCTGTCGTCAACAAAAACAGCCTTTGCCTTTTTCTGCATTTCTATAAGCTTTTCAGCGGTGCAGACGGCTTTCACAGCTACCAGTGGGTCTGAACTGCTTCGGTCTGACATTATGCTTCGCATTGCCGCCTTGTCAGGATAGCCCATTGAAAGCTTTATCATAAATCTGTCAAGCTGTGAAACAGGCAGTGCCGCCGTGCCAACTGTGCCTGTAGGGTTTTGTGTTGCTATCACTGCAAAAGGCTCAGGCAGAGGATATGTTCTGCCGTCAACTGTGCAGGCCCGCTCCTCCATGACCTCCAAAAGGGCAGATTGTGTCTTGCCTGAGGTTCTGTTTATTTCGTCTGCAAGAAGTATATTCGTCATTGCCGCACCGCTGTGAAAAGTAAATCCCTGCGCCTGTCTGTCAAAAGCCGTATAGCCTGTGATGTCGGAAGCCACAGTATCAGGGGTGAACTGTATCCTCTTTGTTTCAAGCCCCAAAGCCTTTGAAAACGCCACCGCAAGAGTAGTTTTTCCCACGCCCGGAACGTCCTCCATAAGCACATGACCCTGCGCCAGAATTGCGGCGAACACCATATCCACCACTTCGTCCTTACCGATTATGACCTTTTTCACTTCATCTGTTATCTCACGCATTTTTTACCCTTCTTTCTTACCACTGTGAAAACTCCCACTGCGCACAGCACCGCTGCCGCAGATATCACATACACTGTCACGTTTTTATCCTCCGCCTCTTTTATTATCTCGTCGGCAGAAGTGACCTTTTTCCGCTCGCTTTCAGGAAGCTTTTTTATCCTCTCTGCGGTCTTTTCCAAAAGCTCCTTTTTGTCTTTTCCAACACTATCAACAGGATAAAGCTCACGGCTTATGATACTGTTAAGGTCTGATATCTCACTGTAAAGCTCGTTAGCCTTGGCGTTCATTTCTTCAAGCTCTGATATTATCTTATCCCTGTCGGAAAGGCTCTCATCAGCCTTTGCATGGACTAAAAGCACAGCCGTAGCAGTGCAGTCCCCCGAAGTAACACCGTTTTTTCTCAGGGCTTCAAGCTTGTTCCTGTCGCTTTTTGTAAAGCCTTTCTTGCCCTTATATATTTCCGTTTTCTCGATACTGTATACACAACCGTTTCCATGGTCTGTCTGTGCAAGCTCCACTGTGAAAGCCCTGTCGCTCAAGGTCAGGCTGTATTTTTCTGCCGCATTTTCAAGCTCTGCACCGTATCTCACATATGTGCGTTCGTCACAATCAAGGTCATTGAAAAGCTTCAAGGCTTTTTCTGCGCTCTCCTCGTCTGAGATATCCGAAAGCCTGCCGTTTATGCCGTCAAGCTTTTCACGCTGTAGAACTGAAAGCTCCTCTCTCATATCGTAAATACGTCGCATCGTAAGTTCAAAACGCTTTTGTGCCGCAAGTGCGCAAAGCGCCTGCCCTGTGGCAAGCTCGTCAGAATCGCCGCCCTTTTCATGTGAAAATCCACCGTCGCTGTTCTGATAGGAAAGCAGGGCGGTCAAAAGGTCGGAACTTTTCACAAAACGGTTGTCAGCTTCGGGGTCGATACCAAGTGAACAAAGTGCTATTACTACCTGCGAATCAGCTTCTGCGCTTCCGAACGTACCTGAGCTGTCCTGCTTGCCGCTTAGATACTCCACCGCTTTGTCAACGCTTTTTCTAACATCGTCACGGGAAAAATCATTGTAATATGGGGCGATCGCCTGCAAAGCCATTGCGGTGATGTCGATATCGCTTTCACCTTTTGACAGCGAAAAGCCACCATCGGTATTCTGCGAAGAAACTATCTTGTCAAGTATACGCTCTCTGTCAAACTCTGCACCCTCTGGGGTCTTGTAGCCCATTGTATCAAGGGTCAAAAGTGCAAATATCCATCCGTTAAGGCCCTGTTTGCCTACGGAATTATTTTCATCTCTGCCGTAAACACCGCCTTTTACAAGGTCTATGCCCCCAAGGTCGGCAGGGTCGCCTCCCATTGCGGAGGCTGTTATAGCGCACCTCTGCCACTCGGTAGCGTTGTCGGTATCTGAAAGAGCTTTCACACGCTGAGAAAGTGCAGTGAGATAAGCCTCATAGTCCTCCTCAAAACCAAAGCGTGAAATGCCTATGGCTAGCCAATCGGAGCTTCCTTTGCCTGCGTTTTGCAGAAAATCCCCCGAAAAAATGCTCTCGTCCTGAGAAATGCCCATTTTGTCACGCTGCCACTGACAGACCTTTTCTGCGCTTTCAGTTATCCTGTCCCTTTTATCTGCGTTATCTGCATTCACCGCAGGAACATTTGTCAGAAGCATTACTGCCCCTGCAAACACCGCCACTAATCTGCCAAGAAAACCTCTCGTTTTCAACGATATCCTCCTACCATGTTTTGTCATAGCTATCCTGTGAACCTGTTATATCTCTTCCGTAGGCAACTGTGAACGCAAGCCTAACAGTGTCGCCGTCGGTGAAGTTCACCTTGCCCATGCCGTATGCAGGCATATTGCCGTTTACAGTGTGTTGCTGTCTGCAATGCCATCATTTTTTATAAGCTCCGCAAGCTCGCTGTTTACTGCTCCACCTGAAAACGCACCGCTTTTGTGTATTCGGCTTAGATATCTCTGATCGCCCTTGCCTGTAAAGTCACCTGTGAAGCCGTTTTGCTGAAGAAAACGCTCTATAACGTCAACGCCTGTGTCCCCCTCGTATATTGCCACCTCAGAGCCTGCGGCAAGCTGTCCAAGCCCTATGGTATCAGCGTCAAAGCTCATTGTTATAACGCCTGTCTGCTCGCCCTTTTGTGCGCTGACAGAATTTATGGTATAGGCATGATCCGCATATCTGCCCTCTGGGTCATACACCCTTATTTCAAGAAGATTTGCCCCGCCCGAAAGCTGGAGATAATAGGCTGAGTTCCTGTCCTGTGCGATACACTCAACAGAAAGCCCATTGAGCCAGACCTCGGTCTTGTCGGCATATATCCTTCCGCCCTGATAGTCCTGTGCGTTAAATCTGAGGGTGAAGCCAGAGCCTTTCACTGTCTGTCCGTTGGTGACGTTTATATACGTTATCTCAGGTCTTGTGGTATCATCAGCAATGGGTACATAGGTGACAGTGAAATATCTGTCTATATTTTTGTCACCGTCTTTTGCATAAAGTCTTATACGGTTATCACCGCTTTGGAGGGTGCAGGTATAATTATCTCTGCCCGAAAGCTTTTTGCCGTTTAGAATAACGCTTAGCTTTGCACTGCCGCTTTGACCTTTCATTCTTGCATAGAAGCTAAAATCGGCGTCATTTACAGTGCGGTCATAAAGGTCGGTATCAACCGGAAACTCCGCAGGAGTGTATTTTATCTTAAAGCTTTTTTCAGCCTTTGAGCCGTCCTTTTCCGCAGAGAGAGTTATAGTATTTTCGCCCTCAGAAAGCTGTGCGGTAAAAGTTTCACCACCGGAAAGCTTTTCACCGTTGACTTTAACCGTCAAAGGTATTTTATCACTGCCGTAAAAAGCTGTGGCTGAAAATGTTATGCTTTCTGTGTCAGTATCCTTATCCGCAAGGTCGATGTCAAAGGTTATCTCCTTTTTGTCAAAATAAACTGTATAGTCCTTATAAGCCCTTTTCACCTGACCGCTTTTGTCAGTATAAGTGCAGGCAACACGGATAGTGTTTTTTCCTGCGTGAAGGGTAACGCTGCCAGAAAACTGATTTACAACGCTGTCGTTCACAGTGACCTGAACTTTTTGCACTGTGAGAGCCTTGTTTTTATGTGTTATTGTGAACTTATACAGGGCTTTTTTTACACGCTCGCCCTCTTTTATAGAGGTGGTGAAATATTCTGTGTCGGTGTTCTTTGTGACAGTTTCGGTCTTGCTGTCAGGCTTTTTCTTTACCTCGTCAGACTTATTTTTGCCTTGGGCATT
>OGCZ01000670.1_pt1 | contig 13908 bp, 15 predicted proteins | sample 1570211 | NCBI WGS metagenome assembly OGCZ01 (sample SAMEA2582158, study PRJEB24529) | metagenome | biome: Human gut stool | place: China | collected 2011 | reverse complement strand
CTGAAAAAACTATTTATAGTTTCGAAAGGGGCTTGGAAGTTAGCTATATTGAGAGATTCACAGAAAGAAGGTGGCTCTTATGCTAAATGACAATTTATTTAAGACTGAGAAAGTTCTCAGTCTCCTACCAAGAGCAAAACCTGAAATTATTAGAAGAGTAGTTGAAGCTACTAAAAATTTTTAGGGTTTTGGTCAGTAAAAGTCAAAACTTACACATTAACATAAAAAATAACATTTAAAATAATACCAAATATCGTTGCCACAGGTGCTGCAAAACCAATCTTTGTAAGGCTTGCATCCGGCTGAATACTCATATAATATGCCAGCGGCAGACGTACCAGCAGGGTCTGTACAAGTCCCTGCACCATGACCCAGACTGTTCTGTCGTGTCCGTTAAAATAACCGACCATACTGAATAACACGGCTGTCACAATCGTTTCGAGTGCAAAGCCTTTCAGATAATCGTAACCATTCTGCACTACAGCTGCATCGGTTGTAAAAATTCCTGTCAGCAGATTGCCCTTAAACAGTACAAAAACAAAAACCACGCAGCCGATTGCCAGACCTACACCCATACCGGCAAACATTGCTTTTTTTGCTCTTTTTTCGTTGCCTGCACCGACATTCTGTGATACAAAGGACGCCATAGACTGCATCAGTGAACTCGGAATCAGCATGGCAAAATTGACAATTTTACAGGCAACACCGTATCCTGATGATGCTTCCAGTCCAAGCCTGTTGACAAAGGCGCAGAGCGCCAGAAATGAAATCTGTGTCAGAAATTCCTGCAATGCAAGCGGCGCACCAACCTTTAATGCTCTCACACAGTGCTTATTAAACCGGAAATCTTTGCGGCTTATTTTAAACGGAAGCTGCCTTTTTACCAGTAAAAACAGGGCGAACACTACGCTGACTGCCTGCGCAAATACGGTTGCAATTGCCGCTCCCGCTGCATCTAAATGCAGTCCCGCAACTAAAATCAAATCGCCTGCAATATTAATGACACACGCAACGGCAACAAACAACAGCGGCGATTTACTGTCACCCAGCCCCCTGAAAATTGCTGCAAGCACGTTGTATGCCACAATAAAAAAGATACCTCCACCGCAGATACGCACATAAACCGAAGTCAGTCCGACAGCTTCCTTCGGTGCCTGCATGAGCACCGCAATCGGACGTGAAAATCCAATCATAACGACAAACAGCACCACTGAAATAATTGTAAAAACCAGCATCGAACTGCCGATTAACGCACCGATGTACTGCGGCTTTTTCTCACCGATATACCGCGCAATAAGTACCGTAATGCCCATTGAAAACTGCGTAATGACAAAGGTTACAAGATTGAGCACCTGACTGCCCGTGGATACCGCCGAAAGTCCCGATGTTGTTCCGAATCTTCCGACCACCAAAAGGTCTACCGCACCGTAAGCCGCCTGAAGCACCAGTGCCCCCAGTATCGGCACCATAAACGGTATCAGCTTTCCCAAAATACTTCCTTGTGTAAAATCCGATTTTGAACTATTCAATGTCAACGCTCCTTTCACTCATGACCGCATAAAATTTCTGAATCGTCTGAATCATACAGTCTGCTTCTTCCTCTGAAATATCGTCCAGATATTCTGAAAGTCTGCTGTAATAATTTTTATCATACTTCTCGGACAATTCCTCGCCTTTTTGCGTAATCGCAATATACGTGATTCTGCCGTCTTCTTTGGATGCATATTTATAAAGGTATCCCTTTTTTTCCATCTCCTTAACCGTCCTGGTCACCCCCGGTCTTGGCAGCTTTAACGCATCGCTGATGTCTGAAACCTTTACATCCGGACATTCCTTCTGCCGGTTATGAATCACATCCATATACTGAATGTATGCCGGTGTTACGCCCTCCGGCAGTTCGGGAAGCAGTTCCCGGATTCTTTTTGCAAGATAACAGGCATCTAACATTCTTTTAATTTTATCTGAATTCATCGCCTGAAAACTCCTTTCTGCTAATTTTAACTTTCAACCCGCCGTTTTTAATTACCAAAGGTAATTATCTTTGATAATTATAATAACTTTGTTTTATTTTGTCAATCCCTTACCGTCCTCTCATCTTTTACAACCTTTATCTTTTGCTGTCCTGCCTTTTGCAGTGCTTTCACTGCTGTTTTGTCTTCGCCGCAGCTTGAATTTTTATTTGACATTTTACTTTGGTTGCATTATTATTGATTAGATTTCTAACAATTAGAATCCTAACAAAAGGAGTATCTGTTTATGAAAGAATCTCTACACTATCTTTTAATGTCTGACCACCTGATGGTTCAAAAGACACTGTTAAACCGCATCAAAGATACCGGACTGACGTCCGGACAGCCAAAAATTCTGGATTACCTGATGCACCATGACGGTGCAATTCAAAAAGAAATTGCAGTCTTCTGCCACATCGAACCCGCTTCTTTAACCGTCATTTTAAACGGCATGGAAAACAAAGGCTACATCACGCGTCAGACAGACAACGGCAACCGCCGCGCACTGCATGTATACCTGACGCCCTCCGGCAGAGAATATGCCTGCCGGTTACAGCAGGAATTTGCAGAAATTGAAGCGCATATGCTGGAAGGGTTTTCGGCATCGGAGTGCCAAGAATTTCAAAATTTTTTAGAACGCATTTACGAAAACATGATGAAAGAAGGAACAAACAAATGAAACATCTAAAGGTAAGAATCCCGATGTACTTTATCGGGCTGTTTATTATGACAATCGGAATCACTCTGTCGGTCAAATCCAATCTCGGTGTTTCCCCGGTCAGCTCTATTCCTTATACGATAACCTGTGTCTGGGGCATTGAAATGGGAAAAGCAACGATTCTTTTTCACATTGTACTGGTACTGCTTCAGATTCTCCTGTTACGCAAAAAATTTAAACCGGTTCAGCTTTTGCAGGTTTTAATTGGTGTTGTATTTGGATACTTTACGACATTTTGCAACTATATGGTGTCCTATCTTCCGACACCGGACAATCTGGCAATCCGCATTGTAATGGTTCTTGCCAGCACCGTATTTGTTGCATTCGGTATCTTTTTATATCTTCCGGCGGATCTGATTCCACTTGCCGGAGAGGGTTGTATGCAGGCAGTTTCTTCCGTGACCCATATTGAATTTTCCAAGGTAAAAATCGGATTTGACTGTACCATGGTACTCATTTCCGCAATAACCTGCCTGACGGTTCTGCATACGCTTGGAAGTGTTGGCATCGGTACGATTATTGCTGCCGTTTTGGTCGGTTCTTTGGTCGGCGTAATTAACCGGACATTCGGTAAAAAACGGGATATTCTGCTTGGAAAAACCGAAGCCGATACCCACAATACCGATACTGCGGCTTCCAATTATGTCATTACCATTTCGCGTGAATTCGGAAGCGGCGGACGTGAAATCGGCAGACTTCTTGCCGAACAGCTTCATTTTCATTATTATGATTCGGAGCTTATTTCTCTTGCCGCAAAAGAAAGCGGCTATACCCCGGAATATGTTGAAAAAAATGAGCAGTCCCTTAAAAATCCGATACTTCACGATTTCTTTGCGTGGTATTCCGGTCCTTTAGATGAATCTGAACGGCCAAAAGCCGAACAGCTTTTCCATAAAGAATCCGAAGTGATTCTTTCTCTGGCACAAAAAGAATCCTGTGTCATTGTCGGACGACTGGCAAACTACATTTTAAAAGATTTACCGAATACATATCATGTATTTATTTCTGCCGATGCGGCTTCCGAAGCAGCGCGTGCGGCAGTCCGCGACCATTTGTCACCAACCGCGGCGGCGGCAAAAGTTCAAAAATACATCGAACGAACCAACAAATACCGTTCAGACTTCTATCATTATCATGCTTTAATTCTCCACGGAAATGCAGAAAATTATGACCTGTGCATCAAATCCGATGATTTCGGGGTAGAAGATACCTCAAAAATTATTGCGGAACTGTTTCAGAAGAAAATGAAGGCGGAATAACACAGCTTACAGCCGATACAATCCTTTCCGACATTGTAACCTGTACGGATTTTTCTCAAACATAATGTCCAGATTCTTTTTTCTGACATTTTTTACTTTTCTACGCAGGGGCACCGCAATTTTATCCTTTGTTCCCGCAAGTGCGATATACTGCTGGCACATCAGCTGTTTGTAAAATGCTTTGCCCTTTGCCGTCGGAAAAAAGATGCCGCTTTAACGATTCAATCATCGCCAAGGCGGCATCTCTGTACATTCTTTTTTTACACGTTCTTTTACATTTCTTCTTTTGCAATCCACATATCCGTATCTTTTTTCACATCGGCAAGCGTAATCGCCGCCAGTTCCTTTTCCATGGCGCTCTGCACCCGCGCCAGCTTATCGTCCAGCACATGATGAATATTTCTTCCGACCGGACACAGGATGTTCGGATTCTCATGAAAATGAAACAGTTCTTCGTCCGGTGTACATTCCACCGCCCGGTAAATATCTAAAAAAGTGATTTCATTTAACGGTCTTGTAATCGTCACACCGCCGGTTCCTCTGGATACCTCAACCAGCCCCGCCGCCTTTAACTGCTGTAAAATTTTTCTTACAATCACGGGATTTGTTCCGATACTGCCCGCCATAAAATCACTGGTCATTTTCTGTTCCGTAAATGTATCAATACAGGCAAACATATGGATTGCCATTGTAAATCTGCTTGAAATCTGCATCTGCACTCCTCCGTTTCTGCAATAAGCATACCATGTGGCTGATGTAATTTCAATGGTTACGTCGCTATAATCCAAATAACTCCGGGTGGCATGACAACGCATCTTCCTCTGTAATCTCCCGGATAACCCGGCACGGAACGCCTGCCGCAAGGACACCAGCCGGAATATCGTGTGTGACCACACTGCCTGCACCGATAACCGTACCGCTTCCAATCGTGACACCGCCGCACACTGTTACATTTCCGGCAATCCAGCAGTTGTCCCCGATTATAATCGGTCTGGCATATTCCCGGTCTGCGTATACACCATCTGCACGCCGGTACATATTTCTGTCCTGAAACCGAAACGGATGTACCGGTGTCAGCAAAGAAACATTCGGTCCGATAAATACATCATTCCCGATTTTTACCGGTGCGCAGTCCAGACACGTGAAATTAAAATTTGCATATGTATTCTTTCCAATTTCCGTAAAACAGCCGTAATCAAACTGGACAGGACCCTGTAAATACACATTTTCACCCATATGCGGTATAAGCTCATGCAGTAAATCCGTCCTCTGCGCATCTGTTTCAAAACAGTCGTTATACTTTTTGCTTAATATATGTGCATTCTGCCGAAGCTTTAACAGTTCTTCATCTGACGGGTCGTATATCTGTCCCGCGAGCATTTTTTCTTTTTCTGTCATAATTTTTCTACAGCAGGCTCTTTCTTAATTCAGCGCCGTCTTTTGCACTTAAATATGCCGGTGCGATGTCAAATACTGTCTTACAGCCTGTCTGACCTTCCTTGTACAGACGGTATGCCGCTCTTGCGTAAGCCACGATAACACAAGAGGTAAATTCAGGATTAGAATCCAGTTTTAAGCTGTATTCAATCACGTGCTGGTTTTCTTTATTCCAGCCGGTCTTTCCGGAACGGATTACAAATCCGCCATGCGGAATACCACTGTGCTTTTCCTTTAATTCTTCTTCACTGATAAAATGAACAGTCGTGTCATAATCTGCAAAGTAGTTCGGCATATTTTTAATGGTTTCTTCTACCTTTGCCGCATCTGCACCTTCTTCAAGTACCACAAAGCACTCTCTTGTGTGCTTCTGTCTTGTAGTAAGCTGTGGATTTTCTCCGTTTCTTACAGCTTCAAGTGCCGCTTCCACAGGAATTGTATACTGCTTGCCGTCCTTTACGCCTTCTACGCGGCGGATTGCATCAGAATGACCCTGACTGACACCCTTACCCCAGAATGTATAGTCCTGTCCGTCCGGTAAAATTGCATTTGCATACATACGGTTTAATGAGAACATACCCGGGTCCCAGCCGACTGAAATAATGCCGACATGTCCGCTTTCCTTTGCCGCTGCATCTACATTGTCAAAATGCTCCGGAATTCTTGCGTGTGTATCAAAGCTGTCTACCACGTTAAACAGCTTTGCAAACTTTGGTGTCTGCTCCGGTAAATCCGTTGCACTACCGCCGCACAGAATCATGACGTCAATCTTATCCTTCCACTGTTCCACATCATCAACGGAGCATACTGCCGCACCTTCTGTCAGGATAGACACCGTTTCCGGCGCACGTCTTGTAAATACAGCCGCCAGTTCCATATCCGGATTCTGCTTAATTGCACACTCTACCCCTCTGCCGAGGTTTCCATAACCTAAAATGCCAATTCTCATCTTTGTTCTCCTTCTATTATAAATAGTCTTTATTTATTTTACTTTTTGTGTCCGTAACTGTCAACTGCCGCTATTCCAATCTGCTGCCAGATACTCTGCTCTGTTTTTCTCATCTTCCATAAGGTTATCCATCAATTCTTTATACCGCACCGCATCCAGGGGAAGGTCAACACGAATCCCTTTACATGCCGAATAATATGCCCCCGCACAAAGCATCAGTGAATGAAGTCCTTCCGCACCTTTTGCCACCAGACAGCCTTCATCGTGTTTTAAGGCAGCCTGTGCAAATTTTTCAAGCAGTTGTGTATAAGGCTCTGCTGACTTTTCATACATAATTTTTTCTTCCGTAAAATGCAGATGCTCTCTTGAGTTGACATCTTCTGTTTTTATATATTTTTCAATATCATCAAACCTTGTAATTGACAGCGTGTTATCCTCCAAAAGCAGTCTTGCCTTTGTTCCTATAATTTCCATTCTTTCTTCACAACAGGCCTCTCCCGTGGTTAAAATAAATGAAGCGGTCATACCCGTATCGTATTCCATCACAATCGTATCTTCATCATCAACCGCAAACAGATTGTATTTGCCAAAAGGAATCACTGCAAACAATCTCTGCGGCATTCCAAACAGATACTGGAATATATCCAGAATATGCTGTCCCTGATTAATAAGCGCTCCGCCGCCTTCACCTGCAAAGCTGCTTCTCCACGAACCGGACTTATGATAATGTGAAGTTCTTAAATATCTGGAATTGATAAGACTGACCCTTTTTAATGTTCCTATTTCGCCGGAATCTATCATTTCTTTTATTTTCATGTATTTAGGATATAATCTCTGGTGAAAAACCAGCCCGTAAATTCTTTCATTTTTTTCTGCCGCATCATTCATTGCAAGTGCTTCACCAATATCTGCCGCCGCCGGTTTATCACATAAGACATCTTTTTTTAATTCAAAAGCTCTGACCGCCAGTTCCTTATGGGTCTTATGGGGTGTTGCTATAAGCACCGCATCAAATAAAGACGGGTCTGATTCTGCTGCATGAAACAATTCATCTGCACTTCTGAATATCTCCACCGGCTGTCCGTCAACATTTACAAGTGTTTTTCCCCATGCTATCTGCTCATCCCGCCTTATAACAACAGCTGCCAGCTTCATATGCAAAACTTCACCCGATACAATCATCTGTGCATACTTTTTTCCCATATTTCCTACACCTATCAGTGCCATTTTTAATACTTTATTCTGCATATTTTCCGCCGTCCTTCCTTATCTATATCATCTATATCCCGATATTCTTATTCCTTAATCCGTTTCATATCACTTCTTATACATTTTCCCGTCTTTACTGCCTCTTTCAGCAATATAGCGGCATACGCATCTGCAATTGCATCTTCTGCGCTGTACGGTGCAGGCGCTTCATCCCTGTTATATAACGCCGTTTTTATCATAAGTGTGGCAACCGCCGTTTCATCTTCTGATAAACCGCGCAGTCCCCATTGTGGTTTATATAATACTTTTCCCGCGCAGGATATTTTTTCTACCTCATAAATTTCTGACAGATTTGGATTCGGATTATCCGTCCGGGTAATATGAAAACCGGTTATAATTTGATCCGCCTGCCCTTTGTTGTTCTTATCCAGATAATAAATGCGGTCATCTATCATTTCACCCCGTATGCCCTGAACTTTAACGGTATTTTTGCGGATAGGGGATCTGTACTGTTCAGAATCAAAGTCATACCATGCCGTCTTACCGCAGTCATATTCAAATGCCGCAACACACCTTTTCTTATTGGCAATTCTTCCGTCCGTAAACTGCTCATATCTTGTAAGCGTTTCTGTTGTTGGAAATTCATACATTTTACCTGATACCGTAAAATTTTCATCCGGGCGGATTCCAAGATAAGCACGCATAAGACTCACTCCGTGATATTCATGCGCAAGTGAAATATTCATACAGTTTACATCGCCTATAATACCGCTGCCAATCAGACTAAGTGCTGCCTTATTGGATGGATATTCCCTGTACTGTTCTGCAACAACCTGCTTTTTACCGGCTTTATAATATCCGTAAAGCTTCTGTAGTGCTTCTATATCCAGCGCGGCCGGTGTTTCAGAAAGAACTGTTATGCCTCTGTCCATCCACTCCACCGCCACATTGCATATCTCCGCTTTATTCACCGCTATAACGGCAAAATCCGGTTTATATGCAGCACATTCCTCTTTTGATGTTGTGGTATGTATCTGATATTCCCGCGCAATCTTGTCTGCCTTTTCCTGCGTTCTGCAATACACCGCATCCAGACAGAATATATCCGGCATTGCCTTTGCAATTCTTACATAATAAAGGGCTCTCCAGCCCGCTCCAATAATTATAAAATGATACTTTCCCATAATAATCCTCATTTCTGAACAGCTTGTTGTAAAGCGGCGATTTTTCACACTAATCTCCATTCCGCAGGCATTTTAATGCCGGAGGAATCGCGAGCCAAATCTTATTTGGCTCTGCGATAAAAAGCGACTTTGTGACGCCTGCGGCACAAAGTGCTGTGTGAAAAATAAGCGCATCAGCGTTATTTTTCACACTACTTCCCATTTGTTTTATTATAACCATTTTGTCTTTTAACAAATACTGAAATCATTGTGGATTACATATCTTTTACATAAAATTTTTATTATTCGGCATTAAACACACACACCGGCAGTAAAAAACAGAGCCGGATAAGACTGCGCTGTCTTATCCGGCTCATGATATTCATTGTCTATCAGAGGTCAACATCTTGTCATCATTTTTAAGCATCTATTCCTCAATCCGTATCTGACAGCCCTTCATTGCATCAAGTGCTGTCTTATGGGACTGTGGTGTAACTCCTGCACAGCATCCGGCATCTACACTGATTTCTACTTCAGGGTTAAATGCCTTTATCGTCATTGCATTGCTGATAACACAGATATCTGTACAGACACCGATAAGCTCCACTTCTGTATATCCCTGTTTGCGAATCCATTCTGCCAGCTGTGTTGAACCAAACGTATTTTTTTCAAAATGTGTCTTCTCCTGAATGTGTTCTAATTCAGGAATCAGTTCCCAGCCCGGTGTTCCTTTTATACAATGTTTCACAGGAAGCTTTCTGCCTTCCTGTGTGTCCGGATAATCCTCTCCGTGTGTATCCAATGTATACACAATATCTGCATCGGTGTGATTTACCTTTTTAACGACATTAGAAACTACCGCCCGGCATTGTGCATTGCCTAAAGCACCGGTAATAAAGTCATTCTGCATATCTATGACTGCTAATAGTTTTTTACTCACACGAACCTCCATTCCGCAGGCATTTTAATGCCGGAGGAATCGCGAACTGAATTGATTCAATTCTGCGATAAGGGCAGCTTTGTGACGCAGGTGTCACAAAGTGCCGTGTGAAAAATCTTAGATTTAAGGATTTTTCACACGAACCTCCATTCCACAGGCATTTTAATGCCTTTTCTAAGCATTTTCCCCTGCACGGTTACATACGGTACTTATCGGATTTCTGTCTTTCCACCCATATATGGCTGAAGCGCCTTTGGAATCTTTACGCTTCCGTCTGCCTGAAGGTTGTTTTCCAGAAATGCGATTAACATTCTAGGTGGTGCAACAACTGTATTGTTTAATGTATGTGCAAAGTACTTCTTCTTATTTTCATCCTGTACCCTGATTTTTAAACGTCTGGCCTGTGCATCGCCTAAGTTAGAGCATGAACCAACTTCAAAATACTTCTTCTGACGTGGTGACCATGCTTCTACGTCAATAGACTTCACCTTTAAGTCTGCAAGGTCTCCTGAGCAGCATTCAAGTGTTCTTACCGGAATATCCAGTGAACGGAATAAATCTACAGTATTCTGCCACAGCTTGTCAAACCACATCTTACTGTCTTCCGGCTTACACACAACAATCATTTCCTGCTTTTCAAACTGATGGATTCTGTATACACCACGTTCTTCAATACCATGCGCACCCTTTTCTTTTCTAAAGCATGGTGAATAACTTGTTAAAGTCTTTGGCAGTTCAGATTCCGGTGTAATTGTATCAATAAACTTACCAATCATGGAATGTTCGCTTGTTCCAATCAGATATAAATCTTCGCCTTCAATCTTGTACATCATGGCATCCATTTCATCAAAGCTCATAACGCCTGTAACAACGTTGCTGCGGATCATAAACGGCGGAATACAGTAAGTAAATCCTCTGTCAATCATAAAATCCCTTGCATAAGAAATAACAGCTGAATGAAGTCTTGCAATATCTCCCATCAGATAATAGAAACCGTTACCGGCAACCTTTCCGGCAGCTTCTAAGTCGATACCGTTAAACTTCTCCATAATATCTGTGTGATATGGGATTTCATAATCCGGCACAACCGGTTCACCGAACTTTTCAATTTCAACATTTTCACTGTCGTCTTTTCCGATAGGAACGCTTGGGTCAATGATGTTCGGAATGGTCATCATAATTTCCTTTACTCTTGCGTTTAATTCACTTTCCTTTGCTTCCAGTTCCTTTAAACGTTCTGCATCGGCATTAACCTTTGCCTTTACTTCTTCCGCTTCTTCTTTCTTGCCCTGTGCCATTAATGCACCAATTTGCTTTGAAAGCTTGTTACGGTTTGCTCTTAACTCATCGGCTTCTGTCTGGGTTGCTCTTGCCTGCTCGTCCAGTTCAATCACTTCATCTACCAGCGGAAGCTTTCTATCCTGAAACTTATTTCTAATATTCTGCTTTACAATTTCCGGATTTTCTCTTACAAATTTTAAATCTAACATTTTCCATAATCTCCATTTCAATTTTTCAATTCATTGCCATCATACAACGTTTTTTTATTCATTTCCAGTCTTTTATATAATTTTCCCCATAATTAATCTACGGAAACATCTTTTTGAATCACATCATTGACTTTTCTGCCTAGATCAGCATCACCCATGCGTCCTGCCACAGCCTGCTGTAATGCCTGGTTTTCCTCATCGCCCAGCTCAATGTACGACTTTCCGTCAACAACCTCTTTAATGTAAGCAAAACAGCCGTTATTGCTGTGCATTACATTAATAATATATCCGTTATTGACTTTATCCAGCATACATAATGCGAAGCTTAACTTTCCACCCATTTCATGAAACGCATCATACTTCACAATGCCCACCTTTTGAAATGTATACTGCATTTTTTCGTAAATATCTTTCACTGCCGCACTGTTTTTCTCACCGACTGTCCTGATACTTTCAATCTCATCGAGATGTTCATGAATCAGACTCTCAATCGACTTTCCATCTGCACCTTCCATAAAGGAACGGTATTTCTTTTTTAACTTTGCTGCCTTACAAAGCGCAACAATTGCAAGAATCAGCGTAATCAGGCTTACCCCGGCAAGTCCCAAGACAATATACAGGGTATCCACTGAAAATAAATCAAAAAAATTTATCATAATCGTTTGCTCCTATATTTATAGTATAAGTGTAAAAAATATTGAATTATTCATTTTTTATCTGTTTCAGCAAATCATAGATTCTTTCCAGCTCTGCCTGTGAATAATATTCAATTTCAATTTTACCCTTATCGTGTTCCCGGTTTTTAATAACGACTTTTGTACCCATAATTTTATTCATCTTTTCCTCAATATCCCGGTACACAAAATCATTCTGTGGCTTTTGTTTTTCCGGTTTTTCAGGACGGTTCAGATTTTTCATCAATTTTTCCGTTTCACGGACACTCATCTGCTCGTCAAAAATTTTCTGTGCTACCTGATACTGCTGGTCGCCGTCTTCTATTCCGATAATGGCTCTGGCATGACCATTGCTTAATTTTCCTTCCATAACCATTTCCTGTACACGTTCATCAAGCTTTAACAGACGCAGCGAATTCGTAATTGCCGCACGGGACTTTGATACCTTTTCCGCGACTTCATCCTGCTTTAACCGGTAATCTTTGATTAAACGCTGATATGCCTGCGCTTCTTCTATTGGATTTAAGTCTTCACGCTGAATATTTTCAATCAACGCAATCTCCATGACTTCCTGCGTAGAGTAGTCTTTTATAATAACCGGTACTTCTTTGACTCCTGCTAGCTTTGCTGCACGCCATCTTCTTTCACCGGCAATAATTTCATAATACTTGTCCTTTTTCTGAACCAGAAGCGGCTGTAAGACGCCATACTGTTTAATCGATTCCGACAATTCAATCAGCGCATCTTCATCAAATACTTTTCTTGGCTGTTCCCGGTTTGGTTCAATCTGTGACAGACGAACTTTCATTTCACCCGGTTCTTTTACAACAACTTCTTTGACTACTTCCTTTACTACTACATTTTCATCTTCTTCCGATTCCCGGATAAGATTTCCCAATCCTTTTCCAAGCCCTTTTGAAGATGCTTTGCTTTTCTTCGCTACTGCCATTTATTTTCCCTCATTTCTATTGTTCATTACTTCCTGTGCCAATAAGCGGTAACTTTCTGCACCACTGGACTTTGTATCATAAATATTGATTGGCAGTCCGTGGCTCGGTGCTTCGGCTAACCGGATATTTCTTGGAATAATTGTCTTATAGATGTTTTGTTTTAAATTATCTTTTACATTTTCCACAACCTGTAATGAAAGATTGGTTCTGGAATCATACATTGTAAAGACAACACCCTCCAGTTCCAGATTTGGATTTAATTTTTTCTGAACCAGATGAATTGTATGTATCAGCTGTGTTAATCCATCCAATGCATAGTATTCGCACTGAATCGGCACAAGTACTGTGTCTGCTGCAGTCATTGCGTTGACTGTCAGCATACTTAAAGACGGCGGACAGTCCAATATAATATAATCATAGTTTTTCCGGATCTGAGCAATACTTTTCTTTAAAATATACTCGCGGTCTTCTATATCAATAAGGTCGATTTCCGCACCTGCAAGGTTGACATTAGAAGGGATTACGTCCAGACAATCAAATGCTTCCTTACAGATAGCCTGTTCAATCGAAATTTCACCCAGCATAACTTCATAGATTGTATTTTCTTTTTCTTCTTTATCAATTCCAAGACCGCTTGTGGTATTTCCCTGCGGATCAATATCAATGACTAATACTCTCTGTTTTGCTTCTGCCAGGCAGGCGGACAAGTTAATTGCTGTTGTCGTCTTTCCAACGCCGCCCTTTTGGTTTGCAATTGCTATAATTCTCCCCATTTATTCTCCAATCCCGACGGCATTCTTAATCAATGTTTCACGTGAAACACTTTAGCCGTCCAACATAAAAATGTTAAGGTCAAATATTCAAAAAGTCTTATCATGCTCATATGTACATGAATAGCTTTTGACCCAGACACACCGTAAATATTATAGCATTTTTTATATTAGATATCTATAGAATTTTTCCATTTTATTTAATTTCATTTTTTCTTTATTTTCACTTGATTTCTATAAAAAACTACAATGTTTCACGTGAAACACTTTTTTATTTGATTTTGCTTATTGCTTAATGTAATTTTAATTCACTGTCTGTTTCATTCAAAATTTAAAGCAC
>OGCZ01000661.1_pt1 | contig 14094 bp, 10 predicted proteins | sample 1570211 | NCBI WGS metagenome assembly OGCZ01 (sample SAMEA2582158, study PRJEB24529) | metagenome | biome: Human gut stool | place: China | collected 2011 | reverse complement strand
GCCGCACCTCGCTCGCCGTATCGGCACTTAGAATTATGCGGTATTGCCATAAGTGCAACTGTTTATCCCGAATAGGAGTGCTCTGGCTTGAGCTTCCCAGCGGGATGGGTGGCTGCCATATAACAAATGAAAGGCAGGCGGCCTAACATGATGCGTGTGATTGCAGGTACAGCCCGCGGCAAAAACCTTGCTGCGCTACCGGGGGAGGATGTTACCCGCCCCACCATTAACCGCGTAAAGGAGGCAATGTTCTCCAGCGTACAGTTCTCTGTGCCCGGCGCGCGCGTGCTGGACTTGTTTGCAGGCAGCGGCCAGCTTGGCATTGAGGCATTATCCCGCGGGGCCAAGCGCTGTGTTTTCCTGGATGCTTCCCGCGAGGCGATCCAGATCGTGCTGGCCAACTGCAAAACGGCGGGCGTGTTTGCGCAGAGCCGGGTCATCCCGGATGATGCGTTCCACTTTTTGGCCACCACGCAGGAAGAGTTTGATCTTGCCCTGCTGGACCCGCCGTACCACCACGGCACGGTAGCCAAAGCACTGCCGCAGCTGGCAGCGCACATGGCCCCTGGCGGTGTGGTGCTGTGTGAAACAGAACTGGACGCCGAGCTGCCGGAACAGGTTGAGGGGCTTGTTTTGGCAAAACAATATAAGTACGGCAAGATTTTGGTAAGCCGCTATGAGAAAGAGGAACAGCTATGAATGTTGAGGAACTGCTGGATATGCTGGAGGAAACGCTGGAGGAGGGTACCGCTGTGCCGTTTGCCGCCGCCAAGCGTGTGGTAGATGTGGACCGCTGCCGCGATATCGTGGATGAGGTGCGCAATAACCTGCCCGATGAACTGCGCGACAGCAAAAAGATTGTGGCAGACCGCGAGCAGATTTTAAAGAACGCCCAGACCGATGCGGATAACATCATCAAGCAGGCAGAGGAACGCGCACGGGTACTGGTATCGGACAAAGAGATCACCAAGCGCGCACAGAAGATGGCCGTGGAGCTGGTGAACGCCGCACAGGCACAGGCGAAAAAGATCAACAATGCCTCCGCGGCTTATTGTGAGAATATCCTCAAAAACTCGGAGGAAGTTCTGGCCCGCAGTGTGGCGGATATCAAAAATACCCGCATGAACCTGCGCAACCTGGCCAGCCGCGGCCCCCATGGCCCACAGAAACCGAATCTGTAAAATTGGCCCCCTGTGCGGGCTTTGTGAAAGAGATCTGCACGGTTCCTGCCCCGCAAACAACAAATAAGACAGCATTTGTGAAAACTTTATGGCCCGCAGCGCTTTTTGGCGCTGTGGGCTTGCTTTTTGCCCCGCGATTTGGTACTATATAAGTGTTCCAGTGGGTAAAAGTGGGCAGTTTGGGGTTAAAGTGGTGAGTTATCCACACATTCCACAGGGTTGTTAACCGCGAAATTCCGCTGAAACGCTAAAAAAGCGACAGTTCTAACCGGGAAGGGGGCGGGTTCGACAATGTTCATGGGTCAGTATGACTACGCAGTGGACGCAAAGGGCCGTCTGAATTTCCCCGCAAAGTTCCGGGATGGAATGGGCGAAACCTTTATCGTGACCCGCTGGCTGGACCATTGCCTTGCCGCGTTCCCGCCGGAGGAGTTTGAAAAAGTGGCCCAGCGCATTGCCGAAAAAGGTATGGTAAAGGGCCGCAATGTCAGCCGTATGCTGTATTCCTCTGCGGTGGAAGTAACACCGGATAAACAGGGCCGCATTCAGCTGCCCGCAAAACTGCGGGAATACGCCAACCTGGACCACGATGTGAGCGTGATCGGCAACCGCAACTTTGCGGAGATCTGGAACACCCAGGATTGGGAAGCCCGCCAGGCGGAAAGCGATGAAGATTTTACCGCCGCAATGGAAGACCTTGATTTTTAAGATACACTTTGAGCGGGGTGTACCCCTGCATGTTAAACCGTGTGAAACGGGGAAAGAGGAGAACACCGTGGAATTTAGTCATATCCCCGTTTTGCTCAGCCAATGCCTTGATGGGTTGGCCATTGACCCTGCCGGGATTTATCTGGACGGAACGGCCGGCGGGGCAGGCCACTCAAAGGAAATAGCAAAACGCCTGACCACCGGGCGGCTGATCTCGCTGGATCAGGACCCGGATGCGGTGGCAACCGCTGCCGCGAGGCTAAAGGGCTTACCCGCCCAGGTGGTTCAGGCCAACTTCCGCGAAACCGCCCGCGTGCTGGATGAACTGGAGATCCCCTTCATCAACGGCGCGCTGCTGGACCTTGGCGTTTCCAGCCACCAGCTGGACGATGCCGAGCGTGGCTTCTCCTATCACGCGGATGCCCCGCTGGATATGCGCATGAGCCAGCAGGGGCCCACAGCGGCAGACTTGGTGAACACCCTGGACCGTGAGGAACTGACCCGCATCCTGCGCGATTATGGTGAGGAACCGTATGCCTGGCAGATTGCGGGTAAAATCGTGAAAGCACGGGAGGAAGCCCCGATTTTGACGACCCTGCAGTTTGCAGACCTGATTGCATCCGCTATGCCGCCTGCCGAGCGCCGCAAGAACAAGAACCCCGCCCGCCGCAGCTTCCAGGCAGTGCGGATTGCCGTCAATGGGGAACTGGATGCCCTGAACGAGGGGATGGAGGCGATTTTCAGCCGCCTGGCCCCCGGCGGGCGGTTCTGCATCATTACGTTCCACAGCCTGGAGGACCGGCTGGTAAAACAGAAATTCCGCCGCTGGGCCCAGCGCTGCACCTGCCCGCCGGAGCAGCCTATTTGCACCTGCGGCGGGATGCCCAAAGCTAAACTGATTACCCGCAAGCCGATTGAAGCGGACGCTGGTGAGTTGGAAGAAAACCGCCGCAGCCGTTCCGCCAAGCTGCGCGTACTGGAAAAATTATAAGCGTGCCAGGAGGGAACATTGGCAGCGCGGCATGGCGCTTGTGACCATGCCGCACAGCTTAAGGAAAGCCGAAATTTTACGATACGAGAAAGGGGGCGGCGCCCATGGCTTCCACAGCAGCAGAAATTGCAACCAACAATCATTCCGGTTCCTCCCGCACACCGCGGGTGCGCGTTGTCAAGGGCGGACGCTACGGCCTGAGCAAGGCACGCCAGTTTGCCCGCACGGCGGGCACGGTGCTGGTCATTGCCATCTTTTTTGGTTTGTTTGCCAGCATTGTCGCCAGCCAGGCACGCATCACACAGCTTTCCGGCGAAATTGATGACGCCAAGTCGGAACTGACCAATGCCCAGAGTTATAACGACTATCTGTCCACCACCATGGATCAGATCACCAACAGCACCAGCGTCCAGCAGGAAGCGGAGGATCGGCTGGGGCTGGTTAAAATGGACCCCAGCCAGGTGACGTATGTCCGGCTGGAGGATGAAAGCGTGATCGAACGTGCAGCCGGCACAGCAGACAAGTTTTTTGCCGGTATCAAAACCGCAGCGCTCAGTCTGCTTGGCAGTTTTGACCCGTAACCGATCCGGTCAAGGCAATACCGCATAACTTTGGGTGCCCAAGCCGTCAGGTGGGAATCATGCGGTGCTGCCCTTACATTGCGCCAAAGCGTGCATCCCAACAGGAGCACGCTTTTTTTGCCATCATGGGCGGGCGCGTATTCGTGCAAACAGTCTTTTCTGTAAAGGAATGAACCTATGCCAAAGCAACCCGACAACAAGAATCAATCCACGCGTCATCACAACCGCCGCAGCCCGGAGCCGGGACAGAATCATGCGCTTACGCTGAACGGACGCATTATGGTTTTGCTGCTGGTGATCGGCTTTATCGCTGTGGGGTGCGGCGTTCTGATTTATAAGCTGTATACCCTGCAGATCCGGGATGCTGAGCAGTACCGTGTTCAGGCGGCGGAACAGCAGCTTTCCGATACCCAGATCCCCGCCACGCGCGGCTCTATTTATTCTGCTAACGGCAAACTGCTGGCCAAAAGCAGTGTGGTGTGGAACATTATTGCCAACCCGTCCAAGTGCAACCAGGATTATGTGGCGGAAGCCAGCCAGAAAATCAGCGAATTGCTGAACGGGAGCGTCAGCGCGGAAAAAATTCAGGAGCAGCTGAGCAAAACGAACAGCCAGTACCGCGTGATTGCCAAGGGCATTGATATGGTAACGGCGCAATCCATTATTGACTATGCCAACACCAAACGCATTACCAACGGCAAGGCGGAGGGGGATCCGGATGCCAAGTACGAAACGGTGCTTTCCATGTACAAGGAATCCTCCTCCACGCGGGAATACCCTAACGGAATGTACCTTTCCTCGGTCTTGGGCTTTTGTGATGACAGCGGCAACGGCATGTACGGCCTGGAAAAATCGTATGATGAGAAACTGGTCGGTACACCGGGGCGCAGCATCAGCAGCGAGAACGCATGGGGCTATGAACTGGCTAACGAGGAAAGCGATACCCATGCGGCTATCAACGGCTATAACCTGAACCTGACCATTGACGATACCATCCAGACCGTGCTGGAAACCGAGCTTTCCAACGCGATTGATGACTATGATGTGCAGAACCGTGCCAGCGCCATTGTGATGAATGTGAACACCGGCGCGGTGCTGGGTATGGCAACGGCGCCGCAGTTTGACCCCAACGATCCGTATAATATCACCGAACCCAAATTGCAGGCTATCCTGGATAATGCCGGAACGGCGCTGACGGAGGACGATATTTCCGTCCTGCAAAGCCGTTTGGGGCAGGACGCCGTAGCTGATATCATTGCGGACGGCGTTGTGAACCCCAACGGAACAAAAAGCATCGACGAAGAAGGCAACAAAATCGACGTTCCCAGCGAAAAAAGCCAGCTGCAGGGCATGATCCGTGAGGCCGAGTGGAAGAACAAAGCCGTGACGGAATTGTATTACCCCGGCTCAGTCTTTAAGCTCATGACGGCCGCTGCGGCGCTGGATTCCGGCCTGATGGGGGCGGACCAGCAGTTTTACTGCGGCGGCGACCTGACAGTATTCCCCAATACCGAGTGGGAACACAGCTACCGCTGCGCCGAGGGCAACACTCACGGCTGGCTGGATATGGCCGGGGCGCTGAACCACAGCTGCAACCTGTACTTTATCCAGGTGGCGGAAAAAATGAGCGCCGAATTCTTTTATAACTACTACCAGGCGTTTGGCCTGACCCAGACCACTGGCATTGACCTGCCGTATGAGGCAAAGGGCATCTCCAAAACCCAGCAGGAGATGGAGCAGGTGGAAACGGACCTGTACTCCACCGCGTTCGGCCAGTCCCAAAAGCTGACCCTGATCCAGATGGCAGCCGCCGTGGCTTCCACCGTGAACGGCGGCTACCTGATGACCCCCTATGTGGTGGATAATATGACGGACGACACCGGCAACGTGGTATGGCAGGCTGAAACCGACATTAAGCGCCAGGTCGTCAGCGAGGAAGTCAGTGAGCAGATCCGCGCCATGATGGAAAACAACGTGGGTCACACCGGTACCAGCAATGACCTGGACTATCACGGTTGTGCCAGCGCTTATGTGGCGGGCTACCGCATCGGCGGCAAATCCGGTACGGGAGAACAGCTGGACTGGAAAGGCGCTTACAAGTACCGCCCGGACGGCGACTACCGCAAGGCCATCAGCTTTGCCGCCATCCTTCCGGCGGACGACCCGGAAATTCTGGTGCTGGTCATGATGGATGACCCGCGCTGGATCGTTGACTACGCTTCTCAGATTGTGGCCCCTGCTACCGGCAACATCATCAGCCAGATCGCGCCGTATCTTGGCATTGAACGGGATGCTTCTTATGATAGCAACGGCAGTGTGGAAGTGCCAAATGCCATTGGCACCCGCTGGACTTCCGCCCAGGTCAAGATGAACGCCGCCGGGCTTTCCCACCGGTTTGTGGATACCAGCGACGGCGATGTTGTGTATCAGTACCCCGCAGGCGGCACCGTGGTGCCCGCAGGCTCCACGGTTTACCTGTATACCCAGTCCACCACCGACGCCACCACCACCGTGCCGGATGCCACCGGCAAAACCGGAACCTTTGCCGCACAGATGCTCAAGGCTTCCGGCGTCAATGTGGCAATTTCGGGCAGTGCATCGGACCGTGTTGTCAGCCAGGATATTGAGGTTGGGAGTGTGGTGCCCTACGGCACAGTCGTTACCCTGACCACGGAACCCGACGGCAGCAGCGATGCCCAGCAGGATGCAGATACCCCGCAGGACGATGCCGCTCAGGACGCCGCCGGTGAAAACGATCAGGATAGCACGACCCAGGATGATACCGGCAGCGATGCCGAGCAGCAATAACCCCGGCCACGGCAGGGGGACCCCACAGCAAACTGAAACATGCCGCAACTAAACCAACCAAAAGGAGCGTGTTCCCATGAAACCCATGAACGCGAACGAACTTCTGGCCGGGCTGGCACTGGCCCGCCCGGTGCCCATCACCGCCGTTGTAACGGACTCCCGCAAGGTGCAGCCGGGCTGCATTTTTGTCTGCTTCCCCGGCGAGCGTGTGGACGGCCACGACTATGCCGCCAAGGCGTACCAGGCCGGGGCCGAGTATGTGATCGCCAACCATCCCGTGGAGGGCGTGCCGGAGGATCACCTTGTCATTTGTGAATCCAGCTACCTTGCCATGATCCGTATGGCATCCAACTACCGCACGCTGTTCAGCCCGCTGATGATCGGTGTGACCGGCAGCGTGGGCAAAACCACCACCAAAGAGTTCTGCTATGCCGTTCTTTCGGCTTTTGGCAATACCTTAAAAACAGAGGGCAACCAGAACAATGAGATCGGCCTGCCCAACACGCTGTTCCGCCTGGAGGATACCACCCAGTATGCTGTGGTGGAAATGGGCATGAGCCACCTGGGCGAGATTGCCCGCCTAGTGCGCGCAGCGCGGCCGTCTGCCGGTATCATTACGATGATCGGCGTTTCCCACCTGGAAAATCTGGGCACGCGGGAGAATATATTGAAGGCAAAGATGGAAATCTGCCAGGGCCTGCCGGACGGCGCCCCGCTGGTGCTGAACGCGGACGATGACCTGCTGCCCACCGCACAGATCCCCGGCCGCCTGCGCCCGGTGTGGTTCGGCATCTGCTCCAGCTCCGCCGATGTGCGCGCCATCAATATTCATACCGTAGGGGAGGGTACCGGCTTTACCTTGGTGGATAACGTGGACGGTGAAACCTATGAGTTCAGTGTAACCATCCCCACGGCAGGCGTTCATACCGTGTATGATGCCCTTGCTGCTTACACTGCAGCCACCCGCTTGGGTCTGGAGCGTGCCCGCGCCGCCCGTGCGCTGGCCAGCTATCAGACCACCGGTATGCGCCAGAACATTGTGCAGCACGGCGGTGTGACCTTTATTGAGGATTGCTATAACGCCAGCCCGGACAGCATGAAAGCAGCCTTGCAGATTCTGCATGACCGCCAGCCCGGCCCCGGCGGCCGCCGCATTGCCGTGCTGGGCGATATGCTGGAACTTGGCGCTGCCAGTGAACCCGGCCACCGCCAGACCGGCAAATGGGCTGCCGATGCCGCCGACCTGCTGGTGGCTTACGGCCCGTTGAGCGCAGCCATGGCCGAAGCAGCCCGGCAGAAAGGGCTGCAAACCATCCATTGCCAAGCGGCGGAGGAAGTAGTAGAATATCTACGGCAGAACGTCCGCCCCGGCGATGTTGTGCTGGCAAAAGCCAGCCACGCCATGAAGCTGGATGATGTATTAAAGCAGCTTTACGCGGCGCTGCCAAACGCATAATTGCATATTTTGGGGGAATATCACATGGGAATGATCGTTTCTTGGATGCTGGTTGCCGCGGCAATCGGTGCGTTTGCCGTTACGGCACTTTCAGGCTGTTTTGTAATTCCGGCACTGCACAAGCTGCACTTCGGCCAGACCATCCGGGAATCCGGCCCGACCTGGCATAACAAAAAACAGGGCACACCCACCATGGGCGGCCTGTGCTTCATCTTTGGCATTCTGGTGGCCTGCGGCCTGGTGTATGCCGGGTTCTACCGCTATGCACAGGACCTTTTGGGCATTGTGCAGGTGCGCGCCGCCTTGCTGGCGCTGTTCCTGGCGTTTGGTTCCGGCTTTATCGGTTTTCTGGATGACTATATCAAGGTCGTCAGGCACCGCAACCTGGGCTTGCTTGCCTGGCAAAAGCTTATCATGCAGTTCATTGTTACCGGCGGCTTCCTGGTGGGGCTGCACATGCAGGGCCTGCTGACCACCATCATTATGCTGCCCTTTATCGGTGCGGTAGATCTGGGCTGGGTGTATTACCCCATTGCGTTCTTCGGCATCATCTTTTTGGTCAATGCCGTCAACCTGACGGATGGTCTGGACGGCCTGTGCTCCTGTGTGACCTTTGTTTCCATGCTGGGCTACCTGCTGGCTGCCAGCATGCTCAGCTTTTATCATGTGGCCGTTCTGGCGGCGGCAACGGCTGCTGCGGCAGCGGGCTTCCTGGTGTGGAACTTCTACCCGGCCAAAGTGTTCATGGGCGATACCGGCAGCATGTTCCTGGGCGGTATGGTAACGGCCCTTGCCTTTATCATGGGCCGGCCGGAGCTGGTGTTCTTCTTTGGCATTGTGTATATCTGGGACGCCATGACCGTTGTGATCCAGCGCGTTTACTTCAAGCTGACCCACGGCAAGCGCATTTTCCGCATGACACCGATCCACCACGCATTCGAGATGCGCGGCTGGAAAGAAGTCAAGATCGACTTTTTCTTCAGCCTGATCGCCATTATCGGCGTGGTGCTGGGCCTGATGTACGTTTACATGGCATAAAATATCAGAAAGGGGGCTGTGCCGCAAATGACGCTTGCCCAGCTTTTCGATTTGGCCTTTGGCAACATTGGCAGGTTTTTTAAGGAAATCGCGTTCAAAAAAGAGGAACGCGGCAAACTTTCCTATGGCCTTGTCGGCACGCTGATCCTTGTGTTGACTTACGGGCTGATCATGCTGTTCTCCGCCAGTTATTCCACCGGGTATTACCGCTTCAAGGGGGATATTTACCACTTTATCCGCCCGCAGGCAATTCTGGCGGTGGTGGGGCTGGTGCTGATGTATCTGATTTCCAACATCAACTACCGCAGCCTGCGCCACATGAACTGGTACTTATACATTTTAACGCTGCTGCTTTTGGTGTGGGCCCTGTTCAGTGAGCCGTACAACGGCTGTTACCGCTGGGTGTATATGTTTGGCACAACCCTGCAGCCTTCGGAGCTGGCAAAGTTTTCGGCTATTTTGGGTCTTGCCTGCTTTGCGGACCGATATTATGAAAAACGGGGAACACTGCTTTACGGCATTGTGCTGCCCGTGCTGCCGCTGCTGCCAGTGCTGGTTCTGCTGTACAAAGAACCCCATAACTCTGCTATCATGCTGATCCTGCTGATTGCGGGCAGTATGATTTTGTGTGGCGGTGTGGGCCGGTTCTGGTGCATCCCGGCGGCAGGAGCGGCTGCGTTTGTGATTTACAAAATGCTGACCGGACAGGATAACTATGTTCAGCAGCGCCTCGGCGCATGGAACGGTGACGAGGGCGATATTTTGTACCAGACCCAGCAGAGCCTGTATTCCATTGCGTCCGGCGGGCTGACCGGCCTGGGCATTGGCAACAGCCGCCAAAAGCACCTCTGGCTGCCGGAAGCCAGCAACGACTTTATCTTTTCCGTTCTGTGCGAAGAGCTGGGCTTTATCGGCGCGGTGATCTGTATGGGCCTTTTTGCCGCACTGATCATTCAGGGCGTTATCATCGCCCTGAACTCGCCGGATTATTTTGGTACGATGCTGGGTATTGGCATTATGTCGCAAATTGCCTGGCAGACCATGATCCACATTGCGGTGGTCACCAATGTGGCCCCAAATACCGGCATCAGCCTGCCGTTTTTTTCCTCCGGTGGTACCAGCTTGCTGATTCTATTGTGTGAGATGGGCATTATACTAAGCATATCGCGGGCGGGCAACGCGCAAAACGCTGCGCGCAGCAAGCGCTCGCATGAAGAACTTGCCCGCCGGATGAACCCGCAGCGCCGCAACCACAAAGCCCTGCACAGCAACTGAGAATTCCCGCATGCCTGCGGAAAGCATTGTTCTCTTTGGTTTTAGATATAAGGCAATACCGCACAATTCCCGCCTTACGGCTTAAGCGCCGCTCCGGCGGCTGCGGCACGGCATCTGCGTTGCCAAAATACTCGATAATACACAAAGTATTATCTGCGCTTTTGGCTTAGCAGCTGCCGCACCTCGCTCGCCGTATCGGCACCTAGAATTATGCGGTATTGCCATAACATAAACGTTCGATTTTACGGAGAAAAGAGGAACTATTATGCGTGTTTTGATTGCTGCCGGCGGCACAGCCGGCCATATCAACCCGGCGCTTGCCATTGCCGGAGCCTTAAAGGCGGCGGACCCCGCGGCTGAGATCCACTTTGCCGGGCGGAAAGAGGGTATGGAGTACGGCCTTGTAACCAAGGCAGGGTACCCGTTCCACCATATTGAGATCAACGGTTTCCAGCGCAAGCCAACCCTGAAGAACGTGGGCCGCAACGTGGTAGCGCTCTACCACCTGGCCCTGTCCGGCCCGCGCACGGCGGCTATCCTGAAAGAGGTCCGGCCCGATCTGGTCATCGGCTGCGGCGGTTATGTCAGCGGCCCGGTGGTGCGCGCCGCCGCCAAAAAGGGCATCAAGACCGCCATCCATGAGCAGAACGCATTCCCCGGTGTGACCAACAAGCTGCTGGCTCCGGATGTGGATATCGTGTTTGCCGCCGTGCCCGCCGCTGTGGAAAAGCTGGGCGCACCGGACAAGACCCTTGTGGTGGGCAACCCCGTGCGGCCGGAAGTGTTTGCACAGGCCGCGAACCGCGAAGCCATCCGCGCACAGCTGGGCGCGGGCGACCGCACCGTCATCCTGTCCTTCGGCGGCAGTCTGGGTGCACGCCGGGTCAACGAGGTGGTGGCAGATCTCTGCGCTTGGGAGCAGCACGAGCACAAGCCGGTGCTGCACCTGCACGCCACCGGACAGTACGGCGTACAGCTGTTTGAGCAGCTGCAAAAGCAGAAGGATTTTACCCCCGGCGACAGCCTTGTGGTAAAGGAATACATCAACAATATGCCGGAACTGCTGGCTGCGGCAGATCTCGTCATCAGCCGCGCCGGTGCGCTGACGCTGGCAGAGCTGGAAGCCGTGGGACGCGCCGCTGTGCTGATCCCCAGCCCCAATGTGGCGGAGAACCACCAGTACTACAACGCCATGGAGCTGCAAAAGGCAGGGGCGGCCATGGTCATTGAGGAAAAAGACCTGACCGGCGAAAAGCTGGTGCAGACGGTGGCCGAAATGCTGGCACAGCCCGGCAAGCTGGCTGAAATGGGCAAAAACGCCCGCAGCCTGTCGGTGGACGACAGTCTGGACCGCATCACTGCGGCGCTGCTCAAGCTGGTAAAGACCCCGTGATGCAGACCCGGAATAAACAAGAAGGAAGGTGCGAATGATGCAGCAGAACCGTGACCGCAACGGCAGACCCCGGAACACCAGACCCTATGACCTGAACCGGGATGTGGCGCGCACCTCTGCGCCTTCGCAGAATAATACGCCCCGGAGCACCGGCAGCAGCCGCTACGGCTACAACGGCGAGCCGCTCAGCCGTCCGCCCTCCCGCAGCGCCAACGGCGGCGTGCGCTCCTCCCGGGCAGATAACAGCATCCAGTTCCCCACCCAGTCCCAGACCCGCCGCCCGGCGCAAGGGCAGGGGAGCAATACCACCCAGTACCCCGCCGGCAGCCGCCCGGCGGGCAGCAGACAAAAAAACGCGAAGTCCGGCGGCAAACAGCGCCGCCCGGCAAACAATGCCCGCAGCGGGCAGAGCAGCCGGAAAAACCAGAACCACCCGAACGCGCAAAACTACCCGGACCGGCAGCAACCGGCAGGCAGCCAGAACCAGCGTCTGCGCCCGGCGCAGACTGCCCCGCAGCAAAGCCCTGCCCGTCGGGAAAAGCGCAAAAAGCGCAAGGTGACCCGCGCCACCCTGCGCCGCCGCCGGATACTGCGCCGCCTGACCGCCTTTGCCATGCTGCTGTGCGTCATTGGCGCGGGCATCTACCTGACCATGACCATGCTGTTCCGCATCAGCTCCATTCAGGTGCAGACCCCGGACGGCAAGCAGGTGACCGAGATCGCGGGCTATTCCGCAGACAGCATTTTGCAGCGGATGGGCGTGCAGCTGGAAGAGAACATTTTCAGCTTTGAGCCCGGCGAAAAGGCCGCTGTGCTGGAGCAGAATTTCCCGCTGCTGGGCTCCATCAAGGTGATCCGAGATTACCCCAACACCGTGGTTGTATTTGTGACCGAACCAGAGCCCGCCTACGCGGTGCAAAACGGCAGCAAGTGGCTTGTGATCTCGGACAAATGGAAGATCCTGTCCGAGGAAAGCACCCAGCCCGAGGGGCTTTGCACCCTGTACGGCGGTAAGCTGCAGGATACCGCCCCGGGACAGGCGTTCTGCCTTGTGGAGGATGCGGACGCAGCAAGCGCCTCCGGGTCGGAAGCAGCCGGGAGCGAAAGCACGGCGGACACAGGGGATGCCCGCATGGAAGCTCTGCGCACCTTGGTGAGCAAGCTGGAAGAATACGGCCTGTCGCAGGATGTGACACGGCTGGAAGTGGCAGACACCGAACAAATCGCATTTTTGTATCAGGACCGCATCAGCGTGCTGCTGGGTACGCTGAACGATCTGGATTATAAGCTGGACCGCGCCCGCTATGTGCTGACCAACGCCGATGGCAAGGGCTGCGGCCCCACCGATACCGGGCGGCTGGATTTCAGCCATACCAGCGCCAGCAGCACCCGCAAGATCTATTTTGCACAGGGCGAGCCTACTCTGCCTTCCGGCTATGTGGTGCCGCCCAAGGCCGAGAAACCCGCCCCGGCAGAGGATGCCGCCGACAGCACGGACAACGAAGAAGAAAACCCCATGTAAAGAAGCTCTATGGAGGAGACTGTATGAAGCTGGAACAACTGATGGAAGGCGTGCCCTTTACCCTTGTGCAGGGCAGTCTGGATACTGAGATCGCAGATATCATCTACGACAGCCGCAAGGCTGCCCCGGGGCTTTTGTTCGTGTGCATCGTGGGCACCCAGCGGGACAGCCACGCGTTTGCCGCCGACTGCGCCGCCAAGGGGGTCAGCGCGCTGGTCATCCAGCACGACATCGACCTTTCCGCCATGCCCGGGGTGACCGTGGTCAAGGTGGAGAACAGCCGCTATGCCATGGCGCTGATGAGCGCCAACCTCTTTGGCAACCCTGCCCGTCAGATGACCATGATCGGCGTCACCGGCACCAAGGGCAAGACCACCACCACCCATATGATCAAAAGCGTGCTGGAGGCCGCAGGCCGCAAGGTAGGTATGATCGGCACCAACGGCATCTACTATATGGGACGCCACAAGGACACCGCCAACACCACCCCGGAAAGCTACGAGCTGCAAAAGACCTTCCGGGAGTTTCTGGATGCCGGCTGCGACACCGCACTGATGGAAGTGTCCAGTCAGGGTTTGATGATGGACCGTGTGGCGGGCGTGCACTACGATGTGGGCGTGTTCACCAACCTTTCGCCGGATCATATCGGCCCCGGCGAGCACAAGACCTTTGAGGAGTACCGCAGCTGGAAGGGACAGCTGTTCAAGCGCTGCGATGTGGGCGTGGTGAACATCGACGACGAGAACACCGCCGCTCTGCTGGAGGGCCACACCTGCAAGCTGGTCACCTATGGCCGCGATGAAAAGGCCGACTACCGCGAGACCGGATACGAGCTGCTGCGCACCCACGATTTTCTGGGCGTTGCCTTCCACGTTACCGGCAAGGACGAGATGGACGTCAAGGTGAATATGCCCGGCGAGTTCAGCGTGTACAACGCGCTGGCTGCGCTGGCCGTGGGCAAGGTGCTGGGTCTGCCGGATGCCGCCATCCACGATGGTCTGGGCAAGTGCGTGGTGAAGGGACGTGTGGAGCTGGTGCCCATCAGCAAAAAGTTCACCATCCTGTTGGACTACGCCCACAACGAGGTATCCACCGAGAGCCTGCTTACCACCCTGCGCGCCTACAAGCCCCACCGCTTGGT
>OGCZ01000656.1_pt1 | contig 14167 bp, 10 predicted proteins | sample 1570211 | NCBI WGS metagenome assembly OGCZ01 (sample SAMEA2582158, study PRJEB24529) | metagenome | biome: Human gut stool | place: China | collected 2011 | reverse complement strand
GGTCGGTTTCTATGGTGCTCTCCGGCATGTCCAGCCTGGAGCAGCTGCGGGCCAACCTGGACACCTTCGAAACCGACCGGCCTCTGAGTGAGGCCGAAAAGGCCGCCCTGCTGGACGTGGCCGCCGGCATGGTGCGGGAGCAGGTGCTTCCCTGCACCGCCTGCCGCTACTGCGTGGACCACTGCCCCCGGCACCTGGACATCCCCGGCCTGCTGGCCCTCTACAACGAGCACACCTTCACCGGCGGCGGCTTTATCGCCCCCATGGCGGTGGAAGCCCTGCCGGAGGAGAAGCGGCCCGCCGCCTGCATCGGCTGCCGGAGCTGCGAGGCAGTGCGCCCCCAGCAGCTCAAAATCTCCGAAGCTCTGGCCGACTTCGCCCGCAAGCTGGGGTAAATCCCCGGGGCGGGCGTTGCAATCCACTGCGGTTTGGGGTATCATAAAGGCACAGACCATGATACGCCATAAGGAGGCGCCTTTCTATGCGCGATGGATTCATCAAGGTGGCCGCCGGCACGCCCCAGATCCGGGTGGCCGACTGCCGCTACAACGCCGAACAGATTTTCACCCTCATGCGGGAGGCCGATAAGCAGGGGGTGCGGGTGCTGGCCCTGCCCGAGCTGTGCCTCACCGGCTACACCTGCGGGGACCTGTTCCTCCAGGACACCCTGCTCCGGGGGGCCGAGGAGGGCCTGAAGACCATTCTGGAGGCCACCCGGAACCTGGACATGGTGGCCGCGGTGGGCCTGCCGGTGCGTGCCAACAACAAGCTCTACAACTGCGCCGCCGTCATCCACAAGGGAAAGATCCTGGGTCTGGTGCCCAAGACCCACATCCCCAACTACGGGGAGTTCTATGAGAGACGGTGGTTCGCCTCCGCCGCGGACAGCAGCTTCCTCGACTGCACCATGGAATTCGCGGGCCAGGAGGTCGTGGGGCTTTCCCCCTACCAGATCTTCAGCTGCAACATGCCCAATCTGGTTCTTGGGGTGGAGATCTGTGAGGATCTTTGGGTCGCCGATCCCCCCTCCACACGCCTGTGCGCCCAGGGGGCCACGCTGATTCTGAATTTGTCCGCCAGTGACGAGGTGGTGGGCAAGGCCGACTACCGGCGGCAGCTGGTGACGGGCCAGTCCGCCCGGCTGGCGTGCGGCTATGTGTACGCCGACGCAGGGGAGGGGGAGTCCTCCACCGACCTGGTGTTCGGCGGCCACAACCTGATTGCCGAAAACGGCTCCCTGCTGGCGGAGCGGCGGTTCGCCACCGGACTCACCGTCAGCGAGATCGATGTGGATCGGCTGATCCATGACCGCCGCCGGACCAACACCTTCACCTTCGGCAAGGAGCCGCCGGAGATCTGGCGGTGCGGCTTCACGCTGCCGGTGGAGGAGACCCGGCTCACCCGGTACGTCTCCCCATCTCCTTTCGTGCCGGAGGATGCCGCGGGCCGGGCGGAGCGGTGTGAGGAGATCCTGCGGATCGCCTCCCTGGGTCTGAAGAAGCGGCTGGAGCACACCGGCGCCAAGACGGCGGTGGTGGGCCTCTCCGGCGGGCTGGACTCCACCCTGGCCCTGCTGGTCACGGCCCTGGCCATGGGGATGCTGAACCGGCCCGCCAGCGACATCGTGGCCGTCACCATGCCCTGCTTCGGCACCACTGCCCGGACGAAGTCCAACGCGGAGCTGCTGGCGGAGCGGATGGGTGCCACGCTGAAGATCATTGACATCTCCCAGGCGGTGCGGCGACATTTTACCGACATCGGACAGAGCATGGAGAACCATGACGTCACCTTTGAAAACGGCCAGGCCCGGGAGCGGACCCAGGTCCTGATGGACATTGCAAACCAGACCGGCGGCCTGGTGATCGGCACGGGAGATCTCAGTGAGTTGGCCCTGGGCTGGTGCACCTACAATGGCGACCACATGAGCAACTACGCCGTCAACTGCTCCATCCCCAAGACCCTGGTGCGGCATTTGGTGGCCTATCTGGCCCGGGACAACGCGGAGAAGGACGAGGCCCTCCATGACGTGCTGGAGGATATTCTGGACACCCCTGTCTCCCCGGAGCTGCTGCCCGCTGTCCAAGGGGAGATCAGCCAGCGGACCGAGGATCTGGTGGGGCCCTATGAGCTACACGACTTCTTCCTGTACTACATGCTCCGCTGGGGCTTCCCGCCCCGGAAGATCTACCGTCTGGCGCTGTATGCCCTGGGGAAGACCTACACCCCGGATGTGATCCTGAAGTGGCTGAAGACCTTCTACCGCCGCTTCTTCTCTCAGCAGTTCAAGCGCAGCTGTCTGCCGGACGGCCCCAAGGTAGGTTCTGCGGCACTCTCCCCCCGCGGCGACTGGCGGATGCCGAGCGATGCTTCCGCGGCACTGTGGCAGGCAGAACTGGAGACACTGGAGTCAGTGCATTTTTAACAGTATGTGGAAAGCGGACCAGGGCGCCGGCTATACAGCCGGCGCTCTGGTCTTTCTATGCGTATACAGATAAACACGGACAGGCAGCATGAACTTTCGCAGTTCTTGACAGATTCTCCCCCCTCCCATTAAAATAGAAGAAAAATTGTTTGAAAACGGAAAGGAAGCACACGATGGAAGAATCTCTAGAACATATCCGGGAGAGCGCGGAGACACGAATGAGGAAGAATGCCTTCATGCTCCATAATTATATCGAGCTGGAACGCGTGGAAAAAGACCGGGCGGTCTTCAAGCTGGACATCCGCCCGGAGAGCTGCAACCCCTATGGGCTGATTCATGGCGGCGCCATCTACACCCTGGCGGACAACGCCACCGGCGCGGCGGCCCACAGCGACGGGCGGTATTACGTCACACAGACCAGCGCGCTCCACTTCCTGCGCAACCAGGCCACAGGGACGGTGCGGGCCTCTGCTTGGGTCCGGCACCGTGGAAAGTCCACGGTGCTCACCGCTGTGGACATCACCGGAGAGGGCGGCAGGCTGCTGGCCACGGGGGAGTTCACCTTCTTCTGTGTAGACAAGGCGCTGATGGACCAGAAGGCGGCCGCTGAGCAGAAATAAGAGAGATGCGGGAGAGGGCGAACCCCTCTCCCCTTTTTCCAAAACACTGTGGAAAACCGGGCTGTCATATCTCCGCCCGCCGCCGCATAAGGTTGTCCCAGAGGTGAGGCGATATGAAGAGGCCGGTTTTTCCAGGCCCGTTCAGAAGAGGGCTCCGGCGGCTGGGCGCAGCCGGGCTGGCGGCCGGGACCCTTTGGGCGGTTGTGGTCACCGCCGGAAGCGACAGCGCGTCTGCAGCCTGGGCGGCCCTGCGGGCGGCGTCTCCGCTGGCGGCGCTGAAATGGGAGCTGGGGGACCTGTGGGCGGACGATGACCTCTCCCCCGCCGCGGTGATGACGTTGGGAGAGTCTCCCCTGCTGTTGTCCGCCCGGACGGCTGTGGCGGAGCTGTGGTCCACCGAGCGGACGGAGGAATCCGGTGCGGACGGCCGGGAGGAGACTGTCACGGAGCCGGTGGAGGAGACGCCGCTGGAGACCACGGGAGAGACGGACAACGGCGTTCCGGCCAGAACACTGGTGCCTACGGACCCCAGCGGCTATACGGTCTGCGGCCGGTCCTACATCTCCAACAGCACGGACCACGCCCTCACCGTCACGGAGCTGTCGGAGCCCTTTGACGCCCGGCTCGCCGATGGGGAGCCTCAGATTCTGATCCTCCACACCCACGGCAGCGAGGCCTACACCCCACCCCCGGGCACGGACATCGTCTGGTCCGGCAACTACCGCACTACGGACTCCCGCTACAACGTGGTGGGGGTGGGAGACGAGATGGCGGAGGTGTTTACCGCCGCCGGGATCTCCGTCCTCCATGACCGGACACTGTACGACTACTCGTCGTACAACGACGCCTATAACAACGCCCTGGCGGCCATTGAGACCTATCTGGCGGAATACCCCTCCATCCGCTTCATCCTGGATGTCCACCGGGACGCCATCGGCGACGCGGAGGGCAATCAGTACAAGGTGATCTCGGAGATCGACGGGGTGGGCACCTCCGCCCAGATGACTCTGGTGATGGGCAGCGACGGCAGCGGCCTGGCTCATGAGCACTGGATGGAGAATCTGAAACTGGCGGTGGCCCTTCAGGACAATATCTTGCAAAGCTATCCCACCCTGATGCGGCCGATCCTGCTGCGGAATTCCCGCTATAACCAGCACGCCACCACCGGCTCCTTGCTGGTAGAGGTAGGGGCCGCCGGCAACTCTCCGGAGGAGGCCGCCCTGGCGGGCCGCCTGTTCGCCCAGCAGATGGCGGACTATCTCATTGATCTGGGCAAGTGACAGAGGCGGTCCTGCGGAGAGCAGGCCATCCGGCCCCGGTCCGACGGCAAAAGCCCCGTCCGTTCGGACGGGGCTTTTTGCTTTGAAGGCTCAGGGCTCCTCCGCCAGGGGGAAGGACACCACAGCGGTGAACAAGTCCGCCAGCGTCTCCACGTGGAAATCTCCGCCGCAGGCCTCGGTAAAGGAGCTGGCGATGGAAAGGCCCAAGCCGCTGCCGCCATCGGTACGGCTGGCGTCGCCCCGGACGAACCGGGCCGTCAGGTCCACGCCTGTGGGCAGCTCCTCCCGGGAGGTGTTGCGCAGGCTGGCCTCCGCCCTGCCCACCTCGGTCTTTAAGGAGAGGTAGACCCGGCTTCCCGCCAGGGCATATTTCAGGGCGTTGTCGATGAGGTTCTGGAACACCCGGTACAGCCGCCGGCCGTCAGCCGTGATCATCACCGGTATCTCCGGCAGCTCCATCCGGAAGGTCAGCCCGCTTTGAGAGATAGGCCCCTCCAGGTCCGCCAGGGTCTGCCGCAGGAGCTTGGCAAAATCCAGCCGCTCCAAGTGGACCGGCAGCTGGCCGGAGGCGGCCTTGCTGACCTCGAACACATCCTGGACCATCACTGCCAGCCGTCGGGCCTTCTCGTCGATGATCCGGGCGTAGTCCGCTGCGGCCCCCTCCAGGGGCTCCTGCCGCAGCAGTTCCGCATAGGAGAGCACAGAGGTCAGGGGCGTTTTCAGGTCGTGGGACACGTTGGAGATCAGCTCTACCTTCATCCGTTCGCTGCGGGTCTGCTCTGCCAGGGCCCGGTGCAGGCCCGCCTGGATGTCGTTCAGCTGCTCCGCGGTCTGATGCAGGTCTGCGTCCGCCGGCAGGTCCAGGGGCGTTTCCAGATCCCCGTCCCGGATGGCCGTCACTTGGTCCGCCAGCAGGCCGATATCCCGGACCAGGGTCCAGTCCCGCCGGATCCAGAAGATTTCCAGGACCCCTATCAGCGCAAAGGCGGGAACAAAAACGCAGATCACAGTCAGAGAAGAGTTCCAAAGCATTTCATACACAGGGACACAGCAGAGAACAGCTGTAAGCATAATGGCCCATAGTGCAAGGTTCCGCACCAGAGACCGCCGCCGGAGCCGCTTCTGCACCGGCAGCTTCAAGTCTCTTGCCAAGAATGCGTTTTTCAGCCCCCTCAACAGACTCCGCCGCTGCTCCCTTTCCGTGTTTTTCCGGGTGATGTGCCGCAGCCACAGCGCCCACACCAGCGCCAGCAGCGCCGGGGCATTGGCGGGCAGCAGCGCCGCCAGCCGCAGGGCGTCCGTCACGGTCGGACCCACCCAGCCGTAATACCAGAATTCAAAGGGAGAGTAGCCGCCGAATCCTGTGGAGAACACCATGGAGAGGACTGCCAGGGCAGCCGCCAGCCACCAGATCTCCCCGGGCACGCAGCGAGTGAGAGCGGCCAGCTTTTTCTCCGCCTTCCGCCGTTCCGCCCGCAGGAAGTGGGCGGCGATCAGGCATACGGCTCCAGCTGCGCACAGCACCGCCCGCAGCAGGTAGAATCCCTGCATCTCCCGAATGTGCTGATATAAGCCGTAAAAATCATCGTAGAAGCGGGTTTGTCCGCCGCTGTTCAGCTGGAGATAAGGCACCGGCTCCTCCCGGACGGCCATGTAGATGGTCACATCCGCCGCGTCCTCCCCGGCCGTGAAATTCTCATAGCCGGGGACGTCCCACAGGGAATCCTCTGTAAAAAATCCATCGCCGTAAACGTCCACTGGTTCTCCATCCTTCCGCAGCAGGATCCTGCCATGGCGGAAGACCAACAGGAAGTTGTACCCCTCCGGCAAATTTTGACTGCTGCTGATCTCCGCACCTGCCGGAACATTGCTGTAGAGCAGCTCCCTTTCCGGGCCAAGGACCTGATAGAGCAGATTTTTGTCTGCCGCATAGTGTTTGTCCGGTGCGGCGGTTGCAGTGTTCTCCTCAACCCACGCGATTTCCGAGGAGGTATCTGTGACGCCCCACTCATAAAAGGATTCGCCCTCCCGGGATACGATATAAGTATCCCCGGAAGCAGTATCCCACCACTCCAGGTCGCTGCCGGTGGCCATAGCCAGAAAGGCCCGCAGCCGTTGGGCCACCTCCTGCCGGAAGGCTGGGGTCTCCTGCCAGTCTGTACTCCACCATCCGCTGCCGAAGGAGCCGCTGTCGACCCCGCTGGCCAGGCGGCCCGCCGTCTGTCCCAGGCTCCCCAGCACCAGGCTCACGCCCAGTACCAGGGCCGCCAGTCCGGCCGCCGCCCGCAGCCTGCCGCAGGTCTTTCCGGAGACGCGGACCTTCGCCACGCCCGGGGCGTCCTCCACCCCCTTCAGAGCCTCCCGGACCTCCCCGGCCACAAGTTGTTCCAGACCTTCGTCAGGTCCCGTGCTGTTCCATTTTGTATCCAATGCCCCACACCACCTTGATGTAATCTGGCTCCTTGGGATTGAGCTCGATTTTTTCCCGAATGCGCCGGATGTGGACCATCACCGTGTTTTCGCAGGCGTAGGCCGCCTCCCCGTCCCACACCCGGCGGTAGATCTCCTCCGCCGGGAAGATGCGGCCGGGGTTACGCATCAGCAGGTCCACGATCTTTGTCTCCGTGGCGGTGAGCTTCACCGCTTCCCCATCCGCCCGCAGTTCCCGGCGGTCCGGGTCGTAGGTGAGGCGCCCGTTGACGATGAGGCCCTGCCGCTCCTCCGCGTGGACGTCCCCCAGCAGGGTGTACCGCCGCAGCTGGCTCCGGACTCTGGCCGCCAGCTCCTGGGGGTTGAAGGGCTTGGTCACATAGTCGTCCGCCCCCATGGAGAGGCCCAGGATCTTGTCCGTGTCCTCACTTTTGGCGGAGAGGACGATCACCGGCAGGTTCCGCTTTTCCCGGATCCGCAGCAGAGCGGACAGCCCGTCCAGCTTGGGCATCATCACGTCGATGAGGATCAGCCGCACCGCCGGGTCCAGGGCCAGATCCAGAGCCTCCATGCCGTCATAGGCCCGCAGGACCCGGTAGCCCTCCCGCTCCAGGGTGATGGCGATGGCCCCCACGATCTCCGGATCGTCGTCTACCACCAGAATGCACGCGTTCATCTCGATCCCTCCTTGAGCTGATTGTAGCATACCGGGGAATTCTTACAAACACCCGGAGAAATTTCTTACAGATTTCTTACGGTTTCAAGCGGCACAAAAAAAGGGCCCTCCCGGGAAGGAAAGCCCTTCTTTTCAATGGCTCACTTTTTCAGCGGCATGGAGAAGAGGAACCGGGTGGAGGCCTGGTCGCTCTCGGCCTTCAGAGTTCCCTTGTGCTCCGTCGCAATGGAGGCGGCGATGGGCAGCCCCAGGCCGAAGCCAGACTGCTCCCCCCGGGAGGCGTCCGCCCGGTAGAATCGCTCGAACAGGCGGCCCAGTTGGTCCGGCGGGATGGGATCGCCGGGGTTGGATACCAGCAGACGGGCCTGCCGGTCTGTGCGCCGCAGGGTCAGGCTGATGGTACCCCCCGCCTGCCCATACTTGATGGCGTTGTCCAGCAGGACGCCGATCAGCTGGCGCAGTTTGTCGGCGTCGCCGGTGACGGTCACGTCGGGGGTGATGTCGCTCTCCAGGGGCTTTCCCGCCTCAAAGGCCACCGGCTCAAAGGCCAGTACGCAGTCCGTGGCCAGGTCGGAGAGCGAGACCTCCCCCATCACCGCCGTGGGAACCGCATTGTCCGCCCGGGCCAGGGTCAGCATCTCCTCCACCAGGGACTTCATCTGTCCGGCCTCGGAGCGGATGTTGTCCGCCCACCGGGCCGGGCGGTCCTCCAGCGGCGCCGCCTCCAGCAGTTCCGCATTGGAGAGGATCACGGTCAGCGGCGTCTTCAGCTCGTGAGAGGCGTCGGAGAGGAACTGCCGCTGCTGCTGCCAGGCCTTTGCCACCGGGCGGGTGGCCCACCGGGCCAGCAGGATGGAGACGCCCAGAAGCAGCAGCAGCGCCGCCAGACCGATTTGCAGATAGGAGCCCATGATCTCCTGCAATGTGGCCTGCTCCATGGACATGTCCACAAAGGCGATGCGCTCGTATAGTCCATAGTCCCGGCGCAGATACCGCAGGCCGTAGCTGTGGATAGTGCCCTCCGGCCGGTTCTGCTGGAGACAGTCGGTAAGAATGGTCTGCAGCTCCTGTGTGTCCTGCAGATTGGAATAGGTCCCGCCTGTGACAAAGGCCTCGTAGATTCCGCTGCGGTCCCAGAGATTCACCGTGAAATAGGGCAGCAGAACGTCTTCCCCGCCCCGGTTGAGCCCCAGATCCGGCCGGCCGCTGGGAGTGTCGTCCTCCATGACCCGCTGGAGCACCTGATGGCTGATGACCTCGATGTTCTGCTTGGCGGAGAAAAACACAGCCGTGAATACCACGCCCAGTACCGCGGTCACCAGAATCATGCACATGGCCACGAATTTGATCTGCAATTTTCGGATCATGGGAGGATCGCCTCCTTCCTGTCGAAAACTCTGTGGAAAAGTGGAAAAATGTGGACTTTGTGGAAAACTACGCCTCCTCAGGCGCTTCCAGGCAGTAGCCCACCATGCGGATCGTGCGGATCTTCACCTGGGAGTGGAGATGGTCCAGCTTCTTCCGCAGGAAGGAGATGTAGACCTCCACATTGTTGTCCTCTGCGTCGGACTCATAGCCCCAGACCTTCAGCAGCAGCTTCTCCTTGGTGATGACCAGCTTCTGGTTCAGCATCAGCATCTCCATCATGTCGAACTCCTTCCGGCTGAGCCGCACGGAGCGCTCGCCGCAGGAGAGGGTAAAGGAGGTCTTCTCCAGCCGCAGGTCTCCGTATTTCAGGGCATCAGTCTGCCGCAGCTCCGGCTGGCGGCGGGTCAGGGCCCGGATGCAGGCCAGCAGCTCCTTGGGCTCAAAGGGCTTGGTGAGATAGTAGTCCGCACCGGAGTCCAGCCCGTTCACCCGGTCCGTCAGCTCGGACCGGGCCGTGAGCATCAGCACCGGCGTGGTGCTGCCCTCCGCCCGCAGGCGGCGCAGCACGGTGAAGCCGTCCAGCTTGGGCAGCATCACGTCCAGCAGGATCACGTCATAAATGGAGGTCAGGGCGTTGTCCAGCCCCGCCTCGCCGTCGTGGCAGACGTCCACCGTATAGCCGTTCAGCTCCAACAGGTCCTGGAGGGTGGCGGCCAGGCGGACCTCATCCTCTACCACCAGTACGCGCATGAAATCACCTCCGTTTGCAGGATCGCGCGCCGTTTCTGCCGGCAGCGCCACACAGGGGGGAGCCCGGGGGCTCCCCCCTGGTCAGATGAGACGGATGGGAAACGAGATCGAGTTTATTCGCCCGTGGCGTCCGCCGCAGTCAGGCCATTCTCCGCCACAGAGAGAATGGTGTCCACCGAAGCGGTGTCCATCTGGTAGATGGTGGAATCCCCCTCCATGCGGACGTAGTAGCCGGTCTGGTCCAGGTTCTCGCTGCCGAAGGTCAGGGTCAGCGTCCCCTCGGTACCGGTGTCGTTCAGGTAGAGAATGGTAACCGTGGCCTGGGGTGCGTCAAAGCCGCACAGGGCAGCGGCCTCGTCTGTGGGCTTGTAGTCCACGCATTTGGTGAAGGTCAGCGCCCCCAGCTCCGCCAGCAGAGAGGCGGTGTCCGCGTTGCCGGTGACGTCCTCGCCGCTGGCAGCCCAGGTGACGGTGACCGTCTCCTCCCCGGTCTCCTCGTCGGTGGAGGTCTCCTTGTCGATGGGCCGCAACAGGGTGCTGGCGGCGCCCTCAACGGTGACGGACTGGAGGTTTTCCTCCGTCAGCTGGGGCAGCTCCGGCAGGTCGCACATATCATAGATGGTCTTGGACATCTCGGTGTACAGGGAGTTGGAGATGATATACACCGGACTCTCCTGTTCGTTCATCAGCATATAGTAGCTGTTGCCGTCCGTAGTGGTGTTGCCCAGGGAGATGGTCAGCGTCCCGCCGTCCGGCTTGGCTGCGGTCAGGGTGGCGAAGGGCTGGTCCAGGCCATAGGCCTCCAGCGTATCGCCCTCTGTAATGGTCTGCTGGGGTTTGAGGTTGGTGAGAAGGGTCAGGATCGACTGGATGGTGGAGTCGTCCAGGGGAAACTCCGGGTCGTCGGACCAGACCCACTTGCCCGCCTCGTCCAGATGGAAGGACAGCGTGGCGCTGCCGTTGTCATAGGTGAGGGACGAATAGGCGGCCTCCGTCTCCGTGATGACGCTGGCGGCGTCCTGGGCGGCGGCCTCCTCAGCTTCCCGCTGGGCGCTGGACCGCTTGACGGCGGAGACCACCGCCAGCAGGATGCCCAGGCCCACCAGGATCCCCAGCAGGAGAACCAGCGTCTTCTTCTGTGTTCGATTCATGCTTGTATGCTCCTTCGTCACAGTTTCCGGCGGTGCATCCAGCGGACAAAGCCGTAGATCAGCAGCGCCGCGGGGATCACCAGGATAAACAGCAGGCCCCAGATGCCGCCGGTCGTGATGGTATTGGTGGGCGTCAACAGGCTCACCGGCTCCACAGAGATGGCGGATACATCGTCAAAGCCCACAGTGGCGGAGTGGATGAAGAGATCCACGTTGTCAACATTGGTAAAGCTGTTGGTCACATCGGTGTTGATCAGCGTGTCCGCGCCGTAGACCGTCAGCCGGGCGGTGGTGTCCTCGCTGATCTCCTCCGTGGCCACGGCACCCACCACATAGGTCCCCTGGGTCATGTTGTCCGCGTCCAGCACGGCATAGCCGTTCTCCGTGGTGGTCAGGAAGGGCTGGACGGTGATGGTGTCCCGGGTGGGATCCGCCAGGGTGAAGCCCCGGGAGGCATAAAACAGGACCATGGAATCACTTGTGAGGCTGCTGGCCGCATCCACAGAGGTGTCCGCCTGCGCGAAGAACAGATAGGGGTTGTTCTGATAGCCCTGGGAGGTGTCCGCGATCATGCCGTCCGCCACCTGCATTCCATAGGCGGCGCACAGGGCGTTGAAGTTGGGCAGGTCCACCAGCTCACCGGCCATGTTGTAGATCACCTGGCCGCCCTCCGCCAGATAGTTCAGGATCATATCCAGCTCATCGTCCGCCAGATCCTGGTCCGGCTCGTTGAGGATCAGCAGGGAGCAGTCCTCAGGGATGCCGCCGTCGGTGAGCAGGTTCACCCGCTCCACGGACATGTGGAGCCGCGTGAACCGCTCCTTCACGCTGATGGGGACGGCGGTCTCGTTGTGGCCTGTGGTCTCGTACACCATCCGGGTCACGCCGGTGAGCACGCTGTCGATGGCGGAGGTCAGCAGGCTCTCCCCGTCGAAGTCCGTCTCCGTATAGGTGCCGTAATAGTAATACGACATCATATCATACCCGATTATGTCGCTGATGTCAAAGGACTCCTGCCGGCCGGTGGCCTCGCAGGTGACCACGATGGTATCCGCCCCCACACCGTACTGGGACAGGGCGGAGGGATAGACCGTGGGGTCGGTGTATTCCAGGGTCAGGTGGTCGCTGAGATCTGCGTAGATGTCCAGAAAGCGGACGATCCGGGTATCCAGTGTGTCCTTGTCGGTGAGCACGTGGATCACCACGTCATCCTCCAGCCCCGCCAGGTAGTCCTGAGAGGTCTCGCTGATGTTGTAGATCCCGCTGCCCGTCAGGTCGATCTGGGCCCACTGCTCCGGCAGCTGTGCCGCCAGCAGGTTGAACACCAGCACTGCCGCCACGGCCAGGGCCGTCAGTCCGGCGGAGAAGGCGCCCCTGCGGGAGGCGTGGCGCCCCGCGGTCTCCTGCAGGCTGTTTTTCCAATCACGATGTTCCATATTCACACGCCTCCTCTCAGTTCCACCGGCGCTTCTGGATGACCTGGACGGTCAGAAAGACCAGCAGCGCGCTGATGGACAGGTACAGCAGGATCCCGGGCACGTCGAAGACGTGGTCCGTGGAAAAGCTGTCGAAGGCGGAGAGCAGGGAGAACTTGCCCAGCACATCCGGCAGCAGGTTGGCGAAGACGGAGGAGTCCCGCAGGTAGAAGGCGATCAGCACCGCGGCGCCGGCCACCAGCACGCCGGCTGTGACCTTCCAGTTGTTGGACAGGGCGTTGATGAGGAAGCACACCAGGATCAGCACCACGAAGAAGCCCAGCAGAGACCCGACGGCGGTGGAGGGCAGAAAGCCCACCAGGCCATCCCACAGATACAGCAGGAGCAGCAGGCCGAAGGTGCCCACTGCGGCGATGATCTGGCTCTCCGTCAGAGAGGAGATCAGCATGCCCACGGCGATCTCCACCGCGCCCAGCAGGAAGAAGGCCAGAATGGCGCCGTAGTCCGCCAACAGGAAGGCCGTGCCGTTCAGCGCGATGATGAGGGGGCACAGGCAGGCAATGGCCACCGGCACGGCGAACACCGTCAGCATGGCGAAGTACTTCCCCAGCACCACGGCGGTGACGGATACCGGCGCCGTCAGCAGCAGCTGGTCCGTCTTGGTGTGGCGCTCATCCGCCATGGAGCGCATGGTGAGAATGGGGACCACCACCATGAAAATGAAGAGAGAGGAGCCCAGAGAGAGGGAGAAATAGGGGTATCCCTGAAACAGGTTGTAGGCAAAGAAATAGATGCCGATGAAGACCGTCAGAACCGCCACGAAGATCCAGCCGATCATGGAGTTGAAATAGGAGCTGACCTCCCGCTTATAAATCGCTTTCATCGCCGACCGCCTCCTTTTCCGCAGTTTCCACAGAGGTCTGGAACAGCGCCGCCGCCCGGGCGGCCACCGTATCGTTATCGTCCGTCAGATCCAGGAAGACCTCCTCCAGAGAGGCCGTCCGGGGCCGCAGCTCCAGCAGGGGCAGCCCCGCCTCTGCAAAGGCGAAGAACAGCGCCTCCCGGATGTCCCTCTCCATGTGGATGGCAAATCGGGCTGTGTCCTCCGTCCGCCCCAGCAGGGTCCGGCCGGTGATGCCCGCCACCCGGTCCAGCACGGCCCCCGCCGCCTCCGGCGCGGCCTTTGCCGTCAGTTCCAGGGAGCCTCCGGCGGAGAGCTTCTCCTCCAGGTCCTCCGGGGTGTCGCACACCACAAACCGGCCCTTGCGGATGATGAGGACCCGGTCGCATACCGCCCGGATCTCAGAGAGGATATGGGAGCTGAGGATCACGGTGTGGTCCTTTGCCAGATGCCGAATGAGATCCCGGATCTCCACCACCTGCTTGGGATCCAGGCCCACGGTGGGCTCGTCCAGAATGATGATCTTGGGGAAGCCCAGGATGGCCTGGGCCAGGCCGACCCGCTGGCGGTAGCCCTTGGACAGGTTCCGGATCAGCCGGGCGCTCATATCCTCCAGATGGGTCAGGGCCAGGACCTTCGTCAGCTGGTCCGTCCGCTGCTCCTTGGGGATCTTCTTCAGCTCCGCGCAGAAGCGCAGGTACTCCTCCACCGTCATATCAGGATACAGCGGCGGGATCTCGGGGAGATAGCCGATGCAGGCACGGGCGGCCTCCGGCTCCTCCAGAATATCGTGGCCCTCCACCAGGACCTGTCCCTCCGTGGCCGCCAGATAGCCGGTCATGATATTCATTGTGGTGGATTTTCCGGCGCCGTTCGGCCCCAAGAAGCCGAAGATCTGGCCGTCCTCCACCGTGAAGCTCAGATGGTTCACCGCATAGTGGTCGCCATAACGCTTCACAAGGTTTTTGACCTCGATCACACAAATAACCTCCTTCAGGAATGGAGACGGGCAGGGCCCGCCCCAGTCAGCTTTCACAGTATAAAAAAAGAAACTGAAAACTATCTGAAAGAATGAACAGAACTTCATAAACTGTTCAAACTTTTTAAAGGTTGTTTTTAGATTTTGGGGGTAT
>OGCZ01000648.1_pt1 | contig 14273 bp, 10 predicted proteins | sample 1570211 | NCBI WGS metagenome assembly OGCZ01 (sample SAMEA2582158, study PRJEB24529) | metagenome | biome: Human gut stool | place: China | collected 2011 | reverse complement strand
TGTGGACTTTGGATATAAAAAAATCGTCTGCATTACCTCCAGCAGAAGTTAGAAAGAATTTGGAGATAATTATTAATCAAATCGCTGAGAGAAGTAAAAGAACGTGGACCTTCAGAGGAAAAAAAGAAGTAAGCGATACGGAAATCCATGTGTGGAATCGCATGAAAAATAAACAAGGCGGATTCTATTATGAGGTCAATCGCGAACATCCGCTTGTACAACAAATGGTAAAGATAAATCCTGGTATAGAGGGGTCACTAAATGCGCTACTGCAACAGATTGAGAAGGGTTTGCCGCTTAATCAATTATATGTGGATTTGAATAATGATGAACAAATCACTAATGATAATGAGCAGTCAGATGTAGAAATAGTAAAATCACTACAGGAAATGATTACGATGTGTGCTGATAAGCAAGAAAAATGTAATTTGCTTGATGCTATTGCTTGTATTGAACCATATTTGTCACATCTTGATATAGTAGAAAAACTTAAGGAGGAGATTTTGAAGAATGGTTAATACATATGTTGAACAATTAGAAAATATAATCTCCGCATTTGTTAACAATATTTATAAGGAAATTCCGCCTACAGAAGAAGAATTTTTGAAAAAAGCAACTTTACTAAGAAAAGCAAATGCGACTATTATGCCGGTTTCAGATGATGAATTTGCAGAGATAATTTCTAGACTCAAGCAATCATTAGTTATCCAGATGGATATTGGAGTGTATATTAACGATCGTAATAACGGGCATCAGTCATGGTTACCTTCAAAGAGAGCTGACTTAGATTTCTTCTTTTGGAACAGATATAAGAAGTATCTGCAAGAAATTAAACATTGGAATCCTAGAGTTACGACAAATCTAGGAAAAGTATCTGATGAAATATTAGATTTATGTGGAGATCCATCAGAAGATCATTTTGCAATAAAAGGTTTGGTACTAGGTGATGTACAGTCTGGTAAAACTGCTAACTACACAGCCATTTGTAATAAAGCAGCAGATACGGGGTATCGAATTATTATTGTCTTAGCTGGTATGCAGGAGAATTTGCGTAAGCAAACACAAGAAAGATTGGATGCCGAATGTACCGGAAGAAAGAGCGAATATTATCTGGATCCTAAAGCAGAACAAGGTATAAAGAATCAGCCGGTCGGTGTAGGAAGATATGGAACAGATAAAAAAATCGTTGCATTTACATCTGTGACTAAAGATTTTGATAGCGGTATTCTTAGAAACAATAATTTGGGCATTGAAAACGTTAATTGTCCTGTTATTTTAGTAGTGAAGAAGAATAAAAAGATTTTAAATAATTTAATAACACGCAAAATGCTACTGGACAGATTGATCTTCCTCTCATGCTAATTGATGACGAGGCTGATAATGCATCTGTTAATACGAAAGATGAAGATTCTCAGCCAGCAGCAATTAATGACTGTATCAGACGTTTATTAAATCTGTTCAGCAAAACTACTTATTTAGGTATTACTGCAACACCTTTTGCAAATATATTTATTGATCCGGAAAAAGACGATGATCTTTTTCCAGCTGATTTTATCTATGCACTATCAGCTCCAACTAATTATATTGGAGCTGATAGAATATTTGGAGAAAATTCTGATAGTGATTACATGCTTCAGGAGATTGATATAGAAGAGTTAGAGGCGTGCTTTCCTCCAAAACATAAAAAAGACTTTGTTGTAGAATATTTACCAGGGGATTTATATGAAGCTGCATATTACTTCTTGTTGTTAAATGCAATTCGCGATTATAGAGGTGATCTCACAGAACATAGATCTATGATGGTACATATAAGCCTTTATACCAATGTTCAAAATCAGATACAAGAAATGCTGAATGTTTGGTTAGATCAGGTAAAATCGGATGTTAGAAACTATGCTAAATTACCACTTTCTCAAAGTGAAGAAATAAGAAATATAAAAGCAATGCATGTTGTTTGGGACAAGCATCATTTGAGTGGGATTGTTGGAATAGAATGGGAAGTACTACTAAAAAAATATTTGCACAAGGCAATTTCTCCCATTGAAGTTCGTGCAGTAAATATGAAAACTGGTGCATCGAGCTTAGATTATTTTAATCATAAGAATGATGGTTTACGTGTAATTGCTGTAGGCGGAAATAGTATGTCTAGAGGTTTGACCTTAGAAGGTCTTGGCGTAACGTATTTCCATCGTAATACAAAGATGTACGATACTTTATTGCAGATGGGGCGTTGGTTCGGATATAGGCCAAATTACGGTGATGTTGCAAAGGTATGGATGACACCAGAGGCTATTGATTGGTATGGCCAAATTACTAGAGCAACAGCTGAACTTAAGGAAGAAATCTCGAAAATGAGAAACGCAAATCAAACTCCTAGAGATTTTGGTCTGAAAGTTCGACAAGATCCTGGCGCATTAATTGTGACAGCGCGAAACAAAATGCGTACAGCAACTGATTTGACATGTCCTGTCACAGTGTCTGGTAATTTACTTGAGACGCCTAGATTAAAAGCATCAAAAAATATTTTGGCTTCAAATGAGACTGTATTCAAGAATTTTGTGAATTCATTGAGCAGTATCGGAGACAGATTCTTTGATGAAGAGCGTACGAAGGGACATTATTACTGGAAAAATGTTCCGAAGGATAATGTGGCTCAATTATTGAAGGATTTTGAGACAAATCCATGGCATTTGAGCTTCAATGGTAAAGCACTTGCGGAGTTTATAGAGAATCACAATTGGAACAATGGATGGGATGTAGTATTGATAAAAACTGGAACGGGTGATCGGTACAAAGAGCCGTTGCAGTGCGGTGATGAACTGTTGGAGATCGAGGGGACAGAAAAAAGAAAAATTTTAGCTGATAAGAAAATGATCAGTGTGAGTGGAACTAAGTTGCGTGTTGGAGCTGGTGGATGTACACGAATTGGATTATCCAAAGACGAGATTCAAGATGCGGAAAAAGTATATAGATCTATACCTGGAAATGAGAATAAGAAAAATATTCCGGACAAAGCGTATCTGATCGCCAATAGAAATCCCATTTTAATGCTACATATAATACAAGTTGATCGTTCAAAGTCCGAGAATAAAGATTTACCTGAATTTTTATTTGCGTTGGGAGTTGGTTTCCCTAAAACTAGTGGCTCCACTGAAACTGCGAATTATAAAGTTAACTTAATTGAGTTAAGAAATTGGGTGGATGTTGATGACAATTATGATGACGATGAGGATATGTAATGAGTGGTAAAGAAAACGAATTAAGAGAAAAATGGAATACTATTAATTACTATTCTGGTGGAGCATTGAAATTATCTGTAAAACATCCGCTTGAATGGTATGTTCGATATGCAACGCCAGAGCATAAGTCAGTTGTAATAGTGAGCCAAAAGGCAATTAAAAAAATAGATTCATCAAAATGTATCGATGCTACATGTAATCAGAGAAAGGATGGTAAATATGCAATTTCCTTTACGCTGATGGATAGAAAACAGGAAGATGTTTTCATAACAATGGCAGGAGATATTATTGAATATTCCAATGTGGAAAATGAAGATATTGCATTGCTTAAAGTATTGCGCAGATATAATGCGTGGTTAAAGTTATTAGACCATAAAAGCAATGCAGTATTAGGTAGTAACACACAGAAAGGTCTCATTGGAGAGCTAATGTTTTTAAAAGAAAAAATAGAGAATGGAATGTTACCATCGGTTGCTTTAGCTGGATGGGTTGGTTCAGAAGGAGCGGATCAAGATTTTGTATATGCGGATTGTTGGCATGAAGTTAAATCTACGGGGGCGTCATCTTCAGAGATATCTATTTCTTCTGTTGAGCAATTAGATAGAAACGACGAAGGAGAATTGGTCGTTTATCGTATTGATAAATGTGCACCAGATCAACCGAAATCATTTACATTATATGGATTAGTTCATGAAGTAATAGAGTTGATTCTACAAAATGATGAAAATCCAGATGAGCTAATATTGAAACTTGGCTCTGCAGGTTATATTGATATGAAAGAATATGATAAACAGCATTTTAGTATGTCTTCAAAACAAGTATACGTTGTAAACGAATCATTTCCGAGAATACGGAGATGTGATGTTCCGACAGAGATAAAAAATGCTGAATATCAGATAGATATTCCCAGTATAAAAAGCTGGGAGAAGTAACGAAAATGGGAGGATGTTAGCATGAATTCTACAGAGTTTAAAAAAGATTTTATAGAGAGTATAAAAACTGCTGCAGCGGTTACTGGAGAAGGATCATGTGCATCCTTTGTAGATAATATGGCTCAATATCTAATTGATGCTGAGGTTTTATCTGATTTCACACCATCTTTTTATAAAGGCAAAAGTGGGCATAGTAATTATAGAGTGGACGGATATGTATACGATGAATTCGATAATACAATAAATCTTATTATTGCGGATTTTGATGGTAATGATTTGGAACGTCGGCTTACAGGAACAGCTGCAAATAAAGATTTTAGTTTGCTTATGAAATTTCTTGATGCAGCATTGACAACTAATTTATACAAAGAAATAGAGATCAGTACACCATGTGCAGATTTAGTAGATTTATTAAGGTATAACAAGAACGCAATTCGCAAATATCGCTTTCTTGTATTTACCGATGCAGATATGAGTACCGCTATAAAGACAGTTGAAATTGATGATTATAATTCTATTCCGGTGGAAGGTCAGATTTGGGATATTGATCGTTTGTTCAGAGTATGTTGTTCAGAGCAAGGTCGTCAAATTATAGAAATTGATTTTAAGAAATATTGTGGAGAAGGAATACCATGTATTGAAGCTAGTTCAGCATCTACAGATCAGTATAGTAGTTATTTAGGAGTGATTTCAGGAACTGTTTTGGCTGATATTTATGATAAATATGGCAGTAAGCTTTTGGAAGGAAACGTCAGATCTTTCTTATCTACTAAAGTGGCAGTAAATAAGAAAATCAGAGGAACGATTTTAAATAATCCACAAATGTTTTTTGCATTTAATAATGGAATTTCGGCAACTGCCATGGATGTTAAGATAGAAGATACTAATCATGGAAGGTTTATAACATTTGTTAGAGATTTCCAGATTATTAATGGTGGACAGACGACAGCATCTATATCGAATGCAAGGTATAAGGATAAGGCAGATTTATCCTCTATTTTTGTGCAAATGAAATTAACTGCAATTGATGAATCGACACCAGAAGAGTCGGATGAATTAATTAGGAATATCTCTAGATCTTCAAATAGCCAAAATAAAGTTAGTGATGCAGATTTTTTTGCATCCCATCCGTTTCATCGCCGTATGGAACAAATTTCAAGACACTTATTTGCACCAGCATCTGAAGGAACTCAGTATGAGACAAAATGGTTTTATGAAAGAGCAAGGGGGCAATATTTGCAAGAGCAAATGCGATTGACACCTGCAAAGAAAAAACAATTTGAATTACAGAATCCTAAAAATAAGGTAATTAAAAAAACTGATCTTGCAAAGGTTCAGAATACATGGAGAGGATTACCGCATATGGTCAGCAGGGGTGCACAGACTAACTTTAACGCGTTTGCAGAATATATAGACGAACAGTGGAATGTAAATGAAGAACAGTTTAATGAGAGATATTTTCAAACCACAGCAGCATTGGTTCTTTTATTTCAATATCTAGAAAAAAACATACCAAAACAATCTTGGTATGAAGGTGGGTATCGTGCAAATATTATTTATTATACTATAGCACAATTTCGAAGATTATTATATAATCAATATCAGGGTCAGGAATTTGATTTAATGCTAATTTGGAATAGACAAGGTGTGCCAGAACAAGTGGGAGCTATTCTGATTGAATTGGCAGAATTAGTTCTGCTAAAAATAACTGATCCATCAAGAAAGGTTGCGAATGTTACTCAATGGTGTAAGAAAATTGAATGCTGGGAGGATGTGAAAAAAGTTCAGCTGGATATTCCAGAAAGTATTCAAAAGTACCTAATCACTATTGATGAGCAAAAGGCGGCACAGAAATTTGCAAAGAAAGAGCAAAAGGTTGTGAATGAGATACAGGCTCAAACAGCAGTTGTAAATTATCCTGTAGAGATGTGGATGAGATTAACAAAATTTGCAGTTATGAATCATATGGTTACTCCAACAGATGCATCTGCATTATCGATTGCTTGTAAAATGCCGGCCAAAATACCAAATACTTATCAATGCAAGCGTTTGCTTGCATTGTTACGTAAAGCCTTGGAAGAAGGCTTTAATGCTGAAACATAAAATGGAGGAGCTATGTATAATACGATAGATTTGTTTGCGGGAGCAGGAGGGTTGAGCCTTGGTTTTATGCAAACAAAAAAATTTGATATAAAAGTAGCATTTGAATTTAATCCTGCTATGCAGGAAACATATAGAAAGAATCATCCGGGCGTGGTTGTGTTTGGCGATGTTAGAGAGGCCGACTATACCATGATAAAAGAAAAATATGGTGATATTGATGTTGTAATCGGTGGTCCACCATGTCAGGGATTTTCAAATGCTAATAGACAAAAAAACCATGCGATCAACCAAAATAATACATTGGTGAAACAGTATATTAGAGCAATTTTAGAATTGAAACCCAAGGCATTTGTAATGGAAAATGTGAGTATGCTTAGATCGGAGGTTCATAGATTCTATTTATGTGGCGATGATCAGGAATTAGTGGATAGTGATGTAATTGAAACAGCTAATACAGAGTTGGTACTACTCGACGCAGCTTTTATGTTTGATGATGTAATTAATATTGTGCAATCAAAACAAGCAGTTATTAAATATAAGTGGGATGACTTTGATTATCTTGAATTAAATGTAATCTATAAAGCTTCAAAAAATGCTGGTAAATTTAAAGGTGTATTAGAAAAACATAAAGCGCGCTTAATAAAAATTGCAGAGAAGCATATAGAGAAGAATCAAGATGATTTTATTATAAATGCAGATAGGGTGGCCTTTAATGCAATATTAGATTTCTATGTTGGAAAAATAGGAGAATCTCAAATCAAATCACTGATTGAACCAGCGATTATGTATCAAAGAATGATAAGCAGGGCTCAAGAAATATTTGATAATGATATTGTGGTTGATAGTTACACTGATGACAAAGGGCTAATTGCTAATATTCGCTCATATGCAGTTTTTGATTATTTAAAGGCAAAATTAAAAGGAACTGGTGATAATGATGGATATGTAATTTCAGCGGATGTTCTTTCAGCAACTCAATTTGGTGCTCCGCAAAAAAGAATGCGTTTTGTGGTAATGGGAATTCGCAAAGACATTACGGATGAAGTTAAGCTTCCCGAAGGAAAATTTAAAAATGGCCCATATAGAACTGTTGAAGATGCTATTAAAGATTTGGAGGATGTTGCTCCAGTTTACAATGTATCTGATGATAAAGATGGTATTAAGTTACAAGAAAAAACGGATTTAAGTGAACTGGCTCAACTGCTTCGAGATTCTGAAATATTGCATAATCATATTATAACAAAAACTACAAAAACTGCTATGGAGCGGTTTAGGGCATTGGATCAGGGTCAGAATTTTCATTCGCTGTCTAATGAAATGAAAATAAACACTTATACAGATGTTACAAGGACTCAGAATACAATTTATCTGCGATTAAAATACGATGAACCATCAGGCACAGTTGTTAATGTACGAAAATCTATGTGGGTACATCCTACACAGGATAGAGCTGTAAGTATTAGAGAGGCAGCACGTTTACAGACGTTTCCGGACAGTTTTATTTTTTACGGAACGAAAGACAAACAATATCAGCAGGTAGGAAATGCAGTACCACCTATTATGGCTAAAGCAATTGCAAAAAAGCTTGCACAACAACTGAGAAAAGCAGAGGATAAATTTGGTGTTAATCAGTCTCCGACAGTGAATCCCAATGAGGGAGTGTAAGTAAATATTATCAAATAAGTTGCTAACTGTAGCATTTGACCAATTGAGTTTTATGAGCGCTGTAATGTAGTATTCTAAGCGAAGAAAGCTGTGATAACGATAGAGTATAAAAAGTTTTAAAACAGATTATTTTTTGCCAAGGGGAGGAAAAAGATAATCTGTTTTAAAAATCACGTTTAGATTTGAAGATAAGTATATTCAGTTAGTGAGGCGCTTACTTCCAAATGTTTTTTATGGAGAAAACATATATGGCAGATAGAAATGGAATTAAATGGAATCGCGAAGAAACTATTTTAGCATATGAGTTATATTGTCGGACACCATTTAGTAGAATTAGTCAGAATAATCCGGAAATTAGAAAATTAGCAGAGCTTATGGGAAGAACACCAGGATCTGTTGGTTTGAAAATGCATAATCTTGCACATTATGATCCAGAATTGCAGAAAAGAAATATTGTCGCAATGGCACATGGAAGCAAACTAGACGGAGAAATTTTTAATGAATTTTGTAATGACTGGGAAGAACTCTCATATCAAGCTCAAGTAATTCGGGCTAAGATGCAGAATGTGCAAGTGGAAAATATTATCAACATGGATGATCTGGATGAAATTCCTCCAGGCAAATATCGAGAAAGACTGGTAAAAAAACGTATTGGACAATATTTCTTTAGAATGTCAGTTTTGAGTGCTTATAGAAATAGATGTTGTATAACAGGAATGCAGAAATCAGATTTGTTGATTGCAAGTCATATTAAACCGTGGAGGGTTAGTGATGAAAAAACAGAAAGGACTAATCCATGTAATGGTTTGTGTTTGAATTCTTTACACGATAAAGCTTTTGATAAGGGATTGATAACATTAGACAAGGATTATAGATTAGTTATCTCTAAAGAAATGAATCAAGTTTCGATGGACACAGTTACGAGAGAATGGTTCTATGGGTATAAAGGGAAAAAGATAAATCTTCCAGAAAAATTTTTGCCAGGAAAATCGTTTATTGAATATCATAACGATGTGATTTTCTTGGGATAATACCAGGCTATTTCATGTGTTGCAATAGTTGTCCAGTAATTGGGCGACATTGGTGCTTATCCCCAGCAAAAATTTAAGAAAATGCCCCCGGTGTCTGGTATGTGCCACATTGTCACCTGGCATCCATGTGGAGGTCATAGTTGTATGTACGTGTGTATCAAACACTGTTAACAGAGACAACCTGGGTAACCTTACGATTTAGATGAGAAGTAGGTAAAATTTTAGATAGAAATTGAGAAAAAACTTGACTATATAAGGAGAAATATAAGATAAATGAAACGACATATTGATAATCCATATAAAGTAAATTGGAAAATGTATGGAATATTAGGAGTAATATTTATATCTATAATGATTATTGCTGTTATTTGGAATGATAGAATTAAGAATCTTTTTTCTGATACAATTAAAAATTTAGCATTTGGATGCGTAGCGTCTATATTTGTTGCTTTTTTGATTGAAATTGGTAATGTAAAAGAAAGAAATATAAAAGCTAATGATATATATGATGCTACATATAATGATTTAAAGTGTCAAATACTATGGTATTTAAAAACTTGGGCATGCTTATATAGTGTTTTTGATGAAGAAAAAAAGCATTCAGAAGAAAAACATACTTGGATTGAATGGTATGAATTAACAAAAAATAAATTCATTGAATGTAATGATATCGAACAGGAAAAAATTAATTTCCTTAAAGATGAACTTCTAAATAGTGTCAATAAAATTGAAAAAACTCTTGAGCAGATAAATAGCCAACGATATATTCTTAACGTTAATGAAGTATACGATCGAAATTTGGAAGAAATCATTAGAGATTATAGTTTTGAATTTCACGCAATAAAATTGCTTCTAGAAAGAAATTATAACAAAGATAGTTTTTGGAAACTATTTGATGCAGCAAAAAATGATTTAGTAAATTATATTTACAACTGGATTGATATAAGATATTATAATCAGTATTGCTTCAAACCTTATGATTTTGGGATAGATGACTCCGCTGATGTTGATTAAAGAGTTAAATGAAAAACTAAATTCTACCTGTATGTAACATTGGTGCCTGTCCGTGCGTCTAGCGGAGAGCATCCAGTGCCTGTCCGTGCGTCCAGCAAAGGGTATACAATCCGGCGGATGGAAATCCCGTCAAATAAGCTGCTAACCACAGCATTTGAAGCGAGTCTTGAGTGTATTATAGTAATGTAATGGGCTAAGCGTAGACAGTAAGGTTGCAGGGATAGCTACCCTGCGCCGAAATACTGTAAATCGGAGTGCCGACTCTGTGGACAGAGGGGAAGGCAATATGTGGGTTTATCGTTAAGGTGAGATTTCACACAGCTCCGCGGCGTCGGAAGGACCTATTCATGTAATACAAGGATTGTATGTCAACTGGAGAGAGCCTATATTTTCCTTACCTAGGTGCAAAAGTGAGGTATGTTTTGACAACGAAAGAAGCATGACAAAAGAAATATAGGCAGTCGGAAGCCCGAATAGTACCGTTGAAAGTATGAATAAAATAAATACTGGAGGGAAGTCGAGAAAAGGCAATTCCTCATCGCCTTGGCTTACGAAACTATATCAAAGAGGAAACATCATCTATACCCAGAGATAGGAGAAGTGATGGAAACGAAATTGGAGAGAATATCACAGTTATCAAGAGAAAATCCAAACATGGTATTCACGTCGATCGGACATCTGATCAACAAAGAAATGTTGAAAAGCTGTCATGAGGCAATGGACGAGGAGAAAGCGGTAGGAATTGATAGGGTAACCAAAGAAGAATATAGCAGAAATCTCGATCAGAACCTTGAATCTTTAGTGGAACGTCTCAAGAAGAAATCCTATAAACCGAAACCGGCAAGACTGGTGGAGATACCAAAGGATAACGGAAAGATGCGCCCACTGAGTATCTACAGCTACGAAGATAAGCTGGTGCAGGAAGCATTGAGAAGAATACTGGAAGCGGTGTTTGAACCGTGCTTTTATGATGAAATGATGGGATTTCGTCCCAACAGAAGTTGTCATAAGGCAATCCAGAAATTAAACACAATGATACAAAGCAAGCCAGTAAACTATGTACTAGATGCAGATATAAAGGGATTCTTTGATCACATGGATCACGAATGGATCATCCGATTCATAGAATCGAAAATCAAAGATCCGAATATAACCCGATTGGTAAGGCGAATGCTGAAAGCAGGAATCATGAAAGATTATCAGTACGAGGACACAGAAGAAGGAAGTGGGCAGGGCTCTGTATGCTCACCAATCATTTCATGTATATACATGCATTATGTGCTGATATGGTGGTTCCGAGAGAAAGTGCAGCCAAGCCTGAGAGGATATGCAGGATTAGTGAATTATGCTGATGACTTTGTAGTGTGCTTTCAATACAAATCAGATGCAGAGCAATTCTATGAGCGGTTGAAGCACAGAATGGGATACTTTGGACTGAGCCTGGAGGAAGAAAAGAGTAGGCTGATAGAGTTTGGACGCTTTGCGCAAGAAAGATGTGCAAAGAGAGGAACAAAACCAGAAACTTTTACATTCCTCGGTTTTACGCACTACTGTTCACAAGGAAAGAACGGGAAGTTTAGAGTAAAGAGGAAAACCAGCAGGAAGAAGTTTGCGAAGAAATGTAAAGAGGTGCACCGACTGATAGGAAGTATGCGTACCTTAACAATGGAAGAGATAATTCTGAAGTTAAACAGAATCCTGACAGGTTATTACCATTATTATGGCATCACAGACAATACACTAAGTATCAAGAAATTCAGATATAACGTGCTAAAGAGCTTATTTTATTGGATAAATAGAAGAAGTCAAAAGCAGAGCTATAACTGGAATGAATTTTTGCGGACAATAGACGCGAATTACCAGTTAGCCAAAGGAAGAGTGTATGTCAGCGTATACGAATGATAATTGTTGAATAATGCGTTTCGTAAAGAGCCGGATGCGGGAAAGCCGCACGTCCGGTTCCTTGGAGGGGCGCATCTTGCAAAAGGTGCGTCTACTCGACCCGGTACTAAACTCATGGGATTCTATGGGCAGCAAGGAAGTATGGCATATAAGGTATAGGAGGGCAATTACGTGCCAGCCCCTGGTACTTTGTTTTGTAAGAAATATTTTGTAATAAACTTGGAAGAGGAGAGAGGTAGAAATGAGAAAAAGATTTTTTGCAGTAATGGCGGCAGCATTGGTGGTATCAGGAATGCCAGTAATGGCAAAAGAAACCAGTACGGAAGAAAAGATTAGTGGGGCAGTTGAAGAAACAAAGGACAGTACTGAGGCGGAAAGTGTAGTTTCAGGAAATGAGGATCGAATTTCGGAGATTGAGAAGCAGATTCACGATTTGGAGAAGCAAATTGCAGCGTTGAAAGAAGAACGAAAGCAGTTGCGAGATTCCAATGTTACAGAAATAGGAGATGTAATTTATCAGGATGAGTCTGTTATCATTACTTATAATGGAATTAAGGAAGATGAGTATGGTGATGGATATTCGATTAATTTTATAACAGAAAATCTTACTGATAAAAAAATTATTGTACAGTATGAGGATGCTTCATTAAATGATTTTATGTTTTACGCTGTGTATTCAGCTAATTTAGCCCCAAATAAGAAATCCAAGGATGAAATAGACATGTATGAATCAGATGATGAGTATTGTCCGATGGAAGATCTTGAGTATTTGGAATTTAAAGTAGCAGTTTTGGATGGCGATTCTTATGATGAGATTTGTATATCTGATCCGGTTACAATTAGTTTTGAATAAGCAAATGCATAGTGTAATATACAGGGGATCTAAGAAAAAACTCTTGCAAAAATCTATCATGCGTGATATGATAACATAAAACAGACAAAGGAAGAATGTGCATTATATGCAGGAAAAAACAAAAGAGATGGGCATGGCTCTGACTAATAATATGGAAGAGTATCGGACACAAAAAAAGGCACGAGAAAAACGGCTGATGGCTTATGCAGAAGAAATTCAGAAAAATACGCTGCAAATGTCATCTGCATTGATTGCAGAATTAGTGGCAGAAAGAAAATACCAGAAGAAAACGCAGCAGGATATAGCAGATATTACAGGAATATTACCAGCCAATATTGCGCGTTTTGAAAACGGTTCAAGAGTACCGACATTAGTTGTGTTGCAAAAATATGCTAGCGCTCTTGGAAAAAGGATAAAGGTTGAGCTTTGTGATCAGGAAGCAAAGTGACCACATTAAAAGTAAATATAGATAAAAGCGCAGTGCTTTTATCTATATTTACTTTTAATCATCAATGATAGTATTGTACATGATAAAATACAGGAGAGAGGGTGATATTATTCGTCAAAAAAGAATTTGGTATCCTGGTGCAACTTATCATGCAATGGCTAGGGGAATACGCAGAATGGTTATTTTTCAGGATGACACGGATTATCAGGTGTTCTTGTTGTTGCTAAAGAAAATGATGGAAAAACATGAGTGTAGTCTGCATGCATATTGTTTGATGAGCAATCATTTTCATGTTCTTATTGAAACAGGACCACATGAAATAGGAAAAACCTTTAAAGGAATTATGAGCTGCTATGCATCCTATTACAATCAGAGGTATGGATACCATGGTCATGTGTTTGAAGGACGTTTTAAGTCATGTATAGTTAAGGATGACAGCTATTTTTTGCAGACAAGTAGATATATACATATGAATCCAGTGAAGGCAAAGATAACTGCACATCCTGAAGATTATCCATGGAGCAGCTACAGGACGATACTTCGAATGACGGATGATCGGATTACACAGCCAGAAAAAACACTTGCATTTTTTAAACAAAGCATTTTTTATTATAGAGAATTTGTAGAAGATGCCACTCACAAGTATAAAATTAATGAAAATATGATTCAAAAAGAAATAGGGGAGGATGAAACATGGCTACCGTGGTAAAAAGCTTTGCAATACAGGGAGTAGACGGCTATACAGTAGACATTGAGTCGAAAGTGCTTGATGGACAGCCAATGATATCCATTATCGGAATGGGAGATGTGGCTGTTAAGGAAGCAGGAGATCGTATTCAGTCAGCGATTGACGAGAGTGGTTATGTATTTCCAAAAAAGCGCGTGATTATCAGTCTGGCACCTGGTGACAAGAAAAAAAGAGGTTCTCACTTTGACTTAGCAATGGCTATTGGTGTTTTGCAGGAAGGGGAAAATATTGCAGCAAAAGAATTGAATCAGTATGGTTTTATCGGAGAACTGTCATTAGATGGAAGTCTGCGCGCATGTTGTGGAATCTTGCCGATGATATTAGCAGCAAAGAAGAAT
>OGCZ01000639.1_pt1 | contig 14455 bp, 19 predicted proteins | sample 1570211 | NCBI WGS metagenome assembly OGCZ01 (sample SAMEA2582158, study PRJEB24529) | metagenome | biome: Human gut stool | place: China | collected 2011 | reverse complement strand
GGCACTGAAATCATTCACCGTTGACGGGATTCCCGCAATCGCCATAGAGAAATCATCCGACCATGTCTCAATCGGGGCAAGCACAGTCAGCCCATCCGGGTAGGCATCCTCTGGCACAGCAATTTCATCTGCAAATTTTTTCAAACAATTTAACACTTTTAATATTGATTTTTTAACCTTTATTTGTTGGCTTTTAGAAGCTTGATTTTTAATTGTATTATCAGTTTCAATATTATTTAATTCTTCGTTAATCTCTTTGAGAATCTGGTCACCACCCTGATTCTTCCAGTTTTCAACAAAAGTATCAAATTCGCTGATATCTGCTTTTCCCATAATAATCTTTGCAAATGTTTCTTCTTCCATTTTTTTCAGGTTAGCCCATTTTGCCTGCATGGTTTCTGTCTGACCGCTATATGCATTGTAAACCGGTATATATTTATCATTTAATATAAGTATATTCTTTCTGTCTAGAAATGGCAATACTTTCTTAGACAACAAGAGCGGAGCCCTTTGCAAGGCCCCGCTCTTATTCATAGAGAAAACCACAAGCTATGCTTGTGGAAGAAAAGAGCCGTAGCGTTGAAACGGTAGAAAAAGAACCTCCTTTTGCTATAATTAGAAGCGGGTAACGCCAACCGCATAGGGCCTTTGGTTCGGCCTACTTTTTGGAGCTGGGCCTCTCGTGCCAGCAGCTCGAACAGAATATCCCGGCCCTCTTCACCGACCCCGCGTGCGGCCATGTGCTGCGGGCGAAAGGCTTCGTGCAGGACGAGAACGGCGGGGTGAAGCTGAACGCCACCGCCGACGGCCTGACGGCAAACGCTATCCCCAAGGGGCAGGAAGTGCTCATCGTGATCGGGGAGGGGCTGGAGAAAGAACGGATTGAGGTGAGATTAAAGGGGCAAGGCGGATCCCCCGTATATCGTTGTATCTTTCCATAAATAGTTTGTCTCCCGCCCAAAGCAGGCGTATAATAGGGGAAAAGAAACGCTAAAGGAGAATCCCCTATGAACGGCACCGCATTGCGCAAACCGACTGCCCGGCGGGTGGTGGGCATGGTGGCGGGCATCGTCATCATCGCCCTTGGCATTGCGCTTTTCAAGCAGTCCCACCTCGGCAACGACTCCATCAGCGCCCTGAACATGCGGCTGGCGGAGCTGCTCGGCATCTCGCTGGGCACCCAGAACCTGTGCACGAACATCTTGTTTTTCCTGCTGGAATTCTGGTTCGGGCGCAAGTACATCGGCCTTGGCACCTTCGTCAACGGCATCTGCATCGGGTACATCGTCACGGCGTTCTATGACCCCATTCACGCCCACTTCGGCGACGCGCCGTCGCTGGCGGTGCAGTTGGCGTGGGTCATCGCGGCGGTGCTGGTCACGGCGCTGGGCGCTTCGCTCTACCAGACCGCCGACCTCGGCATTGCGCCCTACGATTACCTTTCCCTCGGTCTGCGGGACTACACACCCTGCCCGTACTTCGGGTGCCGCATCTTCACCGATGCGCTCAGCGCCCTGCTGTGCTGGCTGCTGGGTGGCCTTGTGGGCCTTGGCACCTTGATCTGTGCGTTCTGCCTTGGGCCCTTCATCCAGTTCTTCGATCGGACGTTCTCCCAGAAGGTGCTGCAATACAAACCGAACAATTGAGAAACCCCGCGGCGTCAAATCATACGCTGCGGGGGTCTTTTTTATTGCTGCCGTTAAGCAGAAAATGAAAATGAAGGAGATTTATCTTTCAAAACCGCCTGTGGATTGCTGCGGCGATGGGGAGCCATAACAAACCCATCAGACAGGCTTTGGAAGAAGTAAATTTTTCGAATCCGCTTGTAGAAAGCAACGGTCTATGGTAGGATGAAACCAAAGATACACAGGAGGGCTTACATATGGTTTTACTGGTTGTGGATACACAGAAAGGTATCGTGGATGAACGCCTGTATGCGTTTGAAAAGTTTGTCAGCAACATCAGGGAATTGATCCGGACTGCCCGCGAACAGGGAATCGAGGTCGTCTATGTCCAGCATGACGATGGGCCCGGTACAGGCTTTTCCATCGGGGACGATGAATTTGAGGTCTATTCCGGGTTTGCACCACTGCTGACTGAAAAACGGTTCGTCAAAACCGTATGCAGTGCGTTCAAAAAAGAAAGCGGTCTGCTGGAATATCTGACGGAAAAGGGCGAAAAAGATGTGATGGTCTGCGGCATCATGACCGACTTCTGCATCAATGCAACGGTGGAGGCGGGCTTTGAGCATGGCCTGCACATGATCGTTCCTGCCTATGCAAATTCCACGCAGGACAACGAGTACATGACAGGGGAGCAGAGCTACCACTATTACAATGAATTCCTCTGGACGGACCGCTATGCCGATTGTGTGCCCATGGACAAGGCGCTGGAGCTGCTCAAAAAGTGAGGTGTTTACAATGATTTCTGAAAAAGTAAAAAATCAGATTCAAGTGGTGCAGGGTGATATTACCAAACTGGACTGTGACGGCATCGTGAATGCGGCCAATCGCAGTCTGCTGGGTGGCGGCGGTGTGGATGGTGCCATCCACCGGGCAGCAGGGCCGGAACTGTTGGCGGAGTGCCGCACGCTGCACGGCTGCCGCACCGGAGAAGCAAAAATCACCAAGGGCTACCGGTTGAAAGCAAAGTATATCATTCATACAGTAGGGCCGATTTATTCCGGCACAGCAGAGGGTGCCGCGCAGCTGGCGGACTGCTACCGCAATTCGCTGAACCTTGCCAAAGAGCATGATGTCCATAGCATTGCGTTCCCGGCGATTTCGACCGGCGTGTATGGCTACCCGCTGGAAGGTGCCACGGAGATTGCAGTCAAAACAGTGGCGCAGTGGCTGGAAGCACATGCGGATTACGCAATGCAGGTGATTTTCTGCTGTTTCGATGCCCGGACGGAGCGGGTGTATCAGGCAAGGCTGTAACCGGAAGAGGTGTGAGAGATGGGCTTTTTCAAAAAGCTGTTTACAGGGATCGGTTTTGCGGCAGGATTTCTGTTCTTCGGATGCTTGTCAGTGATTGTGTATGCGTCCCGTGGACGGCATAAACCCTGCCATCGGCGCAGCAGCTTTTGGAACACATTGGAGCGCTACCTGATTTTTTCGTGGATCTGTGAAGGTGTGCGCAGCAGCCGGAAACGAGCGGAGACGTCCTATTATCAGCGCACAGGCAGCGATTTCTGGCAGACTCAGAAACAAGCCCGACCGGAAAGCGTTAAAAATGCTGTTCCTGCGGTTAAAACACCAAGGCCGGAGTCAAAAAGCACGAGCATAGGTGCAATGCGGTCGGTAAAACCAAAGAGAACGGAGCGTCCTTCTGCGGCACAGAAAGCATCGGCAGCACAAAGCGGTGCCAAAAGCGTGTCGGTGCCGACAGCGGCAGGGCATAGTGCATCAGAGGCTGATGCAGAAAAGCACAGCGAACGGTCAGAGCCTAAGCCAGAACCCAAGCAGAAGCATGCTGCGCAACAGCCAGAAGCCAAAGAAGTACATCAAAAGTCCGCACAGCAATTGGAAGCAGAACGGCAGCAGAAACTGGAAAACCTGCGTGCTGCAATGCAAAAACAGCTTTGCACCATTCATGCAGACGTGAAACTCCCGACGGACGGTCAGAATGACGGCAGAGCGGTGGAGCAGAAGCTGCATATCTTGTTGTACAAGTCCACGCTGACAGAAAATGACCTGAATCAAGCACTGGATGAGCTTCGGACGGAGCGCAGACGGCAAAAGGCAGAGTATCAGGGGGCACCGTTTGCGGATGTGTTTCTGGTGAACCTGATTTTGTCCGATGAGGACAGTGAACAGGCCTGCATCGTGGATGTGGGGGATACGGGCATGAGCTATGTCATTCCATGGAGCAGCATCCCGAAGGAACTGCAGGAACCGCTGCACCGCTATGTATCGGAAGCGGAAGGAAAACTCTGCGGCTACTGCAAGGAAGAACTCTGCAACAGCGAAAGCGGCAGGATGGTCGTAGAACTGTATCTTGGCAGGCAGGATGGACACAGCTCCCGAATCCTGTACTGAAAATGGAGTAAAGATTGAAATACAGAGAAATCGCAGACGGCATTTTTGTTGACCGTCCCAACCGCTTTATTGCCCATGTGGAAGTGAATGGAGCAGTGGAAACCGTCCATGTCAAGAACACCGGGCGGTGCAAAGAGCTATTGCTGCCCGGCACGGCGGTTCGGCTGGAAGTGTCGGACAACCCGAAACGCAAAACAAAATACGACCTTGTGGCGGTACACAAGCAGGGCCTCGGCTGGGTCAATATGGACAGTCAGGCACCCAATAAGGTGGTAGGGGAGTGGCTTACAAAACAGGGCTACGACTATATCAAGCCGGAATTCACCTATGGGAAGTCCCGCATCGACTTTTACATGGAAAAGGGCGAGCAAAAGTATCTGATGGAAGTCAAGGGCTGCACACTGGAAGTGGACGGTATCGGCTATTTCCCGGATGCACCCACCGAGCGCGGTGTGAAGCACCTGCACGAGCTGGCACAGGCACAACGGAAGGGATATCAATGCGCTGTGGCCTTTGTGATCCAGATGGAAGGCATCACCGAGGTGAGGCCGAATGTTGGCACGCAGCCGGAGTTTGGCACAGCGCTGGCCGAAGCGAAAGCCGCAGGCGTGAGCGTGCTGTTCCTGCTTTGCCATGTCGGGCGGGACAGTCTGGAAATCGTGGAGCAGAGGGAAGGGTGAAGACGGCAGAAAAACGCTTTGCGTGATTTAGTTACAGAAATCATAAATAGGAAATGTTATCATATAGATACAAGAAACACACCGATAACATTCCAATGGAGGATTTCGATATGAAGGCAAAGTTTTACATCTGCAATCACTGTGGCAACCTCGTCACTACCATCCATAACGCAGGCGTTCCGCTGGTCTGCTGCGGGGAGAAAATGAAAGAGCTGGTTCCCAATACGGTGGAAGCCAGCGGCGAGAAGCATCTGCCGGTGGCAGAGCTTTCCGGCAGTCGTCTCACGGTCACAGTGGGCGCGGTGGAGCACCCCATGGCGGATGTTCACTATATTCAGTGGATTTTTTTGGAGACTGAGAACGGCGGACAGATCCGCTATCTGAATCCGGGGCAGGCTCCCAACGCGGTGTTTGAACTGGAAAGTGAAAAGCCGGTGGCCGTTTACGCATACTGCAACCTGCATGGCCTTTGGATGACGAAACTCTGATACAATCAATGCAAACAGGGAGTGATTTGATGTCACTCCCTGTTTTTTGATGAGAACTTTATGCGGTTCTTTGGGTTCGGAACTGTGTATAAATGGGATGGATAAAATGAGTAGGCACACTATGTGCGTTTGTTAAACGCTGACAGCGTTCAATTTTTTGCGTGGAATCGTGAAAATGAGATCTGTGAAGAACGTAGAAAATTTGATATGGTTGCGCTGCAAACTAAGACATATTGATGTTTTTGAAACGAGTTTATAGTGAAATATGTGTAATTCGAGTGCAGATATTCATTCTTGTGAGTTTGTTGTGTGAATTTGTCACGTTCTGCCGCAAAAAAGGACTTGACGAAAAAAATACTCTGTGGTAATTTATGAGCAAATTCGCTTTTGTGAAATAAAGTCGAATTTGAATCCGCATGCATTATCCCGGTATGGGGATAGGAAAAAGCAAAATCCTCTTTTTCAATGCCCAAAAGCGTGGTAGAATAGGTAAAAGATTCAGTATCTGAAAAACGGAGCGCGCAACAATGAAGATTCTGGTCAGCGCCTGCCTGCTGGGCGAAAACTGCAAATACAGCGGCGGAAACAATTACAATCAGGCGGTCTGTGATTTTGCGCGGGGGCATCAGGTGGTTCTGGTCTGCCCGGAGGTGCTGGGCGGCCTGCCCACACCGCGGTGCCCGGCGGAAATCGTGCAGGGCGTTGTCACGAACAAAGAGGGCATCAATGTGGACCGGGAGTTCCGAGCGGGCGCAGCCAAGGCCCTTGCCATCGCAAAAGAAAATGGGGTGGAGCTTGCCATCCTGCAATCCCGCAGCCCCAGCTGCGGCGTGAAGGAAATCTACGACGGAACGTTTTCCGGGACAAAGATTCCCGGACAGGGCGTTTTTGCCAAGATGCTGATGGACGAAGGCGTCCGTGTTCTGGATGCCGGGGAATTGCCTAAAATTATCTTGAAAAATGAGGACGGAAAATGTCAATCAAACTGATTTGCAGCGACATTGACGGTACGCTGCTGCAATACGGCAAAAAGGAACTGGAAGACGAGATCTTTGAGCAGATACGGGAGCTGCATCGGCGCGGCATTCTGTTTTGCCCGGCATCCGGTCGGCAGTATACCAGTCTGCGCAAGCTCTTTGCACCGGTGGCAGACTGCTGTGTGTTTCTTTGTGAGAACGGCGGCGTAATCTATAAAGACGAACAGTGCATCGCCAAGAATCCGATGCCGCGTGCATTGGCCGAAGAAATCGCCAACGACCTGTGGACCCGCAGCGACGGGCAGGGCGAAGTGATGCTTTCCGGCCAGAATACTGCATACCTGATGGAGCGGGGTCTGGGAATGCTCAAGCGTATTCAGTTCATCGGGAACAATTATCAAATCATCCATGACCCTTCCGAGGTGCCGGAGGAGATCACAAAAGTATCGGTGTATCTGCACGAAGGCGTAGAATCTTACACGGAACGGTTTGTCCCACGATGGAAAGAGGCGAACTGCGCTGTGGCAGGGCCGTACTGGATCGACACCACCTTTGCCAACAAGGGCATTGGTGTGCGCAGCATCTGCAAGACTCTGGACATCGACCTTGCCGATGTGATGGCTTTTGGCGACAATTATAACGATGTGTCGATGCTGGACATTGTGGGTGTGCCCTACATTATGGATGGTGCCGCCGCACCGCTGCGGGAAAAGTACCCGAACCATACACCCCGTCCGGAGGATGTGTTGCGGGAGTTTTTGAAGCAGAACTGGATTTTAAACGCGCGTGTTCAAAATTTGAAATGATACGATACAAGCTGCACGGCTCTGCTGGAAGAACTGCGCTGACAGGAGAATTTTATGACAGAGCGTTATTGTGAGGGTGAACGGTTTGCTGACCTGTCGTTCACCGAGGAGGCTTTTGAGGATTGCGACTTTACCGATTGCGTATTTGCGGATTGCTCCTTTACCAAATGCGAACTGGATCATACCACGCTGAACGAGTGCAAATTCGTGCGGTGTGAGATCACAGGTCTGCGCAGCACCCATTCCTCGGTGCAGTCGCTGGATTTTGAGGACTGCCGCCTGAATGAAATCGAGTGGGCACCGCTGATGTCCAACGGTGCCTTCCCGGACCCTATCCACACGCTGAAAGAGTGCAGTCTGAAATATAACACCTTCACCGAAATGAACTTTAACCGCTTCGACTTTTCGGACGGAAACGAGATCGTCGGCTCCATGTTTGCCAAATGCGAGATGCAGCTGGCGAATTTCAAGGGTGTAGAACTTCACGAAACGGAGTTCTACCAGTGTGATCTGCGCAAGGCGGATTTCCGGGATGCTACAGGCTATAAGGTGGATATTCTGGGCAGCCGCCTGAAGGATGCGAAATTTTCCCTGCCGGAAGCGGTGAATCTGCTGGCAGATTTGAAGATCAAGCTGTCGTAAGAAGGAGGAAAAATGCGTCAACTCATCATTGCACGAAAAGATCTGCAGATGTCTCCCGGTAAGCTGGCGGCGCAGTGCTGCCACGCTTCGCTGGCGTTCCTCACCGACCCCATCGGCATGGGACAGGGCGTGGAACCCATCGAGAAAGACGGAGAAATTACCGGCTATCGGGCAGAAATCATGTTGGAGAAAGCAACCTATGAAGAATGGTTCGATGGTTCGTTTACCAAAACTATCTGCGGGGCAAAGAACCGCAATCAACTGCTGAAAGCAAAGACAATTGCCGAGGAATTGGGCCTTGTGGAAAACAAAGACTTCTTCCTTATCCGGGATGCCTGCCACACCGAGCTGGAGCCGGAAGAATTTGATGAAAACGGAGAGGGCATGACCCTGACCTGCATCGGTTTCCGCCCGCTGCCGGATGAAATTGCACATCAGATCAGCCATAAATTTCATTTGTATTGATTCCTGATAGAACTCCTTTATTTTATAAGCATTTTCCGCAATCGCTGCAGCCGTTGCAGATCAACTTGCTGCCGCAGGTCTCGCAGTTTGCGCGGAAATGGGGCACATAGAGATCTTCCTGCGGGATGGGGTAGCCCCAGTCGTCCACGAGGTCAAAATGAATGGGCCTGCCCTGAAAATTCATGCCGGATTTATAAGCCATCCGGCTTTGCAGCTGCTTGTTTGGCAGGTGGTAGCGCCTGCCGTCCTTGATGAACACGGTGCCGGTCTCGATAAAGCAGAAGGTCACATTGGCATCCACGCATTCCTGCCGGAGAGACTTGACCCAATCGAAATTGCAGGGGCGGGCACCATCGTAGTTTTCACCGCCGCAGATGACCTGTTCGATCTGCCCGGCGGCAAGGTACTGCCGGATGCTTACCGGTCCGATGAAGGGCGCGCACATGATGCCCTTGTGCTTGAAGGGCAGGTCAAACAAAATGGGAATGCGCTCATCGGCGCGGCGCTGATTTTCACAGGTGACGTTGAAAAAGATGTTGTCCCAACCGCTGCCCCAGTCCGGCGGCAGGCACTCCCGTACCCGCTGCGGCCGTTTGGTGAGCAGAAAAAACACCACATCGCTGCGCTGGCGCATGATGTCCCACGCCTCAGCCCGCCACGGGTCGGCTTCTTCCAAGAAGAAATCCGAGGTCATGCAGACCCGGATCTGCTCACCACTCTGAATCTTGTAGTGTCCGGTGCGGTCTTTCTGGAGCGGATAGGAAAAGCCGCTTTTCGTTTTGTAGATCTCGGCTCCGTTCTGGTCCCGCATCCGGTCGAGAAAATACATGTAGCAGTTCTGGCAGCCCTCGCTGCACTTGACGCAGCCGTGCCATGGATTCCAGATGTCGTGCAGAAAGCTCACCTTCTTTCAGTACCTATTATTATAATAGCTGCGCGGACAGGAAACAAGAGCACCCCTTGCACCGCCCCGCCGGATGTGATAGGATGAAGAAAACCATGTGAGGGAGGAACCACCATGCCGTTTCTGATGATCCGCAATGACATCACCAAAGTGGCGGCGGATGCCATTGTCAACCCGGCCAACCGGAACCTTTTGCAGGGCAGCGGCACCAGCCGTGCCATCTATCAGGCAGCAGGGGAGCAGGAGCTGACCGCCGCCTGTGAAGCCATCGGGCACTGCGAGCCGGGCAGGGCAGTGTGTACCCCGGCATTCGGGCTGCCCGCAAAATATATTTTCCATGCAGTCTGCCCAGCGTGGCACGGAGGCGGGTTCGGTGAAGCAGAACAATTAGCCGGTGCCTACCACTCTGCACTGAAATTAGCCGCAAAGTACCACTGCGAAAGCGTGGCTTTCCCGCTGCTGTCCAGCGGGAACTATGGCTACCCCAAAGAACAGGCCTTCCGCATTGCGGTGGACACCATCACGCAGTACGTCATGGAGCACGACCTGACCGTGTATCTGGTGCTCTACGACCGGCACTCGCTGGCGGTCAGCCGTAAGCTGTTCGCCTCGGTGGAGGAGTACATTGACGACCACTATGTAGCACAGAACGATGAAAGCTACGGATTTGGCCGTCGGCGCAGGGAATTGTCAGAGCGGCGGAGGCTTCTGGAAGAAGATGCCGCCGTGCCGATGCTAGGTGCAGTTCCGGCACCCGCCGCGGCACCCAGGACAGCCCGCAGTCTGGAAAGCCTGATGGACAACCTTGGCGAGAGCTTCACCACCCGGCTGCTGCGGCTCATTGACGAGCGGGGGCTGAAAGACTCCACCGTGTACAAGCAGTCCAACATCTCCCGGCAGCATTTCTCCAAAATTCAGTGCAATCGCGACTACAACCCCAAAAAGAAAACGGTGCTGGCCTTTGCGGTGGGGCTGCACCTGTCCGAAGACGAGACCATCGACCTGCTCAAAAGCGCAGGCTATGCCTTCTCCGACGGCTCCAAGCGAGACTGGATCGTGCGGTACTGTCTGGAACAGAAAATTTATAATATCAATCAGGTCAATACGCTGCTGTTTGAATACGATCAGGAACAGCTGGGTGCGTGATTTGTCGCCTGCCCGTTGACCTTTTGCCCTCCGGTTTGTGGTATCCTTTTGTCAGAAAGACAGAACACCACAAAACGGAGGGCATTTATTATGAAGAAGAATCTTACCGAGCTTGTTTTCATTCTGGACCGCAGCGGTTCCATGGGCGGGCTGGAGCAGGATACCATCGGCGGGTTCAATGCTATGCTGACCCGGCAGAAGGAGCAGGAGGGCGAGGCCAACGTGACCACCATCCTGTTCGACCATGAGGTGCAGCTGCTGCACGACCGTTTCCCACTGAAGGCTGTTGCACCGCTGACCGAAAAGGACTACTACGTCCGGGGCTGCACGGCGCTGCTGGATGCCATCGGTTACGGCGTGGAAAAGATGGTGAACATCCAGCGCCATCTGCCGGCGGACGAACGTGCCGAAAAGGTCATCTTTGTCATCACCACCGACGGACTGGAAAACGCCAGCAAGCGGTTCGGCTACGAGAAGATCCGCCGACTGATCGAGCGGGAAAAAGAGCAATACGGCTGGGAGTTCCTGTTCCTCGGTGCCAACATGGACGCCGTGAAGGAAGCTGCCCGCTTCGGCATCTCGTCCGACCGGGCGGTGCGGTTCGAGAATGACGCACAGGGCGTGGCGGTCAACTACCACGTTGTCAGCGAGACGGTTTCCCGGATGCGGGAGGCACCCTGCTGCGCGTCCATCGGCGCAGAGTGGAAAGAACAAATCGAAGCTGATTTCCAGAAGCGGCATCATAGGTAAAGGAGGAAACAGCCATGTTAGGAGCAATTTTGGGTGACATCGTGGGCAGTCCCTATGAATTTGACCACAACAATTACAAGCACAAGGATTTTCCGCTGCTGAGCGAGAAATCGCACTTCACCGATGATACCGTCATGACCGCTGCGGTGGCAGTTGGTCTGATTGACGGAAAGGGTCTGCCGGAGAGAACATTTTGTGCAGTGCAGCATGAAATGCGGTTCTGGGGCCGTGAATATCCCCATGCCGGTTACGGCGGGATGTTCCGCCGGTGGCTGCACGCAGAAAATCCGAATCCCTATGGCAGTTTCGGTAACGGCTCGGCTATGCGGGTGTCGGCAGCGGGCTGGCTGTTCGATACGCTGGACAAAACGCTGGAAATGGCAAAAGTGACCGCTGAAGTCACCCACAACCACCCGGAGGGCATCAAGGGCGCGCAGGCCACGGCGGCAGTGATTTTTCTGGCCCGTACCGGCCACAGCAAGCCGGAAATCAAACAATATGTGGAGCAGACCTTCGGTTATGACCTGAACCGTATCTGCGATGAAATTCGGCCGACCTATCATCATGTGGAGACCTGTCAGGAAACTGTGCCGGAAGCAATCATTGCTTTTCTGGAAAGCGTCAGTTTTGAGGATGCACTTCGCAATGCGGTCTCTCTGGGCGGCGACAGCGACACCCTTGCCTGCATCACCGGCGGCATTGCCGAAGCTTTTTACGGGATGCCGCAGGAACTGCGGGACGAGACTTTGAAACGTCTGCCGGAGGATATCCGGGAAGCATATGAGCTGTTTCGGTGGAACATCGGCCAGAGATAAGACATTCGGAGAACCAAGGAGCAGATACAACACACTCGTGATGTGAAGTATCTGCTCCTTGGTTTTTAATAAGACTCGATGGAGGGCGTCTTGCATCGGCCTGAAAAATCCGATATACTGAACCCAGAGAATATATCGAATTTTTTGGGAAAAGGAGAGAACGGTATGGAACATCTTTATGAAAAGGCACTGGAAAGTGCGGAATATATCAAGACGCACACGAAAAAGCGCCCGAAGATCGCGGTGGTGCTGGGCTCCGGCCTTGGCAAGCTGACCGCGGACTTTACGGACACGGAAGAACTGTCCTACAAGGATATCCCCAACTTCCCGGTATCCACGGTGGCAGGACACAAAGGCGCATTGTTGGCTGGCAAGCTGGGGGACACGGAAGTCTACGCCATGGAAGGCCGCTTCCATTTCTATGAGGGCTACTCCATGAAGGAAGTCTGCTACCCGTTCTATGTGTTCAAGCTGTTGGGCGTGGAAAAGGTGGTGTTGACCAACGCCTGCGGCGGCATCAACCGGGAGTTTGCGCCGGGCACCCTGATGCTCATTACCGACTTCATCAACATGATGGGCACGAACCCCCTCATTGGCCCCAACGATGAGCGCTTCGGCCCCCGCTTCCCGGACATGACCGAACCTTACAGTCTGGAACTGCGGAACCTTGCCAAGCAGACCGCCGATGAACTGGGCATTGCCTACAAGGAGGGCGTTTACATGGGCTTTATGGGCCCTTGCTATGAAACGGCGGCTGAAATTCGCGCCTTTGCGGGGATGGGAGCCGATGCCGTGGGCATGAGCACCGTGCCGGAAACCATGGTCTGCAACTACATGGGCATGAAGGTACTGGCCGTCAGCTGCATCACCAACATGGCCACCGGCATCCAGACGGTCAAGCATAGCCACGCCCGCGTGCTGGAGATCGCAAATCAGGCAGGCGATACCCTGTGCCGATGGCTGGGTGCGGTGATTCAGAGAATGGAGTAAAAAAGACATACCATGAATGATTGAAAGCCATCGATCAAAATTTCCGGGCATCGCTACGGACGGCAGAGGAACGCCCCGTAGCTGGTACAGGCAGTCAAGGAAAAACGCGGTGCGACCATCTGCAAAGACCTGAAGGGCATCAAGGCCGATACGGTGCTGTGCCCCTGCCCGGAGTGCGTCCGCAATGCAGTACTGGCCTTGGGTGCTGGATGAGCAGTCGAAAATATGAAACAGGCGTGCAGAAAACAACCCTTCGGATCACTACGGAGGAAGAGATCGTGGTCATCACGGCGATGGGCGTGATGATGATCGCCAACAACTACTTTAACGACATTCTGGATGTGACGCCGGACAAGCTGGTTTGAGCCGAAAATCGGGAGGGGAGAGCAATGGCAGGACTGGTGCATTCCATCGAGGAACTGGTGGGGCGCACCCCGCTGATGGAGCTGGACCGCTTTGAGCGGCAGCAGCAGTGCGGGGCGCACCTGCTGGCAAAGCTGGAGTTCTTCAACCCAACCGGCAGTGTGAAAGACCGGGCTGCGCTTTCCATGCTCAATGCTGCGGAAGAAGCCGGACTGCTGAAACCCGGCGAACCCCGAGGCACATTACCGCACCACTGGGCCGGAGATCTGGCAGGATACAGAAGGCCATGTGGATATTCTGGTCTGCATGGCGGGCACCGGCGGCACGGGTTTTGGCACAGCAAGTTATCTGCGCAGCCGCAACCCGAATCTGCAAGTGGTTCTGGTGCAGCCCCATCCGGACTCCCGCCTGACCCCGGAGCACTCGGATGCGCAGATCATAGATGGCGTTTTGCCGGCGTATGATGTGCCGGAAAGCGCACTTTCCGACTATCTGCGGCCAGACTGGAGCGATGCGTGCATCAATGTCCGCACCGAGGAAGCCTACGAAACGGCACAGCTGCTCCAGATCAGCAGAAGTTATGTCTCAAGGCTCGAGACCCACGCACTGGATCAGTTGCGCAAAGGCTGGCTTCAAGAATCACCGGGAGAATAAAGGGTGCCGCCTGTGGGCGGCGTACATATCCTCTTTTACAATGGGATTGGGTGTGGTATACTGAATTCGTAAAATTGAAAAACGGGAAGGTGCAAAATGAAATGAAGATCCGTAAGGCAGAGGAAAAAGATATTCCCGGACTTCTTGCGCTGCTGGGGCAGGTATTGCAGATCCATGCAGAGATCCGACCGGATATTTTTATTCCCGGCACTACCAAATACACTGTCTGCGAACTGACTGAACTTTTGAAGCAGCAAGATAAACCCATCTACGTTGCTGTGAACGAGGATGGTGTGTGTATGGGATATGCCTTCTGTCAAATGCAGGAGCAGCCATTTTCTACGAATATGGTGCCCTTTAAGTCACTGTTCATCGACGATTTGTGCGTTGACCAGCAGGCACGGGGACAGCACATCGGAGAAAGCCTGTTTGAATATGTGAAGCAGCAGGCAAAAGAGCAGGGCTGCTATGAGGTGACGCTGAACGTCTGGGCAGGAAACACCCCGGCAGAACACTTCTACGAGAAAATGGGCATGAGGACAAAGGAACGGCAGATGGAATATATCCTGTGAACCGGGTGGCTTATCTGGTGGGACACCACCGAGAAAACACAGACACGTTAAAAAAGTCGCCGAGGAGCTTTCCCAGTTGGGAGGCATCCTCGGCGGATTTTTTAGTTTATATAGCAGCTTTGCGGAGCAATGCGCCTGTTACCCGTATATTTTCCCTACGATC
>OGCZ01000633.1_pt1 | contig 14658 bp, 8 predicted proteins | sample 1570211 | NCBI WGS metagenome assembly OGCZ01 (sample SAMEA2582158, study PRJEB24529) | metagenome | biome: Human gut stool | place: China | collected 2011 | reverse complement strand
CATGGTGCCAGCAGCAATCCAAATGCCTAAAGATTTGGCAAGTCCGGACATAATCCTTTGCACAGGACCGTCCTGGTACTGCTCTGCAAGACGAAGTACATCCTTGGGATCGTTGCTCATGATCGTAAACATTTCAGGCAGCAGCGCGAGGTTAGCGCCCTCCCGAGCAGCTTTGCGGATGAGGGATTCTGCAATCTGGACGTTGGCTCCGATATCCGGACCGGATGTCATCTGGCAGGTGGCTATGCGTAACATGATTCTTAATGCTTAATCTTGGTGACGACCGGATCCGACCAGGTGCCGGTCACTTGGTATTCAAAGGAAAAGAGCTTACTTAAAGGATCCTTGAAAATCAATTGAGCCAGGAAGCTGCCGATACCGACGATCGGATTGGCAACCGCCAGGGCAACGGAGGCGCCGGCAGCATTGATGTCCGGCAGAACCAGCAGGTGCAGGTCTTCCGTTTCTTTCTGCGTATTTACGTTGCCGTTGATAACAACGGTGGCGCTTCCGCCGATCATCGTCAGATCCTTAATGTTCATCAGGCCGTCGTCCAGAACCGCCTTGCCGCGGATCGTGGAGAAGTTAAAGCCGGCGGAGTAAAAGTCTCTGAAGTCCAGGGTCAGATAGCGCGTCAAAGACTGCAGCGTGAGCAGAGAAAGTAGCTTGGCAGCAGGGCCCGGCTGAATCTTGAGGATTTCGCCTCTTCTTAAGTTGATATCCAGTTCTCCGTCGAAGCTTTGGGTGTTAAAGCCGAGCGGGGTGCCGACCCAAGACAGATTGCCTTTGATCGAACCGTTGCCGGATCTGACCAAGTTTTTCATGTCGATGCGGTTCAGCAGACCGCCGAGATTGTTGAAGTTGGTATTGATCAGCAGATTGGTTTCGTTGCCGCCGTCAAAGCCTTTAAGCCAGCTGCCCGAAGAGTGCAGCTGTGCTGCACTGTTTGATAAGTTCAGCTTTGTAATCTTCCAGAGTTGGCCTTTTGCAGAAGGCGTGTTGCGCGCAACCAGTTCCAGTTTGCCTAAACGCATATTGCCGTAGGTCAAATCATCGATGACCGCGTTGATCGCAGGCCAGCCGCCCTGAATTTGTACCGGTTTGGATTTCTCAGCAGCGTCTCTGGCTGAGCTCGGGATGAAGAGCTTAGAGATATGCGCAATGAGTTCCGGTTCTTTGCCGTTTTGGCCTTTCTTCCATTCAAGGTTGGCATTCATCTCATTGCTGTTCATTGTGACCAGCAGAGAGTTGCCGGAAGGACGGGCCAAAAGCGAGAGGTTCGTTTGATTGAAGTTATCGATTAGCAGCTCGTCGACATTGACCTTAACAAAAGCAATGTCGGGAAGAACCACGGTGCCCGACGGCTTGGTATCGACCTTTAGGTGGTCAAATACGTTCTGCCAGGCCTTGGCCGAAACTAGCGGTGCTTTCACGGAGATGGCATAGCCGTGCGCCGGCAGGGTCGGCAGACTGCGGTTGCCGATGGCGGCACGCTTGATTTCGTCATTCTGCAGAATGAATTCGGAGCTCAGGAATCCGTCGATCATGATTCTGAGATCCGTAGTCTTGCTGTCGGTGACGATATTGAGATCAAGCGGAGCAGAAAGGGAAGCAGGCTTTTCCATCGGGGGCGGAAGTTTGCTTTCCAATCCGGCCAGCGAACTCTTGACGTTGACGGTTACCTTCGGACCGACCGTGACGTTGACCGTGAAGGGGGCTTTACCGCTCAAGTATTTATCGGCTGCCTGAGCCAGCATCGGAACCGGAATAACCTGAGGCAGAGCCTTGGCCGCAATCGTACCCGATGCAGATACTTTAATGTTGCCCTTGTCATCGGTATTAAGCGTTGCTTTCACTGCGTTGCCGAAGCAGTCAGCCGTAATGCCGCTGCTCGAGGCGCCCTTTTCATTGAAGTTCACAACGCCGGAAGCATGAGTTAGATCGGGAATAGAGAAGTCATTGAACTTAACGGCGTTGTCCTTAAGCGTAAAGGCGCCGGAAACAGCGACGTCGCCCGGTCCGTCAAGAGGAATCTTCAGCTGCAGGCCCAGATCTCCGCTGCCGGATCCTTCGGCTTTCTTAAATAAACCGCCGGTATAACCGTCAACCGGAGAGGCTTTGACGTAGGAAAGGAATCCGGGAAGCGCACCGGAGGCGGCAGCGTCCACATCGAGCCAAACGGTGTCGGCAGAGAAGGCAGGGATATCGACCTGCGCACGCGTAAGCTGAACGCCCTTATAAGTTCCCCGGTCAGCGGTGATGGCCATGCCGTCGCCCTCGAACTTGACGACGCCTCCGACTTTTTCAAAGAGCGGCCAGATTGCACCGCGCTTAGCGGTGACTTTCGGGTTGTCGAGAATGTTGGGATAGACATCGAGCAGGACATCTTCCACGTTAACGGCAGCCAAGAACTGATGTTCTTTGGATTCTTTGAACGGGAAGTCATGCAGCGGCCCTTTAAGAAGGACTTGACCGCCGGTGGCTTTGCCTTCCAGCAGGCCGTAGCGAAGCCATGTGATCGTGTCGTTGCCGACGATGAGCGGCATGTACTTCCAAACGGCCGGAACGTTGCCGCGCAGAACATCGGCCTTAAGATCGGCGGTGCCGAACGGCGTGCCGTCCTCGTTGGTATAGGTGCCGTTGAGCTTGACCGCAGCGTCTGCGTTCTCAATCAGGATGTCCTTGAATTCCAGAGAGAGACCTTTAACAGTATTCCAAACCACAGTGCCTTGAAGGTTGTCCAAATAGAAGGCAGCCGCCGGGAACATGCCCGGGAAGGCGACAGAAGCGTTCTTGGTGTTAAGAACGGTTGTGCCCACGCCGTCTTTCATCGTGATGTCAGCGCTGAGGTTGATGAATCCGGGAAGCCATTGCGTGTTGTTTTTTCCGGAAGCGCCGAAGGAGCAGAAGTCGTGAAGCGAGAGTTTGCCGTTGTAGTGCTTGGGTTCGTCGGGCAGACCCTGCCAATCCAGATCAACATTGGTGAGAGAGCCCGAGAGTTTGCGTTCGGCGACGAAATCTTTAAAGGACTGAGGAAGCGGCAGTGACGGCAGTAGTGCCGTCATGCCTTGGAAAACGAGGCTGTTTGCTTTGAAGGAACCGCCGGTAAATTCTTTGCCGTCTCGGTCTAGCTTCAGACTCATATCCAGCGGGGGCAGCTTTTCTCCGGACTCCAATTCAAAGGAGAAGTTTTCTGTGGACAGGCCGTAAGCCTTATCCGACATATTTCCTGAAACTTTGCCCTTAATGAACTTTAGGCGCAGCGGAGCCAAGTCCGGCAGCTGCAGATCGACATGAGACAGAGCGCCGATGAAGCTTGCAGACGACGGAGACCATTTCACAAAATTGGCCCATAAAGAGCCGGAGCCAGTGCCTTTGTATTTGAAGGAGAAGTCGGGCATCCACTTGGCCAGTTCTCCGAAATTAATAAAGTCGGTCTGCGCGTAGAGCTCTGCATCCCAGTCGGCAAGCTTTGACGGATTAAGCGCCGGGGTCTTAAAGAGCGCGCGAACGGTAATCGGAGAAGCGATTTCAGGCGGCAGCGTCAGCGTAAAAGCAAACTGCTTGTCTCTCGAAGAGCCGTTGTAGGCGGCGTTCACATTCTTGATTTCAAGTGTTTTGCCGCTCTTTTGATCGTGAACCAGAATCGTGCCGTCCTTGATTTCCAGAGATTTCTGCTTCAAAAGAAGCATGACGTCGGACGGCAGTTTGGTGGTGAGCGCATGAGTCTCAGTCTCGCCGGACATAAGCTTTTTGAGATTGACCTTTCTACCTAAGACGGAGAAGGACATCGGTGCCAGACGGCGGACTTCGACTTTGGGTTTATTCAAAGTGACGGATTCAAAGACCGGCGCGAGGTTTGTTAAAGAGCTGAGCGAAAGCTTGGCGGTAAGGGATTCAGCCGTAATCGGATCTTTGCCCGGCTCGCCGAGTTCAATGTTTTTAAGCGTGATTTCCGGAGACAGTCCCTGCCAATCAGTGTCCAGAGAGCCGAACTGGACAGGAATATCCAGGACCTGAGAAATCTTGTTCTCGATCTTGGACTTATGTTCGTTCAGGTAAGGTGCAAGGCAGTAACGCGCTCCGAGCCATGCTGCTCCGAGTGCAAAGTAAAGGATGACTAAGAACCAAAGAATGGTTCGCCAGGCATAGCCGAAAAAGCCTTTTTTAGGTTTTGTTGGTGTGGTTGATGTTTGTTGTTCGGAATTGTCCGTCATGCCCCGAATCCTTTAACTTTTTACTGATCTTCTAAGTATCGCTCAATTTGCCGCGAATAAACTCTAATATTGGAAGATAGACTCATTTTTAGCTTCGAAAAACCATATGTCTGCAGCACTCGAATCCTCTGATCTCCTTCCTAAAGTTCCCAGACTTCCTCTCTCGGAAGTCCCCGAAGTCTCGGCGTATTTCAAAAACACGCTCCGAGCCATGTTCGGAGAAGATGAAGATAAAGTTCGGTCTTATGTCCAGGAAATCACTCAGACGCCCTGGACCCCGGAAAGAATGCGTGAGCGTTTGGCCGGAATCGAAGACGGCGAAGCGCTTAAAAGTGCAATGCGCCGTCTGCGCCGCGACGTGATGATAAATCTTGTTGCACGCGACATTTCCGGATTGGCGAATCTAGAAGAGGTCGTGACCGTGATGTCCGACTTGGCAGAGATCGCGATCGACCGTACGGTTTCCGTCTATGCCAAAGAGTTAGCGAAACGATTCGGTGTTCCGCGCTCCGAGACCGGCGTTCCCCAGGATCTGATTGTGATCGGCATGGGTAAGTTGGGCGGCCGCGAACTGAATGTCTCAAGCGATATTGATCTGATTTTCTTCTATGACTGCGACGGTGAGTGCGGACCGACACCGGAATATCCCACTGTCCGCAAGATCATCAGCAATCAGGAGTTCTACGAGCGGCTGGCAAAGAAGGTCATCCCGGCCCTATCTGAAATTACTTGGGAAGGCTTCGTGTTCCGCGTGGATATGCGTCTGCGCCCGAACGGAGACTCCGGTCCGATCGTGGGTTCCAGCGACATGCTCGAAGAGTACCTGATGACGCAGGGACGCGATTGGGAGCGCTTTGCATGGCTTAAAGGCCGTATCGTCAACGGACCGGTATTTGCCTCCGAAGAAGACTTCAATATCCAAAAGAAAAACATTAACGATATCGTTCGTCCCTTTGTTTACCGTAAATACCTCGATTTCGGAGCAATCAGTTCTCTTACCGATCTGCATGCAAAGATTCGTCTTTCTACTCAGAAACGCGCCTTAGAGAGTCTGAAAGAAGGTCAGAACATTAAGCTCGGACGCGGCGGTATTCGCGAAATCGAGTTCATTGCGCAGACCTTCCAAGTGATTCGCGGCGGACGCAACCCGTTCTTAAGAGAACGCTCTACGCTGAAAGCGCTTCAGGCGCTCGCATCCGAGAATATTCTCGCTAAAGATAAAGCTGAGATGCTCTCGAAGATTTATGTGTTCCTTCGCAATGTGGAGCACGCACTGCAGTACGAAAACGATCAGCAGACACAGCTTTTTGCCGCCGATCCCGAACACAGAAAGAGAATCGCGAGGATGCTGGGCTTTACTGTCGAAGATCTGCAGAAACAGTTAGAGCTTTCGACGGAGTACGTGGCGGCAAGGTTTGATGAGATTTTCCAGACCAAAGAAGAGGTCAGCGAAGAAGACTGGCCGCTCGGCTGGGAGACCGGTTGTGCAGAAGCACTGCCCGGTTTGGCAAAAGTGCTTGAGCGAAACGGTTTTAAAGAAACCGAAGAGCTCTCCCAGCTCATCCTTAACCTTATGTCGCTGCGCGCCTTGAAGCTCATCAACGCGGGTGCCCGGCAGCGTATGGTCACGCTGGTTAAAAACACGGTTGAAGGCAAAAATAAACCCGAGCATTTAAAAATCATCTCCCGCGAAGAGCTTCTGCGCCGCTGCATCAAGTTCTACGAAGTGATCGCGGGTCGTCCGACGTATGTGTCTTTGCTCCTGCAGTATCCGCTGGCGGCAAAGCGTCTGGGCGACGTACTGGGCAGCGGAAAATGGGCGGCCGAATATCTGAATCGCCATCCGCTGCTCTTGGACGAGCTGTGGGATGAACGGCTGAGCCAGACTGACGACTACACTCCGGTGGATTTCTCTTTCTATATCGAACGCACGCGGGCGCGTCTTGCGGATATTCCGGAAGACGATCAGGAAACCCGCATGAACCTTATCCGCGAAGTCCATCACGCCCGTTTGTTCCGGCTGTTCTTGGCGGACATGGCCGGACGATTGACGGTGGAGAGATTGGCCGACCAGCTCTCCGCGCTGGCGGACGCCACACTGGAGATCGTTATGGAAGAAGTGTGGAAGACGGTTCCGGGACGTCACATCGAGCGTCCGAAGTTCGCCATCGTGGCTTATGGAAAACTCGGCGGCAAGGAGCTTGCTTACGCGAGCGACCTTGATCTGGTCTTCTTATTTGAGGATGACGCCCAAGACGCTGAAAAGATCTATATGCGCTTTGCGCGCCGCCTGATTAACTGGCTGACGGCTACGACCGGCTCCGGCGTCCTCTTTGACGTGGATATGCGTCTGCGCCCGAACGGAGAGTCCGGCATGCTGGTCTCTTCTGTGGATAGTTTTGAGAAGTATCAGAAAAATGAAGACGGTACCGGCGCGTGGCTCTGGGAGCATCAGGCATTAACGCGGGCTCGTTATGCAGCAGGCGACCGAGACATCGGTGACAAGTTCGAGAAAATCCGCATCGAAATACTCCGCCGCGAGCGAAACGCCGAAGAGACGAAGGCTGAAGTACTCAAAATGCGCCAGCGTATGCACGACGGCCATCCCAATAAAACGGAGCTTTTTGATGTGAAGCATGACGAGGGCGGCATGGTGGATGTGGAGTTCATCGTTCAGTATTTGGTGCTTCAGTATTCCGCCAAGTTCCCGCAGCTTGTCAACAACTTCGGCAACATCAAGATGCTGGAGATGGCGTCTGACGTCGGCCTGATTCCGAAAGACCTGGCGCTCGAAGTGTCGGCTATTTATCGCAAGTATCGGCGCATTCAGCACGAGTTCCGGCTGAACTCTCCGAGCGTGCCGGTGCGTGTTCCCAAAGAAGAGTTTGCGGACGATGCGGCGAAGGTTCGTGAGCTCTGGTCGCTCGTTTTTGGTCCGTCCGAAGGTCAGGAGGCATAAAAGGACCTAAGCTAAAAGGCAGTTTGAATCTTCTTAGCTTATGAGTCTCGCTGCTTCCGACTACCGTGCTCCTTGGTGGCTGCCCGGCGGCCACCTGCAAACCATTGTGCCTGCCGAACTGTTTCCGAAGGCCAAGGTGATCTATCGCCGTGAGATTTGGAATACGCCCGATGACGACATCATTGCCGTGGACTGGTCGACGCCGGAACCCATTGATCCGAAGGCGCCGATTATGGTGCACATCCACGGTCTGGAAGGGTCTTCCAACAGCCACTATGCCCGTGCGCTGATGGCGCGCTGCGGTCAGGAAGGCGTGCGCGGTGTGGTGATTCACTACCGGGGCTGCGGCGGCGTCACCAATAAGAAGCTTCGTGCTTATAACGCAGCCGATGCCGAAGAGCTGGATTGGGAGTTTGCGCGGCTGCGCGAACTCTACCCTGAAGCTCCGATCTATGCGATGGGCGTCTCGTTGGGTGCCAATAATCTGCTCTTTTGGGCCGGTACCCGAGGCGAGGATGCCGCAAAGCTGGTCTCGGGCATCGCTGCGGTCTGTTCGCCTCTGGATTTGGTGGGCTCGAGCTATGTTATTCGTAAAGGATTCAGTCGGATTTATGACTTGAATTTCATCTCGACGATGAAGAAAAAAGCGCTCGCCAAAGCCAAGCGTTTCCCGGGTGTCTTAGATGTCGAGAAAATAAAGAAGATTCGCTGGCTCTGGCAGTTTGACGATCTTTTTACGGCGCCGGTTTTCGGCTATAAGGACTACATGGACTATTGGACGAAATGCTCGAGCAAGCCGCATTTAGGCGGCATCCGGCTGCCGACGCTGGTCTTGAATGCAAAGAACGATCCGATCGTGGGATACGAAGTTTTACCGAAGATTGATGAAGTTTCTAAGTTTGTGACGTTAGAATATCCCGCTGAGGGCGGCCATTGCGGGTTCCCTCGCAAACCGAACGAAGGAAGCCTCGGATTTCTGCCGACACGCACCTTCGATTTTTGTTTCCGCGGCCGCTGAATGTATCTAATTTTCCCCCGGTATGTGCAGCCGGAAACGGAGTTGAAATGCCTTTAAGAAGTACCAAAGACTATTCAGTCGGAATCCTCTACTTTATCCTCTTTATTCTGACCATCCCGGCGATGAACTGGGTGGTGATGAATGTCGGCACGGTTTGTACCGCCGATGGCCCCTGTTTGATTCCGGTTTGGCCCGGCATCATGGCTCCGAGCGGCGTGCTTATGGCCGGCGTAGCACTGGTGCTCCGCGACGGACTGCAGGCCAAGCTTGGTGTTCGCTGGTCGCTTTACGCCATCATTATCGGCGCAGCGCTGTCCGCACTTTTTTCCGAACCGTCCCTGGTCTTGGCTTCCGTGATGGCTTTCTTCTTCTCCGAATTGGCTGACCTCGTGGTCTACACACCGATGCGCAAGAAATGGCCGGCTTGGGCCATTATGGCAAGCGGTTTGGTGGGCTCTATGGTCGACAGCGCCATCTTCCTTTCTCTGGCATTCGGCTCTATTGAATTCATCTTCGGACAGGTTCTGGGTAAGTTCTGGATGTCTCTTGCCGTAGCTTTGCTTATCGGGTATCTTCATAGCCGCCGCGCTAAAGCGGTTCAAGACGAAATCCTTTCCCGTTAAGAATTAAGAAGATATGACTGAAAAGAGCCCGAAGACCGCGGTACTCCTTATTAACCTCGGTTCTCCTGATGAACCGACTGCTTCGGCGCTCAAACCCTATCTGCGGGAGTTTCTCTCCGATCGACGGGTTGTCGATTTAAATCCGATTTTTTGGCAGACGCTGTTAAATTTGGTCATTCTGCCGCGCCGCAGTCCCAAGTCCGCCGCGCGTTATGCGCAGGTTTGGATGAAAGAGGGTGCGCCGCTGAAGGTCTACACCGATCGCATCGCCGATAAGCTGCGTCAGCGTCTGCAGGAAAAGGCCGTTGATGCCGATGTGTTTGTCGGCATGCGTTACGGCAATCCTTCGCAGGTCGAAGTTTTTAAAGCGATTCACAACGAGCACGGTTTTGACCGTGTCCTCGTCCTCCCGCTTTATCCGCAGTATTCCTCCTCGACGACGGCCTCTGTTTCCGACGCCGTCTCGAAAGCTATGCAGCAGATGAAGAGCCACCCGAAGGTGCGCTTCATCCGCGACTATCACACGCATCCCCTGTACATTAAAGCGCTTGCCGATCAAATTCGCGAGCATTGGGCAAAAGTCGGTCCGCTCGGCGAGAAGGACCGATTGATGCTGTCTTTCCACGGCATGCCGGTCCGCTACTGCAGGGAAGGCGATCCCTATCCGAAACAAGTTCGCGCAACGGCTGACCTCCTGATCAAGGAACTCGGGGCGGACCCGACAAAGGTAGTGCTTTCCTACCAGTCCCGTTTCGGTAAGGAAGAATGGTTAAAGCCTTACTCGGACGACACGGTTCGCGAACTCGTCGGAGAGGGCATTGAACGATTAGACGTTATCTGCCCGGGATTTCATACCGACTGCCTCGAGACGATTGAAGAAATCGGCCTGGAGCTCAAGGAGACTTGGCAGAAAGCAGGCGGCCAATCCTTCCACTACATTCCTTGTCTGAATGATTCCGAGGCTTCCGTTTCGCTGGTTGAGAGCATCGTCGAAGACGAACTTCGTCACTGGCCGGAATAATTTTGTTACTTTTTTCGCTTGAAAAAACGAGCTAAGGGAAAACCCTTTGGTTTTCAAGCGCTAGGCGGGTGTTATTCCCGTATATCGTTTAATTTGCTACAGATTTTCTCTTCCTGATTTGCTTAATTCGGGTGATGTCGGCTCTTGAAAGGATGGGCTGTTCTCATAATGTCATTCATCAAAGGTTGAAAAAAGGATCGGGCGACCCCATATCAACCATTAAAGGGTTCGGGACAACCGGACCCCGATTTCTGAAAAAAACTTGAGGACAGTTAATGCAAGAAAACGAATTAAAGAACGGACAGAACGTCCCACCTCAGGACGAAGCAGCCCAGCAGGCTCCGGCTGAAGCTCCGGAACTTCCGGATCTGGATCTCTCTGCTGAATTAGCTAAAGCACAGGCCAAGGCCGCAGAAAACTACGACCTTTATGTACGTGCCGTTGCCGAAGCAGACAACACCCGCCGCCGCGCCTCTGAAGATGTTGCTAAAGCCCGTAAATTCGGCATTGAAAAATTTGCAGAGTCTATGCTGCCGGTCGTAGACAGCATGGAAAAAGCGCTAGAAGCGTCCGCAAATGAAAAAGGCCCCTTCAAAGAAGGCCTTGAGATTACCTACCGCCAGCTGCTGAGCGCACTGGAGCATAACGGGATGAAGTGTGAGAACCCTGTGGGTCTTAAATTTGATCCCAACACAATGCAGGCGATAACAATGGTGAAAGATCCTGCAGTCCAGCCGGGCTGCGTCGCAACAGTGTTCCAACGCGGTTGGAAGATTGCCGATCGAGTTCTTCGTCCGGCGATGGTGGCAGTCGCGCAGTAAGACTTGTTTTTTCAGGAAACGACTCAATATAGAAACTTAACAGCGGGCAGCCCTTCTGCCGGCAAGTGAGGAAATTTAAAAATGGCAAAAATTATTGGTATTGACCTTGGTACAACAAACTCCGCCGTTGCGGTTGTTGAAGGTGACAAGGTCCGTGTGATCGAAAACAGCGAAGGTGCTCGCACCACACCTTCCGTCGTTGCATATCTTGAAAAAGAAGTGCTTGTCGGCGCTCCTGCTAAACGTCAGGCTGTTACGAATCCTGCCAACACACTTTTCGCGATCAAACGTTTGATCGGCCGTCGCTACGACGATAAAGAAGTTCAGAAAGACATCAAACTGATGCCTTACAAGATCATCAAGGCTGCCAACGGCGACGCCTGGGTTCAGGTTCTCGGCGACAAGGATCTGGCTCCGCAGCAGGTTTCTGCTGAAATTCTTCGTAAGATGAAGAAGACCGCCGAAGACTACCTCGGTGAAGAAGTTAAGGAAGCCGTTATTACTGTTCCGGCTTATTTCAATGACTCTCAGCGTCAGGCTACTAAGGACGCCGGTAAGATCGCCGGTTTGGATGTCCGCCGTATCATTAACGAACCGACAGCTGCTGCTTTGGCTTTCGGTCTTGATAAAGGCGGCAAGGGAGATCGTAAGATCGCTGTCTATGACCTGGGCGGCGGCACATTCGATATCTCCATCATCGACTTAGCCGATGTTGACGGTGAAAAACAGTTTGAAGTTCTGTCCACCAACGGCGATACATTCCTTGGCGGCGAAGACTTCGACCAGAGAATCGTTGACTACGTCATCAAAGAATTCAAGAAGGACACAGGCATTGACCTGAGTCAGGACGTTCTGGCTCTGCAGCGTTTGAAAGACGCCGCTGAAAAGGCCAAGATCGAGTTGTCCAGCCGTCAGGAAACAGAAATCAACCTGCCTTACATCACTGCTGATGCAACAGGTCCGAAACATCTGAACATCACACTGACACGTTCTAAGCTCGAAAGCCTCTGCGAAGATCTGATTGAAAGAACAATCGAACCTTGCCGCAAGGCCCTGAAGGATGCCAACGCTACTATTGAAGACATCTCCGACGTTATCCTCGTCGGCGGTCAGACACGTATGCCGGCTGTTCAGGAAGCTGTTAAGGAATTCTTCAAGAAGGATCCGCGTAAGGACGTGAACCCGGATGAAGCCGTTGCTATGGGTGCTGCTATTCAGGGCGCTGTTCTGTCCGGCGACCGCAGCGACGTTCTGCTTCTCGACGTTACACCGCTTACCCTCGGTATCGAAACCCTGGGCGGCGTGATGACTCCGATGATCAAGCGCAACACCACGATCCCGACAAAGCACTCTCAGGTGTTCTCTACTGCCGAAGACAATCAGCCTGCTGTAACCATTAAGGTTTACCAGGGCGAACGTGAAATGGCAGCAGACAACAAGCTGCTTGGCGAATTCAACCTTGAAGGCATCGCTCCGGCTCCGAGAGGACTGCCGCAGATCGAAGTGACATTCGATATTGACGCCAACGGTATTCTTCATGTTTCCGCTAAGGATAAGGCTACCGGCAAGGAAAACCAGATCACGATTAAGGCTAACTCCGGTTTGAGCGACGCCGATGTCGAAAGAATGGTTGCCGATGCTGAAGCCAACAAGGAAGAAGACCGCCGCCGTGCCGAACTGGCTCAGGCTCGCAACACAGCCGAATCCAGCATCCATCAGGTTCGCAAGACCCTGAAGGACCTCGGTGAAAAGGTTGACGGCGCTGACCGTGCTGCCTGCGAAACTGCGATCAACGACCTTGAAGAAGCTGTTAAGGGCGAAGACAAGGATCTGATCACAAAACGTACTGACGCTTTGATGGCTGCTGCTCAGAAGATCGGCGAAAAGCTGAATCAGCAGCAGGCTCAGCCGGGTGCTCAGCAGGAAGCTCCGAAGTCTCAGAAGAAAGATGACGACGTTGTCGATGCCGACTTCAAAGAAGTCTAATTCTGAAACTTGTTAGACTGTAACTAACGTAAATGAGGCCGTTTCCGTAAGGTTGCGGCCTCATGGCGTAGATAAAGAGACAAAATTTAAGGGTTTTTACCCGATAACCGAATTCCGTAAAGAATGGCTGACGAAGAAGATTTTGATTATTACGAGGTACTGGGAGTCACCCGTACTGCTACTCAGGAAGAGATCAAGAAAGGTTATCGCCGTATGGCGATGAAGTATCACCCTGACCGCAACAAAGGGGACAAGCATGCCGAAGAAAAATTCAAACAAGTAGGCGAAGCCTATGAAGTGCTGAAGGACGAGCAAAAGCGTGCGGCATATGACCGCTACGGCCGTTCTGCATTCAACGGCGGCGCCGGCGGCGCCGGTGCCGGCGGATTCGGCGGGTTCGGAGGTTTTGATGCATCTCAGTTCGGCGATATGGGCGATATTTTCTCCGAGATTTTCGGCGGAGGACACGCCCGCAGCTCCGGACAGAATAAGCAGATGTTCCGCGGTGAAGATCTGATTTATGACCTCGATATCACGCTTGAACAAGCCGCAGAAGGCTACAAGACAAAGATTAAGGTTCCCTCCTGGAGCAAGTGCACAGCCTGCGGCGGATCCGGTGCAGAAAAGGGCACGAAGGTAGAAACCTGCCCGACCTGTCACGGCAGCGGTTATGTCCGCGCCGGCGCCGGCTTCTTCCAGATTCAGCAGACCTGTCCGCGCTGCCACGGAACCGGCAAGTACATTCCTCATCCCTGCCACAAGTGCCACGGCACCGGTATGCAGGAAGAGAAGAAAGAACTCGAGATTACGATTCCCGCCGGTGTGGATGACGGCAACCGTATGCGTATTCCCGACCGCGGATCGCCCGGACAAAACGGCGGCCCCGCAGGCGATCTTTACATCCGCATTCGCATCAAGCCCCATGACATCTTTGAACGTGACGGGCAGGATCTGCACATGGAGATGCCCATGAGTTTTGTGACGGCGGCGCTCGGAGGTGAACTCGAAGTCCCGACGTTAACGGGCAAAGCCACATTGCGCATTCCCGAGGGGACTCAGTCCGGAAAGACCTTCCGCTTGAGAGGCCACGGCATCCGTAGTGTTCGCAATGCTGAGAAGGGCGACCTGTACGTTCATACCACTGTGGAGATTCCGGTAAATATGACGACTGAACAGAAGGACATCCTGAGACAGTTCGATGCGTCGATCAATCACAGCAAGAAAGATCATCACGCGCCGGAAAGAAAAAGTTTCTTCGAAAAGCTCGGCAAGCTCTTCAAGTAATTCGCCTCTGAATTAATAATTCAATCCCGATTTTGACTTACCCGTTGAAGTCGGGATTTTTTCATCATCAAAAAATTTTTGTGAAAAAGATTTGCAGACTAAATTCGATTCAGAACACCGAAATCATGGGTGAAATCAGGCGTTAGGTGTCTAAAACCTCCGTTGATCGATTTCCGTCCCAAGAGAGATATTAGGGCAACTATTCCTCTTTTGTAGACTATAGGACAAATACTGTGGAGCATGAGTTTACTTATGAGAAGGCCTTCGTTTGAGGTATTCTCACATTTGTCGACGAAAAAAAATACATAACACATCATGCTGAATCGAACAATCCTCAGCCTTATATGCATCTTAGGCCTCATATCCTGTTTAACCGCATGTAATGACAAAGAAGCAGTCAAGCAGAAAGTTCAAGCCATCCAAGTAACAACGCTTAAAGCCGAACCTACCACTCTGCCGTATGTGGCCGAAGTGTTCGGGCAGACGGAAGGTTCTAAAGCCGTGATTGTTTATCCTCAAGTGACTGGTCCCGTGCTGCAGCGGCACTATGCTGAAGGACAGAGCGTCAAACAAGGCGATGTGCTCTTTACGATTGATCCGGCACCTTTCGATGCCGCTAATCAGAGCGCAGAAGCGTCGGTTATTCAAGCGCAGGTGGAACTGAAACAGGCGGAGCAGGGCGAACGTACATAATTTTTAACAAAACATCCTTAACTCATTAAAAAGTCG
>OGCZ01000632.1_pt1 | contig 14671 bp, 12 predicted proteins | sample 1570211 | NCBI WGS metagenome assembly OGCZ01 (sample SAMEA2582158, study PRJEB24529) | metagenome | biome: Human gut stool | place: China | collected 2011 | reverse complement strand
AGGCCGCCGGTCTCGCGGACGATGGGAGGTGTGCCGTAACGGCAGGCGACCATCTGGGCCAGACCGCAGGGCTCGCTCTTGGACGGCATGATGAAGACGTCTGCACCGGCGTAGATCTCCTGCGACAGTGCCGGCTCAAAGCCGATGTAGGTGCCGACGCGGCCGGGGTGGCGGGCGCACAGCTCGGAGAAGAAGTTCTCATACTGGCTCTCGCCGCTGCCCAGGATGACCAGCTCGATGCCGCGGTCCACCAGACCGTCGGCAATGCTCTGCACCAGGTCGAAGCCCTTCATGCCGACCATGCGGCTGACCATGGCGAAGACAGGGCTGCCGTCCTTGTGCAGGCCGAACTTGTCCTGCAATGCTTCCTTGCACTTTGCCTTGCCCTCTTCAAAGTTGGTGATGTCGTAGTTGAAGGGGATCTTCGGGTCGGTGGCGGGATCATTCGCCTCCATGTCGATGCCGTTCAGGATGCCGCACAGCTTATACTGCTTCTCGCGCAGCAGGGCATCCAGACCGTAGCTGAACCAGGGGTCCAGGATCTCCTGTGCATAGGTGGGGCTGACAGTGGTGATCTTGTCGGCCGTCTCGAAGGCACCCTTCATGAAGTTGGCGCAGCCATCGTACTCGACGATGTGCTGGTCGCGGCGGCCGATGCCGCAGGTGTCCTCCAGAATGTCGGTGCCGTACTTGCCCTGATAGGCGATGTTGTGGATGGTGAAGATGGTCTTGATCCGGTTGAACTTGTCCAGATGACGGTAGTACAAATTCAGGTAAACGGGCACCAGAGCGGTCTGCCAGTCGTTGCAGTTGATGATGTCCGGGGTGAAGTCGATGTAGAACAGGGTCTCCAGCACGGCGCGGGAGAAGAAGGCGAAGCGCTCACCATCATCGTAGAAGCCGTACAGACCACGGCGGCGGAAGTAATACTCGTTGTCCAGGAAGTAGTAAGTCACGCCGTTCACTTCGGCCTTGAACAGGCCGCAGTACTGGCTGCGCCAGCCCACCGGCACCGAGTAGTTGGTGACGTATTCCAGTCGGTCACGCATCTTCAGGTCGCCGTACAGCGGCATGATGACGCGGGCATCCACGCCGTCCTTGACCAGAGCCTTGGGCAGAGAGCCTGCAACATCGGCCAGACCGCCGGATTTCGCAAAGGGAGTTGCTTCCGAAGCAGCATAGAGGATTTTCATAAGATCGCTCCTTTCAGAAAAGCGGTTGAAACAAAGAGTGGGCGGGGGCAAAGCTGCCCCCGCCCCTCTTTCCGAGAGGGGCTACCGGGGAGGGAGCCGCCCCTGTGAAAAAATCAAAGGAAGCGCATCAGACCATGTGGTTCTTCTGCACGTAAACAGGGAAGCTCTCGGTGCCGGACAGCTTCTTGCCAGCGGTCACGCGGACGTTCTTGTCGGTGACGACGCACTCCAGCTGCGCATCGGCTTCCACGATGGTGTCCTGCATCAGGACGCAGTTCTTGACGACCGCACCCTTCTTGACCTTGACGCCGCGGAAGAGCACGCAGTTCTCCACAGTGCCCTCGATGACGCAGCCGTCGGCCAGAATGGAATTCGAAACCTTGGAGCCGGTGACGTAACGGGTGGGGTTATCGTCACGGATCTTGGTGTAGATGGGGCAGCCCTTGGGGAACAGTGCCTCCAGATTCTCGTCCTTGATCAGCTTCAGGTTCTCGTCAAAGTAGCTCTTCATGTCGCAGACATGAGCCACATAGCCGGTGTACTCCAGCGCATGGATGTTCAGGATGTTGACGTTGTGTGCCAGAATATCGCGCTCGAAGTAGATCAGACCGCGGGCGGTGGCGTCCTTGACCAGCTTGATCAGGGTCTCGCGCTCCAGCACATAGATGTTCAGATCCAGATTCTGCACGCCGGAGCGGTAGTCGTTGAACAGCAGCTCGGTCACGCGGCCATCGGAATCAATGGTCAGGGTGTAGTTGTCGTTCTTGCGGCCCTCGGGGATCTCGGTCTTTTGATAGGCCACGGTCACGTCGGCACCGCTGGCCTGATGGGCAGCCAGCAGGGCGTTGAAGTCGTAGTTGACGGCGATGTTGGCATCGCTCATGACCACATACTTCTCCTTCTGGTGCTCGAGGAAGCTCAGAATGGAGCCCAGCGCCTCCACACGGCCGGAGTAGATGCGCACGCCCTTTTCTGCAAAGGGAGGCACGATGTTCAGGCCGCCGTGACGGCGGGCCATATCCCACTCGCGGCCGGTGCCCAGATGATCCATCAGGGAGTGGTAGTTTTTACGCACCACGATGGAAACGTTGGAAATGCCGCAGTTGGCCATGCTGGACAGCACAAAGTCTACCATGCGGTAACGGCCCGCAAAGGGGATCGAGGCCATTGCGCGCTCGGTCACCAGCTCGGGAACGGTATTGTCATAGCTGTTGGGGAAAATGATACCCAACGCATTGTTGTTCTGGCTCAGCATACTTCCTCGCCCTCCTTGACGGAATCAAATACTTTGGCGCCCTCTTTGACGGTCGCGCCTGCACCGACGGTCAGGCCGGTGCCCACATGTGCGATGGCGCCGTCGCCGCCGATCTTTGCACCGGCACCCACGACGACATCCTCAGCGAGGATGCAGCGCTTGACCACAGCGCCCGCCTTGACCACGACGCCGTCCATCAGAACAGCATCTTCCACGGTAGCGCCCTCTTCCACGATGACGCCTGCGCTCAGGACCGAGTGCCGGACATTGCCGTAGATCTTGCAGCCCTCCGTGACGAGGGAGTCCTGCACGACGGCGCGGGGGCCGATCTTCTGGGCCGGCAGAACGGGGTTGCGGCTGTAGATCTTCCAGGTCTTATCGAAGATGTCGATGCCGGAGTTCTCCGGGTCGAGGACCTCCATGTTGGCCTCCCACAGGCTGTCGATGGTGCCGACGTCGCGCCAGTAGCCTGCAAAGCGGTACGCATACATCCTGCGGCCATCACGCAGCAGGGCCGGGATGATGTTCATGCCGAAGTCGTTCTTGGAGTTGGGGTCTGCCTCGTCCTCTTCCAGATACTTCTTCAGGACGTCCCAGTTGAAGATGTAGATGCCCATGGAAGCCAGGTTGGACTTCGGGACCGGGGGCTTCTCCTGGAACTCGGTGATCTTGTCGTTCTCGTCTGCGACCATCAGGCCGAAGCGGGAAGCTTCCTTCCAATCGACTTCCATGACGGCGACCGAGAACTCTGCGCCCTTCTCCTTGTGGAAGCGGAGGAAGTCTGCATAGTCCTGCTTGCAGATCTGGTCACCGGACAGGATGATGACATACTCCGGGTCATAATTGTCGATGAAGCTGATGTTCTGGTAGATGGCGTTTGCGGTGCCCTTGTACCAGTCGGTGCCCTTTGCCTGCTCATACGGCGGCAGGGTGTGCACACCGCCGTGCAGGCGGTCGAGGTCCCAGGGCTGGCCGTTGCCGATGTACTCGTTCAACTTCTGGGGCTGATACTGGGTCGCGATGCCAACGGTATCAATGTTGGAGTTGACGCAGTTGGACAGCGGGAAATCCACGATGCGGTATTTGCCGCCGAAACCGACCGCCGGTTTTGCCGTTTTCTGTGTCAGCGCATACAAGCGCGAACCACGTCCGCCGGCAAGGATCATTGCCACAATTTCTTTTGCCATAGCTTTATTCTCCCCTTTTACACATTTCCGAGTTGGTTTGGAATTGGAAATGGTCTAACGATGTGAATGGTCTGTGCGCACGGCTCACTCTTTGGGCTCTGCTGCCTTTTTGGCGCGGGGCTTGCGGGTGGGCTTTGCCGGTGCAGCGTCTGCCGCAGGGGCAGCTTCTGCTTTGGTCTTGCGGGTGCGCTTGGGCTTTTCCGCAGGCGCAGCCTTCTCGGCCGGTTCGGCCTTTGCAGAGGTCTTTCTGGGTTTTGCGGCCTTGGCCGGTTTCTCGGCCTTTGCGGGCTTTTCCTCTGCGGCCTTCTCCGTCTTCGCCTTGGTGGCGCGGGTGGTCTTTTTGGGGGCCTTTTCGGCCTTTTCGGCCTTGGCAGCGGTCTTTTTGGAGGATGCCTTTTCGTCGGCCTTGGCCGGGTCTGCTGCCTTGCGGGTGCGCTTGGTGGGCACCTCGAAGTAGAGGGTGCTCATGGGCGGCAGGGTGATGGTGATGCTCTGTTCAAAGCCGTGCAGCGGCTTCTTGTGGGTGCGGACGGCCTTGTTGTGGACAGCGCCCGAACCGCCGAAGGCTTCGTCGTCGCTGTTCAGCACTTCCCTGTAGGTACCCGCCACCGGTGCGCCCAGGGTGTAGCCCTCACGCAGGACGGGGTTGAAGTTGCAGACGATCAGGATCTGCTTGCCCGCTGCATCCTTGCGCAGGAAGGCGACCACGCTCTGCTGCGAGTCATCCGGCACGATCCACTGGAAGCCTTCCCAGCTGTAATCGATCTGCCAGAACGCCGGATGCTCTTTGTAGAAGGCGTTCAGGGTCTTGACGTAGTTCTGCAGCTCGCTGTGCTTGTCGTAGCCCAGCAGCATCCAGTCCAGCTGCTTGTTCTCGTTCCACTCGGCGAACTGACCGAACTCCTGGCCCATGAACAGCAGCTTCTTGCCGGGGTGGGCCATCATGTAGCCGAAGAAGGTGCGCAGGTTGGCGAACTTGGCCTCGTACTCACCGGGCATTTTATTGATGAGGCTCCCCTTGCCGTGGACGACTTCGTCGTGGCTGATGGGCAGCACGAAGTTCTCGCTGAAGGCATAGAAGAAGCTGAAGGTGACTTTGTTGTGGTTGCCGGCGCGGAAGAGCGGGTCGGTCTTCATGTAGCTGAGCATGTCGTTCATCCAGCCCATGTTCCACTTGAAGTTGAAACCCAGGCCGCCGTCCGATGCAGGCTTGGTGACCATCGGCCAGGCCGTGGATTCCTCCGCGATCATGTACTTGTGGGGGTGGCGGCCCAGGACGGTATCGTTCAACTTGCGCAGGAACGCAACGGCTTCCAGATTCTCCTTGCCGCCGTCCTTGTTGGGCTCCCATTCACCCTGCTTGCGGTTATAGTCCAGATACAGCATGGAGGCCACGGCGTCCACGCGCAGGCCGTCGATGTGGTACTGCTCCAGCCAGTACAGTGCGCTGGAAATGAGGAAGCTCTGCACCTCGTTGCGGCCAAAGTCGAACACCATGGTGCCCCACTCCTTGTGCTCGCCGCGCTTGGGGTTCGGGTCCTCGTAGCAGGGCTCGCCGTCAAACCGGTACAGGCCGAACTGGTCCTTCGGGAAGTGCGCAGGCACCCAGTCCATGATAACGCCGATGCCGGCGGCATGGAGCTTATCCACAAAGGCCATGAGATCCTTGGGGGTGCCGTAGCGGCTGGTGGGGGCAAAATAGCCCGTGACCTGATAGCCCCAGCTGCCGTCAAAGGGATATTCCATGACCGGCAGCAGCTCGACATGGGTGTAGCCCATCTCGGTGATGTACGGGATAAGCTGGTCGGCCAGCTCGGAATAGTTGTAGGGGATATTCTCGCCCTTGGTCTTCCAGCTGCCAACGTGCATCTCGTAGATGTTCATCGGGCCGTTGATGACATCGGCCTTCTTCTGGGCCTCCTGCCATGCGGTATCGTGCCACGCAAAGCCGTTCAGGTCGTAGACCTTGCTGCCGTTGGACGGCCGGGTCTCGGCGTGGAAGGCATATGGGTCAGCCTTGTAGACAAGGTCGCCCGCGCGGGTGGTCACGCAGTATTTGTAAACGTCATATTCCTTCATGCCGGGGATGAACAGCTCCCAGACCGAGTCCTGATCCACCTTGTGCATCGGGTGGCTGCCCGGCTTCCAGCTGTTGAAATCACCCACCACGCTGATGGCGGCGGCATGAGGTGCCCAGACGCGGAACACGACACCGGACTCTCCGGCGCGGGTCTCGATGTGTGCACCGAAGTAGCGGTATGCTTCGCAGTTATTGCCCTGCTTGAACAGATAGATCGGCAGATCCGATGGATCCGTATGGATTTTTTCTTCCGTCGGTTTCATAAACAGCTCCTCCCCGTACAGGCCGCAGAGGGGCCTATACCTTTTTACTCTCTTATATTAAAGAATTTTGGCAGATTTTTCAAGGCTTTTTCCGGAAAATGTACCATAATCTTTTCGAGGATATTTTAGTGATATAGACAACCTAGCCAAATTTATGCGAAAATTATAGGTAAACCTGACGGAATATAAAACAAAAAAGAACATCTGCGCCCATTCTCTGTGCAAAATGCAACAAAGAGCGGGGCAGATGTTCTGTTCATTCCGTGTGCGGGGAGGGGGATTCCAAAGACTCAGTTCACGACGTAAACATTGACCTGGATCGCCCCATTGATGACCGACTCGGCGTAGGTCTCGTAGAACAGGTCCACGAGGATCTCGCCCTTCTGAACGGCGATGCCGGTATCGGTCGCGATGGCGTAGCCGTAAACGAAGCGGCCATCGGTGGAAGTGATATACAGCAGGGTGCCGTAGGGGATGACGTCCGGGTCCACGGCGACCGTGCCGTAGCCCAGGCCCAGACCGGACGAGCCCTTGCCGGACTTGGAATAGTAGCCGGTGGCTTTGCCGGTGAGGACCCTGCTGTAAGAAGCGGGCGCATTGGTGGTGCCGTCCGTGCCGGTCAGCGGCGAGACGGGCGCACCGGCACCGTAGGTCTTAACGACATGATTGGTGGGCTCCACCGTGGTGGTCACATCGACCACCATGCTGTTTTCCAGCTCACCGTCCACCCAGCGCTCGCGGGTGGTCACGGCCTGCTGGCCCTCCGAGCCGTGCTGCAGCGTGGTGGCGCGGCCGGTGTTGCGGAAGTACAGGCTGGTGTAGACATACTCGGTATCGTAGGGGATGGCCTGCGTCTCGACCTTGTCCTGATAATCGACGCGGTGGACCACGATGCTACTGCCTGCTGTGACCAGCTGGTCCAGCGCAGGCTCGGTGTAGTCCTCTTCATCCAGGGTGATGCCGGCGCGTTCCAGCGCATCGGCAACGGTGCCAAAGGCCATCTTCACCGGATACTCCTGGTCGTCGGCCTGGATGGTCACGGTGAATGCGCGCTCGATGTTCAGGGAAGCTAGGCTGCCGCTGAACGCGGTGTAATAGACATGGTCGCCCTCTTCGGCCTCCATGCCGGAAAGGCTCATCACGCGGGCGGGGTCGCTGTCAGCGTCAGTGCTGACCACCAGCTGCCGCGCACCATAGGAGTCAGTGACGTAGGTCAGCCGCAGATTCGCGGCGGTCACGGCCAGCGTGAACAACAGGCTCACGGCCATGACGCAGAACGCCAGCACACGGGGGGCGGCGGCACGGGGGCGGCCGCTCAATGCTTTTTGAAATTTGACGGAAGCGATACGGAACAACTCCTCTCTTTTTACAGTTTGGAATACGATGCGGGCCTTCCAATACCCGACGTGGCACGGAGTTTCTTCACTCCGTATTCGGGAGCCGCAGTGCGGCTTTTCACTTCAATGTGATGAATTTTATACGCTGCAACGTCCGTTGAGCGGAAGCTATTTTAGCAGACCAAAACCGATTTGTCAAATTTGACATTTCCAGTTTGCCAGATTCTTAACATAGTTTTTTGTGAATTTTGTACACAGTTTTCCCGGATGCGCGAATTTTTCGAGCAATTCTTCCCGATTTTTTTGCAAAATCCGGGCATGATTTGTTCACAATTTTTTAACATTCAAGTGCTGTTTCAAAGCCGGAAATCGACCGAATTTCCCTTAATTTTTGTCATCACAAACCATTCACAGACGCCATTTTCCGCCCGAAAATGCACCCAGAATTACTCCCAAAAAGGCCCTGTTCTTTCCCTGCTTTTCTGCCCCGGAAACACCCCTTGGCAAAATGCCGAACGGCAAAGATCCGCAAGAAAAAAGACCACACTTCCGCATTTCGTATCCCAGCTGTACAATCGGGACAACAGCAGAAAGGAGGTCTGTTCCATGACACAAACACCAGATTCGACTCACCGCCCGGAGGCCATCCGATGACCCCGCTGCGGGTGCTGGATGTCTCCCGCTGGCAGGGCCGCATAGACTGGGACGCGGTGCAGCGTTCTGGCACCATTGACGGCGTGATGCTGCGGGTTCTGGGCAGCCGAAACGGCCAGCCCTACCCCGACCTGCAGTTCGAGCGCAATCATGCTGCCTGCACGGCGCGCGGCATCCCGGTAGGCGGCTACTATTACACCTGCGCCGTCACCTCCCGTCAGACCGAAGCCGAGCTCAACGCCCTGCGGGCCGCGCTGCGCGGGAAAACGTTCCAGCTGCCCCTTGCCATTGATGTGGAGGACACCCGGCTGCGCTCCCTCTCCCCTGCCGCGCTCGCGCAGCGGGTGGCCCAGGCCGCCGCCCAGCTCGAAGCCTGGAATCTCTACGCCATGGTCTACACCTACACGAATTTTGCGGACACCGCCCTTGCGATGGATGCACTCACCGCCTACGACCTCTGGCTCGCCGATTACCGCGGCAAGCGTCCCACCCGCCCCCACGGGATGTGGCAGTACACCAGCACAGGCCATGTGGCGGGCATCGACGGTCCTGTCGATCTGAGCTGCGCCTACAAGGACTACCCCGCCCTCTGCCGCCGCGCAGGGCTTGGCCGCTTCTCCGGCTGAACCCCGCACATCACCCGGAACGAAAGGAGTTTTTATGAAGCATAAGATCTCGCCCTCGACCATTGCCCGCACCGCCGCGCTGGCGCTGGCCCTGACCAACCAGATCCTCAGCGCCACCGGCCACGCGGTGCTGCCCATCGAGTCGGCCCAGCTGGAGCAGCTGGTCTCCACTGGCCTGACCGTGGCCGCCGCCCTCGTCAGCTGGTGGAAGAACAACTCGTTCACCCCGGAGGCCATCGAAGCCGATGACTACTTCTACAAACTGAAGAGCGGCCAGTAAACAGATGAGGGCCCGGTGCATGGCGCACCGGGCCCTCCGTGCTGTCCGGGGCCGCGATGCAGCCGCGCACCCCCGTTCAGCGAAAAAACAGCTATAACAAAAACAACCCTGCCGAAGCAGGGTTGCAAACATACATTTTGAGTGTATCCTTCCTTTCTGAGAAGATAAATTCGTTTGTCAGCCCATATCGGCGGCAAGAGCCTGGTCGATGAGCTTTTGCAGCGTCTCCGCCTGCTTCTTTTCCGTGATGGCACCTACGATGGGGTCACCCACGATATTGCCGTTGCGGTCAACCACATAGGTGGTGGGGTAGGCAAAAATGTTTGTAGTGAACTTTCCCGCCTCGCCGTCGGAAGCGAAATACACATTCTGGTAGGTCACGCCCTTCTTGGCCAGTACATCTTTTGCTTCGGAAATTGCCGTTTCATCGCCATCCAATGTGAAGGTGTTGACACCGATGAGTGCGCCGCCCTTCTTCGCAAGTTCCTTGTTCAGTGCGTCCAGCTCGGAAAGCTCGCCCACGCAGGGATTGCAGGTGGTGAACCAGAAATTCACCACGGTGACGGTGTTGCCGGAGAACAGCTCGTCGCTCTTCACCGGATTCCCATCCAAGTCTTTGCCCTCAAATGCGGGGAACTTCTGCATACTGCCGTCGTCGGGCGGATTGGTCATGTCGCTGCCTGCGGGCACGCTCATATCGCCGTCGATGGATTCCTGCATGATCTCGGTGTACTTGTTTTCCAGCTCGGTCAGCTTGTTCTCGATATTGCTGATCTCCGTGGCCGACTCCTTCAGCATCTCATACTCTTCGTCGGTGAACTGGTCTTTGGCACCCTCGATGGTATCCAGCAGGAACTCGCCGTAATTTTTTCCGTCCTCCTGCATGGTCATGCCCTTATCGGCCGCCATGAACACCTTCTCCCAGAGTTCGGCATTTTCCGACAGGAGCGCGTTTTCCCGCTCCAGCAGCTCCTTGTGCAGAGCGAGCGCCTCCTCGGCGGTTTTCGGCTCGCCGGTCATGGCGGAGCTGTCTCCGCTCATATCCGCCTGCTTGTCGTTGCCCTTTGCGCCGCAGGCTGCAAGGGAGAGCAGCATCATCGCGCACAGCATCAGAGCCAGTATCTTCTTTACGTTCATATTCGTTTCTCCTTAAGCTTTGTTGTTGTTTTCTCGCAGTGTCGCTGCGTTTTCTTTCTCTTTTCCATCGCCGAAGCCGTAGCGGAAGCACACGGCGTTCGTCGGACAGGCACGGATACACATCCCGCAGCGGATGCACTCGGTATGGTTGGGCGTTTTCGTCACATCCACGTCCATCTTGCAGGCTCTGGCGCATTTCCCACAGGAGACGCACTTACTCTTGTCCACCTTCATCTGGAAAAGGGACACCCGGTTGAACAGGGCGTAGAACGCGCCCAGCGGGCATAGCCACTTGCAGAAGGGACGGTAGAACAGTACGCTCAGCACGATCACCGACAGCAGGATGCTGAACTTCCATGTAAACAGCTTGCCCAGCGCCGCCCGGATGCCGGAATTGGCAAGGGACAGCGGGATGGCTCCCTCCAGCACGCCCTGGGGGCAGAGGTATTTGCAGAAGAAGGGGTCGCCCATGCCAACGTCGTTCACCAGGAACGCCGGCAGCAGGAGGACCATCATCAGCAGGACAGCGTACTTGAGGTATGTCAGGGGCTTGAGTTTCTTTGTGGAGAGCTTCTTTGTCGGGATCTTATGCAGCAGCTCCTGAAACCAGCCGAAGGGACAGAGGAAGCCGCAAATAAAGCGCCCCAGCAGCACGCCCAGCAGAATGAGAAAGCCTGTGATATAATAGGAGAAGCTGAACTTGGACGAGCCCACCACTGCCTGAAACGCCCCGATGGGGCAGGCTCCGGAGGCCGCCGGACAGGAGTAGCAGTTCAGCCCCGGCACGCAGACGGTTTTCCCGGCGCCCTGATACAGTCCTCCCTTGAGGAAGTTCGGCAGGTGCAGGTTGGTCAGCAGCGTCGCACCCGCCTGAATCCAGCCCCGGAAGCGGGACATGGTCTGCGAAACGCCTGAAAACTTTTTACCCAATGCCCACACACTCCAGACATAATTTGATTGCTTTGCTCAGCACTGTCGCCGCCTCGCCCCGCCAGACGCCGAAGCACAGCATGGCGACTCCGGCCATCAGCAGCGCGATCTGCGCCGCAGCCTTTTTCCCGCAGCTCATTTTTCATCATCCTTTCCGATTTTCTGCCCCCATCATAGCGCGGGAGAGTTAAAGTCTCTGTTAAGAACGAAAACTTAACGCAAACCTTATCTATTTTTGCTATAATAAAAACAACACAAAAACGGAGAAATAAAAAGGAGAGTTCTCATGCACCTTTTAGTAATTGAAGACGAACGCGCTCTGTGTGAAACAATCGTCCGCAGCCTGCGGCGGCTGGCCTACAGCGTGGACTACTGCTACGACGGGGAGAAGGCTCTGGAGTTGCTGGGCGTGGAGCGCTACGATCTGGTGCTTCTTGATCTGAATCTGCCGAAAAAGGACGGCATGACGGTGCTGCGCACCCTGCGGCAGACCGACCGTGAGACGAGGGTACTGATCCTCTCCGCCCGCGGCGAGGTGGAGGACAAGGTGGAGGGGCTGGATGCAGGCGCCAACGACTATCTGGCAAAGCCTTTTCATCTTGCCGAGCTGGAGGCCCGCATCCGCAGCCTGACATTGCGGCAGTTCACCCAGCAGGATGTGCTGCTAAGCTGCGGAGCTTTAACCTTTGACACCCGCTCACGCACCGCCGCTGTCAACGGGCAGCTGCTGACGCTCACCCGCAAGGAAACGGGGATCCTCGAATACCTAATGGTGCATCAGGGGCGGCCCGTGAGTCAGGAGGAGCTGATGGATCACGTTTGGGACAACAGCGTGGACAGCTTCAGCAATTCCATTCGCGTCCATATCTCCGCCCTGCGTAAGAAGCTGCGGGCCGTGCTGGGCTATGACCCCATCCGCAACCGCATCGGCGAGGGCTATCTGATGGGAGGCGAGGAGGAATGAAGCGGCTTTCCTTGCAGTGGCGCATCACGCTGATGTCCGTCCTGCTCATCGGCGTCACCTGCGTGGCCATGAATCTGCTGCTGTGCTCCTCCGGTGTGTACTATATGGACACCATTGCGGACAGCTTACAGGGCGGCGGCACGGTGATCCTGAATGATAGCGGAGCGGCGAGCTTTGACCCGCAGCTCATAGCGCCCAACGAGGAGTTGACCATCGTCGTCGATGGGGTGCAGGGGCGCTTCCGCACCACCAACTGGTACATCACGGCGGCGGTAACGCTGCTCAGCGGTATCCTCGCCTATTTCGTCAGCGGACGCGCTCTCAAGCCCCTGCGCAGCTTTGCCTCGCAGGTGGAGCAGGTGCAGCTGAACAATCTTGCCGATATGAGGATCGATGAAGACGCTATTTCGGAGTTCCGGCAGCTGAGCCGCTCGTTCAACCAGATGCTGGAGCGGCTGAACAACGCCTTTTCCGCCCAGCGGCAGTTCACCGGCAACGCCGCCCACGAGCTGCGCACGCCGCTGGCGCTGATGCAGGCGCAGTTGGAGCTGTTTTCCGCGGAGCATCCCGATGTGCGACCGGAGACGGCGGAGTTCCTCACGCTTTTGCGTGAGCAGACGGAACGGCTGATACAGATGACCAGGACACTGCTGGAGATGAGCAATCTGCGGCAGGTGGCGCGAAACGAGCGGATCCAGCTCGCTCCCATGATCGAGGAGATCTTCACAGATCTTGCGCCGCTCTCAGATAAGCTCGGCGTCACGCTGACGGCGGAGGGCGACGGCATTATGACCGGCAGCGATGCACTGATCTACCGGCTGATCTTCAACCTGACAGAGAATGCTGTCAAGTACAACCGGCCGGGTGGCTCGGTACGGGTTTCTGTCACTCAGGAGTTGGAAAAGCTCCTGCTCCGTGTCTCCGACACCGGCTGCGGCATCCCGGAGGAGTATCAGCGCAGTATCTTCCAGCCCTTCTTCCGGGTGGACAAGTCTCGCAGCCGGGAATACGGTGGCGCAGGACTGGGGCTCTCACTGGTATGGGAGATCGCCGACCTCCACGGCGGCTCCGTTTGGGTGGAGAAAAGTTCGGAGAAGGGCACGACCATTGCGGTGGGGTTGCCAACGCAACAATCAACGAAGCCCTAAAACCCTTTTATTCGTTTTTCGCCGCTTCGCTTGCCGCCCTGCGGCGTTCCTCTCTGTATGGGGCGGTCAGCCTGTTTTTGAGGTCGGTGTTGTGGGTGCGGATGAAGATGGTGGGGTCTTTCTCGTCAAAATAGATTTCGGTGGTCTTTTCCTGCTTGGTAAGTCCTGTTCTCATAGGCTTATCCTTTCTGCGGCTCTGTCACGCAATAGGGGTGTTTTTCAGGTGTTTTCTTCGGCTCTTGACTTGGGAAAAATGGCGATTTTCAAACAGGAGCGCGCCGGACGATGTCTGCCCTGTCCGACGCGCTCCCATTCGATAAAATGCGTTTTTTCCGGCTCTACACAGGAATCAGCGAGCTTCGTCCCTTGTGACCGCTTTTTCTCTGTGCGGATGGAAGAATCGCCACAGATTATTGCGCTGAATCACATCCTCATAGCTACGGACTTTTCCGCGAAGCTCTGCGTTTTCAATCTCCAAATCGGATGTGCGGAGTTTGCTGCGAACGGATTTGTACTCGGAAAGCTCCTGCTTCAAACCGTCAATCTCAGCCTTGAGCTTTGCAATCAGTTTGTTTGCCGCATCCAACGCCTTTTGCAGTTTGGATTCCTTTTTCTCTGCTGTAACGTACTTCTTTGCCAGAGTGGAAAGTCGGTCAAAGTCCTCACGCTCCACGGCAACTTTGGATGAGAAGGGAATGGACGTTGCCACGATTTTTTCGATAGACCGCACATCGACCCGCTGATTCTGGATTTTTTCAATTTTGCTCCCAAGCGTTGCTGCCTGTTTTTCCTGCTGACGGTTCTGCTCTGTGAATTCTGCCAGCCGCGCCTGTTCCTGCTGCACCTTGAACTGCGTCACCGTCAGATGTTCCTCGGAGCTGCCGCGCTCACCACGCTCCACATCGGCGTACCCGGCCTCACGCATATACTGGAAGAAATCGTCCTGCAACACGCTGTACGATTTTTTAAGGACAGGCTTGCCCTTCGCCGTTTTCAGCGGTTCGCCGGTGACTTCATCCAGAACCGGCTTGGACGCCCATTTCTTGCTCATACTGACCTGCATAACCGTTTCTTTCACCTTGCCCACCAACGATTTGTCCTTGCAGCGTTTGGTCCAGCGGATCTGCTTCTCCACCACCGGCACATAGACCACATGGAGGTGGTAATGGTACACATCCTGCCCCAGCGCCTCGGACATGGCCCGGTTGCGCTCGTCGGCGTGCATGACCGCTGAAAGGATGTACTGTTCGCCGCCCACGATTTTGATTGCAGCCTGATAGGCATCGTGGTAAAATTGTTTTGCGAAGTCATATCCGCCGTGGTTGAAAAAGTAGGCGGAGTTTACATCGAAGATCAGCTCGCCATAGCGGAAAGCATCCTCTTTGATGCCCCGTGTGGAGATCATCCCGTCTGCCACCATCTGTTCAAACTGTTCCAGATAGCCGCTGTCCGGTTGCTTGAAGTGAACATTCAGATGGGAGCGTTCTGGGACAATATCCTGGTTGACATACGAATCTTTTTCACGCTCGTTGTGCTGCTGCGCGTTCTTCAGTTTGGGTGTGGTCAGTCTCATGTTTCTTGCGCTGGTACGATGAATACCGTCGCCTCTTGCCATAG
>OGCZ01000622.1_pt1 | contig 15010 bp, 8 predicted proteins | sample 1570211 | NCBI WGS metagenome assembly OGCZ01 (sample SAMEA2582158, study PRJEB24529) | metagenome | biome: Human gut stool | place: China | collected 2011 | reverse complement strand
ATTGTTTGCGGCATCGCCGGCAGCGGCAGAAGCGCCGTAAACATTAGTGGCTTCGCCGCCGGACATGGTGACGCTATTGCCGGATACTTCAGCGCCCTCTCCCGTTCCCACGTTCATGAGGCCGCCGATGACCATATGTGCCGTACCACCGCTCATGTCCGCGGTATTTCCTGTAACACTGCCGCTGGGAGATATACCGCCTGCCAGTATATTGACGCTGCCGTCCGTCATAAAGGCTTTGTTGTCAGAAGCATTGGTGGTGCTGTAGCCGCCTGCTACCTCGCCTGCGCCACCGCCAGAGACGGTGACCGTGTTTTCAGAAGTTGTGCCGATATTGGCATAGCCGCCGTAGAGGTATTGAGATACCGTGCCAGAAGAAAGCGTGGCTTTGTTGCCCGTTACCGTACCGGTACTTACTGCGTAGCCGCCAAAAGCCTGCTCTGTGGTGCCGCCGGAAACGTTCAATGCGTTCCCAGATGCCGTACCGCTGTCTGTCCAGCCGCCATAGGCACTGGTCACCGTGCCGCCGGTGACGGTTGTAGTATTGGAAGCTGCCGTACCCGTCTCGGATTCCCCAGCGCTTACCGTGCCCACGGTACCACCGCTGACGCTGGCCTGGTTGCCCGAGGCTCCCGTCTCCCCGATGCCCGCCGTGGCGGAGGTTACTTTTTCACCCCCGGAAATGGTCAAGCTATTTCCTGTAGCGGCGCCGCTGGCACTATTGCCGGCAACGGCTGTGCCAACCACCGCCGTAGACCCGGATACTTCCAGGGTATTGCCGCTGGCCGTGCCGCTGCTTAGGCCGGCTGTTACCGTGCTGACGCTGCCGCCGGTAATATAAGCCTGGTTGCCCGTTGCTGCCCCGGCTGCTGCCGATCCGCCATAGGCCATGCTGACGGTCCCGCCGGCAATGCGCAGAATATTGCCTTCCACACTAGCTGCCGTAGACTGGCCGGCAATGGCCGTAGCCACAGTACCGTCATTGATGTCGATTTCGTTGTTATAGGCCTTCTGGTCGGACTGGCCGGCAATGAGATTGCCCACGCCAGCCGTATCCGTATTGTTGATAGTAATCTTATTGTTGTAGGCCGAGCCGGCATCGGTCTTGCCGGCGTAAAGGGTGTTGGTCGCAGCCGTAGAGGAGCCGCCGTCCACCGTCACCGTATTGTCATGGGCAGCGCCGCTCTTGGTGTAGCCCGAGACCAAAGTGGTCCCCATCGTGCCTTTATCAAAGGTGATGGCGTTGCTGGCTGCCTCGCCGCTATTGGTATACCCGGCATAGCCCTGGATGCCCGTGCCCTTTGTCACAATCAGCTTATTGCTGTCGGCATTACCGCTGGCAGAATACCCGGCATACAAAAGATCCTTTGTATCAGCATTATTCTGCACGGTAATGGTATTTTCATTGGCATTGCCCGTAGCGGTATAGCCGCCGTACACCGTATTGAAAACTGCTCCATTTTCGCCGTCCAGAACTGCGTCGTTGCTGATGGCATCGCCATTTCCTGCATAGCCGCCGTAAATCTTGCTGTACGTGGCATTGCCCGCTGCGGTGACGCTGTTGCCGCCGTCATGAGTTTCTCCGTTAAAGGTAAACGAATTAGACATGCCGGCATTGCCATTGGATGCGTAGCCGCCGTAGATGACAAGGCCCGTCTGTTCCGCCATACTGGTATAGGATACGGAGTTGCCCACGGCATTGGGACCGCCCGAGGTGCTTCCATATCCCGTATAGCCGCCGATGATATTGGCCAAACCATTATTGCTGTTATTAACTTTAGCTGTATCCTTAACCACCACGCTGTTGCCCCGGGCGCCATCGGAACCCTTGTAATAAGTACCGCTGTAGCCGCCATAAACCGAATTCGTAACCGTGGTATCACCGGACAGGGTTACTGTACTGTAGTTGGCCGACCCGTCAACGGTATTGCCGCCATACACAGAGCCATGTACGGTGCTTGTTTTATCTACGGTGGTGCCATCAGCCTGGGTGCTGTCGGTTATGGTTACGGTACTGTTGTTGATATTACCCCTTCCGTAGAATAGATTGGCGCCGTATACGCTGCCTACCTCACTCCCGTTAATCGTAACCTTGTTGCCGGACGCAGTCCCATACCGCTGGTACGAGCCTTCTACAGACCCATAGTCCCAAGAATATTGCTTGGTACTGCTGTTGGTGACCGTAACCGTGTTGTTGTTATTATAGCCATTGGACTGATCGCTCCGGTCAGCGCCGCGAATCATGCCGCCATTGGTCTGGGTATTGGTCACCGTCAGTGTATTGCCCGTCAAACTGCCGCTGGAACCCGCCAACTGAGCACCTATAATAGACTGATCATAAATTGTTGAATTGGAAATCTCCACCGTGTTGTTATTGGCCGAGTTAGACCCATTGTGCGCGATAGCCCCGAAAACCGCGGCACTCGAATTATTTTCATTTCCAAACCTAGAATTTTTAATCGTCAGATTATTGCCATTGGCAGATCCATTCATAGCGGCGGCACCCACGATAGAGATATACTTGTCACTAGTGACAGTATCAAGGGTAAGGCTGTTGCTATTGGCAGCCCCTGACATGGAATAGCCGCCACTCAGATTCACATTTGCAGTCGTATTAGAAATTTCAACCGTATTGTTGGATGCGTCGCCATTTTTCGAATAGCCACCGTCCACTTCAGCTAGAGAGCTAGTCCCCTCAATGTAACCTGTACTTAACGTACCGTAATCGATTTTCACATTGTTATAGCTGACAGGACCGCTTTCCGAATAGCCGCCGTAGACGCCGCCGCTGACAGCTGCGGCCGTTTCGCTGGTCCCGGTTATGGTAACGGTATTGGCCGTCTCTTTAGAACCTCCGGCTGTGCCGCTCTTGGTATAGCCCCCGGCCAGGAAATAGGTACTGGTGCCCGTGCCGGAAACCGTAACGGTGTTGTTCGTCGCATTGCCCGATTCGGTGTAGCCGCCGTAGGCCTTCTGAGCTGCTGCGTTATTCGTGCCGCCTATGGTGACTTTGTTATTGATAGCATTTCCCTTTTCGGAATAGCCGCCGGCCACGCTGTCATACGTGCCGCTGCCCGTTACACTGACAGTATTACCACCGTCATACGCTACATTACCAATCGTGCCGGAGGCGACTTGGCCCGCATCGCCATTGACTGCATAGCCGCCGTAGATTGTAATACCCGTCTGCCCGGCAGTGCTCTCATATATTACCTTGTTGCCATAGGCCGAGGAAGTACTGCTCACCTGCGTGCCGTTTATGTTTGTGCCGCCGCCGGCCCAGCCCCCATAGACCGCTTTATCCACTTTAGCCGTGTCCTTAATGGTCACCGTATTGCCCACTGCGCCGATGTGGTCTATATCATTCAAAAAGCTCCGGCCGCCGTAGACGTTGGCTTCCACTTCAGATGTGCCATCCACAGTCACCTTGTTCCCCGCTGCATAGCCACGGGTGGTTTCCCCGCCGTACACATTGCCGGTGACCGTACTCCTTGTAATGGTGGTTTCGTTGTTCGTGGCGTTCCCGGACGTAGTCGTATCAGCGAACTCCGCTGCCGCCACCATGCCGTTTACGGTACTGTCAGTAACGATTGCCTTGTTGCCGTCGGCCGTACCGTTGCGCTGATAGGCCCCGTCTACTTTGCCCACCGTACTGCCGTTCTGAATGGTGATGGTGTTGTTATTGGCCACCCCTTCCGTATCAGAACTCCGGTCAGCCGCCCGGACCAGCCCCCAGAAAGTACCGTTTGCATTGCTGTACTGTACCGTGGAACTGTCAATGGTGAGCGTATTCCCATTAAGCGTTCCCGTACCCAGATTCTGCGCACCGATTACGACGACGCTGTTCATGGTACTTTCATTCAACGTGGAACCCGTTACCGATACCGTGTTGCCATTCACATCCCCCGTACCAGTAAGATTCACGCCGCCCCGGATATTGATATTGGCAAAATTAGAGCCGCTAATAGAAACACCGTTGCTGCTGGCAGCTCCGCCGCTGGCATTGCCACCGAAAATCACAAGGCTGTCAGTGTCCGTCTCATTGGCGTCCGTAATGGAAACGGTGTTGTACGATGCGCTGCCGCTGGCAGATGCACCCCCGGTAATCAGGGTTCCCAGACTATTGTCTCCAGGCTTGGTAATGGTTACCGTGTTGCTGGCATCTTCTGCCCCAGCAGCACCTTTTGCCGTATAGCCACCATAGAGGGCTCCCGTTACGGATCCGCCAGTCATAGTAATGCCATTTCCCGTTACGTCACTGCCTGCACTGTAGCCGCCGTAGCCATTGACTACAGTGCCCCCGCTGATATTCAAACTGTTGCCGGTGGCTTGGCCTTGGTCTGCCAGGCCCCCATAGGCACTATTCAAAGCGGCATCGCCGCTGACCGACAACTGGTTAGAAACAGCATTGTCAGAGCCTTTAGCCTGTGCACCAAAATACGGACTGGAGCCCGTACTTACGGTTGCAGGGTCATTCGTAATATCCTGTGCCAAAACCGGATGGGCCCCTATTCCCATTCCCAAAATACTGGACAGAATCACCGCCGATAACACCTTGCGCTGCTTACTTGATATCCCCATAATACCACTCCTTTACAACAGCAGCTGGAACACCCAGCCATACCTAGAAACCCAATCAGGCACGGATCCAAGCCCGCCCCTTTTCAGTCAGCAAAAACCTCCGTCAAATAATGCATAATAACACAGAGTCCCTTGCTGTAATTTAAAATAATTCTAGTTTAATTTTAGCACGAATTTCTTATGGTTGCATTATTTTATTATTATTCTATTGAATTTTATAATTTTTCACCTATAGTTGTAAACACTGAAACTTTTATGTACATTTTCTCATTGTTTTGTATGTACGATATCGGATGAAGTAAGTAGAAATCAACGTTTGCAGACTTTTTGCGTTAACGTTAAATCCCTGCTCCCACCCAAAACCACCCCTCACAAAACATATCATTTAGCCATTTTTACCCATTTAACAGCCATACAATCTTTCTCAACTTCTATGTATTTTATTATTTTATATAATATGTTTTCTATGTATCACCAGTTCTGCATGTGCATATTTAATCAAAGCCATTAATAATAAGTTCGCCCTTCGTGTACATACTCCCCCATTCGTCCTATTTTTAGCAAACAAAAAACGCAGGAACAATACCTGCGTCGAAAAATGCCATAGAAGGCAAAACGATATGTGGTTGAATTTCCGAGAAAACAGGAACACATTACACTAGCCCCTATTTAGCAGATGACCAATAGGGGCTGTGAAAAAATGAAAACTTCATGTCAATGCAGTTTCTCAAGAACATTTGGAATATGCGACCTATGTTGATAGCCGTCCGTGAGCTGAACCCGCAGGATGAAGGGGACCGGAGCACAGAGAACCACTCAGGAAGCATTCCAGACCTCTACTGGTCAAGTGACAGAGAAGGGTAGTGCTAGTATATACATACCATGATTTCATCTCAAAACCCGTTTAGCACACGACCAGTATAGGCTTAAGACCGGCCCATCCAAAGCGTTGCGCTCACATCCAAGAGTCCGGCAGAATTTCTAAGGACTCTTGGATCATGTGAGCCATGTGATAGCCGTCCGTGAGCCGAACCCGTAGGGTGGAGGGAAACGGAGCACGGCGAACCACTCAGGGGCTGTCAGTCCGCAGGACTGACTGAGGAAGTTTTGAGGTTTGGATACGGCATAACGAACAAAAAACGGCTTGCGAACTCTTTTGAGCTCGTAAGCCGTTTTTTTGTTCTGGGGTAAGTATTATTCCACACCCTCATTTTTTGTGCAGAATATGCGTTATTTCCACTGGGCCAGTTTGTCCTTGGCAGGCTGGTAGCCGGCCTTGGCGGCCTGTTCATACAGGGCCTTGGCTTTTGCCAGGTCCGGGGCAGTGCCTTTGCCCAATTCGTACAGCCTTGCTTCTGCAAAAAGGGCGGGGGCGGCAATAATATCACCGCGTTCTCCGGCTTTTTGGTACAGAACCAGGGCTTTGGCATCATTTTGGGGTACGCCTTTCCCGTTTTCGTAGCAGGCACCCAGCAGGGTGGTGCCGGTAATGTCCCCGGCTTTGGCTGCTTTCTGGTAGAAGGCGGCCGCTTTTTTGTCACTTTGGGGCACGCCCCGGCCTTCGGCGTACAGGAGACCCAGGTACCGGGCGGCCTTGAAATGGCCCAGCCGGTCTGCTTCCTGGAAATAGGCCAAGGCCCGGGCATCGCCCTGGGAAGTCCCTTCCTTATAGGCGCTGATGCCCTGGTTTAGCAGCTGGCCGGCCAGTTCCCGTTTCTGCCAGGCGGAAAGCTGGTTCGTTTGGAAGAAAACGGGCTTGTCCGACCGGCTTTGGAGGTAGACCCAGTCCCTGATGCCAGGGATATTATAGGCAATGGTCCAGGTGTACATGTGGTTGCCGTTTTGGAAGACGCTGTAGTTGATGGGGGCGTTCTGGTGTTCCAGCTGGCCCACCAGGTGGGAGAATTGCTCCTGGGTGGAATGGCTGTCCCAGTAGGGGGCGGTGGCCACCTGGGTGCCCAGTTTTTGCCAGCGGCTGACAGCATCGTTCATGGCCGGGAAGGCTTTGGTATCGCCCTGGCTCACCAGAATCCACAGTTTCTTGTCCTTCAGGGCTTCCATTTCCTGGGTATTCCATTGGCAGGCCACCAGGAACTGGGCAGCAAAAAGGTCGGGGTACTTGTCGCTGATGGCGATATTGGCCATGCCGCCTTGGGATTGGCCGGTGCCGTAGATTCGGTCCGGGTCCACGCTGTAGGTGTCCGCAATGTGGTGGATCAGGTCGGTCACCAGGGTCAGCCCTGGGGTCCAGACATTATCGTCGGTGGTCATCATGCCCAGGGAATCCACCAGGCGCTGGGGATACTGGACGGCCAGCACCAGGGAGGGGTGCTTGGCCTGTTCTTCTGGGGAGGCCCAAATGGTGGCGCCGTTGCCCTGGACCAGGGTGATTTTGGAATTGTCGATATTGGTGCTGGCGTCGGGAATAAACACCATCAGGGGGTACTTTTTCTTGGGATTATAATGGGCGGGCAGATAGAGATAATAGGGAATGGAGGCGCCCACCTGGGGGTCCGTATAGGTGCCGGCGGTAAAGCCCTGGAGCTCTGGTTCCAGGGTAGTGGTGGCAGTAAGGGGTGCCGTGGTGGGTGCAAAGGTGGTGCCCTTGACGCTGGTAAGGGGCTTTAGCTGGGTCACGGAAAGACTCAGGTCCGGCATTGTCCGGTCGCTGTGGGAGGAGGCGTCCCCGGGGTGTTTGGCTCCTGCCTCGTCCTTTCTGGGGGCACGCTGGGGCAGGGGCATATCGGACTGGGGATTCTTGTGCTCCAGCTCCAGAATCACGTATTGGCCCTTGTCCGCTTTTTGGGCAGGGTAGGCTTTGTCAGAAGGATAGACGGCAGAAATGGCAGCTCCCGGCACCAGAAAATCGCTGGGGGACAGTTGGGCTGCGGCAATTTTTTCAGGGTAGCGCAGGGCCACCTGGGAAATGGCTTCGCCAAAGCCGTAGTTATGGGCAATGGCGGTGACAGAAGTAACGGCAGAGGCGGGGGCCTTTTGGGTCACCGGGGCCGCTGCCGAAGAGGCTGCTGGGGCGGCCGGGGCGGCCAGGGCCGTGCCGGTACCCAGCAGACAGAGGGCGCAGAGAAGCGCCGCTTGTTTAGAGGTTTGCATGGAATCAGCTCCTTCGTGAGGTTTCACTGTCCTTATTGTAGCACTGGAAAATTTTTGCTGCATGAGAGGAATTTAGGAAAAGTGTGTGAAGTCAGCGGAAGCAAACCTTCTAAAAAATGCATCGGATAATTAGTTTTATTCATGGCTTATAACCTAGACTTATTAACAGATAATAAGCTAGTATTATCGAAAAAAATCAGAATTACCTTATACTAAATGTATCAATCGGATCCGGATCCCGACAAAAAAGGAGCGTGCAGTCGTGAACGAAAAGAAAAGTGATTTCTTGATGTTTGGGGGACTTCCCTGGTACTTATATCTGCTGTTTTCTGCTATTGTTGCTTATTTGATGTCCAGAGGCGTCCTGAGTACGGACTTTATTGGGTTCCTGGGCATTACCGGGATGCTGACCCTGTTCCTGTATAAGCTGGGGGAAAAGCTTCCCATCTGGAATACGTATATCGGCGGGGGCCTTCTGATGGTATTCTTCGGGGTGGCTGCCCTGAAGCAGGCGGACCTGATTCCTGTGAAATATGTGAAGGCCATTATGGATACGGAGCAGGGGACCACGGGCCTCTTGACGGTATTCATCATCTTCTTGATTCTGGGTTCCATTTTGGCTCTGGACCGGAAGGTCTTAATCCGCAGCTTTGCCGGGTATATTCCCGCCCTGTTCGGCAGCCTTCTGGGTGCTTCCATTTTCGGTATTGCCATTGGCCTAGTCTTTGGGGTTACCCCGCCTAACGCCATGATTCAATTTGTTCTGCCCATTATGGGCGGCGGCAACGGGGCCGGTGCCATTCCTCTGTCCCAGATTTATGAGCAGGTGACAGGGCAGCCGGCAGCCAACTATTACTCCTTTGCCATTATCATTCTGACCATTGCCAACCTGATCTGCATTCTCGCCGGAGCTCTTTTGGACAAGCTGGGCGAAAAGAAACCGGAATGGACCGGGGACCGGACCAACATTATGCCTACGGACCAAAACCTGATCAAACCGGACCTGGATATCACCCCCTCCAAGGACGATTACCGGGGTGCCCTGTTCCTGGCCGGCACGGCCTATGCGGTAGGCCTGCTGTGCAGTAAGATTTTGTTCCCGGTGGTGCTGGGAGCCAAGATTCATGCCTTTGCCTATACCATTTTGTTTGTAGTTATCCTGGCTGTGCTGGGGGTTATTCCTCCGGGCGTACGGATGGCGGCCAAGAAAATCCAGTCTTTTACAGCTTCCATTATTGCTGTGCTGGTCATGGTCTGCATGGGTGTGGACTTTGACCTGGGCCAATTGGCCGCAGCCCTGACTTTCAGCAATGTGCTGATTGCCCTGATGGTAGTTATCGGTGCCATTATCGGCAGTGCCCTGACCGGCAAACTGGTGGGCTTCTATCCCATCGATACGGCCATTACCGCCGGCCTGTGCATGGCTAACCGGGGCGGCGCCGGGGACGTTGCGGTACTGGGGGCAGCTCGCCGGCTGGAACTGATTTCTTATGCACAGCTGTCCAGCCGTGTTGGCGGCGGGATTGTGCTGGTGGTAGCTTCCTTCATCTTCTCCATCTACCTGCGGTAATGGTACGCAAAACCAACAAAACCACCTAGAAACAAAGCGCAGCGGCTGCCTGTAATTGGGCGGCCGCTGGCTGCATTTTGGCACCATGCTTTTTTGGTATAACGGCAAAAAGAGGATAGGCATTGGAAAAAGTCCTGAAAGGCGAGTACAATGGTAGTATGCAAGACTGTGCGAATTCTGCACAACCCATGGTTTTAGCTGAAGGAGGAATTCCTATGACAGAAAAAAAGGTAACTCGTTTTGACGGTGATACGTATATTCCCTATGAAAAAAGAACGGGCAATGAATCCATTGTGTATTTTACCCGGGATTTGTCCGCCCAAGGGCTGCTGAAGATTTACGATAAGATTTCGGCCCATTTGACCGGCAAGGTGGGGGTCAAGCTCCATACGGGTGAACACCACGGTCCCAACATCATTCCCCGGCCCTGGGTGAAGGAACTGCTGGAAAAGCGTCTGCCCACGGCTTCCATTATTGAAACCAACACTTATTACGAGGGCGGCCGGTACACCACGGAGGAGCACCGGAAGACCCTGGAAACCAACGGCTGGACCTTTGCTCCGGTGGATATCCTGGACGAGGAAGGCACGGTTATGCTGCCGGTCAAGGGCGGCAAGTGGTTTACGGAAATGTCCATGGGCAGCCATTTGACCAATTACGATTCCCTGCTGGCCCTGACCCATTTTAAGGGCCATGTCCAGGGCGGTTTTGGGGGCTCTGACAAGAACATCGGCATTGGCTGCGCTGACGGCCGGATTGGCAAGGCCATGATCCATACCACTCCGGGGCAGCCCAACCAATGGGATATTGCCAAGGAAGAATTTATGGAACGGATGACGGAATCCACCAAGGCCACCATTGATTATTTTGCCGGCCATGTGGCCTACATCAATGTGCTGCGGAATATGTCCGTGTCCTGCGACTGCGAAGGGGTAGCGGCTCAGCCGGTGGTAACTCCTAACGTAGGCATTACAGCGTCCCTGGATATTTTGTCCGTGGACCAGGCTTCCATTGATATGGTGTACGCCATGCAGGAAAAGGACCACCACGACCTGGTGGAACGGATGGAATCCCGGCACGGGTTGCGCCAGCTGACCTATATGGAAGAACTGGGCATGGGCAACAGCAAGTATGTGCTCATCGACCTGGACCATGAAGGACAGCGGATTACCGCTGCCCAGGCGGTGGAAGGCGTTGTACCCTTTACGAAGTAAGTGAATAAAAAATGACCTTTCTGCTTTTGCGGCAGGAAGGTCATTTTTGTTAATGAATGACAGTTTCCAGGGGCTGGCCCAAGAGACGGGTGCGGAACAGGTCTTCCGGGGAAAGGAGGGGCCAGGGCTTCCACCAGCCGGCTGTATAGTTCGGGTCGTGGCGGTAGGGGAACAGGGTGGTGTACTGGCCAAAGACGCCGTAGGTACGGGGTGCTTCCCAGGAAAACAGGGTAAGGCCGGGCCGGTACACGTCCAGTTTTTCTCCGGCGCCGGGAACCACGGGGCTCACATAGGGCTGGGGGCTACGGCTGGGGGCCGTCACCTGCGGCGTGGTCACCTGGGGCTCCGGAATGGGCAGGGAACGCACCTGGGGAATCCGGGCTGGGGCGTGGGGCACCGGGGTGGGTACGGAAACGGGATGGGTGCTCACCTGGGGCTGGCTTACGTGGGGCGTAGGAATGGAGGAGCCGCTGCCCAGGGAAGGATGGGGCACGGCTATAGCCGGGGACAGCTCACCTGCCCTGGGGAAAGCGGCCACTAGAGTAAAAAGGAAAAGCGGCAGCAGGGCTGCTTTTCGCCAAAAATGCAGCATAGGAATCACCTCTTATATTACTATTATAGTATGCTTTTAGTGAAATGGGGGCTACAAATTGAAAAGTTTTCGATTATTACGAACGATAGTGTAACATATATGATAAAAGTTCGATAAAATATTGACATTGCCCAATAGCATTGATAGAATGATAATACGAATTAAGCTGGTCACAGTTTGGCTTGGGAGTAACCGATACATTGATGCTAGAAGGACTCTTGAGCCTTTTTTCTTTGGAGGTGCTGATATGAAAGTTGCATTGATTATGGGAAGTAATTCTGATTGGCCTGTTTTGGAACCTGCTGAAAAAACCTTGAAGGATTTCGGCGTTGAAGTGGAAGTTGTGGTTGCCAGTGCACACCGCACTCCTGAGCTGGTAAAGGAATTTGCTGCCGGTGCCAGAGACCGGGGCGTAGAAGTGATTATTGCGGCTGCCGGGGCTGCGGCTCATCTGGGCGGCGTAATTGCTTCCTATACCACCCTGCCGGTGATCGGCGTGCCTATCAATGCTACGGCCTTAAATGGCGTAGACGCTCTCTTGAGCTTTGTCCAAATGCCTTCTGGAATCCCTGTGGCTACCATGGCCATTAACGGGGCCAAGAATGCGGCTTTGTTTGCTGTCCAAATCCTGGCTGAAAAGTATCCGGAACTGGTGGAAAAACTGGCTGCCCATAGAAAACAAATGCAGGAAGAAGTAAAAGCAAAAGGCGAAAAACTGGCTGCCACCCGCGCTGCGGCCAATAAGCAATAAGTTCAGGAGGAACTATGACGGAAAGAGACTTTGCAGAGGATAAGCTGCACGAAGAATGCGGCGTATTCGGCATTTATTCGAAAAAAGATGATGTAGCGCTCAATACCTACTGGGGCTTGTTTGCCCTGCAGCATAGAGGCCAGGAAAGTGCCGGCATTGCCGTATCCGACGGCCGCCATATGCATATCAAAAAGGCCATGGGTTTGGTCAATGATGTGTTCAAGGACGGGGTCCGGGGACTGGACGGCTATATGGCTATTGGCCACGTGCGTTATTCCACTACGGGTTCCAGCATTCCCTACAATGTTCAGCCTCTGAAAGTTTTTTATGATGGCGGCAACTTGGCCCTGTCCCATAATGGGAACCTGACCAATGCAGCCCAGCTGCGTTCTCAATTGGCCAAGGAAGGCGCTATGTTCCAGACCACGGTGGACAGCGAAGTGGTGCTGTCTTTGATTACCCGGAGCCGGAAAGCAACGCTGCCGGAACGGGTGGCGGAAGCTGCCAACACCATTAAGGGTGCCTTTTCCATCCTGATTATGAACGACGAACAGCTGATTGCTTTCCGGGATCCCTATGGCTTCCGGCCGCTGTGCCTGGGCCGCTTGGACAAGGGCTGGGTGGTGGCTTCGGAAACCTGTGCCTTGGACCTGGTAGGGGCCAAATACGTGCGGGATTTGGAAGCCGGCGAAATGATTGTCATTGACGATGAAAACGCCGAACCCAAGAGCATTATGTACAGCACCCACAAGCCGGAACATCTGGCCCACTGCGTGTTTGAATACGTGTATTTTGCCCGTCCGGACAGCATTATGGACGGGGAAAGCATTTACCAGGCCCGGATCAACATGGGCCGGCAGCTGGCTCGGGAAACCAAGAACATCAAGGCGGATATTGTTATCTCCGTGCCTGATTCCGGTACCCCTGCTGCTATTGGCTACGGCCTGGAAGCAGGCATTCCCTTTGTGGAAGGTCTGACCAAGAACAAATACATTGGCCGTACCTTCATTCAGCCCACCCAAAAGCAGCGGCTGAACGCGGTACGCCTGAAGCTGAATGCCAACCGGAGCCTGGTGGCCGGCAAATCCGTGGTGATGGTGGACGACTCCATCGTCCGGGGCACTACCAGCGGCAAGATTGTCCAGCTGCTGCGGGATGCCGGGGCTACGGCGGTGCACGTGTGCATCAGCTCTCCTCCGGTTATGGATTCCTGCTACTACGGCATTGATACTTCTGAACGGAAGGAACTGATTGCCGCCAGCAAGACGGAAGAAGAAATCCGGGAATACATCAAGGCTGACAGCCTTCATTATATTAGTATGGAAGGTCTGCGCAGTTCCCTGTCCGTGCTGAACCCCGATGATATGTGCTATGCCTGCTTCAACGCCAAGTATCCAGATGGAGCAGATAAAGAAATGGAGCTGGGCTCCAAATTCCAGTTTGAGACGAGTTGCTGAGGAGGAAACAGCGTGACTGAGAAAAAGGTTATTACCTATGCAGATGCAGGTGTAGATATTGATGCCGGCAACAAAGCCGTTGAATTGATGAAGGACAGTGTGCGGGCTACGTACCGTCCGGAAGTAATCGGGGACCTGGGCGGCTTCGGCGGCCTGTTTGCCCTGGGCAATAAGTACAAGGATCCGGTCCTGGTATCCGGTACCGATGGCGTGGGCACCAAACTGAAGATTGCTTTTATGATGGACCGTCACGACACCATTGGTCAGGACGCTGTGGCCATGTGCGTCAACGATATCCTGGTGCAGGGTGCTGAACCGCTGTTCTTCCTGGACTATATTGCTACGGCAAAAGTAGACTCCCAGAAGATTGCCGACATCGTTAAGGGTGTGGCCGGGGCCTGCAAGGAATCCGGCTGTGCTTTGATTGGCGGGGAAACGGCGGAAATGGCCGGCTTCTATGCCAAAGATGAATACGATATTGCCGGCTTCTCCGTGGGCGTTGTGGAACGGGACAAGATGATTACCGGGGACCAGGTAAAACCGGGGGACGTGCTCTTGGGCCTGCCTTCTACGGGCGTGCATTCCAACGGCTTCTCCCTGGTGCGGAAGATCTGCTTTGAAGCACAGGGCCTGTCCGTGGACACTATGATTCCGGAATTTGGCAAAACCCTGGGCGAAGAACTGCTGACGCCTACCCGGCTGTATCCCCGCACGGTGCTGCCGCTGATTCACAAGTTCAACCTCCACGGCATGGTACACATTACCGGCGGCGGTTTCTACGACAACATTCCCCGGATCCTGCCGGAAGGCTGCGACGCCCTGGTACATGCAGATGCCTGGGAAGTACCCATGGTCTTCAAGAAGCTCCAGGAATGGGGCAATGTGCCCTGGCCGGAAATGTACCGCACCTTCAACATGGGCGTGGGCATGGTCCTGGTTGTGGCTCCGGAAGAAGCCGAGGCTCTGCGGGCGCATCTGAAGGCTGAAGGGGAAACCTTCTACGAACTGGGTGAAGTGGTACCCGGCACCAAGAAGACTGTGCTGAAAGGCGGCGTATTCGGTGAATAAGCGGAAAATCGGGGTTTTGGTCAGCGGCCGGGGAAGCAATTTTCAGGCCGTCCTGGACAAAATCCGGGAAGAAAACCTTCCTATAGAAGTGGCTGTGGTGATTAGTGACAGTCCGGAAGCCTACGCCCTGGAACGGGCCCAAAAGGCGGGGATTGCCCACTATGCCATTGCCCGGCAGGATTACAAGGACAAGGCCTCCTTTGAGGCGGCCATCGACAAAAAGCTCCGGGACGCACAGGTGGAACTGGTGGTCCTGGCTGGCTTTATGCGCATTTTGAGCGCTGATTTTGTAAACTCCTGGCCCCATCAGATTATCAACATCCACCCGGCGCTTTTGCCGTCCTTTACGGGCCTGGACGCCCAGGGACAGGCACTGAACTACGGGGTAAAGATTGCCGGCTGCACGGTGCACTTTGTGGATGCCGGCATGGACACGGGGCCCATCATTATGCAGGCTGCGGTGCCTGTCATGGATGAGGATACCCACGATACCCTGGCTGCCCGGATTCTGGTGCAGGAACATACCATCCTGCCGGAAGTGGTGAAGCTGTGGGCGGAAAATCGGCTGGAAGTCAAAGGCAGAAAAGTAAAAATCCGGAAGGAGTAGCGCGTTATGACCATTGCAAGAGCATTGTTGAGTGTATCCGATAAAAAAGGCATTGTGGG
>OGCZ01000620.1_pt1 | contig 15028 bp, 19 predicted proteins | sample 1570211 | NCBI WGS metagenome assembly OGCZ01 (sample SAMEA2582158, study PRJEB24529) | metagenome | biome: Human gut stool | place: China | collected 2011 | reverse complement strand
TTTGTGGAAGTGTCGTCCGATCTGGCGGCACTTTCCATGGAGCAGTGGGAAGTGTGCCGGATTCTTGGCAATTTAATCGACAATGCGTTTACGGCGGTGTCCGGCATGGGCGGAGAGAAAAAGGTACATCTGTGTATTCAGGAAAATGAAAAACAGTATTTGTTTATTGTATACAATAACGGTCCGGTTATACCGGAAAATAAGCGGGAACTGATTTTTAAGAAGGGGTATTCAAGCAAAAAGGAAGAAGGTCACGGACTGGGGCTGTGGATGGTGCGGAAGCTTGCAGGGCAGTATTATGGCACGATTACCGTTACTTCCGTACCGGGAAAAACAGAATTTGACGTGACACTTCCAAAATAAAAATGACAGTTGCATATCAAAAAGTGACAGTTGCGGATAAAAGATGCGGTATTGCGTGATTATGTCTTTTCTTTCGGAGCTTTTTGTATATACTGTAAACAGAAAGAAAAAAGAAGCGAAAAGGAAAGGAGAAGGGCAATGGACGGTTTTATGATTTTGGGAATTGTACTGCTGGCGGCTGGCTTTCTTTTTGTAGGAATTGAAACCCTTATACCGGGCTTTGGCGCGCCGGGAATTTTAGGCGGGTGCTGTCTGGTCGCCGGTGTGTTTTTAATCGCAGACAGCGTGCAGGAAGCGGTTATTATCGTAGCAGTCGTTTTATTGCTGCTTGCAGTTTTGATATTTACGCTGGTTACACTGCTTGCAAAGGGCAGGTTAAAGACACCGATTATTCTGAATGATAAAATGAATAAAGAAGAAGGTTACATAAGTTCTACGGATTTACAGTATCTTGTAGGAAAAAAAGGAGTTGTAACCACGGATTTACATCCGGCAGGGAAAGTACGGATAGAAGATGTAGAGTTTGATGTGATTTCCGACGGTGCGTTTTTAGAAAAAGGCACACTGGTGGAGATTTACAAAATCAGCAATTCATCACTTGTGGTCAGAAAGGCAAGACAGGAGTAGAGATTAATCCAAATGGGCAGCCATTTTGTATTAATAAATGAAAATATGCATACACAGAAAGGGGTTAAAGGTTATGGTAGGACCGATTATTGTTGCAGCAGTAGTAGTATTTATTTTGATTATGTTTTTCTCGTTTGTTCCGGTGGGACTGTGGATTTCATCGATGGCATCCGGAGTGCGGGTTGGCATTTTCACACTGATTGGTATGCGTTTAAGACGTGTTGTCCCGGCAAGAATTATTCTTCCGCTGATTAAGGCAACCAAAGCCGGTATCGCATTGCAGGTCAACCAGTTAGAAGCACATTACCTTGCAGGCGGTAACGTAGACGGCGTTGTTGATGCGCTGATTGCTGCAGAACGTGCAGGCATTGATTTACCGTTTGAAAAGGCGGCGGCAATCGACCTTGCGGGACGAAATGTCTTAGAAGCCGTAAAGATGAGCGTTAATCCGAAGGTGATTGAAACACCGAATATTTCAGCCGTGGCAAAGGATGGTATTGAACTGCTTGTAAAGGCTAGAGTCACCGTAAGAACAAATCTGGAACGTCTGGTTGGCGGTGCCGGTGAAGCAACGATTATCGCACGTATCGGTGAAGGCATTGTTACAACGGTAGGTTCGGCAGCAGAACACAAGAGAGTGCTTGAAAATCCGGACGATATTTCAAAGCTGGTATTATCAAAGGGATTGGATGCGGGAACTGCATTTGAAATTCTTTCCATCGACATTGCGGATGTCGACATCGGACGAAACATTGGTGCACATTTACAGAGTCTTCAGGCAGAGGCCGACAAAAATATCGCACAGGCAAAAGCAGAGGAACGCCGTGCAATGGCGGTTGCAAAGGAACAGGAAATGCGCGCTTACGTTGTAGAAGCCGAAGCCGAAGTACCAAAGGCACTGGCATACGCACTGCGTGAAGGCAAGTTAGGCATCATGGATTACTATGATATGCAGAATATCAAGGCAGATACGAAAATGCGTGAAAATATCGCAAGAGAAGACATTAATGCAAAGAAGATTTTAGAGGGTGATGCACATGAACCAAAAGATGTCTTATAGCAGCCAGCAGCAGTTAAAAAAGACGATTGCGGCAAGACTGAAAGCAGCAGGCAGTGAACTTGGCGGGCAGTTAGGCGCACAGGTTGTCAGACAGCTTGGCGGACAGCCGGGGAACCGGCAGTCTGCTGCTCCGCCGCTGCCATCCACACAGCAGCAGGCACAGCCGCGGCAGGAAGTTCATACCATGCCGGACGGCATGTCCTGTGCACAGGATATGCAACGTGCAGGTAAAACAGGATTTGAGGGAATATCTGGCGGCATGGATACAGAAGTATTAAGACAGGCAGTTGTATTATCCGAGATTCTTGCAGAACCGGTATGTAAAAGAAGACACAGAAGAAACAGACACACGATTTGAAAGGGAAAATGACATGGCAATCAAGGTAATGCTTGTAGACGATGAGGCTCATATCCGCTTGATTTTGCGCAGGGTCATAGAACGGAATCCGGCATTTTGTGTTGTCAGCGAATGTGACAGCATGACAGATGCCCTGCTGGCTTTTCACGAAACGCAGCCTGAGGTTGTATTTATGGATATTGAGATTAAGGGCAGCAGCGGAATAGACTGTGCAAAGGTAATTGCACAGTCTGCGCCGGATACGAAAATCATTTTTGCAACGGCATATTCGGAGTATATGTCCAATGCGTTTGAACTGTATGCGTTTGACTATCTGGTAAAGCCATTTGATATGGAACGGATTCAGCATACACTGGAGCGGATACAGCGCAGTTATGAAAGTCAGCATCAGGGTGGCAAAAAAAATGATATGGACGCCGTAAACAATATAAATGATAGCAACGGTAATAATAACGGCGGCAGTGTAAAAGACAACATAGGTGACACGGACAGTATCAATATCTGTCAGAATCAGAATCCGTCAGAAGTACCGTCCGGGTCCAAAAAGGCAGATATACCGTCCGAAAAAGCGCGGGAAAAGCTTCACGAGAAAGATAAAATCCTGATTAAGGGCAAAGAAAGCGTGCGTTTTTTTGATAAAGACGACATTATTTTTGTAGAGCGTGAGAACAATGCCACGATTCTTTATACGGCAGATGCAGAACCGTTTACGACCAGCATGGCAATCAGCGAGCTGGAAGAAAAGCTTTCGGACACAGGTTTCCTTAGAAGCCACAAGTCGTATCTGATTAATGTTTCAAAAATTAAATCCATTGAGCCGTATGGCAGGTGGACGTATGTTGTCAAATTCAAAGGCACACAAAAAGATGCGCTGATTACAAAAGAACATTTTGAGGAGATTAAACAGATTTACGGATAGTACGGGGCAGTACACATTTTCCGTAAATCTGTTTTGCGTTATAAATCCATAGATGTTGCAGGAAGTTGTGGCGTTTAGGGTTGGTTTCTTTTCCGCTTTATGATACAATAGCCTTGTTTAGTCAGCAAAGGAATGAAAAAGATGAAAAAATGTTTAATCGCCGGCGGCGGTGCAGCCGGCATGATGGCTGCCATTACGGCGGCAAGAAATGGAAATCAGGTTATTTTATTTGAAAAAAACGAAAAGCTTGGAAAGAAGCTGTTTATTACAGGAAAGGGCCGTTGTAATTTTACGAATGCAGGCGATTCCGAGGATATTTTTAACAGTGTCGTCACCAATCGCAAGTTTTTATACAGCGCGTTCAACGGCTTTTCCAATTATGATACAATGGGCTTTTTTGATGAACTGGGGCTGGCGTTTAAAATTGAACGCGGCAACCGCGTATTCCCGGAATCAGACCATTCCTCAGATGTCATCGGCGCATTACAGCGTGAGATGAAAAAGCTGTCGGTAGAGGTTCATTTAAATACTGAGGTTGTGCAGGTGTGCCACAAGGACGGCAGATTTACAGGGCTGAGGGTGAAAGATACAGTGACAGGCAGTAAGCGCATGGTACAGGGCGATGCGTTGATTATAGCGACCGGCGGTAATTCTTATCAGTCTACAGGCTCTACCGGGGACGGCTACCGTTTTGCAAAAGAACTGGGACACGAAGTGACACCGATTCTTCCGGCACTGGTGCCGTTTATTGTAAAAGAAGAATGGGAGCGCGAGTTGCAGGGGCTCAGCCTTAAAAATGTGGCAGTGACGATTTCAGATCCGGATACCGGCAAAAAGATTTACTCAGATTTTGGGGAAATGCTTTTTACGCACTTTGGCGTGAGCGGTCCGACAGTGCTTAGTGCCAGCAGTTATGCGGCAAAGGTTATCCGCCAGAAAAATCTTTTACTTACGATAGATTTAAAACCGGCACTTGATGAAGCACAGCTAGATGAGCGTGTGCTGCGGGATTTTGAAGAAGCAAAGAATAAAAGCTTTAAAAATTCACTGGATAAGCTATTGCCAAAGAAGCTGATTCCTGTGGTTGTGGAATTAAGTAAAATCCCACCGGACAAGAAAATCCACGAGGTCACAAAGCAGGAACGCCAGCGGCTGGTTACGCTGTTAAAGAATTTCAAGTTGACCCTTACGGGACTGCGCGGCTTTCAGGAAGCCATTATCACGCAGGGCGGTGTGAGTGTCAAAGAAGTCAATCCGGCAACGATGGAATCAAAGCTGGTATCCGGTGTGTATTTTGCGGGTGAAGTCTTAGACGTGGATGCCGTAACCGGCGGTTTTAATTTGCAGATTGCGTGGTCAACAGCCTATGCGGCGGCACATTTATCGTAAAAGTTTTGATAAATGGCAGTAAGACGAAAAATTTATAAATATTTTAAATATAAAATATAAAATATTACAATAAATGTAATGGAATGGAGAAAAAATGGCAGTATCAATAGCGATTGACGGACCTGCTGGTGCAGGAAAAAGTACGATTGCCAAGCTTTTGGCGGCAAAGATGAATTATATTTATGTGGATACAGGCGCAATGTACCGTGCAATGGCGGTATATTTTACGCAGAATCACGTCAACCCGGACGATGAGCGTGAAATCAATGCGGCAGTGTCCAATGTGGACATTACGATTGAATATATGGACGGCGTACAGCAGGTGATTTTAAACGGTGACAATGTCACAGGACTGTTACGCACAGAAGAAACAGGAAAAATGGCTTCAAAGACATCAAAGTATGCGGCAGTGCGCAGTAAGCTGGTGGATTTACAGCGAAAGCTGGCAAAGACAACCGATGTCATTATGGACGGCAGGGACATTGGAACGACCGTGCTTCCGGATGCTTTTGTAAAAATTTATCTGACAGCGAGTACACAGGCACGCGCAAAAAGAAGATTTGACGAGCTTACACAGAAAGGTGAGCAGTGTAATCTGGAAGAAATTGCGGCAGATATCGAAAGCCGTGACTATGCTGACATGCACCGTGAAATTTCCCCGTTAAAGCAGGCAGAAGATGCAATACTGGTGGATACATCCGATATGAATATCGAAGAAGTCGTTGCAAAGCTTACACAGATTATTGAGGAGAAAAAGGCATCATGAAAGAAGTGATTCTTGCAAAATCGGCAGGATTTTGTTTTGGTGTAAAGCGTGCGGTGGATACCGTATATGAACAGACAGGCAAAAAAAACGTCTATACATTTGGACCGATTATTCATAATGAAGAAGTTGTTAAAGATTTAGAAAAAAAAGGCGTCTTTGTTATTAATACAATGGAGGAATTAGACGATATTACAGAAGGAACGGTGATTATCCGTTCACACGGAGTATCCAGTGCGGTTTATGAAGCATTGCAGAAGAAAGGCGTGGAAATTGTAGATGCCACCTGTCCGTTTGTATTAAAAATTCACAATATTGTGAAGCAGGAAAGTGCAAATGGCAAGCAGATTGTTATTATCGGCAATGAAAAACACCCCGAAGTCGAAGGAATTATGGGGTGGTCCAAAACACAAGTACATGTGGTTGATACCGCAGAAAAGGCACAAAATCTGCAATTAGACCCACAGCGGGAAGTGTGTATCGTATCCCAGACGACATTTAATTACAATAAATTTAAAGAATTAGTTGAAATTATATCTAAAAAGGGTTACAATATAATCATTCGTAATACAATTTGTAATGCAACTGAGGAACGTCAGACAGAAGCACGGGAGATAGCGAAGCGTGTTGATGCAATGATAGTAGTCGGAGGCAGCAGCAGTTCCAATACGCGAAAACTGTATGAAATCTGTAAGAACGAGTGTAAAGATACATATTACATTCAGACGCTTAATGACCTTGACATGACAAGTTTGGGCAAGGCAGACTGCATAGGTATTACAGCAGGGGCATCGACCCCAAACAATATTATTCAGGAGGTTTACACTAATGTCAGAACAGAGCTTTGAAGAGATGTTAGATGAAACATTTAAGACAATACATACAGGAGAGGTAGTTGACGGTACTGTTATCGACGTTAAGGAAGACCAGATCATCCTTAACATCGGCTATAAGGCAGATGGTATTATTACACGTAATGAATACTCATCTACACCGGGCATTGACTTAACAACAGTTGTATCTGTTGGTGATACAATGCAGGCTAAGGTCCTTAAAGTAAACGACGGCGAAGGTCAGGTATTATTAACATACAGAAGACTTGTAGCTGATAACGGTAATAAGAAGCTTGAAGAAGCTTTTGAAAACCAGACAGTATTAACAGCAACAGTAAGTCAGGTTATGAATGGCGGTCTTGGTGTTGTCATTGATGAAGCAAGAGTATTTATTCCGGCAAGTCTTGTTTCAGACACATATGTAAAGGATTTATCTGTATACAAGGATAAGGAAGTTTCTTTTGTAATCACAGAGTACAATCCAAAGAGAAGAAGAATCATCGGTGACTGCAAGCAGTTAATCGTTGCACAGAAGAAAGCAGCACAGAAGGAATTATTAGAAAAGATTCACGAAGGTGATACAATCGAAGGAACAGTTAAGAATGTAACAGACTTCGGTGCATTTATCGACCTCGGCGGTGTTGACGGACTTCTTCATATTTCAGAAATGTCATGGGGCAGAACAGAAAATCCTAAGAAAGTATACAAGGTTGGCGATTCTGTAAAGTGCTTCATTAAGGAAATCAACGGCAATAAGATTGCTTTAAGCGTGAAGTATCCGGATTCTAATCCTTGGAACGATGCCGCTACAAAGTATGCTGTAGGTAACGTTGTTAAGGGTAAAGTTGCAAGAATGACAGATTTCGGTGCATTCGTACAGCTTGAAGAAGGTGTTGACGCATTACTTCATGTTTCACAGATTGCGAAGGAACATATTGAAAAGCCTTCAGATGTTCTTTCAATCGGTCAGGAAATCGAAGCAAAGGTTGTTGACATGAACGAAGCTGAAAAGAAGATCAGTCTCAGCATGAAGGCTCTTGCATCAGATAACGCTCAGGAAGAATCAACAGAAGAATAATTTAGAACGGTCATCAGACAGTCTATATTCATAAAAGCTGCCGCTGCCACATTTCATATGTGGCGGCGGTAGCTTTTTTACGTGGCTTGTTTGTCAGTTTTTTGCCGGAAACAAGGACAATTATTGTTTTCTGACATTTGAACTCCTGAAAGTGACAGTTGCGGGGCAAAGCTGAGGTATTGCGTGATTATGTCTTCTGTTTTGGAAAATTTGGTATATACTGTAATCAGAACAAGGGAAAGAAATTAAAAGGGTTAAATTAAAAGAACGTGAATGACAGCACGGGCAGAAGGGCAGGAAGCAAATGTAAAAGAGAATGTGAGGAGGTGGCAGAGATGTCTGATTATGAAAGCTGGCTGGTAAAAAGAGAAGAAAAAGCGGAACGAAAGAACGCAGTATTCTGGCTGATTTTTAGTATCATAATCATTGGTATTGCAATGTGGTGCTTTGTTGATACAATCCGGGAGTATCAGTTTTCCGAAAAACTCCTGCGGGAAGGAACGTGTATTACGGCAGAGTACTATGAAGGACATAATGCATATCAGTATTTTGAAGCAGGAAAAAGCAGGTTTGCTGTTTGTAAGAAAAGTATCATCTACAAAGACCAGGGTGATACCGTGAAAATGTATTATACCGGGGATGACTTTTCACAGGCAGTCCCACTGCTGGCAGACTGGGTATGGATAACACAATTTGGCATTGAAATTGCAGTTATGGGAGCAGGGCTTATCGGTGTGATACGGCAGGGAAAGCGAATACACAGAAATAATCTGCGGAAACAAAGTAATCGTGTGAAAAGTGAAAGTGCATTTTAGGCAGATATAGGAAGTGCAGGTCAGCCGCAGGGGTGCGGCAGAAATGGAGGGTATTATGTTTGGAGAATTAAATGGCGGCGACAGCATGATGGAAACACTCGGTTTACAGTTTAAAGACAAGATTTATGACGATATGAAAACAGATGAACACACAGATGAACGCATGGAAGCACTGCGGGAGCAGGAACTGCGTACAAAGCCTAAAAGAAAAGGGCTGTTTTCTATATTCAGAAGAAATAAGAAGTAGTCAGAAAATCTAAGCTTAAACTTTAATAATTTGAAACTCGACAATGCAGATACCACAAAAGAAATGGTTGTGCCAAAGGGCGCAGAAGGCTGGGGCAGATTAAATCTGTTTGAAGCTTCAAACGGCTACGGCGCATTTGCGACAGATGTTACAGTGGATATGGACGCGGACAATGGATTTGATTTACTCAAAAGCACATCACTGACCTCGCAGTTTGATGAAATTGTGGTCAATGCACCACAGGATTTTGATGGAAGCATTGTATACACAGACAATGGTGAAGACTGCTGATACTGCAAATATCTGGACCGGTCTGCTGCTGATGGCATCGTCTGCAGCAACGGCAGCAGGCATTGGCACAAAGCGTCTGAACAAAAATAAGAACAAGCAGTAACAGGATAATAAAATAGTATAATAAAACAGTATACAGGCAGGGAATGTCACACGTATTTTTGCAGGCGGACATAGACCCTGCCTTTTCGTGTTTCATTTCCACAGCCCTTGTAGATGAACTTGCCTGTGCCGCGGATAACAAGAATATCGTCCGGTTTTAACGCATAACTGTTGTTTTCCATACATTTTCCGTTGACAAAGATTTTCTGGGTGCGGAAAAGCTCTACCGATTTACTGCGGGAAAGCTTGGTAATTGAAGCGGTGACGGCATCAATGCGGGCAGAAGCACAGATGAGTTCAAGGTCTTCTAAAACCGGTGCAAAGTCATCGGTATCCGGTGCGGCAGGTTCACATTTTACATTGGTGTGTTTGATTTTGATAAGGTTTTCCATAATAAATGTGCTGATGTGGGACAGGCAGAACAGATACCCTACATTGTCACGAATCAGAATGTCGCCGATGAGGCTGCGTTCAATGCCCAGATTTAAAATAGCCCCTAAAAAATCGCGGTGGGTAAGGTCATCGGCAAATTTGCGGAGCAGGGGCGAGATTTTGATACAGTCAATCGGATACGGCTCGTCAAATCCAAAGTCGACCGGGCTTCCGAAACGTACAATCTGCCGTTCACAGGAAGCACTGCCGCCAAAGGCTTCCGAGTGGATAAAGGATAGTTCGGGCAGTGTCCGGTAATACGTGTCCAGCTCAGACATGCTTAAAAAATTAGTATAGGTATAGATATTCTGACGGTAAGCCTTATTGGCGGTATCAATGAGTCTGCGTTTTAAAAGAATTTCTTCGTCCATATTGTTTCCCCTGTTCGTATTTATTTTAGTTTTATTTCAGGATTTTTAAGGCATTTTATAAAATCAGACCCCGGCTGCGCATAAGACTGCATGATTCAGATATGGCGGCGCCGGTGCGTGCCAAAAGTATAACATATTTTGTAAAGAATTTTTTAAAAAGTTTCAAATAATTTCAAAATAAGGAAGATTTCCATGGTGAAATGTGGTAAAATATATGCAATACATATGCAAGATAGACATGCTGCACTGGATGATTGGCAGAAGTCACAAGATTTGCAGGAAAGAGGGCAACATGATTAAAGATTATGAAGACTTTAAAAAATTTATTTTGCAAAGCACAACGATTGATTTAAATGCCTATAAGGAACGTCAGATGAAGCGCCGTATTGATACGCTGATTAGTAGGAATAAGTATGACGGCTACGACAGTTACAGTCAGGCCATTAAAAAAGACAAAAAGCTGATGGAAGAATTCATCAATTATATTACGATTAATGTATCTGAATTTTACCGCAATCCGGCGCTTTGGAAGACGCTGGAAGATGTAATATTACCGGACTTAATCAGCAAGTTCGGGGAAAATTTAAAAATATGGAGTGCGGCATGCTCCACAGGGGATGAGCCGTATTCCCTTGCAATGGTCATGGCAAAGAAAGTGCCGATGAACAAGATCCATATTTACGCAACGGATATTGACGAACAGGTACTTGCAAAGGCAAAGGATGGTGTATACGGTGCGAACAGCCTGAACGGACTGCCGGATGAATATAAAAAGAAATACTTTGAGCAAATGGGTGACCGTTATTACAAGATTTCGGATGACATCAAGCGGTGTGTAGAATTTAAAAAGGCGGATTTGTTAAAGGATAAGTATCCGACCGGCTGCCATCTGATTGTATGCAGAAATGTTATGATTTATTTTACAGAAGAAGCAAAACTGGATATTTATAAGAACTTCAATCGTGCATTAGTTAATGACGGCTGTCTGTTTGTAGGTAACACAGAACAGATTATCAATCACAAGGATTTGGGATACACCTTTGATAAACTGTTCTTCTACCGGAAGGTACAGGGCATCTAAACGTTAAATGTGTACAAGCTGTAGGTATTTGTTTTCTGATGAGTGCAAATATCACAAAGTCAATATAAACAATAAATCAGCCGGGCGGGATTTTCGTCCGGCTGATTTCATAGATTTATTGTAACAAATGCCATAAATAGGCAGTCAGAAAGTGATACAGTGCGACAGGGGTGTTTAGGGTGTGCGGCTCAACCCATGTATAGCAGGTGTTTTTAGTTGCGGCGGTGCGTCTGGACTTGTCCACGTAGGCGGCAACGCTTTTATGTATGGCGCAGTTCTGCTCCGGCAGATAGTAATAATTCTTATAATCTTTGTAAAATAATTTGACACGGTCATTGACAACCGGAACGCACAGGCGCAGTTTATCCGGAAAAATCTTGCAGTATCCGTCCGGCTGTTTACAGTCGAGTGCCTTTGGAAAAGGAAAAACCGGCGCGGTTTCTAAAATCAGTTCGGTAATTTCATTCCCTTCATAATCAGAGGCGTAGTTGAACTCCATTGAAATATTTTCAAAAACTTTTTTAAAACTATCTACAGAATCCTTTTTTAAGGCGGTATCGTAAAGCTGTCCGTAGGCGAGGACGGCACAGATTTCATGCAGTCCGGCAAGGTCGTCGCTGTTGTGTAAAAGTAACAGCCGTTCAGAATCGGTATCTTTAGAGAGTACGTAGGATTTGTACAGGGCAATCAGCTTTTTGCCGTCCAGCTTATCTGTACGCGGGAAATCCAGAAAACTTTCAATGGTTTTCTGCTTATAATTGGTCAGATGAAGCAGGCTGTCATAAGATTTTATCATTTTAAAAATGTCAATGCTGTCACAGTCTGTAAGCTTTGCAGCAAGCTGTGCATCACATTCTAAAAGAGCCGCGCGTTCCTGTAAGAACGGGATATCAAAGCATGTGCCGTTAAAATGCACCAGACAGCTTGTGGCGGAAAGTGTTCCTAAAAATTGTTCCATCAGTTCTTTTTCATCGGACGGTGAATCTGCAAAATACTGTGTCAGAATCAGGGAATCATCCTGTAAAACCAGAGTGCCAATCAGCCAGCACATTGAATTGCCTGCGGACAGTCCGGTTGTTTCAATATCAAAAAATATAAAATCTCCTGCGGCGTGCGCGGTATGAAAACAGGCACATAAAAGCGCCGCAGTCTGTGACGGTGCGGCAGTAGCAGGGATTGTAGATGTAAGCACTTTCATTGTAAACCTCATTTCCGGAGTCTGCTGTATAAAACCGGTAAAAAGCAGGTTTTTTGCACAAACTCCTGTTTTTGTGAAAAACTGTTAAAAAAATATCAGATACTGTTAAAAATATGTCATGAAATGTTAAAAATGTATCAGCTTTTGTTTATTATATATTAATATATACACAAAAAAAAGTAGATTTTTTGTCGATTTTGCGATAAAATACAATGTAAGATTAAATTTATAAGGAGATTTATGTCATGGGAAAGTGTACATTTAAAGGTGGAGTACACCCTTATGATGGTAAGGAATTTTCTAAGGATAAACCTGTAAAAGAATTATTCCCTGCACAGGGTGAGATGGTATTCCCACTTTCACAGCACATCGGTGCACCTGCAGTTCCTGTCGTAGCAAAAGGCGACTACGTGCTTGCAGGACAGTTGATTGCAGAAGCGGGTGGATTTGTTTCAGCAAATATTCATTCGTCCGTTTCAGGAACTGTAAAAGCAATCGAACCAAGAACACTTGCAACAGGCGGCAAGTGCAATGCAATCATCATTGAAAATGATGGTGAGTACAAAGAAGTAGAATATACACCGGCAAAGCTTGAAGACCTTTCAAGAGATGAAATCCGCGAAAGAATCAAGGCGGCAGGTGTTGTAGGTATGGGCGGTGCAGGCTTCCCGACAAATGTCAAGCTGACACCGAAGAATCCTGAGAACATCGATTACATCATTGTAAACGGTGCAGAATGTGAACCGTATCTTACTTCCGATTACCGCAGACTGTTAGAAGAATCTGATAAGGTTGTTATGGGCTTAAAGGTTGCCTTAAAGCTGTTCGACCATGCAAAGGGTATTATCGGCATTGAAGATAATAAGCCGGAAGCTATCAGAATCATGAAGGAAAAGACCGCGAATGAGCCGGATATTGAAGTTAAGGAATTAAAGACAAAGTATCCGCAGGGTGGTGAGCGCTGTCTGATTTATGCAACAACAGGCAGAAGCATCAATTCATCAATGTTACCGGCAGATGCGGGCTGTATCGTACATAATGTTGATACAATTTTCTCTATCTATATGGCAGTTATCGAAGGAAAGCCGCTGACAAAGAGAATTGTAACCGTAACAGGTGACGGCGTAAAAGAACCGGGTAACTTCTATGTATGGCTCGGAACCAATTACAGACAGCTTTTAGAAGCGGCAGGCGGTCCGGTGGGCGAACCGGAGAAGTACATTTCAGGCGGTCCGATGATGGGCTTTGCGATGTACAGCTTAGACGTTCCGGTTGTAAAGGGCAGTTCTTCGCTTTTAGTATTTAAGGAAGACGTTGTTTCAAAGCTTGAAACATCAGCATGTATCCGTTGCGGACGCTGCGGTGACGGATGTCCAAGCCATCTGCTTCCTGCAAAGCTTGCAGGATTTGCAAGCAGAAATGACGAAGCAGGCTTCTTGAAGTTTGACGGTATGGAATGTGTGGAATGTGGCAGCTGTTCATATGTCTGTCCGGCCAAACGTCCATTAACACAGCAGATTAAGTCCATGAGAAGAACCATCATGGCAAACAGAAGAAAGAAGTAGAAAGGTGGACAAAACAGGTGAGCGATTTATTTAATGTATCGACAAATCCTCATGTACGAAGCAAGGATACGACACAGACAATCATGCGTGACGTTCTGATTGCACTGACACCTGCAAGTATATTTGGAATTTATAATTTTGGACTGGGCGCACTGCTTCGTATTGTCATCGGCATTGCAGTCTGTGTGGCAGCAGAAGGAGCATACCAGTATTTTATGCACAAAAAAGTAACTATCAGCGATTTAAGTGCTGCGGTTACAGGTCTTTTAATTGCGTTAAATGTACCACCGACATTAAACATCGGTTATGAAATTGTCGGATGTCTTTTCGCGATTATTATTGTAAAACAGTTATTTGGCGGTCTGGGTCAGAACTTCATGAACCCGGCGCTTGCAGCAAGATGTTTCCTTTTAATTGCTTATACAGGTCCTATGACAAAGTTCGTTTATGACGGTGTTGCAGGCGCTACACCACTGGCAGTCTTAAAGCCGGGCGGAGAAGCAGAAGGCGCAGTGAAGCTGCTTGATATGTTTATCGGTAGAACAGGCGGTGTAATCGGTGAAACATCCGTATTATTCCTGTTAATCGGTGCAATTTATCTGTTAGTGCGCAAGGTTATTTCTATCAGAATACCGGCAGCCTACATTTTAACCTTTGCCGTTTTAATTTTCCTGTTTGCTCCGGGACATCAGTTTGATGTGCTGTACACAGCAGAACAGATTTGCGGCGGTGGTTTAATCCTCGGTGCATTCTTTATGGCAACCGACTATGTAACATCACCGATTACACCAAACGGAAAGCTTGTATTTGGTGTGATTTTAGGACTTTTAACATTCATCTTCAGAATGTTCGGCGGTTCAGCAGAAGGTGTTTCTTATGCAATTATCTTCTCGAACCTGTTAGTACCGTTAATTGAAAAGGTAACGGTTCCAAAGTCATTTGGTAAGAAAAAACCGGAAAAGGAGGCAGCCTGATTATGAATAAAATTGTAAAAGATGCGTTAATTCTGTTTGCAATTACGCTGGTAGCAGGAGTGCTTCTCGGTTTTGTCTATGACATTACCAAAGACCCGATTGCGGCACAGAATGAAAAGGCAAAGCAGGAAGCTTATAAAGAAGTTATGGCAGATGCCGACAGCTTTGAAGCATTAAGCGGCGATGCTTATTCAGAAGCCAATATTACAGCAACATTTGCAGCTGCCTTACAGGCAGATGCTGAAAATTACACAGCAGATGAAATCACTGACGTTGTCGGCCTTTCTCTCCAAAAACTCCGCCTCCGGTGTGTTGGCAAACAGATCCGGGTGCCGGGCCTCTAAATTTTGATAAAGGGCGTCCAAGTCCTCCTGTCGGGCGGACGGCGCTTCAGCTGCCTGCGCGCCCATGCCCAGAGCCAAGGCTGCTGCCAATCCCAGCACTCCGGTTTTTTGCAGCATCTTCCAATACAACTACAATCCTCTCCTTTTCATTTATTGTATTAGTATAATAGTGCAATCCATTTGAGAAGTCAAGTCTCTCTTTTTCCCTGCTGCCATAT
>OGCZ01000619.1_pt1 | contig 15041 bp, 9 predicted proteins | sample 1570211 | NCBI WGS metagenome assembly OGCZ01 (sample SAMEA2582158, study PRJEB24529) | metagenome | biome: Human gut stool | place: China | collected 2011 | reverse complement strand
GCGCAGATTGGAAAAGCCGTTCTGCTTTGCATAGGTTTCAAGGATACGCTTCTGAGACGAGATTTGTCAAGGTGGTTTTCTGCAAAAGAATATCAAAAGAGCAATGGGGCTGCCACACGTCATTTGTATGGCAGCCCCTCCACAATTTAATGCTAATGCGCAACTGATCTGCTTAAATGGGCAGCAAAGTCAAGCGATTGATACATTTCTTAATGCAAGCAGCACTGATGACGGTCAAGTTGGAACGCTTTATCGTGTTTATTTATGGCACTATTTATACGTTATACAACTCGCCGTTTTCAAATTCTTCATTAGTTATTGGTTCTAACTCGCCATAGTAGTTCTCCAGAAAATCATAAGCATACTTGCGGTTAAGAAGGTCATGTATTTTCTGGTTGTAATAGTTTCTAAGGCAGCTATAGCACGAAGGCGAGCAATTGCATCCTTTTGTGATAGCAATAGCCTTCTCAACCACTTGTCGGAAACAGCGGCCATCCTCAGTAACGAGTCTTCTTACATGGCCAGCACCACCCGCAACAGCGTCGTAAAGAACGATGGCATAAATCAGCTTGTTGTCATATACGATCTTGTGGAGGCAGCCCTTAATATCGTTTCTCTCAATATCCATGACGGAAGACAGAGCTTCTAATAGCGCATACATAACAGACAGCATAACTTCTTGATTGCCGGCCTGTGGTGTTGAGAAAACCAATCGCACAACATCCGTCTTAAAAACATGACAGAGCTTATTTTTGACCAGTTTGACTTCGCAGTTTTTTCCCCATGGAGTAATGTGTTTCTTCTCCAGGGTTTTCTGGTGGGAATTAAACCCAGCCACTTCCATGTTTTCCATGGTGCTTTCAGCATAACCGCAATGTGGGCAGACATAGAAATCATCGTTGCAAACGACCATAAGGGAGTCATTGATGGACGTTTCCATCTGGAAACGATTGCCGTCCTTCATGACGAAGGCGTATTTCTGCATGACCTGCCGCTGAGCGTCGCCAATATAGAAGTCATCACTGCGAAACGCCTTATCTGGTTTTCGCATAGGGACGTCCTTCGGTTTTGCGTCTGCTATAAAGCCCTTTCTCGGCTCAATAGCCTGCTTCCATCTGGATTTCGAAATGATCACATGACAGGAAACACAAGGTTCTCCTCCCTCATCGGGCTCCATCAGTCTATGATTCCAAGTCATGCACGAAGGGTTGTTGCACTGAGCAATATATGCAGTTTCCCAATCTTGTCCGGTGGTCTGAGGCAACTTTCGGATGTATCGGCTTGTATAAAGCTTGCCATCTGCCACCACCTGCGAGTCCGGTGCATACTCGGAGATTGCCAATTGCAGATCGCGGACCATTTGTAGCTTCTTATCTGTGGCAGCATTCGTGTTTTGATACAGTTCGACAGTATCTACCGGGAACCCGTACTTTGGCAGGACATTATTCCTTACGAGGAACTCGATAAGCTCGTTCCTTCCTCGATTGTCCTCTTTCCCTCGACGATAAGACCATAGCTTTTTCTCGACCGCCGCGGCTTGTTGCGTCAATCCCTCGGCAAGAAGGCGCCGGTATTCATCAATGTAGTATTGAACAGTCCCGCGAAACTCATCCACAGCGACTTTCAAAACGCCGTCTTTGCCAACAAGTTTCTCTGTCCATGAGAAATCATTGATTCCCATAACTCTGTGCATAGATTCGGGAATGGATGCCTTCAGAACATCCTTTAAATGTTCTGGTTTACTTGACAAGTACGCGCAGAAACGTTCCCAACCGTCCCCGCTCAGCAGTACATCGGCGTTGTTTGAATTGTATACATCAACCTGTTTTGCAAAGAAGTCGCTCAACGCGACGGCAAAGATATGCCGCAGTATAATTTTCTCATTACGAACTGTGAACAACGGCACACCGATTTTGCCGGTAATCATGTTCTCCGGATTCTTGAAATAGGTAAAGTCGTGGGAACTGAGCTTAGCATATGTAAGTGAGAACGCCGCTGCATTTTTACCGCGACCTGCGCGTCCTGCTCTTTGCACATAGTTTGCCGGTGAAGGAGGCATATTCCGCAGGTATACAGTCTCCAGATCACCCACGTCAACACCCATCTCGAAGGTCGTTGAGCAGCTAAGAGCATTGATCTCTTTGTTGACGAACATCTCCTGGTACTTTTGTTGTTCCTCGCGTCCGAGCTGTGCCGTATGCTCTTTAATGTGGAGCGGCTGCATGAGAGAAGATTGATAGAGTTTTGCATAGTGATTATCCTTTAAAAGACTATCATGCGTGATCCGACGAAGATGGCCGCCGCATTTGAGCGTGGTACACATGTCTTTACAGTTCATCGTGGTGGTCTTCCCGCAGACATCACACCCATAGATCGGAATATCTTCCGTTCCAGAGCTAACGGTAAAGCGCTCTGTGCTGAAATAGAACTCATCGTTTCCGGCGGTAGAAAGAGATTCCTCGCCTCTAAGAACCTCATCCCAATACATCTGCAGCAACTCGTTTGCGGATGCCTCATCCAGATTCAAAACACTCATAACACGCTTGAGACGTCCGTTCTTCAGAAGACTACCGTTTTTCCTAATGGCAGCAGACCAACCGGCAAGGTAAGACTTTTTCTTATCCTTGTCCATATCCTTACAGCGCTTTACTCGTTTGGGCTTTGGAGTATAGAAAATGTACTCCCGCTCATCATCGGTCAAATCACAGTCTCCCTCCAATGCGCCATGGTAAACAATTTCCATGGCAAGCAAATCGAAGAGAGCCTTCACATCTTCAACTTTTTGTTGATAGGCTTCGGCAACACCCGACATAATTTCCTCGGCGTTCCCTTTATAATTGAACTTGAGGATGCCCAAAGAAGCCAAGCTGGTGCTTCGGCGTGCATTGACCATCTCGTTCAGGACGGCGATCCATGCGTTTTTTCGGCTCGTCGCCGTTAAATTCTCAACGCCTTTGTCTCCCGGTTCAGCAAATGTTCTACATGAATCGAAATAAGATGTGAGTTCATCCACAAAGTGCTGGATTTCCCAAGGATGCGCTGACATATTTTCTTTGTTCTTCTCAACAACATGCCAGATGCCACGCCTGCGAAGGAACTCACTATAGGCCGCCGTCATGTACGACGCAAAAAATGCTGCCTCTCCTCTGCTATCGGAGAAAGAAAGGAATTGCCTCTTGCAGCGGACAATATCAACCTGAGCGCCTTGCTTTGCAGCTCCAAACAAGCTCTTTTTAACCGGCTGTGCGCTTTTCTTGCTCTTGAGAACTTTCTCGCTCTCCGGCAATTCTTCAAACAACGAGGTGCCAAGAACTGCTGTTGCCGCGTCATATCCCAAGTAGAAGGTTTTGAATGTGCCAAAATTGCAGCTCGGGCATTTTCCATCTCCGCGCGAACCGCTTTTTCTTGCTTTCCTAAGCTTTACATAGTGGGTTAGCCCACATGTACAGGGAGGGTCTGCCTTCAAACTTTCATGAATAAGGGCACCGCATTTTGAGCACAGGATATAATCATTTTTACCGATTTCCTCTGTGTCATCTTCGTCTTCCTCATCCAAATCCAAGTCGATATCTCGACTGTCTCTGAGAAGGTAATACTCAATTTCAGGATCGTAAGAGCTGTTTGCAAACTCAAGCTTTCCATCCACTTCTTTTCCGGCTACTGCTACTCTTCCGCAATCATCACAGATCGCACACTCGAACACTTTCCAATTTTCGTCGCCTATCGTAATGCTCCTGTTTCGGTTGAGCATCAACTTTTTGTTTTGACCAAGCGTAACATATGCGCCCTCAAGCGCTTTTGCAAACATGTGGTAACGCGCTTTTATCAAGGCAGACTTGTTTTTGGAAGCTTGCGCAGCCACTCCAATAATGTTTACAACATCCTGCTGGGTCACATTGTGGGTTGCTCTGAGTGCTCTCGTTATCTCGGGAATCGTCATAGGATGACTTGTTATTCTGCGGAGGTCTCGATAAACTGAGGTACTAACGCACAGATCATAAAGATACTCAGCGTCGGGAATACCATCTGGAATTGGAAGCCCATAATCATCAGCAATGACATTCAGGGGCTTTTGAGGATCAATAAGCTCCGCAAACATAGACAGGGGGACATCGACAGGTTCCCTATCATAAGACGGAACCACACTTTGAGACCTGATAATATCCTCAGCATAAAAGGATGCGTTGCACAGCGTTTCCGCAAACTTGACGATATCATCATCCGCTTCTTTTCCGCCTAGCGTGGCGCTGGTGAGAATATGGAGGACATTTGCCGGGTTGCTGATTCGTGCTTTAAGCCGCTTCAGCAGCAGGGACGTTTCCATTCCCGTCGCTCCCCGATAGATATGTGCTTCATCAAGGACAAGGAAACGCAGTTTCGCTCTGGAAAAGACCAGGTCATCCTTGGGCCTGAGCATCATATACTCAAGCATGGCATAGTTCGTCACGAGGATATGCGGAGGCGTCTTTTGCATCTGATCGCGAGAAACGATCTCATTTTTCAGCGGCTTCAGGGGACGTCCATTTGCATCCTTGTACACCTTACCATATTCAGCAATCCCGTCCTGTTCATTTTGCTTTGTGCTGCTGTTATAGACACCGAAAGTAATCTCAGGATAGCTCTTCAGCAGATTGCGCAGTCTTTTCATCTGGTCGTTGGCAAGAGCATTCATCGGATAAATCAGAATCGCTCTCACGCCGGATGAAAGGGTACCTTCTTCGGCCTCCCGAAGCAAGTGATTGATTATCGGAATGATGAAGCACTCCGTTTTACCAGAGCCGGTTCCCGTGGTAACAATCAGGTTCTTACCTTTGTTTGCCTTTCTAAGGGCTCTTTCCTGATGGAGATACAGCCCACGGTTGATCTGGATCTCTTTTTCACCATCGGGAATATCTCCCTCCAAACTGTAGAAGAGTGAAGACGCCTCGCCCTCCTCAATCATCTGAGCAAGGCTTTTTCCGGTTTTATATGAGTCGCTGACGTCAAGATAGGGGCCTTTTGCAATAGCACCTTCCTCACGCAACGCAGCAGCAAACTGCGCAGCGTAATCCTTATCGGAAATATGGAACAACGTCGATATGTACCCTATAAACTCATCCTTGATGTTGTCTGCTGCAGTTATTGGACTAAACATACTTACACCCTTTCCGTCCGATACGAGTATAGATCGGCATTGGAATACTTTTGTTTGTTGGCCTTCGTGTATTCGTGATCCGTAAGTGCAAAGACTACGGATTCCAGGCTGCGATCATAGTAGTTATAGTAGTACAAACCATCTCCATCCGGATCAGTAATGCACAGTGCAGTGTCGCTGATATACACAATTCGAACCGGATTCACCAACATTTTTGTAATGCCCTTTTTGTTCGTGTGAACGTCATACGAGAACTCATACCTTTCCCCATGATAACCAGTCGTGTAGAGAATTCCGCTATACACCGGGCAGTATCCTTCGGAGGTATCCTCCATCCCACAATACTGTATTTGGTCAATATAGCAGGGGCGTATCAGGATATGACCGGCCTCTTCCTTGAACTCATCTGTTATAGATTCGACAACAATCCGGCGGTTCATAAAACGTAGAAGGTTTTTATCACCGATGATACAATCGCCGACTGCCACAACTTCTTTTGCCCTTTTGAATAATCCTCCGGTTTGGATACTGATTTCAAACTGATAGTTCCCGATGGGCATATCTTCCGGTAAGATGATATACTCCGTATCTTCGCTAAGCTTGAATTCAAACAGCTTATCATCGGCACTTGATAGCAAGAGAGTGAATTCTCTGCCCGAAGTACCAATAAATACTCCACCTTGATCCCATAGCAGCTTTTGTTCTTCTGTCCAGAGGGAAGGACGTTTCAGAAAACGCTCCTTGAAGAAAACTCTCGCCAGAGAATAAGAGGCACTCTGTGTCTGACCGGCAACTCTCATCACCACTTCTGCGTCATTGAAGCTGTCTGTACCACCGAACGACTGTAGGACATTTCCAATCGTCACCAAGCCCTGACCATCATAGAGGATGTCTTTGCCACCAACGAGAAACTGAACATTGACCCTCGCTGGAGTGGTTACTTTGAGAAAACTATTCTGCGGAATATGTCCGATATACCATGCCGGTTGAGGCTCCTGTAACCATGCACCGGAGGTTTCAGACACGGTGATTTTCGGAATATCCGCATGGAGTTCTCCATCACGGAAAGGTATCCGGACTTCAGCCTCATCTTTCCCAAAAGGAACTACTTCATGGAAATCATCTATGTCCGCATAAAATTCTGCACCGTCATAATCGCTTGCATTATAATAGAATTCACGATTAAAGCAGCAATCTGCTTCGGAAATCAGAACAAATGTCCGGTCAAACATCAATCGTTCGTTTGCCAGATTGATTACTTGAATACGTACCGTGTCATGTTCGCCATCAAACGGCATGGTGAACGCGAGTCCATTGTCGGACTGTTCTAATGAGTCAAACTCTATTCTCTCGCCGTCTTTTAAGAGGACAAACTGCTGCGTGTAATCGCGATTTCCAAGAATGATGCTACAAGTACTCTTCCGAAAGGCGAGGAAAGCTTCTGTGTCCTGAATGGTGACCGTTGGCAGGGATGTAGATTCGCTTGGAGTGATAACCTTGAGGTCTGTCCCATTCTCACTGTCGAAGGCAATCAAACGGCCATCCACCGAAAGCACATATCCGTCCTTCAGTTCCAAGAAGAACGCTTTCAGCCCAGCATTTTTCATCGAGTCAATCTCGACGATATCCGTGTTCTCTGTCTTTACCTCCGACATTTTAGGCACTACGAGCGTATAGTGGTCTCGTTTGACTTGATTTGCCGAGATCTCAGCACCGCCGTAGAACAGCAACACGTTACGATGCAGGCTTTCTTCTGAGTTGTAGATCCACTCGTCATCACATTTGATCCGAACACAAATGTTCAGCAAACTATCCTCTTGAGAACCCACCGAAATAGAAGCGGCGACACCGTTTAGCGTCTTTCCGAGCTCGTTCCCGTACCAACTAAGGTTCTGCTGCATTACTTCTCTGCCATTGCAGCTTACGTAAAGCGTTGCCTTTTTGATCTCCTCGTTCTTCAAGCGAATATCCGGGAGTATGAGCTGTACGTCCGTTTCATTTTTCAGGATGAACTTCGCACGGATACGGGAATAATCTATTGCGACATCACGCTGAGTGACTTGCGTCTGTCTCTCTGATTTTTTTGTATTTGCAATCGCAATGATCTTCTCTTTGAACCACTCTTCACAGAGCAATTCTTCGTATGTATTGATTTTCTTGGTCTCAGAGTTGACAAGCGAATCGATTTTTCCGATTAACCTTTCAAACAGGTTCCGCGTATAGACAGGCCGGTAAAGGATCAGTTTCCGTATTCCTTCCTGGAATGAATACGCCTTAGAGCTGATTGTCAGTTCGACATCTTCCTCATTGCCGCCTGATAATTTTTGCTGGAGCGCGTGGACCATAACTGAAATCAAAGGGTCGTTTGGAATCACGCGCCAGTTAAGGTTGCTTTTGTAGAAGTCGAACAGGAAATCAAACAGAGCCATCCACGACTTTTTCGTACTTAGCGCATGGATCACAACCGTTGTTTTGAAAGCGCGTCCATTTGCATCCTCCAAGAAAAGACGCTGGTTGCGCTTCATTGCATTCTCAAGGGACGACTGAAGAAGTCTTACTACCGATCCACTTGCGTCACGATACCCGAACTGGAGAGTAATATAGTTCCAGAAATTACTGTTCTCCTCATTCTTCCAATTCTTTGCGTTGTTAATCAGCGCAAGGGTAATTTGCATTTCTGCGCGCAATGAGAGCTTTGTCCATGGTTCTCTAAGTACTAGGTCAATGTATTTTCTCGCATTTTCATTTAGCTTGTCCACCGTTTCTGGTTTCAGAATACGGCTTCCAATGAGGGGATACATGGCAAAAACTTTATCTTCAAAAGTACCGTCGCTTTGCCTGACCTCCATATCCTTTTCAAGTACATCAACAGCAACATCGGGACGCTCAGTAGTTCTTTCAAACCCTAATGAACGAATATAGCTGTTAAGGTCCGTCCCACTCTTATAGGTATATGTTTGAAGCACCTTGTAGATATGTGAGTCTGTAGGGAAATAAACAACATTATCATGAACAACATATTGCCTCAGCTCTTCACGATGACGTTCTTTCGCCGCATCAGACGTAAGCTCTGAACCATCGAGCCGTGATTCAAATCCATAAAGCTCAATAAAGCTCTTGATTGTATAGCCATTCCGAGAGGCTATTGATCTAATCCACTGGTTTTTCGGATCAGAAGAGATGTACACCTTCCCGTCAACCATGTTTTCCTTCATGAAGGCAACAATCTGCTCATCTGTAACGCTGCGCTGATCGAGGTATGGATATCCGGAAACGAAAACAGCGTATTCATCCGACGTCATTCCTCGAAACTGTGCATTTGCTCTGAATCTCTCTGGATTATCCGGGCGATAGAAAGGCTTCGTAAGGACATTTATAACTCTTCCGTCAGATTCACCGGCCAACTCCCGCTCCGTATACATGTGCATTTTTTTGCTGACAACTTGTTCCCGAATCTCATACGGCAAGTCTTTTAGGAAGAGGCATTTGATCTCGTTCTCGTATATAAAAAGGCAGACGAAATCGTCCTGTCTGTTGTTCATACAACAGCAGGTTACTTCGTCGTCAGTATAGTCAAAACTTTTGTTTTCGATCAGTTTTGCAAGAATTGACAGTTCACTTTCAGAAATTGCCTTTCCTGTCCATGTAGATCTGCGCTGCGGCAATCGTTTCTCCAAGGCGTTATACACGCTTTGCCTTGACAGCCCAAACCATTCCGTCATCTTAGCTGGCTTGAATCCAAATCTTTCTGTTAAAATGTCAATGACCGCAAAGTCAAAACCTTTACTGGCAGATTCTACGATAGGTTCATCTCCATGCTTTTGATCGTATTGAGATGTGAGATTATCAAAATAAGCTCTACCTTCTCTAATTATTGCATTGATGACCGCAAGTATTTCGTCTCTTGTTTGGGCACCAACATTTCGAAGGCCCATGATATCCTTCTCGGACATTTGGACCAGTTCATCTGCAGTCTGAATATTTGCCCTCTTTAATGCATTTCTGGCTCTAACGCTAAAAGGAACATCATCAAGTCTTATAGATTCGATTTCCGGCAGGAGTTCAGATAGTCTGCTGCTTTCCGGTGCAGTTTCGATAATTGCCTTTGATTCCTCTTCGCGCTCGTGATATACGATCTTACCACTCTGTACGATGCTTTCAATGGCTTTCGTGATTTCTTCTCTGCTCAACACGCCAACGTTACGTAGCTCAAAAATATCTTTCTGAGACATTTGAATCAACGCTCCGACCGTGTGGATGCCGCCACGTCTCAACGCGTTTGTTGCACGAGTACCTAGTCCAAGACTTTCAATCGGCGCATCTTGAACATTAGGAAGAATCTCTTTGATTCGTTTTGCTCGTTCCTCAAAGAAACTGATGATAACGTCTGAATGGGCTATTACGCCATTCAGCTCTTGGAGAACATCTTCACTGATATTGCGCATTGCAGATAGTTCTGTCATATTGCAGTTCAGCAAATCGTCTAGCTTCATTAAGCCCACACGTGCGAGGAAACTTTTGCTCTTGTCCGAAATCTCCAAGTCGTGGATATAAATCGTAATATGCGTTTCTTTCATCTTATACCCCCAAAAGCCCTTTTTGAGAAATAAGAAAAATATCATAAGAGGATCTCTCTCAAACCATTCACATTCGCTTCGATGAGAAATTATGTAGAAAGTTTTCCCTTTTACCCTGATTCAACGCGCTGCCCATGTGTAATCCCTTTACATGAACATAGTTCACGCTGAAATGGTTCAGCTTTTCCATAAATTTATCATTAGCTTATTTACCACTAATCGCTCTGTACAAAACACCGCCTCGTATAAGTACACAATATTTACAATAATTATACCACAAAAAACGATCGAATTCTACACTTTTTGCTAATTATCAAAGAAAAAGTGGGAGTGCATCGTTCAAAATGCACTCCCACTGAAATATTATCGCTCCCAACTGTCTCGGCTTTTCTTCTTGTCCTGCTTCTGCTTTGTCTTCTGTTGCTGTTTCTGATGCAGACGTTCACGGATGGAGCGTTCTTCAGCTTCCTCATGGAGCAGGTTTGCCACATCCCGTTTGCTGTCGTACATCATCAGGGGATCGTACTTATTCCCATAAGCAGACCGCACACAGTCAACCGCAGAACGCTCCATTGCAGGACGCAGGGCACACCTTGCGTCCTGTAATTCTTCTGGGTCAAATTCTGCTGCCTGCTCCTTCAAATCAGCATATTGCCGCAAGGCATCGTTCAGCTCATCCATGTACTTTTCTTCGTGCTGAGCCAGCTTTTTGAGTGCGGCTTCCAACATGGAAATATCCTTTTTTACAGTGGCAATACCGGCATCGTCGCTACATTCCAGCGAGTGCAGCAGCATATCTTTCTCGGATTTCAGCTCCTCTAATTCCTCGGTTAGCTCTGCAATACGGAGGGACAGTTCACGCTGTTTCGGGATGAGATAGAAGGGAGTCTCCTTCTTTTCGGCAAGTAAAGACTTCCGTTCCTTGCTCTTGCCCCGAATTTCCTGAACCAACTCGGTATAGCGCACCAGCTTCGGCTGAACGGCATGGATATACTCTTTCATGCGCTGCTTGCCCAGGCCGATATGCCGCAGCTGATAGTGAAGAACAATCATATTCGCCAACAGCTTTTCCATCGCCTCGGCAATAACCGGGATTGTATTCTTTACCGCCTGCCCCAGCTTCTTGACCGCAGCTTTTAACTCCCGCAGCAGCGCATTGTCTGCCTTGATTTGTCGATTGATTTCACAGCGGTCAGAGATAATTCCCTTGCGCTCCAACGCCTGCGCTGTTACGCCCTCGTGAATGGTGGGAATCTCGTCAATACCCCGTGCGGCGTTACTTCGGTGGTCAATGCGTTCCTCCTGCCCGGCGCGTTCCAGATAGCGATTGGACACATCTGCCCATGCTGCCCGCCATATGGCAAGCTGCTCCTCGCTGTTCCAGCGTTCGGAGATGGGATTCTGCCTGCCATAGCGAGTGCTTTTGGGATGCTTGTCAGCCCGGACAAGCCCCTGCGTCTCAGCAGCAGATGGTGTCATGTACACCTTCTTTTTGCCGACCTTGTAGGGATATTGCTTCTCCCAGCCATCGTTCTGCGTCGACTTGAACTCGGCGGCGGTGAAGCCTTTTTCCTCGCCGTTTCTGACGCAGAGATATTCCTTCTCAGTCTTGTACTGCCAGTGTCCCTGCCCATCCAACGGGCGCACCGTCAAGAGAATGTGGGCATGAGGGTTGTGACCGTCGGTGTCGTGGATGGCTGCGTCGGCGCACATTCCATCGGCCACAAACTGCTCCCGGATAAAGTCTTGCAGCAGCTCAATTTGCTGTTCACGGCTTAGCTCTATGGGCAGCGCCACGACGAACTCACGGGCAAGTCTGCTGTCCTTGGCCGTCTCGACTTCCTCCACAGCGTTCCATAGCTTTTCCCGATCCTGCCATTCCTGCGGGGCGTATTCCGGCAGGAAAACCTCCTGCCAGACAAGCCCCTGCTTTTTCGTGTAGTCGTGCTGTATCCCATCGTAATCGTTATACAAACGGGAACAGCTCAAATAAGCGGAAGCAGCCACGGCAGAGCGTCCTGCGCCCCGGCTGACCACCTTCGCTTCCAGATGATAAATTGCCATGTCTCGTTTACCTCGATTCCTTTTTTCTGTTTCTCTTTCGCAAAAGAGAAAATGGACGGGCGGGAGGCCCGTCCATCTCTGCGGCAAAGCTGCCGGTGGCAGGTTTGCGCAGGCGGTTGGAGAAATAGCGTCGGTTGAAGCGACGGTATTTGCCCAATCGCGCAGACGATGACAGCAGCACCCCCGCAGGTGCTGTGGCATTGTCTGGAGGCTGTCGCAACAGCCGCAATCCCCCTCGGAGAGCGCACGATGCCGCAGGCATACCACCGCCTGTTTTACAGGTGGTGAGTAAGTGCGCCCTTCGGGAGAAAAAAGAGGAAGGCCCCCGGTTTCCCGGAGACCTCCCAGCGGACTCAATCGTGCTGCGGCAGCTTCTGCATCAGGTAATCCTCCAGCGCAGACAACTCCATCGTCCGCACCTCCGGCAGTACTTTCTCCAAAACCGCGCCCTCCTGAATAAGTCTGCGCGTTCTGGCTTTGCGCTCCTTGACTCTGTCTCTGGCCTGTGCTTCCTCCAATCGGTGCTGCGCCTGCAACAGCTTCTTTTCTGCATCTGTCATGTGAACATCCTCCTCACTTCCGCCTCTGCCAGACGATCTCATAGCCCAGCGCGTCGGCAAGCTGGACAGCCTCGACATAGCGCAGGGATTCCCGCTGGAGCTTATTGGACAGGTTGGAAACACTGTCAGACCAGCCGTGTTCGTCCCGCAGCAGATCGACAACCTCCTGCATGGTCATGCCCTGACGGACGATGTACGACTTGATCTCATTTCTCAGATTGGATTTCATCAACTTTTTACCTCCATATTTTCGTGATATTGGTTTTTGAGTAAGTGAACTGTGTGCGCTTTGCAGTGAAAAATCTGCCATGCCGCAAATCCGCTCAGATTTCCGTTCGTGATGCCCTGTACGCAGCAGCACCCTATCGGCTTCATCGTCCGACATGAGAACATACAGAACAGCAGGATATGCCACAGTCCGGTGCAGCAGCTTCACGCTTCGGTAAATCACCGGGTGGTGCAATGCGTTCGACCTGCGGCGAAAATCTTCACGGATTTCACAAGCATTGTTTTTTGGGGCTGCAAAATTGAGCCGCCATGTACGGCTCGGTACAGAAAAAAACCTTGTGTACGCTTCTGTACGCCGGTTTTGTGTACCAGCCGTCGGTTCAGCGGCAGATTTTACACGCTGCCGTGAAATACTCCACGATGCGCTCAAGCAAAATGGTTTTTAAGAATGGAATCAAAAACAGCCGTACAGAGTGTACGGCGTGTACGGCAATTTTGAAGTCCGCTCCTCATTTTTAATACGGCGGCGGATTGACCACCTCAATGCCCATAAAGCCACGCACCCGCTTGCCGCCGACGTGGACATTGTTGGTGGCCTCCACGTTATAAAGCCGCTCATTTTGTGCAAGCTCAGAGCTGACCCGGTTGGCAGACATGGGCTTCTGTGCGTTATCATCGCACCATCTTGTATAGGCTTCATAGATCGCCTTGGAGCTGGCTTCGCTGTCTGCCCGAAAGCGGATATAGCCCTCAGATTGCAGAAACTCGATCACATTGTTGCTGCTGCGCTTAACCGTCTCCATATTCTCTCTGGCTTTGCCCGAAATGCTGAACTGATAGTTGTTCCCAATCAGCTGGTGCAGTCCCTCCAGACACCAGAGGAAGATGCCCTCCTTTTCCCGCAGCAGCTTGTCCACCAGAAACGGATCGTCTGCTCTGCCTGCGGGCCGGTCTTTGGTGGTCAGCACGATCTGGCGGCGAAAGAAACCGTCGGACTTGTCGTGCAAGGCGGTGAGCGCACCGTTTCCGAAGCAGAGGAACCGGACATAGAGCTGGCTTTGGTAACTCTGGACGCCCTTGCGCTCCATGTCCATTTTGCACTCGGATGTGACGATGGATTTGATATAGTTGGTCTTGGGCAGGGCGCTCATATCCATATCGTCATCTACCATCAGGAGCTTGTTTTCCAAATCCGCACGGCTGAACCGGTTGCTCTCCACCTTCTGGATGCTGGTGGTATTCATGCTGTCGCCCAACAGCGAGCGCATGACCAGCCCGATGCGGCTTTTGCCCTCGCCGCCCTTGCCGATGAGCATGAGCATTTTTTGCCCCTTGGTAGTCGGCAGCAGGCAGTAACCAAAGAACTCCTGCAAGGTGGGAATGTCCTCCGGTTGCAGCAGCTCGGACAGGAATTGCAGCCAGCGTTTCGGTGTAGGCGCGTTGGGATTGTAGGAGACGGTCAGACGATTGTTGCAGTAGCTCTTGTCGGTACTGAAGCTGCCGTCCATGAAATAGGTTCCGTTGGCAACATGGATACGGTCCGTCTCAATGGGCAGCGGCGGCGAATAGGCTTGCAGCTTAATGCTGGCAAGTAAGTTTGCAACCGTCTTGGAAAGATTGGCGGTCAGCACTCCGGAGATTTCCTCCAGAATGAGATTGCCGATCTGCCCCTCGTCCTCGATGAGACCGTCAACCGTGAACAGCCGCCCACGCACACATTTCATGGGGTGCTTGTCCAAAAACTGCTGGCAGAACAGCACTTCATTGATATGTCTACCGTCGTACCAGTCAGGCCACGCCTGCGGTGTCATATCCATCTTCCAATTCCTCCTTGTGAATTTTCTCTAATCTCCGTCGTAGCCTGTCCAGTTTGCCGTCTGCCATCTGCTGCTGCACGACTTCGGCGCGTTCGTGGGAATCCCCGACGCACAGAATATCCAGATAGTATTCCGTTTCGTCGAGCTTGTGACAGGCTTCCATGAACCGTGCGTGAACAGGCGCGTCAGGAGATTGCGGCGCATACCGCACCTTCCAATCCCGCAGCACACGGGCGTAATCCGACAGAACAGAAAAGCACAGCCGCTCGTTTTCCATGAGCTGCTGTGCTTCTGTTCGGATGCGTTTTGCGTGGAGCGCCGCTGCGCTGGGCGGCTTGTCCGGGCTGAGATGAAAATCTGCCATCAGCTTCCGTGCCGCATCATAGGGCGAAAGCTGAAACAGTCTGCCCACAAAGTCAATCACATCCCCGTGCTCCCCGCAGGCAAAGCAATAATAGTGGTCGTCGGCCACATACAGGCTGGGGTGCCGGTCGTTGTGAAAGGGGCAGAGGGCTTTGCCATATCGGTTCACATCGATCCCGTACAGCTCTGCCGCCTCCCGCAGATTGACGTTTTCTTTTACGATTTCAAAAATTCGCATAATACCTCCATTTCTGCGCAAAAACGGCGGCCTGCCCAATCTGGGGCAAGCCGCCGTCTG
>OGCZ01000616.1_pt1 | contig 15087 bp, 10 predicted proteins | sample 1570211 | NCBI WGS metagenome assembly OGCZ01 (sample SAMEA2582158, study PRJEB24529) | metagenome | biome: Human gut stool | place: China | collected 2011 | reverse complement strand
GCCAGTGGTATCCTCGACCTCAACGTTCTTCAGCTCCACGTTCAGGTAGACGGAGTCGTCGTTGCCGTAGACGTAGCTGCTGTTGTTGGCGGCCTTCAGGGACACGTGCTTCTTATCGATGGTAGCGCCATTGCTGCCCACATCCTGGGCATACTGGGCCACATCGGTGTCATCGTCGATGACGTTCTTGGAGGTGGACACAGCCACTTCCTTCAGGGTATACACGTTGTCGTTGTTGACCGTGTAGGTGCACCAGGTGTTCAGCTGAGACAGGTTCTTGCCAGTGGTGTCGATGTCGCTCTTGGTCATGTTCACGGTGACGGTATCCATGTTGCCGTCCATGAAGATGACGTTGGCGTCAGCGTTCCGCACAGACAGGTTGCTGTTCTTGCCGTCGATGCCGGTCAGGAACACGTACTGGTCGGGATCCTCGTTCTGCTCAATGCCGATCATGTAGCCGTAGGCGTCCAGGATCACATTGTAGGTGACGTCCTTCATATTGGCGTCGTCATACTGATCCAGCACTTCCTCATCATACATGACGGTGTCAGCGTAGTCATACTGGGTACCACCGGCGGTAACATACTTCTCCAGGCGGAAGTTGGAGATGCTGGTGTCGGACAGGACCTCGGGAGCGTCCATGGTCTGGATCACGCCCTGGGCGATGGTCACCAGGAACAGGTCGTTCTCAGCCACTTCCTCGATGGCGAAGTCCTCGCCGTCCACAGAGATGGTCTGCTTCTGGGGCTTATCCTCGTCAGCGGTCTTCATGTAGACGGGCTTGCGGCTGGTGCCGTTGTTGTCCACATAGTAGACATCCAGGTCCACGTCGTCGTTCTTCTCGTCGTAGTCCTCGGCGGCCTTGGCCAGATAGGTGTTGATGATGGCCACGGTGATCTCGTCGTCCTGGGTGTCCAGGAACACCTGGGTCAGCACGCCGTTGCCGGTCCGGCCGATGGTCTCGTCGTTCTTCTTCACCATGTCGGCCTTGCCGAAGGCGGCATCACCCAGATTCTCATCCTCGCCGTCCACATAGACGAACAGGGTGTTGTCATCAATGGCGGTCTTGCCCAGCAGGTTGTACAGGTCCTCGCCGGTGACCTTGGTGGTGTACTCGGCCACCATCTTGTCGAAGTCCACATAGGTGCCGATCTCGGCCTTCTTCCAGGTCCAGGTGTGGGCCGGACGGCCGAAGTCGTCGGCGGTGTCCTTCAGAGCCAGGTCGGGCTGATACTTCTCAGCGAACTCAACCGTCCAGCCGTTCTTCACGTTGTCGGTGGCGTCGTTGATAGAAGTGGCAGCGTCGTGGATGTTGCTGGTCACGTAGGTGGGCTTGGAAGCGCCGATAGCAACAGTGGCGCCGTTGACGGTGACGTCGGTGCCCTTGTTTTCATACTCCACCAGGGTGGCTTTCAGAGCGTTGACGGCATACAGGCAGGCCTCCTCACGGGTGGCGGCACGGGTGCCAACAAAGTTCTCATTGCCCTTAGTCAGACCGGCCTCGATGGCGCGGGAGGCCACATTGACGGTCCAGTTGGTGCCGGTGAAGCCCTCGATGGCGCTGTCATAACCCAGAGCGGTCAGCAGCATTTTCAGGAAGGCAAAGCCGGTCAGCTGCGCAGAGGGCCGGAAGGTGCCATCGGCGTAGCCGTCGATCAGGCCGGACTCCACGCAGTAGGCGATGTAGCCGGCAAAGGTGGAACCCACGGGCACGTCCTTAAAGGGCGCGGCCTGGGTGCCCAGGGCCTCAGCCGTGGTCTTGCCAAGCATCATGCAGGCGATGATCTTGGCAGCCGCCTGACGGGTCAGGGTGCCCTGGGGACGGAAATCACCGCCGGCATAGCCGTCGATGATTCCCATTTCGGACATCACGTTGACAGCTTCCGCATAGGCTTCGCCGCTGAGGTCTTCGCTGTCTGTGAAGTCCTTGGCACCGGCGCTGACAGTGACCAGAGACATGGTCATCACCAGAGCAAGCACCAGAGAAAGGAACTTCTTCATTGGGATTTCTCCTCCTTTTGAAATTTGCGGTGGTCCGCCGCGGCCTCCGGGCCCATTCGATGCCTCCGCCGGCGCTAGCCCTGCCGGCGCATTCGCCGAAGAGTCGCATCCGCCCCGGCGTCCCCGCTGAGGCAACTCTATCCAAACTTCTCTAAAAAGTCCACAGTTTCAGCCCGTTTTTAATCCAAACGAAAACTTATGGACGCAATACGTTTTGAATTTGTTATATTTTGTAACCTTGGCGCGGAGAATAAAAGAGGCGGCGAAGCCCTTCGCCGCCCCTCATTGAATCTGCTTCTGCCCAGGCTGCTTCGCCAGATAATACCGCTTTTCAAACTGCAGCAGCTGGCCGTCCCTCACCATCCGCCGCAGGATACCTGCCGTCTTGCGCTTTCCGACGTGCAGGAGCTCCGCTACATCCTGGCAGTAGGCAAACCCCGCCTCCTGCAGATAGGCTGAGATCACCTCCCACTGCTTTTCCTCCGGCACCACTGTTCCGGGGAGATAGTATTTCTTGCCCACCTGCTCCAGCTCCCGCCGGCCAACCAGCCGGCGAAGGCGGAGATATGCCGCAGTGTCCGACAGATTCAGCAGCGCCATCACATCCCGCCGGGTGATGCTGCCATGGGCCCGGGTCCACTCCAGCAGGGTCTGGTCGTCCTCCCGCTGTCCGCCTGCCGCCCGGATGTCCCGGAGCGTGATATTTTCCGGACCTCCCCGGATCAGCGCCGTCTGCACCACCTTGGACAGCCGGGCCAAATCCATAGGCCGCCGGGACTGGGGGGAGAGCAGCACATGGGGATCCTCCCCAGGGGAGCGGACCTTCTGCACTTTTTCCAGCAGCCGCCGCACGGCATTGGTCAGCAGCATGTCCCGCTCCGGCAGATGCAGCAGCCCCCGCTCTAAATCCACCTGGTCCCAGGTGAGATTCACCAGCTCCTTGCCCTGCACGCCCATTTGCCAGCTCATCCACAGAGCAATGCCCGCGGCGGAGCTGTCCTCCTTTTGAAGGACCTGCCACAGACGGAATTCATCGAATTGCTGCCCTGCCTGTGTTGAACGCTTTTTGTGCGGGGTGTCTCCGGCAAAGCAGGCTTGGAAGGTGGAGACCGACAGACCGCTGACCCGGACGGCATAGGGCCAGTCGTGCTGCTCCAGCTGGCGGAAAAAGTAGTCCCGCCGCAGATCTTTCAATTGGAGCTGAGGCAGGCCTCCCGCAGTCAGGGCATTTCTGGCAATGCGGGAGACGGACTCCGGCCGCAGAGGTTCCCGGAACTTATCGGAGATCACCACATAAGGAGACACCGCGCCGCCATTTTCGAAGCGGGCAGCGAGGCATCCGGCAGTCTCTTCCTCCAGCGGGACCGTCCGGTCCTCCAGAAACAGACTCCTCTCCTGGAAATCCACTTGGGCCCATTTCAGGGCGACGATCTCCTCCCGGCTGAGCCCCTGAAGCCAGGCCAGGCGGAGGATGAGCCCCGGCAGGTCCTCCGGATGCTGGTGCAGGAGCTGGCGCATATTCTGTTCATCCGGCTGGCGGAACTCGTTTCGCATAATGCCTCTCTTGGCGGGCGGCGGCAAAAGGTTATCCTTATGTAACAAATCAGAAGAATGATTTGGATTTCCGGATAACGCAAACGCTGCCCTCTCCCAGCCAATGGCTGGAAAAGGGCAGCTACCTTTTATCATCCTTCACCGCTTCCGCAAAAACTAAGTATATTACACTTAGAATTATAAGCATAACATTTCGTTTAAGTCAAGCATTATTATGCGTAAACTGATGATATTATATTGAGGAGTATATCATCATGCAGGGAAAGAAGCCGCTGAACATCGCAATCGGAAGACGGATCCAGCAGTCCCGGGAGCAAGCTGGGCTGACGCAGGAGGAACTGGCAGAGCGGATTGACCGTTCCACGCAGTTCATCTCCACAATCGAGCGGGGGTTGGCCGGCCCCTCTCTGGAAACTGTGATTCATCTTTGTGAAGTTCTTGGAACCTCCACAGAGTGGATCCTGCGGGGCAGGGCCCTCCTTCCGGACTCCAATCTGCTGGCAGCCTCCGTTATGGAAAAGCTCTCCGGGCTCTCCCCTGCCCAGCTGCTTCTGGTTGACCGAATGACCAGCGATCTAATCAAATTGCTGCAAATGAAGGAGAGCGGTGACGAATGAGCTCCTCTCCCTCCAATATGGAGGAATTGATAGACGCATCGCCTTCCCCGCAGCACCGCTGCATGAAGTTCACAGGCCGGCTGCAAAGTCTATGGCCGTTGGCCTGTCAAGATAAGACCGGGAGCCATTCTCCGGTGTTATGCCCCCCGGAGATCATCAGTCCGGAAGTATATCCCATCGGCCAGCTACTCTTTACAAACGCTTCCTTACACAGAATGCTGAAACATAGAATTCCTTAGAACAAGAAACGCTCAGATGGGTGCATAGAAGCAGCTCCTCCAGCTTACAGCGTGATCCGTACAGCAAAAGCCAGCACCGGACAGGAAATATCTTGCCCGGTGCTGGCTTTTGTGCTTCTTTACTATCTCTGCTTGAGGTGGGTCTGTCAGAACCATGTTGTCTGTCCGCAGCAGCTCTGCCCGGCTTTTTCAGGACCTTTCGCCCGGGTCTTCACCAGAATGCTCTTATCGGATGCCCGTTCCTATTTCTGGTACATATCTGATGGTATGCCATCTCTCACATCAGCCATCTGCTCATGTCCGCCATTATTCACGCTCCGCCTTGCTATGCGGCTGAAGAGCCGTGGGATGCTTTGCCTCAGAATACGCCCTGCTCCATCATGGCCTCAGCCACCCGCTTGAAGCCGGCGATGTTGGCGCCTGCCACCAGGGTGCGCCGGAGTGTAAACCGGCGCCTTTTGATCTTGTGCCCACTCTGGCTGGAGTCTGCAAAAGTATTCCTGCTCTGATGGCGGCAATGCAGAACCCCTTTCAGGCCGGCAGTTCTTTTCTGCCCAGAAATAATGAAACAGGCCGTCGGCTGCAGCCGACGGCCTGTTTTCAGTTTCTCCGGTTATTGATACAGCTTCGGGAGCCGAAAGCTCTGCTCGCCATTTGCCTCATCCGTCACGGTTCCGGCCGGGAAGTAAATCACCGGATTTCCCTCCTCGTCCACCTCGAACTTCGTGGTCCCGCCGATGGTCACATAGTCGCTCAACGGCGCGTTGTCCTCAATCGGGAAGTAGCGGACCTCCGGGTCCTTCTCCATGCGGTTGGCCATCTGCATCGTGATCGTCTCCGTCAGGTAATTCACATAGTCCTCTCCCAGGAGCTCCTCCAGCGTGACGTCCTCCTGCTGGGCAGACGGTTCTTCCGTCTCCGGCGCAGCCGCCGATTCCTGCGGCGGAGTCTCCGGATCCGTCCCCTCACTCTCCGCGGCAGACGCGCCGCAGGCAGTGAGAAGCAGCATACAGAGCAGCAGTGTGAGGAGCGTGGAAATCTGCATCCGATTCTTTTTCATGATGAATTCCTCCATTCCATATTCATCCGCAGCACCCGTCCGGGCGCCTGTTCCCTTTTGATACCGATACCATAAGCCCTGTTTCCGGCAAAGCAGCCGCAAAAAGGCATCATTGTTGCATCATTTCCCTTCTGCGGCACGGGAGGCCGGTTCCTCCCCGGAGAGGTTCCACACAAATCCCATCAGCTCCACACTGACGCGCCCGCTGCGGCCCTCCACCTTCCATCCGGGGCCGGGCCGTACTGTCAGATCTCCAGCCTGAGACCTCTGCGGAAGGCCTGTCCAAGCGCTTCCGCCGTGCCCAGGGAACCCCTTGCCGAGCGGAGTGTGGAGTCGATCCACACCGGCAGCCCCGTGCCCTTGTCCACCATCATCCAATGGTCATCCCGGTGCTCCGGGCCGCCCCGCAAATACAGCATACCGGCGGCCAGACTGCCGTCGGCCTGGATATACACCACGCCGCCTCCGCCTAGGCCTTGCTATGCTCCTCCGTCTGTTCCAGCAGTTGGGTGGCGGAATAGACGTCCAGCTCCGGATACCGGATGGTCCTGCCCAGCAGCTCCAGCTTTTCCGGCAGCGACGCCTCCCCCGCCGCCAGCCGCCTTTTGTCCCCTGCGGAAGAGCAGGTCAGTAATTTATTCCCACAATGGCCAGTCTGCCATCGACAACACTGAACACCACATTGGGCCTGCCGCTGGCGGACAGGGCAAATCCTGCCTTGCTGGGGGCCAGCCCCCCGGGGTCCGCCCCGGCGATCTCAGAGACCAGCTCTTCTGAGAAGATCCGGTCCGCTTCCAGTGCGATCAGGTCCTCCCGGGACTCCACAGATTCCCCTCCATCGGAAAAGCCGATGTACAGCGGATACGACGCCAGGTCCGCCAGCGCCTCCAGATCCTTTTCCGCCACTGCGGCCTGGATCTGCTCTGCAAATGCTGTAACAGCCTCCGTATCTATGGAAAAATTATCTGTATACTGGGGCGCTTCCGTATCCGTACCGTCCTCCTCAGGGGTCCGGCCCCCATCTTCTCCAGTGGTCTCCTCCGCGGGCTGCTCCGCCTGCGGAGAGCTGCCCCCCTCCGGCGAGGTGCTGCCGCTCTGGCCGCAGCCTGCGAGGGACAGGCACAGGAGCCCTGTTAATGCCAAGAAAATGAGCTTCTTCTGCATCGTTTATGATCCTTTCCTCAAGATGTTTGCCGGCGTCATCCTCTGTGGGACTCCGGCTGTCTTATAAGACGCCCCAAAGGGCAAAAAAGTTTTGGCGGCCGCTTTTCCTCTTCCACCCCCGGAGGATCACGCCTCCGGAATGTCGCCGGCGCGACCGCTGGCCACGAAGAGTCCCGATGCGCCATCGGAGGCCGTCAAAAGGCCGTGGGAGAGGCAAATGCCTCTCCCACGGCCTTTGGGGAATCAAATTCTGCCAGAGTACGCGCTTACTTGGTCACCTCGCCGCCGGGGGCAGAGTGAGCCGTAGACCAGGCGTGCTCCAGAGCCGCCCAGTCGCGCTGTTCCAGCTTCTCCGTCCACTTCTCGACCTTGTCACCGCTGACGGTCACCCAGGTGTAGTCGTGGCTGTTGGTCGCCTCCTGCATGTCGGCATAGAACCAGTCCTCCGGATTGTTGTCGGGCCAGGTGATCATCTCGTCCTCGTCCAGCAGCCGATCCTCATCCGGGCTGCGGCCCAGGGCGCGGTTCACGATCACGCAGGCCTGTGCCCGGGTGATGTTGGTGTTGGGGCGGAAGGTCCCGTCATTAAAGCCCTCGATCAGGCCCACGCGGGCTGCCGCCTCTACGTACTCGGTGTACCAGGCGTTAATATCCACATCGGTGAAGTATCCCTGGTAGTCCTCCCGGGTGGTCTCGAAAAAGCCCACCGCGATCTTGGCAAATTGGGCTCGGGTGATCTTGGCATAGGGCCGGAAGGTCCCGTCCGAGAACCCGTCGATGATGCCCATGTTGGTCAGGGTGGAGATGGCGTTGTTGCACCACAGGTCGGAGCTGCAGTCCGTGTAGTCGTTGACCTGGCTCCAGTACTCCTCCCGGGTGTCGTCCGTCAGCAGGCGGAAGAAGATGGTGGCCACTTCGCCCCGGGTGATGGTGCCGTAGGGCTGCAGCGTGCCGTCGGAGTAGCCGATGATATAGGAGTAATGGTCCTCCGTGTTCAGGGTGGGCCGGCTGCCGCCTCCACCGCCGCCTCCGGTGCTGCCGCCGCCCCCGCTGCTCTCCTTCTCGTACACCAGCACGAAGGGAGAGAAGCTGCCGGCAGTGAAGACCAGATGGTCGCCGTCGCGGGTAGCTTGGATCTTTTCCACGGTATGCGCGGTACCAGCCAAGTCGCCTGTGTCGCTGGCGCTCTCACGGTCCATGCCGGTATAGTGTACCAGGTAGAACGCGCCGTCCTCGTCGGCGTCGGTGGGCATGGGCCAGTAGATGGTCAGCGCCTGCTGGTTGCCCAGGGTTACCACGGTGTTGCCGTTCTGGGTGTCCACCAGGTCCAGATAGGCCATCTCGTACTGGGGGGCGGATAGCGTGTTGTCCGTGGCCGCGACTTTTGCAAGGGCGTCAGCGCCCATGGCGGCGTCGAACGCGTCGCTGTTGGAGACGCTGTCCACCAGCAGCTGCACGCGGCCGGGATCCACCTGGACCTCACTGTCATTGACATAATAGGTCACATTGCCGTTGTCAACGGCAGTGATCTGGTTCGCGTCCACAGTGTCGGCGCTGGTCACGATCTCGTTGGTGGAAGTGCCCTCGTCTGTGACGCTCTTGACCAAGAGATGGCCGGTACCGATATCAACGCTGCAGACGAGCGTATCACCGCCGGCGGAGAACACCGCCTGAATCTCGCTCTGGTTCAGACCGCCGTCGTAGATGGTCATCTCATAGTTGGCAGAAACAACGCCCTCTTCCATTCGGATGTTGTCGGTAGTGATGATGTTGCCGTCATCTGTGAACTGGAGCCGGACCTTGACGCCTTCATTTTCACCCTCGATTTGGTTCGGGCTCAGGCTATATACATAGCGGCTCACGTTGCCGGTTGCATCTCTCGAGTAGACGCCCTGGTCCATCAGATCCCAGCGGCGGATCGCCGCACCAGTCTCCTGGTCATAATAGTAGAAGCTCAGGTAGTCCGCCAGGTTTGCAGCCTGCGTCAGGTCCACGCCATGGCTGGTGAGCCACGCTTCCACAGAGTCGGGCAGATCGATGTGATAACCCGGCTCCGGCAGGCCCTGTTCCGTGCTGCCGACAAAATCGCCCGCATCGTCCAGCACACCGCTGTATCCGGTTCCGCCGGTGTAGATCACAATGTCCGCCGGCGTGATGGTGATGGCATAGGGCTTCACCTCCACGGGGTCCGCCGGGACCTCCACCGGGGGATCCTCCGGATGTACCGTGTCCGTGACTACCACGGTGTTCACGATCTTCTGGTTCACATCGTCCAGTGAGGTCTGATAGCTGGCGTACAGCGTTGCATAGGTCCAGCCTTCGACAATAACCGGATTGGTGACCGTATTGCCCTCCTCATCTGTCAGCGTCACACCTTCCAACTTGTCAGTCACATCCAGGGTCAACGTCTCATCCGTCATGCTGGCAATGGTGATGGTCCAAGTGATGGGATCGCCCACGGTGACAGAGGTCTGATCCGGCTCTTTGATCACCATAAAACGGCCGTCTCCGGGATCGGGCTCGGGCTCTTCGGGAGTCGCCTGGAAATCCCAGCGCCCGTACAAAGTGGTGTCGGCATCGGTGGCAGAAATCGTTCCGCCGTAAGGGACACCGACTTTGTCATACCAGCCAATAAAATACCAGGTCCCCTGCTCGTCTGAAACCTGCAATTCACTGGGCGGCTGAATGGTGTAATCGCTGCCGGCAGCCAGTGTTTCCGTTTCAGGCAGTTCCACGCCCTCCGGGTGATCACCGGACCACGCATAGGTAACCGTGACCTGGGTCGGCACGACCCCTGCGGGGTGGAAGGTCACAACAAAGAGATCCCAATCCTCTACCGGGTCTCCGATCTTCGGAGCATCACAGTCCTCATAGTTGCAGGTCCAGCTGGGATCCCCATAGCCTGTATCAGGTGTTGCCTCCAAGATATCGCCTTCGGCCAGGCGATACTTGCCATCTGCATTAACCTCCACGATTGCCGTGTAGGTGGTCTGCTCATTGCTGAACGTGCCGTTTTCCGCAAGGAAAATCACCGAAATGGTATTCCCCGGCTCCTCTCCAGCTTTCTGGAACTTCGCTGTGAAGGTGGTGTCCTCGTCGTAGGGCAAGCCTGCCAGGTACTTCATTCCCGCGTTCGTGTCAGTTCTATGATAGTAGTCATCGGTCCACTCCACGAACTCACAGCCCTCTTCTGCTGTCGCCACAGCTCCCGTCGGAGAGGCCATGCCGGTCGTCTGGTCTCTGGTGACGACTTCTTTCTCCAGGCTTACAAAGCCCATAGCGTGATCGGCACTGACATAGGTGAAGACAATCTGGTCCTTGTCGGGGGTCCCGTCGGGTTCGTCGTCGGGACCCAGCTCGTCGATGTCATAGTAGACGTCGATGGAGTTATGGCCTGCTTGGAGAGTCTCACCGCCTATGATCTCGACATTGTTCAGTTCCGCCCGGTCAAAGATGTAGGTGCTACCGTTATAAGACGTACGGTCAGTGTTATACAGCCCGCTGACCGGCGTGCCTGCCGTGGACGGCCTATCCTTGGGATCGGTCTCTGTTTCTTCATTCCCATCTCGGTCCACATAATGGTACACGACAGTGTATGTGCACTCGTCGGGCGTCACCGTGCCGTCGGTGGTTGCGGTGAAGACAACGTTGTGCTCAGGCATGTAGAACAGGCCTTCAATAATGTCGCTTTCCTGAAGGTCATTTGTAGTCCATTCAGTAGCGTCTTCTGCCTGCTTCTTGATTACAACGGTTTCCCCGTAGGTGTAGGACTCTGGTTCAGCGTAGAGAGTCCCGTCCAGATAATAGGTTACGGTAAATTCCCGTTCTGTGCGCGTATACTCCGCTCTATACGTAATGTCCCCGGTTACAGTATCCGCTATTTCAGGAGACCATCCGGTAAACTCATACGAATAAAGTTCGCTGGGTTCTTTAGTCGGATCCTCAATTCTCGGTGTCTTATCGCCGTAAGCCAGCCCGGGAAATACGGTCTGGGAACTTGTTGTTGTGCCGCCATTCAAGTCGTAAGTCACCGTATAGCTGTTGAGCTGAGAGAAGCTGCCCTCGATCACAACAGCATGATCGGGCATTGTAAATGAACCTCCACTCAGCGCAACATCTTCAGAATACCAGCCGCTGAAGCGGTAATCTGTGACATCCGGCATCTTTGCCAGTTCCACAGTCTCACCGTACTTGTAGGTCTGTTCACCCGGCACCTCCGGCGCACCCGCAGGGACTGTACCTTCATACTCATACGTCACTGTGTACTCGTTCCGGTCGTAGTACAGCTTCAGCACCAGCGTGCCGTCCTCGGCGATGATACCGGAGGAATTCGAACGGTTTTCATTATAAGTGAAGCCTTCGTATTCCTTGATTTCAGCAGTGGCAGTATCTCCGACAGTACCAGAGGGTGTCAATGTATCATCTGCAACGATCGAGTAGTTATCATCTTTCAAATTCTGCTGATAGTACTCTACCCGATAGCTGGCCGTGGAGGACTTCCACTGGGCGTACAGGGTCACATTGGTGTTTTCGATAGTGATGGCACTCCCCGCCGCATAAGGCGTTCCGGCGCCGTTCTTCTCGGTGTTCCACCCGGTAAACTCATACCCCGGCCGGGTGAACATGTTTTGGAGCACCATGGCCTCGCCGCCGGTGATGTAGTACTTGCTGTCCGTGACCGTACCGTCGGCATCATCGGCGTTGGCATCATACAACACCTGATACGTCTCCACCGGCGCTTCGGGGGACTCCGCCAGCTCCAGAGACTGATTCGGCTTCTCATCCACCATGTAGCCGCTCAGACCGGCCTTGTGTTCGTCCGTGTCATTTGTCACATAGGTCTCGGCGGCGCTCCAGCTGCCGTTTACATCGGGCTGGATGGGGAACGTCAGGACCAGCTTGCCGCCGGACCAAGTGACAGTACCGTCCTGATTGGTGGTCTTCGTCACCGCGTTGGCTGTGTAGTCAAAGCCCTTCACAGTGATGGTCTTGCTGTCGGCATTTACCACAGGGGTAACGCCTGTAAGCGTCTCTGGCTCATACCACGTATAGCTGCCGTCCGCGTCCTGGCCCTTGACCTCCGCATACTGGACCATCCCCCCGTCAGAACTGCCTGTCAGCCCCTCCGGGAAGGTGAAGAACTCCGACAGCGTGTCGGACAGCACCGTGTTCGCGCCGGCCGCCACCTTGGAGGTGCTCACGTTATCGGCGATGGTGCTGAAAGCGTTTTCCAGCTCCTCGGCATCGTCCGCCGCGAAGTAGTAGTTGCCTTCCGTCACGCGGCCGCCCAGTTTGCAGTCATCCCAGTCTTGAGTGCGGTCCCCCCTCCAGTTTGTAACTTCGGCATTCGGATAGTTGGAGGACACACCGTTCATGTACTTGTTGAAGCGGCCGTCCGTATCGCTGGGGTCCGCATCCTCAAACATGCCGATGGTGTACACGGTCACGCCGCCGTCCTTCAAATCGCAGGCCAGATTGACAGCGTCGGCGGCTACTCCGCCCTCCCAAGAACTGCCGGAAGTGGGCTGGCCATCTGTGAAAACCACCACGACCTGCTTGGCTTCCTCACGGGCGCCACCTAGTCCATACTGCTGATCGCCGCTCAATACCCGCTGGGCATGCTTCAGACCGTAGTTCACCTGCGTGGCGCCGGAAGCGTCCAAAGAATTGACCGTGCTTTTCAATTCTTGGACATTGCTGCTCACCTCGGTCAGATCCTTCACAACCTGGGAGTAGTTATAGCCACTACGATTGTGACCATTTCCGACACTGTCACGATTATCACTTCCGAACTTGACAATGCTGATCCGATGGATCACATTGTCTTCCGTGGTTGACGTGTCCCCAGCCGCATTTTCAGCCACTTGGTCGATGAAGCTGTTGACGGCGGTTTTCATAGCAGACAGTTTAGAAGTCGAACCGTCATTTCTTCGCGTATATAGAACTGTGTTTGAAAGGATCGTACTATCCTCGTCTCTGGCGGGCTCGCCAAGCGAATGCCTTATACCATTATCATCGCTGTAGTAGAGACTGTACTCTGTATAGCGGTTCGGAAAGCTCCCTTTCCGCTCCCAGACTGCATGAACCTCATAATAGGACTCTCCAACCTTGTAATAGTACTCGTCAGCCCACCAACTATCGATATCACTATAAGACCAGTTCGTCTCTTGCGTTGCCTCGTATGTATACGAAGTTGTATTTTGGGCCATCGACCCGGAGACATCCAACACCAGCACAATATCCAGCGGTGTGGTCTTGCTTCCCTTGGTCACCTCGTTGGTGACATAGGCCTCCAGGGTCAGGGAATAATTGCCGTCCCCGTCATAGTTGACCGTCTTGTCCACCACGATGCCGTCGTTGCTCTCTGTGTGGACCCGGTCGCTCCCGTTGCCGCCGCCAGGGTCTTCTGCCGCCAGGGCAGCAGTGGGAACCATTGTCAGCATCATACAGAGGACCAGAAATGCTGACAAGATCCGTTTCTTCATCACTTCTCCTCCTTTTATATTTCAGTGATCTTATATGTAAACATCCTTATGGATGGAATGACCGGTTCCCTCCGCCCACCCGGCGGCCAGCTGCTCCGTGTCCAGCATCCGCTCGTAGGACTGCTCCGCCAACAGGCGCACGCCGCGCTCCACCTCCGCCTGGGTAGCCAGATACAGCTTCCGCAGGCACCGGGGCGTTCCCTTTTCCTCCTCTACCCGGGCGTCATGACACAGGGTCTGGATCTCCTCTGTCACCTGGGTCCGGCTCATGCCTTTCCCGTTCCGGGTGCAGAACACCGGCCCCGCCGTCAGGCCCTGCCGCCGGGCGTAGTCCAGCAGTTCCCCCTGCAGACAGGCGGGCAACGGGACGTACCGCCGCTCCCCGCCGGTACGGACCGGCAGGCGCCCGGCCCGCACCCGCTCAACGGTCACCTGAGGCAGCTCCCCCACCCGGATGCCCGCCAGGGCGAATATTTTCACCAGCAGGTAAGTCCGCTCCTTTTCCAGTATCCTGGCAGCCTGCAGCAGCCGCAGATACTCCACCCGGCTCAGTTCCGGCTGGAGGCCCTTGTCCGCCTCCAGCTGCCCCACCAACTGCAGGTCCCGCCGCCCCATGTACTCCATCAGCCCGTTGGCGGCAGACAGGTGGGTATTCACGGTGCTGGGGGAATACCCTGCCTCCAGCAGGAATGCTCGCCAAGCAGCCAGCGTTCCCCGTGAGATCTGCTTGTCCGGGGGCAGGTAGTCATAGAGGGCCCGCAGCTTGGCACTGTACATCTGCACCGTGCCCTTGCGGCGTCCCCTGCCGGACAGGTCCGCCAGATAAGCCCGGATGGTCTCCATGCTGAGCTCGGCGCCGGGCCAGTCCGGTGTGCGGTGTGTCTCCCGCGGCTTCAGAGCCTCTGGACTCCTCATCTCCCCGCCTCCTGTCAACAGAATCGCCATTTCCTCCTGTAAGGGACCGAAACGGGGCCTGCAGACCAGGGGCAAATGTGCGCAAAAAAGCCCGCGCAGCCTGCGCGGGCTCAAAAATGGCGCAAAGACAGCAGCCGGACAAAATTCGACGCTTTTCCGGCCATTTTATGCTGCCCAAATCGGTAAAAGCTCTTGCGGCTGGCGGTGCTTTGTGCTAGAATTTGGTTACTGTTAAAATCAATTATGTATGTCTAGTTATTTTTTTGCAGCCATCCGCATCGGAATGGCGATTCTGTCCTATTTCTAACAGATCAGCCCCAGCCGTGCCAGACCGTCCATGCCGTCCTTGAACGCGCCGACACCCGGCAGCACCAGCTTTTCCGCAGCCAGCACGTCCGCCGGGTCACTGGTCAGCAGCGTTTCGGCCCCAAAGTGGGCAAACGCATGGCGGACGCTCAACAGGTTGGACAGGCCGTAGTCAATCACTGTTACCTTCATACCTGGCGCACCTCCACCCCGCCCGCGCGGATGTCCTCTTTCAGCTCCGTCACGGTTTCTTTTTTGTAATGCAGCACAGCGGCACAGGCCACGGCGTCCGCGCCCGCGTTGGCGGCGGCAAAGCTGCCCTTGCCGGGGATGGAGTAGATATACCCCTCCCCCTCTAATTCGTTATAAGCGCGCTGAATGGTATTGGGATTGATGGACAGCTGGGTTGCCAGAGCTCGCACAGACGGCAGCCGCTCATCTGCCGCCAGCCCTCCGGTTACGATCAGCTTTTTCAGCCCGTCCTTGATCTGTTCATAGATAGGCCGGGAGTCCCGATAGTTCAGGCTGATCATTGCGTCACCTTCCTTTTGGCTGTATTAACTGTACTAATACAGTTAATGTAACACCTTCATTTTCTCCTGTCAAGAGAATTTTTTAAATTTCCTGTCCGGAAGATTCGCAAAAATCGGTATTTTCCTCTTTACATCTGGAAAACCTTGTGATATAGTTTTTTAGCATGCAATGCAGCAGCCCAGGACTTCGTTTCGCAGACTTTCACCGGCCCG
>OGCZ01000611.1_pt1 | contig 15166 bp, 18 predicted proteins | sample 1570211 | NCBI WGS metagenome assembly OGCZ01 (sample SAMEA2582158, study PRJEB24529) | metagenome | biome: Human gut stool | place: China | collected 2011 | reverse complement strand
AGCTGCCGGAGCGGTGCTTAAGCCGCAAGGCGGGAATTGTGCGGTGTTGCCCTAACGCTTTTATTGATATTTTTCATTTGCCGAATATTCTTATCATCCCCTATCTCCTCTTTTCCCCCTCAAACCAAAAACATCCCCGTTCCCTGCCGGTTTCACCCGGCAAAGGGAACGGGGATGCTTTTTACAGATTCAAACCCAATCAGCAATCACGCTGCATCAAGCAGGCTCACCGGCAACGGCGGGCTGGCCATCAACCCAATGGATAACCTTCTTGGGGCACTTGGTAACACAGGTGCCGCAGGAGGAGCACTTGGCGTAATCGATAACAGCAACATTGTTGACCAGGGTAACGGCCTGCTGCGGGCAGTTGCGCACGCACATGCCGCAGGCAATGCAGCCTGCCTTGCAGGCTTTCATCACAGCGGGGCCCTTGTCCTTGTTGGAGCACAGCACCGCGGGCTGCGGGGCCATCGGCTTCAGGCTGATGACATGGTGCGGGCAGGCTGCCACACAGGCGGAGCAGCCGGTGCACTTTTCGCGGTCCACAACAGCGCTGCCGTTTACCACATGGATAGCGTCAAATTGGCAGGCGCGGGTGCAGTCGCCATAGCCCAGGCAGCCAAATGCACAGGCGCTGGGACCGCCGGCAATGGCAGCAGCAGCGGCACAGGTGGGAATGCCGTGGTATTCAAAGCGGGTGCCACAGTTGCCGTTGCCGCCGTTGCAGTTTACAACAGCGTGCAGGGCCGGGCCGCTGGCGCTCTCAGTGCCCATAATGGCGTTGACAGCCTCGGTGGCTTTGGCACCGCCGGGGGCGCACTTATTGGTGGGTGCGCCGTTTTCAACAATCGCTTTTGCATAGTCAGCACAGCCGGCATAGCCGCAGCCGCCGCAGTTGGCGCCTGCAAGGCATTCGGTGATCTGCGCAATGCGCGGGTCTTCGTACACAGCCATAAACTTGGAAGCCAGCACCAGAATAATGCCGCCCGCCAAGCCCAGAACAACAAGCACGATGACGGCGAAGGCAATACTATTCATCGATTTCTCCCCCTTACATCAGTGCGGCGATGATGTTTTCTACCAGACCGCCAAAGCCCATAAAGCTCATGGCAGTAATGGCAGCAGACACCAGCGTGATAGGCAGGCCCTTAAAGCTTTCCGGCGGGTTGGAGCGCTCCACGCGCTGGCGAACGCCGCAGAACAGCAGCATGGCAACCAGGAAGCCCACACCTGCACCAGCGGCGCAGATCAAAGCCTCGGCATAAGCCATACCAAAGCCCTGTGCCTCATAAACCTTGGTGTAATCCTGCACAGCCAGGATGGTCACGCCCAACACACAGCAGTTGGTGGTGATCAGCGGCAGGTACACGCCAAGGGACTGATACAGTGCATGAACGTAACGCTTCAGCACAATTTCGATCAGCTGGACCAACACAGCGATGACCAGAATAAAGATGACCGTCTGCATATAGCCCAGGCCGTTGGCATCCAGCAAAAAGATCTGCAGCGGGAAGGTAACAGCGGTTGCGATCACCATGACTGCAATAACAGCCGCGCCCATACCAACGGAGGAATCCAGCTTTTTGGAAACGCCCAGGAACGGGCAGATGCCAAGGAACTGGACCAGAACATAGTTATTAACAAGGATCATGCTAAAGAAGATGGTAGCAAAGGTTGCAACAGTCTGGCTCATTCCTTAGCACCCCCTTCCTCGGTTTTTGCTTTGTCGATTTCTTCCAGCATCACATCGCCGCAGGTTTTGCGCTCAATGGGCTTGTTCAGCTTCTTTTCAATGTACACACACAATGCCATCAGGCAGCCGAACACGAAGAAACCGCCGGGGGCCTGGTTCATCAGGCTCATGCGGTCAATGCTTTCCGGGATGATGGTAATTCCCATCCAGGTGCCGTTGCCCAAAATCTCACGCACAGAGGACATGAGCAGCATGGTCAGGATGTAGCCGCAGCCCATGCCCAGGCCATCCAGTGCAGAATCCACAACGCTGTTCTTGCAGGCAAACATCTCGGCACGGCCCAAAATGATACAGTTGACAACGATCAAGGCCAGGAACACGCCCAAAGATTTGTACAGTGCGGGTACATAAGCCTGCAGTACCATCTGAACGATGGTAACGAAGGTTGCAATGATAACAATGTAGCACGGCAGATGCACTTTGGCCGGAATGACCTTGCGCAGTGCCGAAATAACGATGTTAGAGCAAACCAGAACGAACGTCATGGCCAGGCCCATGCCCAAAGCGCCGGATACCGTGGTGGTAACAGCCAGCGCCGAGCAGCAGCCCAGAACCAGGCGCAAAACCGGGTTTTCGCGGATGATGCCGGCGGTAAAAATGCGCCATTTGCTTTGTTTTTCAGCCATTTTAAGCCACCCCCGCAATTTCATTATTGTAGCAGTCGATTGCACTGTTGATGGCGCTGACAACTGCACGGGAAGAGATGGTAGCGCCGCCGATTGCATCAACGGGGTTGCCAACCTCTACCTGCTGGGAAGCGCTCCAGCCGACATAACCGCCGTAGAAGCTCTCTTCGCCCGTCTTGGAACCGATACCGGTGGTCTGGGTGGAAGCATCCACAGACAGAGCGGTCAGGGTGCCGGTGGTATCAAATGCAGCGTACACGGTAACCAGGTTGCCGCTGTAGCCTGCTGCGGTGGACTGCACAACAGCCATGCCGTCTGCGGTCTTAACTGCGCCGGTCACATTGGCGGTGGTAACAGTAACATCCTGCAGATCATCCGCCGTGGTGCCTTCCGGCAGAACGGACAGATAAGCCGCCAGGGTCTCAGCCTTGGTGTTGGCTTCAATGATGGGTGCGGTTGCGTCGTTCAGCACAGCCAGCAGCGCGCTGCAGACCAGGCAGATCACAACCAGAACAATGACCGGAAGAACCAGTGCCTTAAAGTTGGATTCCTGTTCCGGAGCCTTTGCATTGTTTTCAGCCATTATTCTTTCCCCCCTTTCGCAGCTTTCTGGGGCTTTTTGTAGCCCAGCGGAGTCTGGTGGCCCCAGGCGTTGAACCACGGGGTCATCAGGTTGCCCAGCAGGATGGCGAAGCTCATGCCTTCGTTCATGCTGGCAAAGTTACGGATCAGGAAGGTGACCAGACCGATGAACACGCCATAGAACAGCTTGCCCTTGGTGGTGAACGGGCTGGTCACATAGTCGGTCGCCATGAACACGGCGCCGAACAGCAGGCCGCCGGACATGCAGTCCAGCAGGGCAATGTACGGGTCACGGGTAGCCAGCAGGGTCAGAACATACATAGTGCCAACGATGGAAGCCGGGATGGTGAACTCGATGGTATGGGTAAACAGCAGATAAGCCAGGCCCAGCAGGATGGCGATCACACAGGTTTCGCCCATCATGCCGCCATGGATGCCCAGCAACATATCCACAAAGCTGACGCTGTGCAGGTCAACGGCTGCGTTCAACGGGGTAGCGGATGCCAGGGCGTCCACTGACATATCCGGGTAAACGTAAGCCGTCATGCGGGAGGTAAAGCCCAGGAACAGCACGATACGGCCAACCAGCGCAGGGTTAGCAAAGTTATAGCCCAGACCGCCGAACAGCTGCTTGATGATAACAATAGCAACCAGTGCGCCCACAATGGCAATCCACAGCGGCATGCTGACCGGCATGTTCAAAGCCAAGATCACGCCGGTAACGCAGGCAGAAAGATCCCCCACCGGGTTGGGCTTGTGCATCAGCTTGCAGTACAGGTACTCAAAAACAACACAGGCAAGGGTAGTCACTGCGGTCAGCAGGATCGCACGCATGCCAAAAATCAGCCCCGACGCCACAATGCTGGGTACCAGCGCGATCAGCACGTTGCCCATCAGGCCGCGGGTGGTCGCATTGTCCCGGATATGGGGCGAGGCGGTTACGATCAGACGATCATCCATTCCTTATTTCCCTCCTTTGCGCAGTTCGCCCATGTACCAGGCCTTTGCCAGGCCCATGTTCTGGGCCACAGGGCGCTTGGCCGGGCAGGCAAAGGTGCAGCTGCCGCAGGCCACGCACAGATCCACGCAGCGTGCTTTCAGCGCATCAAAATCTTTTTCGGCAAAGTTTTCCAGAATTTCGACCGGTTCCAAACCCATGGGGCAGGCGGCAATGCAGCGCCCGCAGCGGATGCAGGGGTCAGGCTCCGGCAGGGTGGCCATTTTGCGGCTGAACAGCAGCAGGCCGTTGTTCTGCTTCAATACCGGGTAATCAGCGCTCGGCGAAGCACCGCCCATCATGGGGCCGCCAAAGATGATCTTGCCCAGCTCAACATCCGGCTTAATGCCGCCGCATGCTTCGATCACATCGCGGTACAGAGTGCCGATGGGCACTTCAATGTTCTGCGGCTTGGCAATGGCATCGCCTTCCACGGTAACGCGCTTGGTGGTCAGGGGCACACCGGTCTTCAGGAACTTGCCCAAGGTTGAAACGCTGGTCACGTTCATGATGATACAATGTACGTCTGCAGGCAGGCCCGGTTTGCCGGAAGGACCGATCTGCGGCACTTCGCGGCCGGTGCAGGTTTCAACCAGCGTTTTTTCAGCGCCCTGCGGGTAGCGCATGGGCAGCGGCTTGACCGAAACGCCCTGCATATCGCGCACCAGGGAGCACATCAGGTCAATGCACTCCGGCTTGTTTCGTTCAATGCCGATGATGCAGTTGGGAATGTTGCAATACTTCATGACGGCAGTAATGCCGGAAAGGATCGTATCACTGCATTCCAGCATCTCGCGCGTATCCGTGGACAGATACGGCTCACACTCAGCTGCGTTGATCAGCAGGGTGTCAATGCCCTCTGCTGCCAGCTTGACATGCGTCGGGAAACCGGCGCCGCCAAGGCCAACCAGACCGCAGGCCTGCACAGCTGCCATCAGGCTCTTTTTATCGGTCACAACCGGCGGCACACAGGCCGGGTCAACCGTCTGCTGGCCATCGGCTGCAATCGCAACTGCCTGGCAGGTAGAACCGTTGACCATGCGGAACGGTGCAACGCCCTCAACTGTGCCCGAAACGCTGGAATAGATATTGGCACTGACAAAGCCGCCGGCTTTGCCGATGAGCGTACCAACACAGACCTGATCGCCTTTTTTGACGACCGGCTCTGCAGGTGCACCAATGTGCATCGACATGGGAATGATCACGTGCGCAGGCGTGGCCATTGTTACGGTAGCCATCCCGGCCGTGCCCTTCTCATGCGGCACTGCGGCACCCTTGGCAGAGCGCTTCAGGGATTTAAACATGGACTCATTTCCCCCATTTCATTGTCTGCCCTGTTATGGAAAGCTCCGGAGCCGGTCATCCCGTCCCCGCTGATCACAGCGATCGCCGATACACCTTTTTATAAAGTCAAACCGTCATTGCCCCCACTGCCAGCCGAATCAAAAAAGCTGAGCCGCCGGGCCGATGCCGTTCCATGGCCGCAAAAACAAAAACCGCCTGCATTTATCAAATGAAACCCAGGCCGTTTTCAGGCTTTTGGGGCACACTGCCCCTTTACAAAAGATGTATTCTTTCCCAAAAGGCAAAATAAATACAGTATTATTGTAGCATTTTTGCCGTACAAGTCAAGAAGAAAGGGTCGTAAACCGCAATACAAAGTCGAATGTTTATACTAAAAAGTAAATTCTTTATGGGTTGCTAATACCGCCGCTCTGTTGGGCTTTCCACGGAAAATGCCTGTTGTGTATGTTGTTAATTTTTAGACATAGCGCATTGTTTCCTATTGTTCCCTAAGGTGTATCTGAAAACAAAGAAAATGACGAATATTTCGCAGACACAAGCAGGATTTAAGTCAAAGAGCCTTGGAATCCTTTGTGGATTCCAAGGCTTTTTAACGCAAAATCCCGCTGCGCTTGTAGAAACAGACGATATTTTCGACGTTTCAGATACACCCTCTGGATTTTCTGGGTTAAACACGCTGCGGGCTGCCGGTGTTCCCAATCCCCCGCCGCCTTTTGCGCAGCGGTTCATTGCCTGTTTTTGCAGCCAAACCGCTGCGGCAAGCCAGAGCAAAAGCGCATATATTTTGTCATTTCTTGAGTCGCCCTGTATTTTATGCTCGTTGCTTCGTTGTTTCCATATTTTATCAAAAAAACTTCAAAAAACGTGTTGACAAATGCCTGCCAGTCCGCTATAATAACTAAGCGTTGAGGGCAGCGCGGAAGCAAAGCCTCTTAACAAACATGCAATGGGGATTTGCATAATGGTAGTGCGACGGACTCTGACTCCGTTTGTGGGAGTTCGATTCTCTCATCCCCAACCACCGCAGCAGCAAAGTTGCTGCGGATTTTTTTTCGGGGTGTAGCGCAGTTGGTAGCGCGCTTGGTTCGGGACCAAGAGGCCGTGGGTTCGAATCCCGTCACTCCGACTTGAATAAATGCCGCAGATTCGTTAAAATCTGCGGCATTTTCTTTTGTAAGTACACACTTTAGTACACATTTGCCTATTTTCTTTGCACGTCGTGCACCAAATCCCTATACACGTCCGGTTGCGCTTCTTTCAGCGCATCCATAAACTCATCTAGCACACGCCACACTCTACCGGCATCAGCCTTGTTTACAATCTCCAAAAATTCACTCATTCCGTAAACGCTCCAATTTCCGCATTACGCCATTATAAACTTTAGGGTTCGCCACATATAAAGCCGACATAAGCTCATCCAACACGTTCAATGCTGCTGTGGTGTCTACGTTTGAAACAGCCTGTAAAAAGTCGCTGCCGCCAACAACAGCCCTTGTAGACGGCTCTGCCGCTTCGTAGTAACGCACAGGCTCTTGCAGTTCTACTTTCTGCGGAGAATGGGACGCATCGCTGTGCCAACCGTGCGGCCGCCTTTCTTCCTTTCGCCGCAGCCGATCTGCTGGCCCAGCAAAATCGTGGTGCCCATGGCAAAGCTGCTGACCAGGTTTGTCAGCGTCATCTTGATCTGCGAGCCGGCAGCTGCCCCACAAAAAAGGCTGGATAAGACACGGGCATTTCAGCCCGGCATCTTATCCAGCCATTGTTTCTTTTGAATAATCAACTCTCCGATGGTTGATTGCTAGTATGGCACGCGCGGTGTGGTCCGTCAATCATATTTACTGCACATTTGCTCATCAAATGTACACTTTGCCTTGTTATCGCCCTCCTGATTCAAGCTCCATACTATTTATTTTCTGCTGTAACGGGGGCTGTGCCCTTTCAGGAGCTTCCAGCGGGAAAGCGGTTTGATGCTGAACACAACATGCTTTTCCTGTTGGCAGCACTTGCAGATATTCAGCACATCATAATAATACTGTATATCACTCCGTTCCAGATCATGGCCGCACTTCCGGTTCAGGCAGCCGCGGCAGTAGCACAAAACTCTAATTTCTTTATTGGTCAGCATAACGCTTACCCCCCCCCCATTTTATTTCGAGCAGTCGCTGTTTTTAATCCAGCTTTCCCATTTGTTCTTTCAAATCGGTCTTATTCTGCACAGCGGCTTCAATGGCAGCTGCCAGGGCCGCGGTAATGTCTGCCAGCGGCATGGCCGGGGTACCCGCAGCTTTGCCTTCCAGCTGGCTGGCTGCATACGGCACATGCACAAAGCCCGCCCGTATATGGGGATAACTTTGCACGGTATGCAGCACGGTATACATGACCGCATTGCAGACGTAAGTACCTGCCGTGTAAGACAGCTGGCAGGGATAGCCCTTTGCCTGTACCCCGCGCACCATGGCCTTGACCGGCAGCTTGGCAAAATATGCCGGGGCACCGTCCTGTACCAGCGGTTCGTCCACCGGCTGTGCGCCGTCATTATCCGGGATACGGGCATCCGCCAGGTTGATGGCTACCCGTTCTACACGCAAGCCAGCAGCGCCGCCTGCCTGGCCCACATTCAGCACCAGATCCGGCTGGCAAAGTTCGATTTGGCGCACCACTTCTGCGGTGCCGCGGGTAAAGCTTGTCGGGATTTCCCGCTTGATGATCTGCGCCCCGGCAATTTCATCCGGCAGCATTTTAACAGCTTCGTAAGCCGGGTTGATGCTTTCCCCTCCGAACGGGTCAAAGCCTGTAACTAAGACTTTCATTTCACTTTCCCTCTCCTCATCTTTTCAAATTATACCACACGTTTTTTCATTTTTCACTCCTATTTACAAAAATATCCTACTTTATTCAAAAAAAATGACCACGCTCGCACTTAGCGTGGTCATTTCATTAACATATGTTACTTTATTTTTCCCTTAGCTGCTCTTCCAGCCCGGCACGCGGGGTAATATAGACCGTTGTATAATCGTTATACAGCACCATGCCAGGGCGGGCGCCGTTGGCTTTCCAGATGTTGCGCACCTCGGTGGTATCCACCGGCACCTTGGCACCGCCATTCTGGCTGGAGTGCAGCACAGCCAGCTCTGCGGCCTCCTGTTTGGTGGTGTCCGGCACATCCTCGCCGCGGCTCATAACCACCGTATGACTGCCGGGGGCTTTCTGTACATGGAACCAGACATCCTTGCCGCGGGCAGTGTGCAGGGTCAGCTTATCGTTTTGCAGATTGTTGCGCCCGATCAAAATTTCAAAGCCATCGCTGGAGCGGTAGCGCAGGAAATCCGCCGGTTTCTGGCGCTTGTCCCGCTGCTTGTAATATTTCAGGTAGCCCTGGCTCTTCAGCTCCGCGCGGATCTCATTCAGCGCCGCCTCGCCGGAGGCCGTTTCCACCTCATATAAGACCGTTTCGAGGTAGGCGATCTCTTTTTCGCCCTCAGCCAGCAGGTCCACCAGCATCCGCGCCGCCGTCTGCTTCTTCTTGTAGTTCTTGAAGAAGTTCTGCGCGTTCTGGCTGGGCGTGAACCGCAGGTCGAGCGGAATGGTGACTTCCCTGCCCTCATCGTACCAGTTGGGCACGGTGATGCTCTTCATGCCCTTCTGGGCCAGATAGAGGTTGGCCGAGAGCAGCTCGCCGTACAGGCGGAGCTTTTCGCTCTTGCCGCTGGCGGCCAGTTCTTCCTGCCGGGCGGCCTGCTTACGGACGGCGCGTTCGTACATGTTGTGGACCGCCTTGTGGAGTTCCTTACTCTTGGTGCGCAGACGCTCGGCACGGTCCTTTTCGGCATAGTAGCCCTCCAGCATCGCGTTGAAGGACGGCCATTCCCTGACCGCATAGGCCTCGCCGTACTGCCGGGGCCGGAAGAAGGTAAACTCCACCGGTTTGCCGTCCGGAGCCGTCACGCTGCACGGACAGCCGCCGTTGGCGTGGATCTCCTTCAGCTCGTCGATGGCTGCCATCAGGGCGCGCTTCTGCTCCCCGGTCAGCTCATTGGCCAGCAGGTGTTCGCCGTCGAATGCGCGCCAGGCGGCTTCGCGGCAGACCACCGGGCCGACTCCGGCCACCGTCTTGTTCAGGGCATCCGCCACGGGCAGGTCCCGCTCGCAGGCCGCTGCCACGATGGAAGCCGAACTCACGGTCAGAAAATCCGGGCGGGCCGGTTTGGGCGGCACGGTGTAGGGCAGGCCGGGCAGCAGCTGCCGGATGTCGCTGTCCTCAAAATCGACCCGCTTGAGGGCGTCGATGATCCTGCCGTTCTGCACCAGCACCAGATTGGAGTAGCGCCCCATCAGCTCCGCGCAGAGGACGTTCCGGACCAGGTCGCCCATCTCGTTGGTGCACTGGAACTCGAAGTAGACGATGCGGTCGCCCGGCTCCATCCGGACATCCAGCAGCTTGCCGCCGGTGAGATGCTTGCGCATCAGCATGCAGAAGGACGGCGGGGTCTCCGGGTTCTCGAAGCTCTCCTCGGTCAGGCAGACCCGCGCGGAACCGCTGCGGGCCGACAGCAGCAGGCTGTACGTCTCGGTGCGGGTGCGCAGGGTCAGCACCAGTTCATCGCGGGTCGGCTCAAACAGTTTTGCGATCTTCGCATCGGTCAGGGTCGTTTTCAGTTCTGCCGCCGTCAACGCCAGCGTTGCAGCATCCAAAGCCATGTTGTTTCCTCACTCTCCTTCTTTATATATAAGTATAGGGGTCTCGGTTCGCGGTGCTCACCAGCACCTCCAGTTCCGGGAACGCCGCCCGCAGCCTTTCGGCCACGGCTGCCGTCACCGGGAACTCGGTGGCGTAGTGCCCCGCCGCGATGAGCGACAGGCCCAGCCGGGCCGCGTCGCAGGCGTGGTGGTGGTTGGCCTCGCCGGTCAGCAGGCAGTCTGCCCCCATGGCAATGGCCTCTTCGAACAGGCTCCCGCCTGCTCCGCTGATGACGGCCAGCCGCCGCACGGGCCTCCCGCTGTCGGTGTATTTCACCTGCACTGCAGGGCCGGTTTTGGGCAGGCTGCACCGCTTGCCCAGCGCGTCCTGCGCCTTTTTCGCCAGTTCCGGCACCGGGATGGGGTCCACTTCGCCCACACGGCCGCAGCCGCCCGCGAAAGGCTCCCAATTCCGCATCCCGAAAATGCCCGCCAGCACCTCGTTGACACCGCCCTCGGCGGCATCCAGATTGGTGTGCATACAGATGGCCGAGATGCCGTTCTGCACCAGCTGGAAGGGAACGTCCCTCGGTTCCAGCCGCTTGAGCGGGCTGAAGATGACCGGATGATGGGCCACGATGAGCCCGCAGCCTTTGGCTGCAGCTTCCTGCACCACTTCCGGGGTGATATCCAGCGTGACCAGTACGCGGTCCACCGGTCTGCCGCAGTCCACCAGAAGGCCGGGGTTGTCCCAGCTTTCGGCCAGTTCCAGCGGCGCGATGCGCTGCATCGCTTCATAAAGTTCGTTGACTGTTCTCATAGTTTCACCCGCTTTCCCCTCTCCGTCATCGCTGCGCGATGCAGCTCTCCCCCGAAGTGGGAGGGGTTGGCAGTCCACACAGCGCATCTCTTTATGCCAAGGGCTCTCCTTTCGAGAGAGCTGGACGCGAAGCGGCCTGAGAGGGTGAGGATTCTAACAATGTGTCGATCTCTTCGGCCAGTGCGGTCCCGTCCGGCACACCCAGCCGGAACCGGGGGAGCTTGGCTTTCTGCCAGGCCGCATAGCCCGCGCCCTCCGGCCACTCGCCGGTCCTGCCGAACAGGCATTCGGTGAAGGAGGCTTCCTTCTGCTCGCCGGTGTACTCTGCGGCCATCACCGCATACCAGCGGCCCGCCGCCTGCACGGGGCGGTCGGCTGCAAGGGCAAAGCCGTGTGCCCACAGCCAGCGCCGAAGTTCGCTGTGGCGGGTGGCAGGCACCAGGACCAGCCGCGGCCCGCCGGGCTGCATCACCCACGGTGCCTGTTCGATGATCTCCCACGTCGTCTGTGCGGAGACACCCGCCAGCACGATGGTGCCCACTTCCCCCGCCGACAACACAGAAAGACCGTCGCCGAGCCGAAGCTCAGCGCGGTCCAGACAACCTGCATTTTCCAGCGTCTGCCTTGCCTTTGCCAGCGGGCCGGGGCGCAGGTCTGCCCCGATGACCTTCGGGTACTTACCCGAAGCCGCCAGCACCGCCGTCAGCTTGCCGTGGTCGCAGCCGATGTCTGCCACCGGCTGTCCCGGGCGCACCAGCTCTGCCGCTGCGGTCAGACGCGCATCCAGTGTGGGCAGCACTCAGGCCTTCTTGGCTGCCAGATGGGTGTTCAGCTTCTCCAGCAGCTCGTCGCAGTTCACGCCGTGCACTTCGCAGGCTTCCTCGATGGTCTCCCCACGGGAAGCCGGGCAGCCCAGACAGTGCATCCCGATCTCCATAAAGTAGGGTGCGGTGGTCTGGTCCATATCCAGAATGTCGCCGATGATGGTATCGCGGGTCACCTGCTTGGGTGCGGAGTGTTCCTCTTTTTTGAGCATATTGAAAATATCAAACATGATAGCTTTTCCTTTCTGTTTTGGGTGAGATACAGTATAACCTACTGTTCCTCTATACTATACCCCAAACCGGGGCAGTTTTGCAAGAGCCTTGGGGAAATCCGCTTACCCCTCCGCCTGATAGTCCTTTTCCAGCGAGAAGCCGCGCCCGCTCACCTCGGTAACGTGGCTCACGATCATAAAGCAGGTGGGGTCGATGGCGTGGGCCAGCTTTTCCAGCCTTGGCAGCTGCCGGTTGGAAACGACGCTCAGCAGCACCGATTCCGGCTCCCGCAGGTAGCCGCCCTCGCCGTGCAGAATGGTCACGCCGCGGTCCAGCTGCGCAAAAATAGCGGCGCAGATCTCATCGGACTTGGCACTGATGATCTTTACCTCGGTGCGGGTGGTGCCCAGCATGAGCACCTTGTCCAGCACGACCGTGTAGATAATGGCCATCACCACGCCGTACAGGGACTGCCGCACCGGGCTGAACGCCGCCTGCGCCGCCAGAATGATAAAGTCGAAAACCATCATGGTGCTGGACACCGGCAGGTGGAACCACCAGCGGGGGGATATCCATGCCGCCGGTAGAAGCACCTGCGCGGATGGTGATGCCCAGCGAGATGCCGATGCCAAAGCCCGCGAATACGGTGTTCAGCACCAGATCATCGGTCAGTACAAGATTGCCCAGCAGCCGCTCCCACAGCGCCATAAAAAAGGGACTGAGCACGGTGCTTGCCATAGTATTCAGGGCAAAGCGGCGTCCCAGCACCCACCAGCCCAGCAGCAGCATGGCCACGTTGACCACGAACAGCACTGCAGACACCGGCAGTCCGGTGACCTTGTTGAAAGCCAGTGCGATACCGGTAGCACCGCCGGTGATCAGGCCGGAGGGCATCAGAAATAATACCACAGTCAGCGCATACATCGCGTTGCCCACCACGATGGACAGTGCGTTGAAGAGCTGCTGCTGCTTGCGTGTTAATTGCGTCATCTTCATCTTCCTTTGTTTATAGTTGAAGTATCTTCTACTATGATAACGAAAATATCCGCATTTATCAAGCCTTCGGCGATAAATGCGGATATCGGGATCAATTTTTAGGGGGTCACAGGGCAGCTTCCGGCTGAGTCTCGTCCTCTTCCATCAGCCGCAGACCGGCGGTATCGGTCACCGGCAGCGAGAACACGATAGCGCCCGCCTTGGGGTTTGCCCCCTCCATAATGGCCTTCATGATGGTGTTTTTCTGGCTGGTGCGGCTGACGATGAGCACCAGCTCCTTTTCGTTCACCAGCTCCACGCCCAGAAAGGCGGCTGCACCCTCCATGCCGGTGCCCTTTGCGTGGATCACCGTACCGCCGCCTGCACCGGCGGTGCGGGCAGCATCCATAATGGAGCCGGTGTAGCCCTGATTTGCCACCACCAGCAGCAGTTCATAGCGGGTATCCTTCAAGGTGCTCTCCTCCTTCCATGTAAGGGGCTGGTGCTCGGTGAGGAACATCAGCGCCCGTTTGCCGCCGATGCTGCTCAGCGGCACAATGAACGCAATGCCGGTGCCCGGCACATCGATCTGCATTTTGCGGCGCAGATCCTTCTGGATCTTCTGCCAGCTCTCTGCCGTTACCACGGCCAGCAGCACCGCTTTTTCGGTCTTTTCCAGCCCAAGGGTAGAAAGCGTCTCCTGCACCGCCGTGCCGGAGCCTACGGTGCGCATACTTACCGTTACGCCGTGGCTTTTGTACAGCTGCAAAAAGCCGTCGGTAGAGCGGCGGTCGGTGATGGTGATCATCAAAAACAAACTGCTCACGTTCTGCCTCCTTTACAGCTCGATAATGGCGTCATCCGGCAGGTCTGCAAACACGGTGGCAAGCACCGCAGCGGGCTGCGCCGTCCGTGCCTTGCGGGTGCGCAGCTGCGCCACCAGACCCATCATCTGCACGGTGATGAGCGGGGTCATGGCGACCATCGCCACCACGCCGAAAGCGTCAGTGACGATGTTGCCGCCCACCGCCACGCAGGCACCCTGCGCCAGCGGCAGCAGGAAGGTTGCGGTCATGGGGCCGGAGGCCACACCGCCCGCGTCAAATGCGATGGCGGTGAACAGCTTGGGCACCACAAAGGAGATGCTGATGGCGAACACATAGCCCGGCACAAGGAACCACAGGATGGAGATGCCGGTCAGCACCCGCACCATGGCAAGACCCACCGAGATGGACACGCCTGCGGAAAGCGCCAGACCCATGGCCTGCGCCGAAATGGCACCGTCGGTCACCTCTTCCACCTGCTTGTTCAGCACATAGACCGCAGGCTCGGCCTTGACGATGAAGTAGCCGATAAGCATCCCGATGGGAATGATCACCCAGCGCATCCCGCCGCCTGCCAGCACCTGACCCAGATAGTTACCGGCGGGCATAAAGCCCACGTTTGCGCCGGTCAGAAAGAGTACAAGGCCGATATAGGTATACATAAGGCCCACGCCGATGCGCCCCAGTGTGCGGCGGTCCAGCCGCAGGGCGATGAGCTGAAATGCTCCGAACATTAGCACAATGGGCAGCAGCGAGCGGGCGATCTCGGCCAGATAGGTGGGCAGACCTTCCCGGAACAGCCGCCACAGCTCCACCGAGTCTGCCACCTCCGGCAGAACAGGCGGGATGTAGGTGCTGTCCGCTGCGCGGAACGCGATGCCCAGCGTCAGCACCGCCAGAATAGGGCCGATGGAGCACATGGCCACCAGACCAAAGCTGTCGTCCGCCGCGTGGCGGTCGCTTCGGATAGCAGAAACACCCACGCCCAGCGCCATGATAAAGGGCACGGTCATGGGGCCGGTGGTCACGCCGCCGGAGTCAAACGCCACGGCGAGGAACTCCTTGGGCACAAAGGCCGCCAGCAGAAAGATGAGCCCATAGAACAGCACCAGCAGCTTTGGCAGCGCAACGCCGATGAGCATACGCAGGAAGGCAAAGACCAGAAACAGGCCCACGCCCGCCGCCACCGAAAGGATCAGCGTACCGCTGGGGATCAGCGCTCGATCCGATTTCCACTTCAAAGATTGAGGATCTGGCGATGGAGCTGAAAGAGAAATATACGATTGTGATTGTCACACACAATATGCAGCAGGCAGCCCGTATTTCTGACAAGACTGCATTTTTCCTGCTGGGTGAGATTATTGAATATAACGATACTACAGAACTGTTTTCCAGACCACAGAACAAGAAAACAGAAGAGTATATTACAGGGAGGTTTGGTTGATATGCGTACAAGATTTGACCAGCAATTGGAAAAACTGCATGTGGAATTAATTAAAATGGGAAGTTTATGCGAGCAGGCAATCACACTGGCTGCGTCTTCTTTAGAAGTTCAGGAAGAGAATACTTT
>OGCZ01000609.1_pt1 | contig 15191 bp, 9 predicted proteins | sample 1570211 | NCBI WGS metagenome assembly OGCZ01 (sample SAMEA2582158, study PRJEB24529) | metagenome | biome: Human gut stool | place: China | collected 2011 | reverse complement strand
TTCTAATACCCGGCGTTTGCATTGACGGATAAGATCCGTGCCGGGAAAGGGCGCGAGGAGAACGCGTCTGGGCTGGGATATCGGCAAAAGGCCGGTAGGATGCGGCATTATAATAAGCAGAGCGTCCGCAGCCTCAATTAAAGACAGTATAAACAAAGAAAATGGAGGAACAAATGGCAAAGAAAAGACGCAGCTGGGAAGACTATCAGAAAAAGAAAATAAAAAGAGGCCAATCAGGTGCGCCTATTGTCATACTTTTGGTTCTGCTTGTAATTGCATGTGCAAGTCTTGGAGTAGTGGCATGGGTATGCCTGCGCCCAGTGACGCTTCCACATGTGCAGCCAAATCAGGCAGCATCGACGAAAGCACCTGTGGAATACGAAACATGGGAGGCAACAGAGGCGGCTGCGGATGGTGCTCTTGTACAAAGCAGTGATCCAGTTATACAGGCTGCTAATTTAAAGGCAATGCAGTACGATTATGACGGTGCAATTGCACAGATTCAGTCAATACCTGGCTATGCAGATAATGAAACATATGTCAGCTGCATTCAAAGCTATGAGAGTTTGAAATCACAGGCTGTACAGTGGACAGATTATGATAAGATTACACATATCTTTTTCCATAGTCTTATTGTTGACAGCGAGCTTGCATTTGCTAGCTATAAGAGCAGTGATTATGATCAGGTAATGACAACTATCGAAGAATTTAAGGATATAATGCAGTCTATGTATGACAAGGGTTATGTTTTGATAAGCCTTCATAAGATTGCGAAGATGGAAACGCAGCCAGACGGCACCGTGCAGATGGTGCAGCAGCCAATTTATCTTCCGAGAGGAAAAAAGCCATTTGTACTTTCCGAAGACGACGTATGCTATTATGAGTATATGACAGGAACTGGATTTGCGACAAAGCTTTGTCTTGATGAAAACGGCAAGGTTGTAAATGAGTATGTTGAGCGTGATGGAAGCGTATCATATGGTTCTTATGACGTTTTGACTGTTTTAGAGGATTTTATTGAAACACATCCTGATTTTTCTTATCAGGGTTCAAAGGGCATTCTGGCATTTACCGGATATGATGGTATTTTAGGCTATCGTACAAGTGACTTCTGGTATAATGAAAATTGTGACTATTACGTTTCTACACCTGCAAACGATAAAGAAAAGCGCGAAGATCATACGTCACCAAATAAAAATATTGAGCAGGACAAGCAGACAGCACGAGAAGTTGCACAGGCAATTCGCGATCTGGGCTGGGAGCTTGCCAGCCATAGCTGGGGTCATCTGAATATGACAAGTACAAGCTATGAACATCTTGTATGGGACACAGATATGTGGGAGCGCGAAGTAGAATCTATAATCGGAGATACAGATATTATTTTATATCCGTTAGGAGCAGATGTAGGAGATTGGAGACCATCACAGTATACATTTGAAAATGAAAAATTCAAAAAGCTCTGGGATGTAGGCTTTAGATATTTCTGCAACGTAGACAGTACTAAGTACTGGCTGCAGTATGGCTCAAATTACATGCGTCAGGGCCGCCGCAACATGGATGGCCAGATGATGTTTAAGCAGATGGTTTATCCAGAGAAGGTACTCACAAGTGATCTATTTGACGTATATGATGTCTTTGACAGACGCAGACCGCTTCCTGTAAATGGAATAACAATGCCAGAAGATTTTGATCTGCAGGCACTTGCCGATTCGCTTGGAATGAGTGACCGTATAATAAATTGAACTAACATGAGCGCCATCGGGGACAGGGACGCCGCGGCAATTGCTTTTTTAATGCCACCGTCCCTGTCCACAGTGGCAGAAGGAGGAAAAAACATGTATATCATAGCAGGTCTGGGCAACCCAACCGCACAGTATAGAGGAACAAGACATAACGTTGGCTTTGAGGTTATTGATTACCTTGCTGACAAATACAATATTGATGTAACAACAAAAAAATTTAAGGGCTTAATTGGAATGGGCGCGATTGAGGGGCAAAAGGTTGTTCTAGTAAAGCCTCAGACCTTCATGAATTTAAGCGGAGAGTGTATTCAGGAGGTCATGAATTACTACAAAACAGATATCTCTGATTTAATTGTAGTATATGATGATATTAACCTAGAGCCAGGACAGCTTCGCGTGCGTGGTAAAGGAAGTGCAGGCGGTCATAATGGTATGAAAAATATCATTCTGCATTGCAATTCACAGGATTTTCCAAGAGTGCGTGTCGGAATCGGAGCAAAGCCGCCAAAGATGGATTTAGCAGACTTTGTACTCAGCCATTTCCAGGGCGAAGAAAAAAAGGCAATGGAAGACGGCTATAAAGAAGCAGCAGATGCAGTTTGCTCCTTAATGAACAACGGACTAGAGGCAACCATGAATCATTATAACCAGAAGAAAACAAAATAATGATAAGGAGGGTCAATTGTGGGTATTTTTGCAAATCCGCTGACGGACCTGCTGGAATATGAAGACTTTTCAAGAGATTTTTTGAAGGGAACAGATCCAGTGGGCATGACAGGCTGTATTGACTCCGAGAAGGTGCATTTTATGAGCACCTTTCTTGGAGAGAAAAAAGTGCAGCTTGTTGTGACGTACAATGAACAGCGGGCAAGGGAAATTGAAGAAGATTATAAATTATTTTGCAGTCAGGTCTATGTGATTCCACCGCGTGACCTGATCTTTTTTAGCGCAGATCTGCAGGGAAATGCCATCATTGCAGAGCGCATGAAGGCATTTGCAGCACTTTATCAAAACGAGGCGAAGGTTATCATCACGACAATGGATGCGCTCATGAGCGCGGCAGTGCCGTTTGAACAGCTGATGAGTCATGTGATAAAGCTAAAAGAAGGTGATGAGCTTGATCTTGAAAAGCTAAAGCATGACCTGACTGTGATGGGATATGAGCGTGTAGGACGTGTGGAGGAGCCAGGACAGTTTACTGTTCACGGAGGTATTGCTGATGTATATCCATTGACAATGGAGGTTCCGGTTAGAATCGAGCTTTGGGGAGATGAAATAGATACGATTCGCTGCTTTGAACCGCAGAGCCAGCGCTCAATGGATCAGATCGAGTGCGTATCTGTTTTTCCAGCGGCAGAGGTGATCGCAGATGATACGGCAAGACGGCGTGCTGTGGGAATGATTCAAAATGAGCTTGAGAGTCAGTTAGCTGTCTTTAAAAAAGCAAAGGAGCCAGACAAGGCGAAGCGTCTTCGTGAGGAGACAAACCGCATATTAGAGGCACTTGGCGAAGATGTTGTATTAGAGGCACCAGACAGCTATATAAGCTATTTTTATCCGCGCACTGTTCAACTTTCTGAATATTTTGATGAGAAGAACACGTTAGTTTTCCTTGATGAGCCGATGCGCCTTAAAGAGCGCGGTGATGGTGTGCAGGCTGAGTTTGAGGAAAGCATGAAAAATCGTTTGGAGCAGGGCTTTCTTTTGCCAGGTCAGACAGCGCTTTTAACACCGGCAAAACATGTGCTTGCTGCTTTTGAGCGCGGTCAGGTTGCAGCACTGTCTTCACTTGACAGCCGCCTGGCTGACTTTACGGTGGTAAACAGCTACGCAGTAAATGTTCAAAACATGAACACATACCGTGAAGGTTTTGAACTTTTGATCAAGGATTTGACACACTGGAAGAAGGAAAAGTACCGAATTGTCCTTTTGTGTCCGTCAAGAACTCGCGCAAACCGCATTGTCAATCAGCTTATAGAGTATGATCTTTTGGCATATTACAGCGAGGACGAGGATAAAAAGATAAATCCAGGTGAGATCATGGTTACTTACGGAAACCTTCACCGTGGCTTTTTATATCCGATGCTAAAATTTGCTGTTATCACAGAGAGCGATATCTTTGGTGTTAAGAAAAAGAAAAAAGAAAAAAAGAGCCACTATCAGGGTCAGCGAATAAGTGATTTTGCGCAGCTAAAGCCTGGTGATTATGTGGTGCATGAAAATTATGGACTGGGAATTTATCGCGGAACAGAGCGACAGATTGTGGATAAGGTAACAAAAGATTATATTAAGATAGAATATGGTGATGGAGGAAAGCTGTATTTTCCTGTCACACAGCTTCATATGATCCAAAAGTATGCTGATTCAGAGTCAAAGCAGCCAAAGCTTAACAAATTGAACGGCCAGGAGTGGACAAAAACAAAAAGCCGTGTTCAAAAAGCAGTCAACAACATTGCAAAGGAGCTTGTGGAGCTTTATGCAGTGCGCCAGAGTGGTCACGGTTATCAGTATGGAACAGACACTGTATGGCAGAAAGAATTTGAAGAGCTTGTACCATTTGATGAGACAGCAGATCAGCTTGCAGCAATTGATGCGACAAAAGCTGATATGGAAAGCACGAAAATCATGGACCGCTTAGTGTGCGGTGATGTAGGCTACGGAAAAACAGAGATTGCCATCAGAGCTGCCTTTAAGGCTGTGCAGGACAGTAAGCAGGTCGTATTTCTTGTGCCGACAACTATTCTTGCTCAACAGCATTACAATACATTTGTTGAGCGAATGAAGGACTATCCAATTCGAATTGAACTTTTATCACGCTTTCGCACGTCAGCGCAGATCAAGGCATCACTTGAGCGCTTAAAAAAGGGTCTTGCCGATATTGTAATAGGAACGCATCGTGTGCTGTCAAAGGATGTTGTATTTAAAGATCTAGGCCTTTTGATTATTGATGAGGAACAGCGCTTTGGTGTCACACACAAGGAAAAGATTAAGCAGCTTAAAAAAGACGTTGACGTGCTGACACTAACGGCAACACCGATTCCGAGAACACTTCATATGAGTATGATAGGCGTGCGCGATATGAGTGTGTTGGAGGAAGCACCGTATGAGAGAAGACCGATTCAGACATATGTAATGGAAATGAATTGGGAAATGGTTCGCGAAGCAATAAACAGAGAGCTTGCCAGAGACGGACAAGTTTATTATGTGTATAATCGTGTCAAGGATATTGATCAGATTACGGCACAGATAGCAAAGCTTGTGCCAGATGCAAATGTTGCCTTTGCACATGGTCAAATGTCAGAGCGTCAGCTAGAACAAATCATGATGGACTTTGTTAACGGTGATATAGACGTGCTTGTTTCCACAACTATTATAGAGACAGGCTTAAACATTCCAAACGTAAATACTATTATCATCCACGATTCTGACCGCTACGGACTTGCACAGCTGTATCAGCTAAGAGGACGTGTAGGCCGTTCAAACCGCACTGCCTATGCTTTTATCATGTATCAGCGAAACAAGATTTTAAAAGAAGAGGCTGAAAAGCGTCTTCAGGCAATTCGTGAGTATACTGATCTTGGTTCAGGTATTAAGATAGCCATGCGTGATCTGGAAATTCGAGGCGCTGGAAATCTGCTTGGCAGTGAGCAGCACGGTCATATGGAAGCAGTTGGCTATGATCTGTACTGCAAGATGTTAAATATGGCTGTCAAAAAAGAAAAGGGTGAGCTTGAGATGGAGGAAACCTTTGAAACAACGGTGGACATTCCAATCAGCGCTTACATTCCAGACAGCTATATACGAAACGAAGAAGACAGGATGGAAATTTACAAGCGTATTGCAGCAGTCGAGACAGAGGAAGAGTCAATGGATATGATCGACGAGCTTATCGACCGTTTTGGAAGTGTTCCAAAGCCAGTCACCAACTTGCTTGAGGTGTCAATCCTTCGTGCGGATGCGCATTCTCTCTATATTAAAGAAATCAAATCCTCGTCAACAGAGATTCGCTTGTTCATGCATCCAAGAGCAAAATTTGACACGATGCGTGTGCCGGATCTGATACAGTCTTACCGCGGTGCACTTCGTCTGCTTGACAAAGACAATCCTTATTTCTTATTGAGGGCAGGAGATGGCGCAGTCAAAGAAAAAACGCTGACATTGAAAACATTGAAAAAACTGTTAAGCGATATAAAAACGTTGATTGTTTCATAAAATCATGCTAAAATGAAAAGCAAAGTTCACGAGGCGCCCGATAAAGAAGATGCACTTCGGAGCGTTGATAGAGAATATAGAAATAGAGTGAGGTAAATTTATGAACCGAATTATGAAGTATGCAGCAGCAGCCCTCGCAGCAGCTACTGCCGTTAGTACATTAGGCGGATGCGAACAGTTAGAGAAAAAGGCACCAGAGGATACAGTTGCTGTTTCATTTGGTGATACAAATATCATGCTGGATGAGATTACTTATATGATACGTTCCATGGAGTATACCTATGAATCCTATTTTGGATCAAACATCTGCGGCAACGATATGGGCGATGGTTCAGGCATGACAGTCGGTGATTACATCAAGCAGATGTCTCTGTCACAGCTTCGCCAGACACTTGTATTAAATGAGTATGCAAAGAAAAATGGCATTGAGTTAAGTGATGATCAAAAAGCAAAGGTAGATGAGGCAATTGAAAAGCTTCAGACAGAATCAGAGGATTATCTGGAAGCAGTTGGCGCAACAGATGAGCTGATTGAAAAGACATATACAGAGAATGCAATTGCAAATCTTGTTTATATGGATCTTGTTGCTGATGTTGATACAACAGTTGGTGATGATGAGTTCCTTCGCAAAAAGATCGCATATGTAAAGCTGACGCCAAGTGAACTGACAGAGACGACAGCAGCCGATGGGGCAACTACAGAAGTGTCAAGTGATGAAGACAGCAGCGAAGAGGCATCTTCTATAGAGAATACAGAAGCAGAATCAGAAAGTGCATCCAAGGATGTAACGACTTCCACAGAAGAAGCAAGCAGTGAAAAAGCATCAACTGAGGAAGCATCAAGCGAGAATGTTTCGGAACTTTCCTCTGAGGCATCCACTGAAGATTCAACTGAGGCAGAAACACTTTCAGAAGAAGAGCAGGAACGTCAGGATGCGATGAACGATGCAGCAGACAAGATCCTTAAGGAATTTGAGGAAGGAAATGATGCAGCAGACTTTATCAGTGATTATCAAAATGACAGTCACTTTACTGCAACAAATTCTGAGATTTCCATTAGTGAGGATGGAACTGCTGTATATAATGCATCTGCATGGGCACTGGCAACAGACGAATGCACTGTATATAGAAGCGATGACGGCAGCATCTACATCATCCGCTGTCTTGATGATAACGATGAGGAAGCACGTCAGAGTGCCATAGATTCAGAGATCGAAAGCAGAAAGACAGCATTGTTCTCAGAGAAATATGCCGAGATTCAGGACGATTCTTCCAAGTTTAAGGTAGATGAGGATGTGATTGACACAATCCGCTTTACAACTCCGGTTTACGTAGCACCAAGCGAGGAAGAAACATCAGAAAGTGAAACTAGTGGCGAGGAAACCTCAGAAAGTGAAACTGGCGAGAAAGAATCAACAAAAGAAGAAAAATCAAGTGAGTCTGATGAGTCAGAGGAAGCGGTAAGTGAAGCTTCTTCAGAGGAAGAGAGTAAATAATTAAGAGCCGCCTAATATCGGGAAAGGCACAGTAAAGTGTCATTTTCCTGATTGCAGGTGGCTTTTTTGGCGAAAAACGCGGTCTCTTTCTTAATCGTTATCCCGATTTCACTTGACATCTCGTAATAATTTTGTTATAATGCCCCTCGAAGTGTAATAATTTTGTAATATTTAGTAATAGTTCACTCGTGAATTGTTACTGTGAAACTAGCGAGGGAGTGCAAGCTTACTCGCTCGCAGATAAGAATGTAAAGAGGTTTTATAAAGAAAGGCTTGGTATATATGAAGATCAAAGGAAACAGATTTGTTACGTCAATCTTAGCAGCGTCTATGCTGTCTGGTACATTTTTTGTTCCGGCATCCGCAGGTGAGCTTGAGGGTGAGAGCGCAATCGCAGGCATGGCTGTTACATTGAATAACTACTACGCAGGAGAGGAAACTCCGGATGAGGCAATCTTAGATTATCTTGTTCCTAAGGCTCAGGCAACATCTGAGGCTGAGAGTGAGACAGAAACCGAAGAGCCAAAAACCGTTATGGCCGCTACTGTTGCTGTCACTTCAGATGCTTCTAATGTAGGACTGGTAAGCGCAGCAGGTTACTTAAACGTGCGTGAACAGCCATCCACAGGCAGTGTAACAGTCGGAAGACTTTTCAGTAACTGCCAGGTTAACATCAAAAGTTCCGTAAACAACAGCGAAGGCAGCTGGTATCGTATCACTTGCGGCGATGTAGAAGGTTATGTAAGCGCAGCCTACGTATTAGTTGGCACAGCAGCCAAGACTGCTGAGGACAATATCCAGAACCGCTATGCAGTTGTTACAGCAGATCAGTTAAATGTTCGCGACAGTGCATCTGACAGCGCAAATGTTGTTGGAACTGTATACAAGGATGAAGAGTACGCAATCATCGAGGATCAGGGTGATTTCGTAAAGATACATATTGCAAATGATGAGGTTGGATATGTTTCAAAGTCCGGCATCACCATTAAGACTCAGTTCGCTCAGGCTCAGAAGGTAGACAATGAATTTGTATCTCAGGAGCTGGAGAACTTCATGATCGATATCAACTACTCTAGAAACGTATACGAGCAGGCAATGGCAGAGGGAACAGGCGAAGGCTACTATCGTGCATATGCAGCTATCGTTTACGCAGCAGAGCTTCTTGGTTACTACAGCGAGTTTGCAGCAGATTCTGGATTAGAAGATCTGGCAGCAACTTCAAAGCAGGAGCAGGAAAGCGCACTTGCACTTGCAGATGCAGCATATAAGTTAGCATCAGATTCTGGTTACTTTACTCAGGTTGCAGAATCAGTAGCATCAAGCGAGGCAGCAGCAGAATCCTCCGCAGCAGCAGAGTCTGTACAGGAAACTCAGACACAGCCATCAACAGATGCATCTTCTGAGGGAAATACAACAAGTAATACAGCTGAGACAACAGCACCAAGCAGCTCAGCATCTGATGAAACCATAAGTGTAGAAGTTCCGACTGCAGCATCTGTAACAGGCATTGAGGCTTGCTATCAGGGCGGTACAAAGTATGTGGGTGATGTTGTCTACACCGCAGAATTGTTTGTAAGAGTAAGCTACAGCGATGGAACTGTAAAGGATATTTACGACGGATGGTATTCACCACAGGTAGGTATGACCTTAAAGCAGGAGGGCTATAATGTTGTAACCATGTATTATGGTGATTTTAGCTCCAACCTTGAAGTATACGCAAACCCGGCACCGGAAACTCAGCCGGCAGCACCAGAGACACAGCCAGCGGCACCAGAGACACAGCCGGCAGCTCCAGCGCCAGCCCCAGAGACTCAGCCAGCGGCACCAGAGACACAGCCGGCAGCTCCAGAGACACAGCCGGCAGCACCAGAGACACAGCCAGCAGCACCAGCACCAGCCCCGGAGACTCAGCCGGCAGCACCGGCACCAGCTCCAGCTCCAAGCGGTAATGGACAGTCTATCGTAGACTATGCAATGCAGTGGGTAGGACAGTGTAATTATGTATGGGGCGGTACAAACCTGACACCAGGAGGCGGTGTTGACTGTTCTGGATTTACCATGAACGTATACGCAGCATTCGGTATCAGCCTTCCGCACTACTCCGGCGAACAGATCAACTATGGACAGGCTGTATCATACGAGCAGCTGCAGCCAGGTGATCTTATCTGCTTCTCAGGCCATGTAGCAATCTATATCGGCGGCGGCATGATGGTTCATGCAGCAAGTGCAGAGAGAGGTATCGTAGTAGATAATGTATTCTATAACAAGCAGCCGATCGGATATCGTCGTCTTGTATAAATAGTTAAAATTCAAGGCCGTCTGTCAGAGTTGACAGGCGGTCTTATTTTCGTGTATTATAACCGTAAGAAACGAAGACATTAACAGTTAACGTTAACTGGGAAAGAAGGTAATATTGCATGAGACGTGATAAAGTCAATTACTATCTGGATCTGGCAGAGATCGTATCCCAACGAGGAACCTGCCTTAGACGCCGCTACGGTGCTGTTATCGTAAAAAATGATGAGGTGGTATCTACTGGCTATGTTGGTTCCCCGCGAGGACGCAAAAACTGTACTGATTTAGGGTTTTGTATCCGACAGAAACTTCAGATTCCAAGGGGTGAGCGCTATGAATTGTGCAGAAGCGTTCACGCTGAGGCAAATGCCATAATCAGTGCATCAAGAGATCAGATGATCGGAAGCTCTTTATATTTGACAGGAGTAGAAGCAGATACAGGTGAATATGTAAAAAATTCCAACAGCTGCTCCATGTGTAAGCGAATGATCATAAATGCAGGAATCGAGACTGTATATGTGCGTGATGATAAAGATAATTACCGAGTTGTAAAGGTAGCAGACTGGATTGAAAAGGATGAATCACTAGAGGGCACATTCGGGTACTAAGTAAAACATGAAATTTGGCTAATTTCATCTTGATTTTCGACAGGCGGTCATATATAATTAGGGGTGGTGTCCATGCGGCAGATTTGTTCGTGTGCGTTTGGCAGAAAAGAATGCAAGAAGCGTAAAGGCACCATGAAACCTAGGCTGGCGAAGCAAATGGTAAAAGGGCTTCGTCTGTGTGAGAATGTCACAACAACAGGAAGGAAAAGACAAATGATACATCAGCAATACGAAGTAGATGACCATCTTCATGAAGAATGCGGCGTGTTCGGCATTTACGACATGGATGGCAATGACGTAGCGTCGACTATTTATTATGGTCTTTTTGCTCTGCAGCACAGAGGTCAGGAGAGCTGCGGTATCGCGGTAAGCGACACTAGCGGTCCCAAAGGACTAGTACTGAGTCATAAAGGAATGGGTCTGTGCAACGAGGTGTTTACCCCGGAAGACTTAGAGTCAATGAAAGGAAACATCGGTGTAGGCCACACCAGATACTCGACGGCAGGTAGTTCTACGAGAGAGAATGCACAGCCGCTTGTATTAAACTACATCAAAGGAACACTAGGCCTGGCACATAATGGCAACCTGATCAATACGCCGCAGCTGCGCCAGGAGCTTGCAAGAACAGGTGCAATCTTTCAGACGACAATCGATTCTGAGATTATCGCGTACATGATTGCAAGAGCCAGAGTTGAGCAGCCGACCGTACAGGCAGCTGTAGCAGAGGCGATGAAAAAAATCAAGGGAGCGTATTCACTTGTTGTCATGAGTCCGAGAAAGCTCATTGGAGCAAGAGATCCATATGGCTTTAGACCGCTGTGTATCGGAAAGCGTGGAAATGCCTATATACTGGCATCAGAAAGCTGCGCACTTGACACTATCGGTGCTGAATTTGTCCGTGACGTAGAGCCGGGCGAGATCGTCACCATCACACAAAAAGGAATTGAATCAAATCGAAGCATGTGTATCCCAAAGGAGCAGCATGCAAGATGTATTTTTGAATATATTTATTTTGCCAGACCAGATGCCTATATTGATGGCGTAAGTGTATATGAGAGCCGTCTGATTGCAGGACGTTCTCTTGCAAAGCATCACCCAGTTGATGCTGATCTTGTTGTCGGTGTTCCGGAGTCTGGTAATGTCGCAGCTATGGGTTATGCGATGGAGAGCGGCATTCCGTATGGCATGGCATTTGTAAAGAACAGCTATGTCGGCAGAACCTTTATCAAGCCAAAGCAAAGCAGCCGCGAGTCAAGTGTTCGCATTAAGCTGAACGTACTTACAGAGGCTGTAAAGGGAAAGCGTGTCATCATGATTGATGACTCAATCGTGCGTGGAACCACAAGTGACCGTATTGTAGGTATGCTTCGTGAGGCAGGTGCAAAGGAAGTTCATGTAAGAATCTCCTCACCGCCGTTCTTGCATCCGTGTTACTTTGGAACTGATATTCCATCTGAGGATCAGCTGATTGCTCACAACAGAAGTGTAGATGAAATCTGTAAGATTATCGGAGCTGATTCCCTCGCATATTTAGACGAGGAATGTCTGTATGAAATGTCAAAGGGACTTGGCATTTGTACTGGATGTTTCAATGGCAAATATCCGCTGGATCCGCCAACAGAGGACATCCGCGGCGACTATCAAAAGTAAAAAGATATAGAAGAAAGGTTGGTTTACTATGGCAACAGATCGTTATACAAGCCCACTTTCCGAGCGCTATGCCAGCAAGGAAATGCAATATATTTTTTCACAGGATAAGAAGTTTACCACATGGAGAAAGCTGTGGATCGCACTTGCAGAGAGCGAGAAGGAGCTGGGATTAAATATTACAGACGAGCAGATAGCTGAGCTTAAAGAGCATCAGAATGATATCAATTATGATGTTGCAAAGGCGAGAGAGAAGGAAGTTCGTCACGATGTTATGTCTCACGTTTATGCATATGGTGTACAATGTCCAAAGGCAAAGGGTATCATCCATCTGGGTGCAACCAGTTGCTATGTAGGTGACAACACTGATATGATCATAATGCGTGAGGGACTGCAGCTTGTAAAGAAGAAGTTAGTCAATGTCATTGCTGAGCTGGCAAAGTTTGCAGACCGCTACAAGGCGCTGCCGACACTGGCATTTACTCATTTCCAGCCGGCACAGCCAACCACAGTCGGAAAGCGTGCAACGCTTTGGATGATGGAGCTTGTGCAGGATTATGAGGATATCTGCTATGTAATCGATTCCTTAAAGCTTCTTGGCTCTAAGGGAACAACAGGTACACAGGCATCCTTCATGGAGCTGTTTGACGGTGACCATGCAAAAATCAGAAAACTGGATCAGATGATCGCAGATAAGATGGGCTTTGCTGGTGTATATCCTGTTTCTGGACAGACCTACTCCCGTAAGGTAGACAGCCGTGTATTAAATGTACTGGCTGGTATTGCAATGAGTGCACATAAGTTTACAAACGATGTGCGTCTTCTGCAGCACTTAAAGGAGGTAGAGGAACCATTTGAGAAGCATCAGATCGGTTCTTCTGCAATGGCATATAAGAGAAATCCAATGAGAAGTGAGCGTATTGCTTCTTTGGCAGACTATGTGATCTCAGATGCTATGAATCCGATGCTTGTCGCTTCAACTCAGTGGTTTGAGCGTACACTTGACGATTCTGCAAACAAGAGAATCAGTATTCCAGAGGGCTTTTTGGCAGTTGACGGTATTCTGGATCTTTATCTGAATATCGTAGACGGAATGGTTGTTTATGAGAAGGTAATTCACAAGCATCTGATGGCAGAGCTTCCATTTATGGCAACAGAGAATATCATGATGGATGCAGTAAAGGAAGGCGGAGACCGTCAGGAGCTGCATGAGAAGATCCGCCAGCTGTCCATGGAGGCTGGACGTAATGTCAAGGTAAACGGTCTTGACAACAACCTGCTTGATTTGATTGCAGCAGATGATACATTCCACCTGACAAAAGAGCAGCTGCAGCAGTGCATGAATCCAGAGCGTTACACAGGACGTTCTAAGGAGCAGGTAGAGGATTTCCTCGCAGAAGTAATAAATCCAATCCTTGCTAAGAACAAGGAAGACCTTGGTATGACAGCAGAGATTAACGTATAAGAAAGGTAAGGTAACTGATATGGCAAGAGCAATTGTAGGCGCCAATTGGGGCGACGAGGGCAAAGGTAAAATTACTGATATGTTAGCACAGGAGTCTGACATTGTAATCCGTTTCCAGGGCGGAAGCAACGCTGGACATACAATTATCAACAATTATGGAAGATTTGCAATGCACCTTCTTCCATCCGGCGTGTTCTCACAGCACACTGTAAATATCATTGGAAATGGTGTTGCACTGAACATTCCGTATTTTATAAAGGAGTTAAACAGCTTAACTGAGCAGGGCGTTCCGAAGCCAAACATTATGGTTTCTGATCGTGCACAGATCCTGATGCCATATCATGTAGCACTGGATACCTACGAGGAAGAGCGTCTGGCAGGAAAGTCCTTTGGTTCCACACGTTCAGGTATCGCTCCGTTCTACTCTGATAAGTATGCAAAGATTGGCTTCCAGGTAAGCGAGCTGTTCGGAGATATGGACGAGTTAAAGGAAAAGTGCGAGCGCATCTGCACCTTAAAGAATGTTATGCTTGTTCATCTGTACCACAAGGATCCATTAAATGCAGATGAGATTTTCAATACACTTATGGAATACAAGGAGATGATCGCTCCTTACGTAGCAGATACAGGACTTTACCTGCATCAGGCAATCAAGGAAGGAAAGAAGATTCTGTTAGAGGGACAGCTTGGTACCTTAAAGGATCCAGATCATGGTATCTACCCGATGGTAACTTCTTCCTCTCCATTAGCAGCATACGGTGCAATCGGCGCAGGTATCCCGCCATATGAGATCAATGAGATCACAACAGTTGCAAAGGCATATTCTAGTGCAGTAGGCGCAGGTGCATTTGTCAGCGAGATCTTCGGTGAGGAGGCTGATGAGCTTCGTAAGCGCGGTGGTGATAAGGGTGAGTTTGGTGCTACAACAGGCCGTCCGAGACGTGTTGGCTGGTTTGATGCAGTTGCAACAAGATATGGCTGCCGTATGCAGGGAGCAACAAACGTTGCACTTACAGTACTTGACCCGTTAGGCTACTTAAAGGAGATTCCGATGTGCGTAGGCTATGAGATCGACGGCGTTGTAACAAAGGATTTCCCAACCACTCAGAAGCTTGAGAAGGCAAAGCCGGTATACAAGGTACTGCCAGGCTGGAACTGTGATATCCGCGGAATCCGCAATTACGAGGATCTGCCAGAGGCTTGCCGCAACTATATCGACACCATCGAGCAGGAGATTCAGGTTCCGATCACACTCGTATCAAACGGACCGGGAAGAGAAGAGATCATCCACAGAGAGTCAAAGTTACAGTAATATTTATAAATAAAAAGAGCAGGCAGGGCATCCCCTGTCTGTTCTTTTTTGAAACGAAAAATATAGTGGACTTTCTAATGTTTATGTGTTAAAATGAAGCCGTGAAAAGTGCCACAAACCGCCTAAAACAGCGAAAAATGACACTTTTATAAAATTAAGTTCTGGGTAAAACAGCTTTGGAAAGTCAGACAGGAAATTCTCAGATCAGACAAGGAGCTAAAGAATAAATGGCAGGAACATTACAAATCAAACACGGGGCAAAGATGCGTGTGGCATATGACGCACCAGTCGGTCAGGAACCAAAATTTAATATGGTATGCACATTTAATAAGGCGATTGACGAGTCAGCGTTTCTTGTATCAGTTCCAATGGTTGGAGGAAAGGCGCTGATTCCAGAAGATACTCAGAAGATGCT
>OGCZ01000595.1_pt1 | contig 15408 bp, 8 predicted proteins | sample 1570211 | NCBI WGS metagenome assembly OGCZ01 (sample SAMEA2582158, study PRJEB24529) | metagenome | biome: Human gut stool | place: China | collected 2011 | reverse complement strand
CAGCATGGGCAGCTTTTACGCGCGCTGGTACGCCGAGAAGTGGCCGGAAAGCATCACGGCGCTGGTCATTTCCGGCACGGCAGGCCCCAGCTTTATGAATGTCGTCGGCCAGCGGCTGGCCGGGCTGATTGCCCGCGTCAAGGGGCCGCGCTATGTCTCGCCGCTGATGGTCAAGCTGAACTTCGGCAGCTATTGCAGGAAAATTGAGAACGCGCAGTCGCCCAACGCCTGGCTTTCCCGCGATAAAAGCGTAGTGAAAGCCTATGACGCCATGGTGAACGGCGAGGGCGTAAAGGCACCCGACCCGGTGGCGATGATGCGGGAAAACTATAAAAACGGTGTGACCGATGAATTTACCGTGCCGGCGGTGGTGACCGAAAATGCGGCCATCCGAAGCGGGGACAGCGTGATCTTCTTCAACTTCCGCCCCGACCGGGCACGTGAGCTGACCCGCGCACTGGTGGACCCCGATTTTGCCGGGTTCCGGCGCAAAAAGGGCTTCTTCCCGTTGGTGTATATCTGCATGACCCAGTACGATGCCACCATGCCCAATGTGGAGGTGGCCTTCCCCCGGGTGACGGTGCGCAATGGCCTGGGGGAGTATCTCAGCCAGATGGGCATGACCCAGCTGCGGATCGCAGAGACGGAGAAGTACGCCCATGTGACCTTCTTCTTCAACGGCGGGGCTGAGACTGTGTTTCCCGGTGAGGACCGGGTACTGGTGCCCTCCCCCAAGGTGGCCACCTACGATAAGCAGCCGGAGATGAGCGCGGCGGAGGTGACGGACAAGTGCGTGGAGCGCATTGAGTCCGGCGCCTATGACGTGATCATTCTGAACTTTGCCAACTGCGACATGGTGGGCCACACCGGCGTCTATGACGCGGCGGTGAAGGCCGTGGAGACCGTAGACAGCTGCGTGGGCCGGGTGGTGGACGCCACACTGAAGATGGGCGGCATCGCCATGATCACCGCCGACCACGGCAACGCCGAGCAGATGGCGGAGCCGGATGGCAGCCCTATGACCGCCCATACCACCAATCCCGTACCTTTCATTCTCTGCGGCGCGGGGACCGAGCTGCGCCCCAACGGCCGCTTGGCGGACATTGCCCCCACCATGCTGGACGTGATGGGCCTGGCCTGTCCAGAGGAGATGGACGGCAAGACGCTGATCGTGAAGTGACCAATTTCTGAGAGAAAAGAGACCGCTTTCCAGCGGTCTCTTTTTGTATAATTCCTGGAAATCCTGCCCATACTTCCCTCAGACCCAAGATCGAGGGAGGTATGATACATGGCAAATAAAGTCAAATCCCTGCTGGGCGGGCCAGGCTTTTACGCGGTCCTAGCCCTGTGCGTCCTGGCGGTGGGCGTGGGCGGCTACTTTCTGCTGTTTGGGGAACCGGCCCAGACGGAAGCGCCCACCGGCCCGGACACGGCAGCCTCCGCACCGGTGGAGGACCTGCCGGAGCACGAACCGGTGGTGGAGACCGTGCCTCCGGAGGAACCGGAGGAGGAGACGGAGCCCGTCGTCATGCCGGAGGTGACCATCCCGGTGGATGACACGCCCGTGGTGGCAGAGGAGCCCCATGTGGTGGTCCTGCCCATCCAGGGAGAGGTGCTGACGGCATTCTCCGTGGACCAGCTGCTGTACAATGAGACGCTGGACGACTGGCGGACCCACGACGGGGTGGATATCGCCGCGGCGGAAGGCGATGCCGTCCTGGCCGCCTGCGCCGGGACGGTCTCCTCCATCACCGACGATCCCCTGATGGGCACCACCGTGGTGATCCAGCACAGCGGCGGCTATGAGACCACCTATGCCAATCTCCAGGCGGAGCCCGCCGTGGAGACGGGCGACACGGTGTCCGCCGGGCAGACCATCGGCGCAGTGGGAACCACCGCCGCGGCGGAGGCCGCCCAGGGCGCCCACCTGCACTTCTCCGTTGCAAAGGATGGGGAAGCTGTGGACCCGGACGCATTTCTCAACAGCTGACGCAGCAGCGGCGGAACGGCAAAGGCCGTTCCGCCGCTGCTTTTCTCTGGAGTCAGGCCGCCCGGCTGCCGATCCGCTCGGCAACGGCCCGCATGGTCCGGCGCAGGAAGATAGCGCTCAGTACCAGGGACACCAGTTCGGAGATGGGAAAGGCCAGCCACACCAGCGTCAGGACGCCGGTGTGGGACAACAGCCATGCCACCGGCAGCAGCACCACCAGCTGGCGGCACACAGAGGTAATCAGACTGTACAGCGGGTTGCCGATAGCCTGACACACGGAACCGGCAATGATGTCGAAGCCCGCCAGCACGAAGGACACGGAGATGATCCGCAGGGCCACGGAGCCGATGGAGAGCATCTCCTCCGAGGCGTTGAAGAACATCAGCAGCTGCTGGGGGAAGAGCTGGAAAATCAGGCATCCCACAGCCATGATGGCCATGGCGGTGCAGATGGTCAGCTTGATGGTCCGCTTCACCCGGGGCAGGCTGGCGGCGCCGTAGTTATAGCTGACGATGGGCACCATGCCGTTGTTCAGGCCGAACACCGGCATGAAGACGAAGCTCTGAAGCTTGAAGTATGCGCCGAACACGGCGGTGGCCGTCTTGGTGAAGGAGAAGAGGATCTTGTTCATGCCGAACACCATGGCGGAGCCGATGGACTGCATGACGATGGAGGGGAAGCCCACCCGGTAGATCTCCGCCGCCACCTTGCCGTGCCAGCGGATCTCCCGGGGCAGGATGTGGATGTCCGGATTGCATTTGAGGTTCAGCACCAGGGCAGCGGCGGCAGCCACAATCTGCCCTGCCACCGTGGCAATGGCGGCGCCGGCCACCTCCATCCGGGGCAGGCCGAACCAGCCGAAGATCAGGATGGGGTCCAGCACGATGTTGATGAGGGCGCCGGTAAGCTGGGTGCACATGGCCAGGAACGTGCGGCCGGTGGACTGCAGCAGCCGCTCAAAGCAGAACTGGCTGAAAATACCGATGGAGCAGCCCAGGCAGATGGAGGCGTAATCCACGCCGTAGTCGATAATCACCTGTTCTCCCCCGGCCTGCAGCTCAAAGAAGGTCCGGGAGAAGAAGATGCCGATCAGGGCGAATAGCGCGAAATTGCACAGGGCCAGAAAGATGCCCGTGTTGGCAGCCCGGTCCGCCATGGCCTGATTCTTCTCTCCCAGGGACCGGGAGAGGAGCGCGTTGATGCCCACAGCGGTGCCTGCGCCGAAGGCGATCATCAGGTTCTGCAGGGGGAAGGCCAGGGACACGGCATTCAGGGCATCCTCGCTGATCTGTGCCACGAACACGCTGTCCACCACATTGTAGCAGGCCTGGACCAGCATGGAGATCATCATGGGGACCGCCATGTTGGTCAGCAGCCGTCCGATGGGCAGCACGCCCATCTTGTTCTCCTGGGGCGCCGCGCCCTGGGGGAATTTTTCTGCCATGGAAATTCCAACATCCTTTCTCATTCAGAGAGACGTGACACGGAGACCACCCCGCGCCACGTCTCATATTTTGATTTCTCTATTAGGTTGCGGCTCCGGAAAGCCGGGCATCCGGAAGGATGCGTGGACGATTTATTTTTTCAGCTCACCGGTGGCCAGCTGAGTGAGATACGCGTTGATGAAGCCGTCCAGATCGCCGTCCATAACGTTGTCGATGTTGCCGGTCTCATAGCCGGTGCGGGTGTCCTTCACCATCTGGTAGGGCATGAACACGTAGGAGCGGATCTGGCTGCCCCACTCGATCTTCATCTGCACGCCCTTGATATCGGAGATCTTCTCCGCGTGCTGCTGCTGCTTCAGCTCCACCAGCTTGGCCCGCAGCATCTTCATGCAGTTGTCCTTGTTCTGAAACTGGCTGCGCTCCTGCTGGCTGGCCACCACGATGCCCGTGGGCTTGTGGATGAGGCGCACGGCGGATGAGGTCTTGTTCACGTGCTGGCCGCCGGCGCCGCTGGCCCGGTAGACCTGCATCTCAATGTCCTCCTCCCGGATCTCCACCTCGTCGTCATCCTCGATCTCGGGCATGACCTCCACCGCGGCAAAGCTGGTCTGCCGGCGGGCGTTGGCATCAAAGGGAGACACCCGGACCAGCCGGTGGACGCCGTTCTCACTCTTCAAAAGGCCGTAGGCATTATCCCCCTGGATGGCAATGGACGCGGACTTGATGCCCGCCTCGTCGCCGTCCTCATAGTCCAGGATCTGATAGGTGAAGTCGTGGCGCTCCGTCCAGCGGGTGTACATCCGGTAGAGCATCTGGGCCCAGTCCTGGGCCTCGGTGCCGCCGGCGCCGGCATGGAAGGTCAGGATGGCGCTGTGGCCGTCGTACTCCCCAGAGAGGAGCGTGGCCATCCGGGACTCCTCGATCTTCTCCTCCAGGGTCTGGAAACCGGACTTCAGCTCTTCCAGCAGCTCCTCATCCTCCGCCTCCTGGCCCATCTCGCACAGGGCCGTCAGATCCTGCCACTCGGTCACCAGCTTGTCCTGGCGGGCGATCTTGTTCTGCAGCTGCTTGAGGCGCTGCTGCACCTTCTGGGATCGCTCCAGGTCGTTCCAGAAGCCGTCCTGGGCGGTCTCGTCCTCCAGCTTTCGGGCCTCCGCGCGGGCGCTGTCCATGTCCAGCGCGGCGGAGAGCTTCTCCAGCTCGGGCCCCAGGTCCCGGAGCCTCTGCTTATATTCGTCGTATTCGATCAAAGCCATGTGCTCTCTCCACTTCCTCAAATTTCATTAGCCATAGTATTATATCGGAGGAACGTTTGTTTGTAAAGAAAAACCCGTAAAAAAACGGAAAATCCCGGGCCGTCTGTGTATTTCAGGGGACAATTTCGTTTTCCAGGATGCGGCCGGACCGGAATCTTTTTTCCCGAATGGCGAAAAGTTCATAATTTGTTCATGATTGCCGGGCACTTTCCCGGTATGTTACATGTAGAGAGATAGAAGCTGGAAGCAAGCTTTTTGGAATATGATGGAGGAAAGAGGACTATGAAAACATTTTGGAAGAAAAAGCTCCCGGCGTGTCTGCTGGCGCTGGCGCTGCTGGCCGGAACCGTTCCCATGGCGTCTGCGGCCTCGGCGGATCTGACGTACGATGTGGACGAGGACAGCGGCGTCTGGCTGGATGCGGATGACTTTCAGGAAATCTATGAGGACGACAACGGCGGATACCTTGAATACGTGGAATTCACCGATTATGATGACTTTGACGATTACGGCTATTTTACCTTCGAGGACTTTGACCGTTACGGGTTCGACGACGTGGATTCCAAGGCGCTGGAGAACTACGAATTTTACTATGACCGTGCTGATGCGGACGATTACGACATCGACCTGGACACGCTGCGGTTTGAGACCTATGACAACATCGACAGCGACACACTGGATTTTGATGTCAGGCTGTACGGCGACGAAGGGTCATTCTATGCAACGGTCCGCATTGATGTGGAGGGTGGCTCCCGCTCCGGCTCCGGCGACGTGGAGCTGACCTACAAGGTGGACCCCGGCGACGATGTGACGGTGGACGCCGAGGACTTCTGGGATCTCTTTAACGAGGAAGACGGCCGCTATGATGAGCTGGAGTATGTGGAGTTCACCAGCTACGATGATTTCGATGACTTCGGATATTTCGGTGCAGACGGATACGACAGCGATGACTATATCCCGGACTATGAGCTCAATGACAGCGATCTGGACGATGCCATGTTCTATTACGACGAGAACGACGTCTGGTACGACTATGACTTTGAACTGGACACGCTGACGTTCTACGCCGACCGGAACGCCGACGCGGACACCCTGGCCTTTGACTTCACCATGCACGGCGTGGACGGTGACAAGGTATATGGCACTCTGTACATCGAGGTCGGCAAGGGCAGCGGCACCAGCAGCAAGGGCGACCTGACCTATCAGGTGGACCCGGACGACGATGTGACGCTGGACGCGGAGGATTTCTACGATTTCTTCTACGACGAGTCGGATTACGACGAACTGGAATACGTGGAGTTCACCGACTATGACGACTTTGACGATTACGGCTGTTTCTACGCCGACGGATACGATTCCGACGACTACACCCGGGATTACGAGCTGAACGACAGTGACCTGGACGACGCCGTGTTTTACTATGATGAGGACGATATCTGGGACGACTATGACTTCGAGCTGGACACGCTGACCTTTGCGGCGGACCGGAATGCCGATGAAGACACCCTGACCTTTGACGTCACCATGCGCGGCGTGAAAGGCGACAAGATCTCCGCCACCCTCACCATTGAGATCGGCAAGGGCAGCAGCACCGGCACCAAGGTGAAGGGCGACATCATTTACGAGGTGGATCCCGACGACAGCGTGACCTTTGACCGGGACGACTTCTGGGATTTCCTGGATGACGAGACCGGGGACGATCTGGAGTATGTACGGTTCACCGACGCCGACGGACTGGACGACTGGGGCGAGCTGTACAGCTACGACTACGATGATGACCGGACGTACTTTGACGAGAGCGACCTGGACGACGGTTATTTCTACTACGACAGCAAGGACCTGTTCTACGACGAGGACTTCACCCTGGATGACCTGACCTTTGTGGCGGACAGGGACGCCGACGGCAAGGTGGTGGAGCTGGACTTCACTGCCTACGGTGAGGACGGCGACAAGGCCTACGGCACCGTGGCCATCGCCATCGGCGATGTGGGGGGAACCGGCGTGGCCGCAGAGGGCGGCGATATCCGCTATTATACGGATTACAGCGGCCGAGTGCAGATCAACGCCAACGACATCGCCCGGTTCTTTGAGGAGAGCTACCCCGGCTATACCCTGCAGTATGTCACCTTTAAAGATGCGCCCACTTACGGCAGCCTGTACTACAACTACTACGGTACCAGCAGCTACGGCAGCTCCAGCAGCCTGCGCATCACCGACGACAACTGCGACGACATAGATTTCTACTTCAGTCCCTCCAGCAGCCAGCACGCCCTCAGCGAGCTGACATACATACCCAGCGGCGTCAACTACTGCGCCCAGATCCCCTTCACCGCTTACGGCTCCGGCAGCCGTTCTGTGTCCGGCACCATCCTCATCAGCGTGAACCTCAGCGAGGTGCCCGACGTGTACGGCCCCACGCCCAGAAACACGGCCGTCACCTTCCCCGCCGCCTCCATCTACACGGCGGTGGCCCAGTCCAGCGGCCTGGGTCTGGCCAGCATCCAGCTGCTGGAACTGCCCGCCACCAACGAGGGTATCATCTACGTGGGCAGCGGCACCTCCAAGCGGGCGGACACCGAGACCCTGTACGGCTACTCCAGCGGCAGCGAGCGGATCAGCCAGCTGCGGTTCGTGCCGGCCAGCGGCTTCACCGGATCTGTGGAAATCCCCTATGTGGCCTGCAACAGCAGCGGCGATCCCATTGCCAGCGGCAAGCTTTGCCTGGGCATTGTCAGCGCTATGGAGGACTTCTCTGATATCACCTCCTCCACCTGGTGCTATAAATATGTACTGGAGCTCAGCGACGCCGACGTGATCGACGGATACAGCGACGGCACCTTCAAGCCCGACAACCAGGTGACCTACGGCGCGGCGCTGAAGCTCATCATGCTGGCCGCTGGCTATGACGAGCAGAAGCCGGTGAACTCCAACGTGTTCAGCGGCTATCTGGCCCGGGCGCAGGCGGACGGGCTGGTGTCCGGCAGCGTGAACCTGAACGCCCCCATCACCCGGCTGGCGGTCAGCCAGATCGCGGCCAAGGCCATGGGCCTCAGCATCAGCAACCTGTCCAGCGTCCGTCCCTTCACCGACACCACGGACCCCTATGTCCAGGCGCTGAATGCCGCAGGCATCGTGGAGGGCTACTTCAGCAACGGCACCAGCACCTTCAAGCCCTACAACACTCTGACCCGGGGCCAGATCTCCGCCATCGTCTGGCGGATGGAGCAAGCCCAGTAAACCGGGAAAACAACAGCGGACCGCTGAAGCGGTCCGCTGTTCTCTGTTATACAAAAGCACCACAGAAAACTGAATGCATCTTTCCCCGCTCCTTTGGGGCAACCGGAAACGATGCGCCAGACCTTTCACCACAGCATTTGCCCTTATCTACGATGCGCCCAATGCGTATAAAGGTTTATGGGGGAGCGCGATCACTTCAGCAGGGCGCTGTACACATCCTGAGGGATGGTGAACTCCACCATGCCCATGTAGCCTGCAGCCACTGCGTACTCGTCGAACACCAGAACCAGATCGCCGTCGGCGTTCCAGTAAAAGCTCTGCTCCGGGTCAATAGCGGTGAATTCTTCCGTCAGATAGCTCAGGGATGCGTCCGCGGCCATCTGCTCCTCCATCTGCCGCAGGACTTCCGCGGACAGGACAGAGACGTAGTCCGCATCAGGCCGGAACAGATCGCTGAGGGTGACGGCTTCACCCGTAGCTTTGTTGATATGGTAGAATCGGGTGAAATTGTAGCCGCTGGCCTCGGTCCTCGTGGCATCGATCCGCAGAGTGAACCAAGTATCGCTGTCCGTCACCACAGAGGAGGTCACATCCAGGCCCTGGTAGCTCTCGCCCGCAGCCTCGCAGTCCGTCTGGAACCGGGCGATCAGCTGATCGGTATAGGCCTGCACCTGGTCGTTGATCTCGTCTGCAGCGCCGCTGCCGCCCAGCTCCGGGACGTGGACGTCGGCAGTGCTGTGACCATCGTCATACTGGTAATCCCGGAAGGTGATGACCCGCACCACGGCGCCCAGCACCGGGATTTCTTCCATGGCGGCAGCCGCCGCGGGAGATACATTGGGAATGGCCACGAATACGGCCAGGGCCGCGGCTACGCCGACCAGCCAGCGATAGGAACGTTTTTGCTTGTTTTCTTTCATGTTCGTCTCCTTTAAAGCGGCGCAGGTGTCCCGCACCTTTCCGGCATACGTCTCCGGCAGGGGGAAGGGTTCCTGCTTCGCCCGCTCTTTCAGTCGCTTGTCGAATGGCTCCACCTTGCGCACCTCATTCCTCGTGTAATAGTTGTTTTAGCCGGGACCGCCCTCGGGAGAGACGGGTCTTCACCGCCGCCTCGCTGATGCCCAGAACGGCGCTGATCTCCCGGATGGAGAGGTCCTCATAATAAAACAGGGTCACGACCGCCCGCAGGTCGCTGTTCAGCGCCATGACCGCCTGCCACAGAGACAGGCGCTCCGCCTGGTCTGCCGCCGGAGCCGGCAGGAAGTCCTGGATATCCGCCAGGTCCACCGTGGTCCTCCGCTTCCGGCAGAACTCATAGCACTTGTTGACCAGAATTTTCAGGATCCAGGGTCGGAACCGCGCCGGGTCCCGCAGACTGCCGCGGCCGGCATAGGCGGCGCAGATGGCCTCCTGCACGGCGTCCTCCGCATCTTCGTCCTGGTGAAGGATAGCCTTGGCAGTGCGGAACATGGTCTCCTGGTTTCGGATTACCTGGTCGCAGAATATTTCTTTGTCCAACAAAAAATTTGTCATGGCGGGACTGAGCGCTCCTTTGGGTTCGTTTGACCGGTCACTTATTAGGATGCGGTTTCCGCCGAAAAGGTGACAGCCGGAAGAAAGAAAAGCAAAAAACCGTCCGCCTCTTTCCGGCGGACGGTTTCAGGCTCAGACAGACAGGGACTCGGCCAGCTCCAGGCCGGGGTTGTGCTTGGTGAGAAAGCCCACGGACCACTCCCCGCCGAATGCCACCAGCAGGCGGCCCTTGAAGTCCTCCAGCAGGGCGGCGCCGGTGCACAGCACCAGATCCTCCGGCTTGCAGGGACAGGCGGTGATGACCCGCAGGTGCTCGTAGGGCAGTCCCTCCATGTAGAGCTCTACGCCGTACTCGCTCCTCATCCGGTACTGGAACACGTCGAACTGCAGGGTGCCCACGACGCCCACGATGACCTCCTCCAGGCCGGCGCCGGGCAGCTTGAAAATCTGGATGGCGCCCTCCTGGGCGATCTGCTCCGTGCCCTTGATGAACTGCTTGCGCTTCATGGTGTCCTTGGGAGACACCCGCATGAAGTGCTCCGGCTCGAAGGTGGGGATGCCGGAGAACTTGAATTTCTTTCCAGGCACCGTCACCGTGTCGCCGATGGAGAAGATGCCGGGGTCAAACACGCCGATGATGTCCCCGGCGTAGGCCTCGTCGATGATCTCCCGCTCCGCGGCCATCATCTGCTGGGGCTGTGAGAGGCGCAGCTTTTTGTTGCCCTGGACATGAAAATACTCCGTGTCCCGCTCAAACTTGCCGGAGCAGATGCGCATGAAGGCCAGCCGGTCCCGGTGGGCCTTGTTCATATTGGCCTGGATCTTGAACACAAAGGCGGAGAAGTCCTCGCTGAACACATCCACCTCCCCCTGGTCGCTGACACGGGGCAGGGGCGGCGTGGTCATGCGGAGGAACTCCTCCAGGAACGGCTCCACGCCGAAGGTGGTGAGGGCGGAGCCGAAGAACACGGGGGACAGGGTGCCGTTCCGCACAGCCTCCATGTCAAACTCCCGTCCGGCCCCCAGCAGCTCCACCTCCTCCCGGAGGGCGGCGGCCTTTTGTGCGCCGATCATGTCCTCCAGCGCCGGGTCGTCCAGGGCCACCTCGGCGGAGCCGACCTTCTTGCCCCGCTCCTCCGCCTGGAAGAACAGGATGCGCTGCTTCTCCCGGTCGTAGACGCCCTGGAACTCCTTGCCGGAGCCGATGGGCCAGTTGACGGCATAGGTGTCGATGCCCAGCTCCCGCTCCACCTCCTCGCACAGTTCCAGGGGGTCTTTGGTCTCCCGGTCCATCTTGTTGATGAAGGTGAAGATGGGGATGTGGCGGATGGCGCAGACCCTAAACAGCTTCCGGGTCTGGGGCTCCACACCCTTGGCGCCGTCAATGACCATGACGGCGGAGTCCGCGGCCATCAGGGTCCGGTAGGTGTCCTCGGAGAAATCCTGGTGGCCAGGGGTGTCCAGGATGTTGATGCAGAAGCCGCTGTGCTGGAACTGCAGCACGGAGGACGTGACGGAGATGCCCCGCTGCTTCTCGATCTCCATCCAGTCAGAGGTGGCGGCGCGGGCCCGCTTTCCCTTGACCTCGCCCGCCTGGGCGATGGCCCCGCCGTACAGCAGGAACTTCTCTGTCAGCGTGGTCTTGCCGGCGTCCGGATGGGAGATGATGGCGAAGGTCCTCCGCCGGGAAATTTCAGTGCGTAGTTCAGACATGGAATATCCTCCAGAAAAATATCAGAATATGGGCCATCTTCGATCCACGGCGCACAGCTGCATGCGGAATCCGGGGCGGTCAGACCGCGAAAAACGGACGGGAGGAGTCTCCCGCCGTGTGTATTCTCGAACAATGTACCATATTTTGTGCCGCTTTGCAAGATTTCCCGCAGCTATCCCGCAAAAAATCCGATGATTCTGTACCGCAGGGAAAAACCAGCGGGGACCGGCATCAGCCGGTCCCCGCAGATTGCCTGTTCCTTGGCGGGAGATCACTTGATTTCCACGCCCATGGCTTCCTCGTAGTATTTGGCCAGTGCGCACTGGTCCTCGTCGATCATGCCGCGGGCGTCCATCCAGTCCATCTGCTCCTTGACGATCTCCGTCATGGGCAGCTCCACCCCCAGGTGGGCGGCCACGTCCATGGCGTTGTTGATGTCCTTCAGGTGGACGGCGATCCGGGCACTGGCGGAGAAGTCCCGGCTCAGGAGCTTGGGGACCTTTCCGTCCATCACTGCGCTCTGGGCAAAGCCGCCCTTGATGGCGTCAAAAAGGGTCTGAGGATCCAGCCCGGCCTTTTTCGCAAAGGCGAATGCCTCTCCCATGGCGCACAGATGGATGCCCACCATCATGTTGTTGGCCACCTTGGCGGTGCTGCCGCAGCCGGAGGGCCCCATGTAGGTGGCGGTCTTACCCATCATCAGCAGGTAGGGCCGGACCTCGTCAAAGACCTCTTTCTCGCCGCCGCACATGATGACCAGGGTGCCGCCGTTGGCGCCGGTCTCGCCGCCGCTGACCGGGGAGTCCAGCAGATAGAAGCCCTTCTCCACCGCCGCGGCGTGGAGCTCCTGAATCACATAGGGAGAGGTGGAGCCCATGTCCACAATGGTGGTGCCGGGCCGGGCAGTCTCCATGATCTCCGTGATGGTGGCCTTCACGATGGCGTTGGTGGGCAGGCACATGAAGATGATGTCGCAGGTTTTGTACAGTGTTTTAGCGTCGTCCAGGACCTTACCGCCCCGGGCGGCAAACCGCTCCCGCAAAGCGGGCACGGGGTCGTAGCCATAGATGTCGCAGCCGCTCTTGTCGATCAGATTGCCTGTCATGCCGTAGCCCATCACGCCAAGGCCCAGATATCCAAGTGTTTTCATGCCCATTGACCTCCTGTTCTAAATTCCGGAAAGGACTGCCCTGTTATTTCCTGCGGGGCGGGATGTGGACCGCGCGGCCCAGTGCGTCCAGCGCACACTCCCGCATGGTCTCGGTGACGGTGGGGTGGGAATGGATGGTGGCTGCCAGCTCATCCAGCGTCAGCTCGCTGCCGATGGCAAGCGCCCCTTCGCAGATCAGATCCGTGGCGCGGGGCCCAATGATGTGCATACCCAGCACCTCGCCGTATTCCCTCCCGGCGATGATCTTCACCAGGCCCTCGCCCCCGTTCAGGATCAGAGCCTTGCCGTTGGCGCTCATGGGGAACTTGCCCACCATGTAGTCGATCCCCTGCGCCTTGGCCTGCTCCTCTGTGAGACCCACAGAGGCAGCCTCCGGCTCGATGTACACGCAGGTGGGATTGGTGGATTCGTCGTAGTGGGCCTCCATGCCGCAGATGTTCTCCGCAGCCACCTCGCCCATGGCGCTGGCGGTGTGGGCCAACTGGGCATAGCCCTTGACACAGTCGCCGATGGCGTACACGCCGGGCACGCTGGTCTCCATCTTGTCGTTGACGATGATCCGGCCCCGGTCGTTGGCAAGGCCGGCAGCCTCCAGGTTCAGGCTGGCGGTGTTGGCCTTCCGGCCGATGGCCACCAGGACCTTCTCCGCCTCAAAGCTGACAGTCTCGCCGGCCTTGTTCCGGCAAGTGACCTTGGCGCCCACGGGAGAGGCCTCCACGGCCTGCACCGGGCACTCCAGGTTGAACTCCATGCCCATCTTCTTCATGTGCTTCACGCCGATGGCAGTCAGGTCGCCGTCCAGCATGGGCAGCATGTGGTCCAGTGCCTCCACCACGGTGATCTTGGTGCCGAAGGCCGCGTAGGCGCAGGCCAGCTCCAGGCCGATGACGCCGCCGCCGATGACCACCATGCTCTTGGGCAGCTTCTCCAGGCTCAGCGCACCGGTGGAGTCGATGCAGTTGGGATTCTCCTTCAGACCGGGGATGGGCGGCTGGGCGTTGACGGAGCCGGTGGCCACGATGATGGCGTCGGCGGTCATCTCCTCCACGGAGCCGTCGGACTTCTTCACAGAGAGGGTCTTGGGGCCGGTGAAGCTGGCCTCGCCGTCCACGCGGGCGACCTTGTTCTGCTTCAGCAGCCCGGCAACACCCTGGGTCAGCTGCTTGCTGATGGCGTTCTTGTGGGCGATCACCTGGGGGAAGTCCACTTCCACACCGGAGACCTTCACGCCGATGTCAGCACCCTGTTCCTTGATCTCGGACACCAGCTCCGCGCTGTGCAGCAGGCACTTGGTGGGGATGCAGCCGATGTTCAGGCAGGTGCCGCCGATGTGCTCGCGCTCCACCAGGGTCACCTTGGCGCCCAGCTGGGCCGCCCGGATGGCAGCCACATAGCCGCCGGGGCCGCCGCCCACGACGATAACGGTCTTCTGGCCAGCTGCGGCGGGGGCTGCAGCCGGGGCAGGTGCAGCAGCAGGAGCGGCGGCAGCGGGTGCGGCGGGAGCCGCGGCGCCGGCAGCATCGGGAACCGCCTCTCCGGCGGCGCCGATCCAGGCGATCACGCTCTTGCAGGGGGCGGTCTCGCCCTCCGGCAGCAGGATCTTCAGCAGGGTGCCGTCCTCCTCGGCCTCCACGTCGTTGGTCAGCTTATCGGTCGCCACGGAGAACAGGATGTCCCCCTTCTTGACGGTGTCTCCCTCTTTGAACTTCCACTCTTCAATGGTGCCCTCGGTCATCGTCAGACCCAGCTTGGGCATCAGAACTTCAGTTGCCATAATTTCTGTCCTTCTTTCATGAACTTACCCAAAAACCGCCTCTAATTCGGCCTTTGAGTTGTTTGGATCGTCAAATTTTGGACAATGACCCCTCAAAGGGAACCCGGCACAGGCCGGGTTCCCTTGAATGGGTTGTTTGATCTCACACCAGGAGCATGTAGGGGTTCTCCAGCAGCTCCGCGATCCGCTTGAGGAACTTGGAGGCCATCACGCCGTCGATCACGCGGTGGTCGGCAGTCAGGCTCAGGTTCATCATGGTCCGGATCACGATCTCGCCGTTGCGCACCACAGGGGTATCCACCATGTCGCACACGCCCAGAATCGCCAGCTCAGGCTGGTTGATGATGGGGGAGAAGCTGGTGATGCCATAGGGCCCGAGGCTGGAGATGGTGAAGGTGCCGCCGGTCATGTCCTCCATGCCCAGCTTGCCGGTGCGGGTGGCCTCGATCAGAGCCTCCGTCTCCTGGGCGATCTGTGCCAGGGACTTCTCCTCGCAGTTCTTCACATTGGGCACGATCAGGCCATCGCCCTTGGCGACCGCCAGGCCCATGTTCACGTGCTTGTGGCGGGTCAGCATATTGTCCGCGAAGCTGGCGTTCACGTCGGGGAACTCGGTCAGGGCCTTGGCAACCACCTTCATCAGGATGTGGTTGTAGGTCAGCTTGATCCCCTGCTCCTTCAGGCCGTCCTTCAGCTTGGCCCGCAGGTCCTTCATGGCCGTGACCTCCACCGGACGGGTGTAGGTGACCCGCGGAGAGGTGTGCCAGGAGTTGGTCATGTTGGCAGCGATGCTGCGGCGCAGCGGATTCACCTTCACAGGCTTCTCGTCGTTGCTCTCAACAGCGGCAGCGGCCTCAGCGGCGGGAGCTGCGGCTGCACCCACACCGGCGGCGGCCAGCACGTCCGCCTTCATCACGCGGCCCTGGACGTCCAGTTTGCTGACGTCCACGCCCAGCTCGGCAGCCAGCTTGGCAGCCATGGGGCTGGTCTTGGGACCGGCCACAAAGTTCTCCACGTCCTTGGCCACCACGGTCCCGTTGGGGCCGGTGCCGGGGATCTGGGAGAGGTCATAGCCCTTTTCCTTCGCCAGCTTCTTGGCGTAGGGAGTCGCCAGCACGTAGGCACCGGCGGGACGGTCCGCATGGGCCGTGGGGGCGGCGGCAGGAGCCGCGGCAGAGGCTGCGGACGGCGCAGCGGCAGGAGCGGCAGCAGGCGCGGCCGCGGCGGGCGCGGCGGCACCGGAGGCATCCGGAATCGCCTCTCCGGCGGCGCCGATCCAGGCGATCAC
>OGCZ01000594.1_pt1 | contig 15410 bp, 10 predicted proteins | sample 1570211 | NCBI WGS metagenome assembly OGCZ01 (sample SAMEA2582158, study PRJEB24529) | metagenome | biome: Human gut stool | place: China | collected 2011 | reverse complement strand
TGCACCAAATGACGATGCTCTTGATGACGATGAAAATTTGGAGTTGCATATGGTTGATTACAGTATTGGATATAATGTAATTTACGCTGTGTTTTCTTGGTCGGTAGCAGACGAGGCGTATGAACTTATGCGTAGTTTAGCTCAAAAACACAAGGTTGGATTTTTTGATGTGAGTGGAGATGATGGCGATATTATTTTGCCAGATGGGATTATGATAAAATAATATGATACATACCTATTCCCATTCTCACTTACCGGGAAAATAGCAAAGCCAGCCGAGCCAGTCAACGGTCAAGATGAACGGCGTATTTCATGCGCCGCCGTTGACAGTCCTGCCCGACTTTGCTAATGGGCAATCAATGCGGGAAAGCCCTAAAACGGCTTCCCGCCCATTTCAAAATTTAGAAAAATTTGGTTATGGAGGGAGTTGCAATATGTGACTACTGTCATAATATTCAGGAATGGAAGAAATTTAACGCACCGAAAGATTATCTGGCGTGTATCGAATACATCCAACAGCTTGTGACAAATGGCGGTTTTGAACTGCTTGAGGAAGAATCCACTTGCCCGTTGAATCAGGTAGAGACCGAAGATGGATGGGCGGATGAAATTATGGTTCACATGGTACGGTGCAAACACTGTGGACAAGTCTTTACCTGTGTTGTCAACACTTATCGTGGTAGTGGTTCTTTCAAAAAGGGTAAAGGTTGACAAGTACGCTTGCTTATCAAAATGGTTCGGGACATTTTGTCCCGTAGTCCGGCGTGGGACGAGGGACGGGGGCTTTCATATACGCCCTGTCTGCTGATGAAACCAGACCTGCGCTTGCGGCTCCACGCCACGCAAGCACAGCCCTGTTTTCCTGCCGCTTCAAATGCCCTTGCCCTCCCCGGCGGCAACGGCATTTTCACGGCAACGCCGACAGAGCGTATAACACACTACACTTTGCAAGCAAAGTCGTGTGCCAAGGGGCAAGCCCCTTTGGAAACCCCGGACAACAAAACAGGCTGAATATCTCGCACTTTCCCGGTGCTTGATACTCAGCCTTTATTTGTTGTCAGCAGCCCCCGTTTCGTGGTCTGCGTGTAGTTCCTTGTAAACTGACCTAACTGAAAAACTAAAGTTTTTCTAAAAATAGTGGGTTAGGCTTGAAGAAAAAAATAGGCAATGTTACAATGGAATAAGTAAAAAGAGAATAAAAGAAATGGAGAATGTTATGGAGCAGTCATATGTAATTTTGAAGGATGTGCGAAAAACATATCATATGGGTGAAGTTTCAATTAATGCAGCAGATGGCGTGAATTTTGAAATAAAAAAAGGAGAATTTGTAGTTATTGTTGGTCCATCTGGTGCAGGAAAAACAACAATATTAAATATTTTGGGAGGAATGGATACTGTTACGAGCGGAGAGGTTATTGTAGATGGTGTTCATATCGAGTCTTTTAAGAACCGTCAGTTGACAAAATATCGCAGAGAGGATATTGGATTCATTTTCCAGTTTTATAATCTTGTTCCAAATTTGACAGCAAAGGAGAATGTTGAACTTGCACTTCAAATCTGCAGTAATCCAAGAGATGCAGAAACAGTATTAAAAGAGGTTGGACTAGGAGAGCGCTTAAACAACTTCCCATCACAGCTATCAGGCGGCGAGCAGCAGCGTGTTTCAATTGCTCGTGCACTTGCAAAAAATCCCAAAATGCTTTTATGTGATGAGCCAACTGGTGCGCTAGATTATGTAACAGGAAAGCAGATTTTAAAGCTTTTGCAGGATACGTGCCGCAAGCAAAAGATGACTGTTCTTGTCATTACGCATAACTCTGCAATCGCGCCAATGGCAGATCGTGTGATCCGTATTAAAAACGGAAAAGCAGCCAGTGTGTGTACTAATCCATCTCCTGTGTCAGTAGAAGATATTGAGTGGTAATAAAGGGGGGAACATATGGCAAGAAAAAAAGCATTAAATAAAGATATACGGGTAGAGATCAAAAAAAGTCTTGGCCGCTACATTTCAATTTTTTTGATTGTTGCACTTGGCGTATCATTTTTTTCAGGACTTCGTTCAACGGAAAGTGATATGCGCTATACAGGAGATGCGTTTTCAGACAGAAGCAATTTGATGGATATTCGTGTGATAAGCACGATGGGTCTGACAGATGACGATGTAGAAGCGCTCTCACAAGTAGAAGGCATATCAGGTGCAGAGCCAGGTTATATGAAGGATGTAATCACAAAGCAAAATGAGACAGATTATGTAGTTGAGCTGTTATCAATGCCGGAAAGAATGAACCAGATTCAAGTGACAGAAGGCCGTCTTCCTGAAAAGGAAAATGAGTGTCTGCTTGATAATCGTCTGAAAAAGGCATTTGAAGTAAAAGTAGGTGACACGATTTCATTTGTATCAGGAACTGATACTGAGCTTAGTGAGGATTTGACACAGACAAGCTATACAGTCACCGGATTTGGTGACAGCCCGCTTTTTATTTCCATGGAGCGTGGAAGCAGTATGGTAGGAAGCGGTCAGATTAATGGCTTTGCAATTCTTGAGAAGGATGTGTTTACACAGGATTATTATACTCAGATTTATCTTACTGCAGCCGATGCTTATGATGAGATAGCATTTACAGATGCATATACACAGGCAGTAGAGCCAGTGCAAAAGCGTGTGGAAGCACTTGAAGAAGAACGATGTCAGGCACGATATGATGAAGTGACAAAAGAGCCAAGGCAAGAGCTTAATGATGCAAGAAAAACCTGGCAGGAAGAAAAAGATAATGCCGACAGTGAGCTTGATGATGCCAGAGCTAAGCTTGATGATGGCTGGGCGCAACTTTCAGACGCAAAGGATCAATTGGCTGAGGGCAGAAAAGAATACGAACAAAATTATGATACAACAGTGGAACAGTTAAAACAGCAGCAGGCTCAGCTCGATGCTGGAAAGGCCATGATGAGCGAGGATCAGATTGCGCAGGCACAGGGACAGATTGATGCGGCGTATGCGGCGCTTGACGAGGCAAAAAATACACTTGATCAATCAGAAGCACAGATAAAAGAAAATGAGGAAGAACTTACAAAACAGGAAGAAACTTATGAGAGCAGTAAGGCAGAAGCCAAACAAAAGCTAGATGATGCATGGAAGGAAATTGAAGATGGTCAAAAAGAGCTTGATGATATCAAGATGCCGACATGGCAGGTAATCAATCGCGAAAGTCTTCCAGGATATACTGATTACGGCAGCAATGCTGAGCGTATGGGTGCAATTGGAAAGGTATTTCCAGCAATCTTTTTCTTAGTTGCAGCACTTGTTGCATTAACAGCCATTACACGTATGGTAGAAGAGCAGCGTACACTTATTGGAACATACAAGGCTCTTGGCTACAGCAAGGCAGCCATTGCAAAAAAGTATCTTCTTTATGCGCTTTCAGCAACACTAGGCGGCAGTATTGTTGGTGTGCTCATTGGTGAAAAGCTGTTTCCATTTATAATTATCATATCATACCGCCTTATGTATGCGTCATTATTAAAGTTAGTAATTCCATATAACTGGCATTATGCAATTTTATCTACTGCGCTTGCCGTGTTCAGTGTTACATTTGCTGCGATTGTGGCATGCTACAGAGAGCTTTATGCGCAGCCAGCAGTACTTATGCGCCCAGTAGCACCAAAGCCAGGAAAGCGTGTTTTATTAGAACGGATTGGTTTTATTTGGAAACATTTGTCCTTCTCACAGAAAAATACGTTTAGAAATCTGTTCCGTTATAAAAAGCGTCTAATTATGACAGTTTTTGGAATAGGATGTACAACAGGTCTGATGGTTGTTGGATTTGGCCTTAAAGATTCCATTATGAATATTGCATCGCTTCAATATGATAATATTCAGCTGTATGATGCGATGGCAGCATTAAATACGGACGAGACAGATAAACTAGAGGACTCGGATAAAACACTTAATGAAATTATGGAAAATGAATCAGGCATTGAAACGTTTGCAAAGGTCAGCATGAAGTCGATGGATATTTCATCTGGTTCAAATGTGCGAACTGCTTACACTGTTGTATGTAAGGATGCGCAGGCATTGGAATCCATGATGGTTTTTCAGAGTCGTACAACAAAGAAAAAATATGAACTGACTGATGATGGTGTCATTTTGACAGAGCAGATGGCAGAAGCGCTTGGTGTGGGCGAGGGAGATACTGTGTCAATAACAAGCGGTGAAAATGAACCAGTCACAGCAGTTGTCGCACATGTTATGGAAAATTATCTGATGCATTATGTTTATATGACGGAAGGATGTTATGAAAAAGTGTTCCAGACTGAACCAGAATATAACATGTACTGGTTAAAGCTAAATAAAGACGGCCGCGCAAATGAAGATGTGTTAGGACAGCGTCTTATGGATCATGATGAGATTTTAACAGTTACTTATGTTAGTACGACAAGAGAGATGATTGATGGCATGTTAAGAAGTCTGTATATTATTGTTGTAGTGCTCGTGATTTCAGCAAGCCTTCTGGCATTTGTTGTAATCTATAACTTAAATAACATTAATATCAGTGAGAGAAAACGAGAATTGGCAACAATCAAGCTGCTAGGCTTTTATGATTCTGAGGTTGCTATGTATGTCTACAGGGAAAATATCTGGCTGACTTTAATTGGCGCCTTTGTAGGAATTTTTATCGGAAAGGTACTTCATGGATTTATCATCAAGACAGTACAGGTTAATCAGGTCATGTTTGGACTTGATATTTCTGTGCCAAGCTATATCTACAGTATGGTATTAGCATTTATCTTTTCAATGGCTGTAAATGGTGTTATGTATTTCCAACTTAAAAAGATAGATATGATTGAATCATTAAAGAGTGTGGAGTAAGCCTAGGGTCAAAAACTCTAAAAACCGTTCGTGCTTGCACGATAAGGTTTGTGAGTTTGAGCCACGCAAACAAGAAAGGAAAAATATGCCGAAGAAATTTTATGCCGTCCGTAAAGGGCGTAAGACCGGAATTTTTACCACATGGGACGAGTGCCGTGCGCAGGTGCATGGCTTTCCGTGTGCGGAATATAAAAGCTTTCTAACAATGGAAGGCGCAAAAGGATTCATGGAGCTTGGGATGGAAGGTGAAAATAAGCTGCCATTCGATGAAGATCCTAAACAGCCATCTAATAATGCAAATTCGTCAATTGCTACAAACCAAATCACACAGAACATATCAAACGAGCCAGAACTAGTTGCCTACGTTGATGGCAGCTTCGATCAGTCCACCAAGCGTTTCTCCTATGGAATGGTAATATTGGAAAATGGCGAAGAAAAAACCTTTAACAAAAGCTTTTCTGATCCAAGCCTTGCAGGTATGAGAAACGTAGCAGGTGAGATCATGGGAGCAAGAGCCGCTATGGAGTATGCCATTGCAAATAATAAGAAGCGATTAGTAATTTATCACGATTATGAAGGTATCGCAAAATGGCCTCTTGGTATATGGAAAACAAATAAAGAAGGAACAATCGCCTATAAAGCTTATTACGACGAAGCAAAAGCAAAAGTCTCAGTTCGCTTCCAGAAGGTGACAGGTCATTCAGGAGACAAATACAATGATTATGCTGACAAGCTTGCAAAGCAGGCGCTGGGGCTGGCGTGATTGTAAACTAACAAAAAATATATATAAACATATTTAGAGGGCAGACATCTGGTATGATCTGCCCTCTTTACTAAAATGAAAAATTATATTATTATAGTAGCATGGTCAAAAGTTAAAATCTATCTGACAAAAACCTTGAAAGGGGGACTCCATGGACTTTTTGGAAGCACAAAATTATCTGGAAAAGGTGCGAAGTCAAAAGGGAATCGTTCTGGGACTTGACACAATGCGCCATCTGATGGCTAAACTTAATAATCCGCAGGATAAAGTCAAATTTATTCAGATTGCAGGAACAAACGGCAAGGGATCAACAGCTGCCTATCTCACTTCAATCTTATCTGAGGCAGGAATTAAAGTAGGAAGATATACATCTCCGGCTGTATTTTCAAGCACAGAGCAGTATTTCGCATGTGGAAGCTGTATAAGTGAAAGCGAATATGCCAAAGGCATGACAGCAGTGGCAGAGGCTGCAGCGAGTCTTGACGGCGAAACACCTACTGCTTTTGAACAGGAAACAGCATTGGCGTTTTGGTATTTTGCGAAGAAAGGCTGCGAGTTGGCAATTTTAGAGGCAGGTCTTGGCGGTGACATGGATGCTACAAATATTGTGACAACAACAGTATGCAGTATCATAACATCAATCAGCATGGATCATTGTCGTATCCTTGGAAATAAGATCAGCGAGATTGCAGCACATAAGGCTGGTATTATAAAGCCGGGTGCACCTATTATTTGCATCGAGCAGAAGGAAGATGCGATGGAGCCAATTCGTGCAGCAGCAAAAGCAGCAGATACGCCGCTTTACGAGGTACACCGCGATGAGGTGCGTCAGATATTTTCTGATAAGCGAGAGAGCATTGTATTTTTCCGAGAATTTGAAAATCTGCATTTAAAGATGCTTGGAACCTGTCAGCCTGAAAATGCTGCACTTGCCTTACAGGCAGCAAGCGTACTTAGCTGCAGCTATCCAATTGAGAAAAAGCACATTTATGATGGAATTGAAAAAACACGCTGGAGCGGCCGCTTTGAACTTCATAGCGGTTCACCTGACATTATATTAGATGGTGCACATAATCCAGATGGTATAAGACGTCTTCGTGAGTCTGTAAATCAAATGTTTGGTGCCGTGCCGATTTGCTATGTCTGTGGTGTTTTGGCAGATAAAGATTATGAAAAAGAAATCGAAATTTTATTTGGGCGCGCATCAAACGTGTTTACTGTGACACCGCCATCACCAAGGGCGATGAAAAGTACAGATTTAAAGGCTGCTATAAAAGATCGTTTTCCACAGTTAAAGGTGATTGCTTTTGAGGGAAATGATGATATCGAAAAAGCAATGGAGGCAGCCATTTCACAAAACAATCCAGTGGTTGTGTGCGGAACCCTTACAATTCTTGCAAGGGTAAAAGAGTGGATGAAACTCAACGACAGAATGTAAGCAAACAAAATAGAGACGAGGAATTATGGATAAAGAAAAGATTGAACAGGCTGTGCGCTTGTTTTTAGAAGGAATCGGTGAAGATCCAAACAGAGAGGGACTGTTAGGAACTCCCGACCGCGTTGCACGTATGTGCAGCGAAATATATGGCGGACTGGGGCAGGATGCAGGACAATATTTGCATACAACATTTGAAGCAAAGAATAACGAGCTGATATTAGAAAAAGATATTGATCTTTATTCTGTGTGTGAACATCATTTACTTCCGTTTTATGGAAAAGCACATATAGCATATATCCCAGACGGCAGAGTTGCAGGACTTTCCAAGCTGGCAAGAACAATAGAAGTATTTGCAAAGCGTCCGCAGATTCAGGAGCAGCTGACAGCTCAGACAGCTGATGCACTTATGGAACATTTAAAGCCAAAGGGTGTTATGGTTGTCATAGAAGCAGAGCATATGTGCATGACAATGCGCGGCGTAAGAAAGCCAGGCACTAAGACGCTAACGTATGTGTGCAGAGGTGTTTTTGAAAATAATGACGAGCTGATCAATCGTGTTCTGATGATGGTTCGCTAAGTTGGAGGAAAAAATGAGAATAGGAAACAGAGACTTTCAGACAAGCGGTCATACCTACGTAATGGGAATTTTAAATGTTACACCAGACTCATTTTCAGATGGTGGACGCTGGAATCATATGGACGATGCACTTTTTCATGCACAACGCATGATTGAAGAAGGTGCAGATATCTTAGATATTGGCGGCGAATCGACAAGACCTGGTTATACACGAATTTCAGATGAAGAGGAAATTTCTCGTGTGGCACCCGTTATCGAGGCATTAAAGAATCGTTTTGACATTCCAATTTCCGTAGATACTTATAAGTCAGAGGTGGCTAAAGCAGCTATTTTGGCTGGAGCTGATCTGATCAATGATATCTGGGGATTAAAGGCAGATAGAAAAATGGCAGAAGTGATTGCAAAGGCAAAGCTGCCGTCATGTCTTATGCATAATCGAGAGACAATGGACTATAACAACTTTTTAGAGGATGTTGTATCAGATTTACAGGAGACACTAAATATTGCAAAAAAAGCAGGAATTTCAAAGGATACCATTATCCTTGATCCAGGAGTTGGTTTTGCAAAGAATTATGAGCAGAACTTAGCCATCACAAATCATCTTGAAGTATTAGATACACTTGGCTGCCCGGTGCTTCTTGGAACAAGCCGCAAATCAATGATTGGACTGACACTTGATTTGCCATCAGACCAGAGAGAAGAAGGCACTATGGTAACGACCGTCTGGGCAGTACAGAAGGGCTGTATGTTTGTGCGTGTTCACAATGTACAGGTAAATGTGAGAGCAATTAAGATGGCAGAAGCACTGCTTAGAAACTAACGCTACATGATATTGGAAAAACATTGCTTTAAATTTAATAATATAGAAGGAAATTTGATATAGAATGGATAAAATAGAAATCAAGGGGCTTGAAGTATTTGCCCATCATGGTGTATATCAAGAGGAGCAGCGTCTAGGACAAAAATTTGTTGTGTCAGCTGTTTTATCTCTTGATACAACAGCAGCTGCACAGACAGATGATCTTGATAAGACAGTAAATTATGGAGCGATCTCAAGACAGATCACGCAGATTTTGCAGCGTGAAAACCATAAGCTTTTAGAGCGTGCAGCAGCAGTTACAGCTGAAGAAATTTTGCTGACAAATCCGCTCATTAACGGCATCACAATCAAAATTGAAAAGCCGTGGGCGCCTGTTGGTCTGCCGCTTGAAACTGTGGCAGTCGAGACAACAAGAAAGTGGCATACTGCATATATTGCGCTTGGCTCAAATCTTGGAGAAAAGAAAAACTATCTTGATGTTGCCATTGAAGAATTAAAAGCAGTAAAAGGCATTGAGATAGAAAGTGTTTCCGACTGGATTGAGACAGAGCCATATGGCTATCTTGATCAGCCAAATTTTTTAAATGGCTGTGCATGTCTTCGTACCTGGCTGGAGCCATTTGCACTTTTAGATGTGCTTCAGAGTATTGAAGCAAAGGCAGGACGTGAGCGCAAGATTCATTGGGGACCGAGAACACTTGATTTAGATTTGCTTTTCTACGATGATCAGATCCTTGGAACAAAGAGACTGATTGTACCGCATCCAGAAATTGAAAAGAGAAGTTTTGTGTTAGTGCCGATGGCACAGATTGCACCATGGCTTCGTCATCCGGTAAGTAAAAGCACGATCAAACAGCTGCTTGAAGAATTGAACGCAGAGCAGTAAATAAGAAACAGTTCACTGTGAGAAGCATAGTTGCTTGCAAAATAGCATTAACAAAAATACAGGTTATAAGTGAGGAATAAAAAATATATGTTAGATTTATCAGAATCAAGAGCACAGATTGACGTGATAGATAAAGAAATCACATGCCTGTTTCAGAAACGAATTGATGTCTGCAGGGATGTAGCCGCATACAAGATACAGAATAATAAAAAGGTGCTTGATAAAACAAGAGAAAACCAGAAGCTAGAAGCTTTGTCAAAGCTTGCAGAGGATGGTTTTAAAGAACATGGCATCTGCGATTTGTTTACACAGGTCATGGCAATTTGCCGCAAGCGTCAGTATCAGATCATGAAGGAAGAGGGCGTTGCTCAGCCGGTTCCATTTGACTGTGTGGATGAGATTGACAAAACAAATGCGACTGTTGTATTTCAGGGAGTAGAGGGAGCATACAGTCATGCTGCTTCCATGGCATATTTTGGAGACTTGGCAACATATTTTCATGTGCCAAACTTCGAGGAGGTCATGAAGGCAGTTGCAAATAAAGAAGCTGATTTTGGCGTGCTGCCTCTTGAAAATTCCAGTGCAGGACAGGTTGGTGATGTGTATGATCTTTTGACACGCTACGATAATACTATTGTAGGCGAGTATTATCTTCCTGTACGTCATTGTCTGCTAGGATTAAAGGGTGCAGACATAGATAAGATTCACACAGTTTACTCTCATCCGCAGGGACTTATGCAGTGTGGAAAATTTTTAAATGAGCACTCATCCTGGCAGCAGATCAGTCAGGCAAATACGGCAATGGCTGCACAGAAGGTCATTAAGGAAAATAATCCAAAGACAGCTGCAATAGCAAGCGAAACAGCGGCAAAGCTGTATGGATTAGAGATTCTTGAGGAAGGAATCAATGACAATAAGACTAATACAACAAGATTTATTATTGTAAGCAGAAAAAAATGCTACCGTAGGGATGCATCAAAGATTTCTATCATGTTTGAGATTCCTCATGAGAGCGGAAGTTTGTACACGATTTTGTCTCATATGATTTATAACGATTTGAATATGACAAAAATCGAATCAAGACCAATTCCAGAGCAGCCATTTGAGTATCGCTTCTTTGTTGATTTCGAAGGAAATCTTGCCGATGCAGCTGTAGAAAATGCGATTCTTGGCATCAAAGAAGAGGCTGCACGCTTGAAAATCTTGGGAAATTATTAATACTAGGGTTAAAAGCTCACAAGCCGATCGTGCTTGCACGAAAAGGATTGTAAGTATTAGTTAACATTATAGAGGAAAATGCCATGAACAGATTATTATTATACAGAAACTTTGAACACGAAGATCTGGTTTACCAGATGAGAACATTGGCAAAAAAGGCACAGATTGATGCGCTTACCGAGGATGATTTAGAATGCTATGAAAACTGCATCCATCAGATGATCGAGATGGCAGCAGCCTATGGACTGCAGGAAAATCTGTGGCACAGCGTACTTGCTTGTATGCTGGCAAATGCAGAAAATGCGTTTTCTAAGGCATGTGAGAAAAAGGGTCTTCCGCAGGGAACATTATCAAAGCTTGTTCTTCCAGATATTTCATTTTGGAAAGAAATGTTTGCAGTAAGCCTTGAAGATTTAGACCGTGCATTTGGATGCAGCTTGGCAGCTCTTTTGGAGAATTATGTAAACTCTAATACAAATGGTCATGTATTTAACAAGCGTATTCGCGACAGCATCACAGAGCTTGGAAAAAATCTTGGTGCATGTGACAGTGAGGAAGATTTTTTACATACACTGACAGATTTTTATCGCGATTATGGTGTTGGAAAGCTTGGTCTTCATAAGGCATTCCGCATAGGTCAGGATAATGATGGAGAGCCAATCATCGAGCCAATCACATGTACTGAGCATGTGCATTTAGATGATCTTGTAGGTTACGAGCGTCAGAAGAAAAAGTTAGTTGATAATACACTTAGTTTTGTTAATGGACAGGCCGCAAACAATTGCCTTTTGTTTGGTGATGCCGGAACAGGAAAGTCCTCTAGCATAAAGGCAATCATGAACGAGTTTTATTCTAAGGGACTTCGCCTGATCGAGGTGTATAAGCATCAGTTCAAAGATTTGCCAAAAATTATTTCTCAGATTAAAAGCCGCAATTATAAATTCATCATTTATATGGATGATTTGTCATTTGAGGAGTTTGAGATCGAGTACAAATATTTAAAGGCTGTTATCGAGGGCGGTCTTGAGACAAAACCAGATAATGTGCTGATTTATGCAACAAGTAATCGCCGTCATTTAATTAAGGAAAGCTTCGATGATGTAAAGGATTATAAGCCAGAGCTTCATTCTTCAGACACAGTGCAGGAAAAGCTGTCTTTGGTGGCACGTTTTGGCGTAACTATCTATTATGGTGCACCAGAAAAGCAGGAGTACGATGATATCGTGATCAATCTTGCAAAAAAGAATGGCATCGAAATGGACACAGACGAGCTTTTGTTAGAGGCAGGCAGATGGGAATTAAATCATGGAGGCAGAAGCGGAAGGTGTGCACAGCAGTTTATTATTTATCTGCTTGGACAAAAGGCATTAAAAAAACAGTAAAGCAATAGAAAGGACGTGAAATTATGGCAGCAGTGCGTATGGCAGTAATGGAGATCGGGGCACAGGACGTGATTATGAAAGTGTACGAGATTGCTCCTAGAAAGGGAATGCAGGTGATTGACAGCCTGCGCCGAATGGTTCCGGTAGGAAAAGATACTTATTCAGAGGGGCGAATCAGTACACAGGTCTTAGAACAGATCTGTAATGCATTTACTCATTTTAAGCAGACGCTGGCTGAGTATGGAATAACAGAGTATTATGCACTTGCAAACAGTGCCGTGCGTGAGGCAAAAAACTGTGCAATGGTCGTGGACCAGATCGAGGTGCGCACAGGAATCCGCGTGCGAGTGCTTAGTAATTCCGAGCAGCGTTATGTAAGAATTAAGGGTGTAATTGCAAGAGAAAATGATTTCAAGCTTCCAGAAAAAGGAACAGCTATGGTTGATATTGGTGCAGGAAGCTTACAGATTTCTATCTACGAGAAAAAAGCTCTTGCAACTACACAGAATATTCGTCTTGGAATGGCAAAGATTGGTGAGATGTTCTCTGCATTTTCATGGGAATATCCTGTTGTAGAGCTTGTGTTAAAGGAAATGATCGACAATGATGTACAGACATTTGAGAAAATGTTCTTAAAGGATCACACGATCCGCAGTCTTATTCTTGTCGGTGATACACTTATTTCTCAGATCAGAAAGGTGCTTGAGCATACTGGAGATCCAGGCATAACCGCAGAGGATATCAGAAACTTGTACTCACAGATTCGCGGAAAATCAACAAGTGAGATTAGTCAGATGCTTGACATGCCGTTTGAGTATGCAGCGATGGTGCTTCCTGTTATGATTTTGGCGCAGACACTTCTTGATGCAAGTCAGGCAGAGAGAATATGGATTCCGCAGTCTGATCTTTGTGACGGTTATGCAATTGATTACATGGAAAAGCATAAGCTTGGACGCATCACATACAATTTCGAAGAAGACATAATTGCATCTGCAAAGACAATCTGCAAGCGCTACAAAGGAAATCAGGCTCATGCAGAATATCTTGAGCAGATGGCAGGCAAGTTTTTTGATCTGCTGCAAAAATATCATGGTCTTGGAGAGCGTGAGCGTCTGCTTCTTCGTCTGGCTGCCATTTTACACGACTGTGGAAAATTTATAAGTATGAGTGCACCGGGTGAGTGTGCATATCAAATTATCATGTCTACAGAAATTCTTGGAATTTCACATATGGAGCGTGAGATGGTTGCAAGCATTGTCCGTTACAACACGATGGAGCTTCCAAATTTCAGTGAATTTGATGGAAAGCTTGGCAATGACGAATATTTGATTGTTATGAAATTAGCAGCTATCTTAAGAGTATGCAATGCGCTTGATCGAAGCCACCGCCAGAAATTTGCCGATATGAAGCTGACTATTAAGGACTCAAATATCGTGATCACGACAGCTTATCCGGACAACATTACGCTCGAGAAAAAGACCTTACAGGATAAGCAGGGTTTCTTTGAGGAAGTATACGGACTTGGGTTTGAAATTAAGCAGAAGAAAAAGAAACAGTGAGAAAATAGAAAAAAATAGAAAGGCAGGTTGGCAAGATGGATTTTGAAAATAGTCAATATTATACAAATCGAGAATTAAGCTGGATTCAGTTCAACTATCGTGTGTTGGAAGAAGCAAGGGATAAGAGTAATCCCCTATTTGAACGTCTCAAATTCTTAAGCATCACATCATCAAATCTTGATGAATTTTTCATGGTGCGTGTGGCATCATTAAAGGATATGGTAAATGCAGGATATAAAAAGCCGGACATTGCAGGCATGACACCAAAGGAGCAGCTTTCTGCTATCAGCGAAGCACTTCATGAGTTTACTCAGACACAATATTCAACATATAACAGAAGTCTTTTGCCGCTGTTAGCAAAGGAGCATATCACTGTGTTAACATCCTTCGAGCAGATGAATGATGAGGAAGCCGCATTTGCAGACAATTTCTTTATGGAAAAGGTGTACCCTGTTTTAACACCGATGGCTGTAGATGCATCAAGACCATTTCCGTTAATAAGAAATAAGTCATTAAATATTGCTGCGCTCATTAAGACAAAGAATCAAAGCGAAGAGGAAATGGAGCCAGAGCTTGAGTTTGCAACAGTTCAGGTGCCGTCCGTGATGGGACGAATTGTACAGCTGCCTTGTACAGAGGGTGTTAAGCTGATTCTTCTTGAAGAAATCATCCGCAGAAATATCAGCAAGCTGTTTTTAAATTATGATGTAATAAGTACTGCTGCCTATCGTATTGAAAGAAACGCAGATCTTAGCATCGACGAGGAGGAAGCAGAGGATCTTCTTCAGGAGATTGAAAAGCAGTTAAAACAGCGCCAGTGGGGCGAGGCAATCAAGCTTGAAGTCAGTGAGGAGATTGATAAATATCTGCTCAAGTATCTAAAAAAAGAGCTGGCAATTTCCGATGAGGAAATTTATAAGATCCAGGGACCACTCGATCTGACATTTTTAATGAAGCTTTATGGAATGGATGGCTTTGATGCATTCAAGCAGCCAAAGTATAAGCCACAGAGCTGTCCACAGATTGACCCGGAGCTGTCTATCTTTGACAATATTAAAAAGGGTGATATTTTCCTGCATCATCCATACATTACATTTGACCCTGTTGTAAACTTTATTAAAGAAGCAGCAGTTGATCCAAAGGTATTAGCAATCAAACAGACATTGTACCGTGTCAGCGGAAATTCACCAATCGTTGCAGCACTTGCAAGGGCAGCAGAAAATGGCAAGCAGGTAACAGTTCTTGTCGAGCTAAAGGCACGTTTTGATGAGGAACACAATATTGTATGGGCAAAGATGCTTGAGAAAGCAGGATGCCATGTAATTTATGGTTTGCGCGGCTTAAAGACGCACAGCAAGATTACACTTATCGTGCGTGATGAGGAAGATGGAATTTGCCGTTATGTACATTTGGGAACTGGAAATTATAATGATGCGACTGCAAAGCTTTACACTGACTGTGGCATCATGACATGCAACCGCATGATCGGTGAGGATGCAACTGCTGTATTTAATATGCTGTCTGGTTATTCAGAGCCAGAGTCTTGGAATCAGCTTGCTGTAGCACCGCTGTGGCTAAGAGGAAAGTTTTTGTCATGGATTAAAAGAGAAACTGAGTTTGCAAAGAGCGGTCGTCCGGCATATATCATAGCTAAGATGAACTCTCTTTGTGATAAGGGCATCATTGCCGCACTTTATGAGGCTTCAGCAGCCGGTGTTAAGATTGATTTAATAATTCGTGGTATCTGCTGCGTAAAGACAGGTATACCAGGAGCCAGCGAAAACATTCGCGTGCGCTCTATAGTAGGAACCTTCCTTGAGCACAGCCGTATTTTCTGTTTTGGAAATGGCGGAAATGAAGAAATTTATATGGGAAGTGCAGACTGGATGCCAAGAAACCT
>OGCZ01000590.1_pt1 | contig 15487 bp, 11 predicted proteins | sample 1570211 | NCBI WGS metagenome assembly OGCZ01 (sample SAMEA2582158, study PRJEB24529) | metagenome | biome: Human gut stool | place: China | collected 2011 | reverse complement strand
GCCCGGAACGCTACGTACAGAGATTTTGAGACCAAGGCGAGAGAGGACCACCTCTGCCGTCTGGGAGGAGGTGCCCTCAATGGCTAATATGCAGATGACGAAGACCCCCATGCCCGAGCAGGACCCCCAGGTGCGCAACCACAACTTCCTGGAGGTGGCCCAGGGCTACACCCTGGAGCAGGCCATGAACGAGGCTCAGCGGTGCATCCACTGCAAGAACCCCGCCTGCGTCAGCGGCTGCCCGGTCAACATCCGCATCCCCGAGTTTATCGCCAAGGTGGCGGAGGGGGACTTCCAGGCCGCCTATGAGATCATACATACCACCAATACCCTCCCCGCAATCTCCGGCCGCGTCTGCCCCCAGGAGAGCCAGTGTGAATGTCTGTGTGTCCGCGGCAAGAAGGGGGAGCCCGTTGCCATCGGCCGCCTGGAGCGCTTCGTGGCCGACTGGCACCGTGAGAACGTCCACACCGCTCCCATCGTGCCCGAATCCAACGGCCACAAAGTCGCCATCATCGGTGCAGGCCCTGCCGGTCTGACCGCCGCAGGCGACTTGGCAAAGCTGGGCTACAAGGTCACTGTGTACGAGGCCCTGCATGTGGCAGGCGGTGTGCTGATGTACGGCATCCCTGAGTTCCGTCTGCCCAAGGCCATCGTCCAGCAGGAGATCGACGGCCTGAAGAAGATGGGCGTGGACTTCGAGTGCAACATGGTCATCGGCAAAGTCCTGACCATCGACGAGCTGATGGGCGAGTACGGCTATGAGGCTGTCTTCGTGGGTTCCGGTGCCGGTCTGCCACGCTTCATGGGCATCCCCGGCGAGAGCCTGAAGGGTGTGTACTCCGCCAACGAGTTCCTGACCCGCTCCAACCTGATGAAGGCATATCTGCCCACCAGCAAGACCCCCATCCGCACCGGCAAGAAGGTCGCCGTCGTCGGCGGCGGCAACGTCGCCATGGACGCCGCCCGCAGCGCCCTGCGCCTGGGTGCCGACACCGTCTACATCGTCTACCGCCGCGGCATGGCTGAGCTGCCTGCCCGGAAGGAGGAGGTCGAACACGCCGAGGAAGAGGGCATCATCTTCAAGACCCTGTGCAACCCCGTGGAGATCCTCTCCGACGACGAGGGCTTCGTCAAGGCCATCACCTGCGTGGAGATGGAGCTGGGCGAGCCCGATGCGTCCGGCCGCCGCCGCCCCATTGAGAAGAAGGGCAGCGAGTTCACCATGGACGTGGACACCGTCATCATGAGCCTGGGCACCAGCCCCAACCCGCTCATCCGCTCCACCACCCCCGGTCTGGAGACCAACAAGCACGGCTGCATCGTCACTGAGGGCGACGAGGGCAAGACCAGCCGTGAGGGCGTGTATGCCGGCGGCGACGCCGTGACCGGTGCCGCCACCGTCATCAAGGCCATGGGTGCCGGCAAAGCCGCCGCCAAGGCCATCGACGAGTACATTCAGAATAAGTAAACCGGTCCTATAAAAAAGCGGAGGTGCTGCGATGCAGCACCTCTGTTTTTTATTCCACGTTCCTTATGGTCCTCCCCTCTTTTTCATCGTACCATAAACAAACTCTTGCGAGCCTTTTCAGAGCAGCCCATGTTCCAGACAGTACCAGTAGACGCCGTCCTCTTTTACGTCACGGCAGGTATCTGCGGCAACGGCTTTCAGCCGGTCAGAAGCATTGGCCATGGCAACGCCGGTGCCGACGGCCCCGAACATCTCGATGTCGTTGTTGCCGTCGCCAAACGCCATGCTGTCGGCCTTGTCGATGCCGTAAAATTCCAGCACCTTTTCCACCGCGACCCCCTTGCCGCCGTTGGCCGGGATGATGTCCACTGCGCGGTCCCACCAGGCGGCGATCTTGGCATGGGTGACATCGTTCAGGATGGCGGGATACTCTTCCTCCCGGCCGCCCATCAGCACCTGAAAGACTTCGCCCTGCGCCACCTCGTCAAAGTCGTCGGCCACGACCAGCTTCACCCCGCCGATGGCAAAATATTCTTCGAGGTCTGGTTCGGTGCCGTTGGCCACCAGACGGCTGTCCGTGGCCAGTGCAAGGGGCCGCCCCAGTGCAGCCGCATTCCGGCGGAGGGTCACAATGTCCTCTTTCGGGATGAGGTTCTTGAAAATATCGCGCTCCGGCGTAAAACAGTACGAGCCGTTGTAGGTCAGGAGCGCATCAAACGTCACCCCCTCGAACTTCGGCATCTCCATGGGGGTACGGCCTGTGGCAATGCAGAGCCTGATGCCGTTCTGCCGCAGTTTTTGCAGAGCTTCCACCGTTCTGGGGCGGATGCCCTCTTTCAGGGGCACCAGTGTGCCGTCAATGTCAAAAAAGATGATCCTTGGCTTCATCGTATCGCTCCTCTTTTTGCGCAGATGTAGATATAGAACACCTTTATTATAGCATATACGACCCGCCTGCCAAAGATTCTTTTTCCTTCAGATCCGAAAATCGAAATTCCGTCAAAATCCGTCACAAGCAAGCAGCCACTTTGCGCATTTTGCGTGAGAATCGGCCCCATTTTTCTGCAAAATCGTTTCATGTATCCCACTTCTTGTGCGAGACGCTCAAATTTTGCTGTTTATTTTTGTTGATTCTTTTTGGCATTTCGTGATTGATTTTGACGTGTTTTTTGCTATAATAGGGGCAGAGAAACGCAGAAAGCTCCAAATAAAATCACAATCCACCAAAAGGAGTGAAGATTTCCATGTTGGCAGAAGAACGCTTCGCCCTCATCCTGGATCTGCTGGCCCGCCAGCGGACGGCTACGGTACAGGAGCTGTGCGAGGCCCTGCGCGCAAGCGAATCCACCATCCGGCGCGACCTGAACGAGCTGGACAAGATGGGCCGACTGAACAAGGTGCACGGCGGTGCCACCCTGCCGGACAGTCCCTTCCGCACCGACGAACCCACCATGGCCGCCAAAGAAGAGCTGGCTGTGGATCAGAAACACAGCATCGCGCGGGCCGCTGCGGCCCTGATCGAGCCGGAGGATTTCATCTTTCTGGACGCCGGTTCCACCACACTGGCGGTGGCGCGGGCGCTGACCGGCCCGGCCCTGCATGCCTGCTATGTGACCAACGGCGTGGCCCATGCCCGGCTGCTGGCCCAGAAGGGCTGCCGGGTGTTCCTGCCCGGCGGAATGCTGCGGCCCCAGACCGAAGCCATCATCGGGGCGACGGCGCTCAGCGCCATCCAGCAGTACAACTTCACCAAAGCGTTCATGGGGGCCAACGGCGTGGCGCTGGAGGCCGGGTTCACCACACCGGACCCGGAGGAAGCCGCTGTGAAGGCGGCTGCCGTCCACCGGGCGCGGGAGACCTGGTTCCTCGTGGATGACTCGAAGTTCGCCAAAGTCTACCCCGCCGTCATCACCGACCTGCACAGCGGTGCCATCCTGACCAACCGCTGCCCCAACCCCAAATACCAGCAATTCACTTTGATAAAGGAGACGGAATCATGATCTATACCGTTACGTTCAATCCTGCCATCGACTATGTCGTCCGCCTGGACAAGGCTCTGGAAGTCGGCGAGGTGAACCGCGCCGCCGGGGAGGACTGTGTGCTGGGCGGCAAGGGCATCAATGTGTCCGGTGTGCTGCACGAGCTGGGCTGCGAGAGCGTAGCTCTGGGTTTCGTGGCCGGTGAGACCGGTGCCTGGCTGGAACGTGGTCTGGCCGCGCAGGGCCTGCGCACCGACTTCATTCATCTGGACCACGGCATGACCCGCATCAACGTAAAGATCAAAGCCGGGGAAGAGACCGAGCTGAACGGTGCAGGCCCCGCCATCCCGGCTTCGGCCCTGCACGCGCTGGAAGAAAAGCTCGATGCGCTGACCGAAAACGATGTGCTCATCCTCGCAGGCAGCATCCCATCCAGTATGCCGCAGGACACCTACGAGCGGCTGCTGGCCCGGCTGGACGGCAAGGGTGTGCACTGTGTCGTGGACGCCACCCGCGCCCTGCTGGCAAACGTTCTGCCCTACCACCCCTTCCTCATCAAGCCGAACAACCACGAGCTGGGCGAGCTGGTGGGCAGAGTCCTGACCGGCGACGAGGAGATCACCGCCGCCGCCCGCACTCTGCAAACGCAGGGTGCCCGGAACGTTCTGGTGAGTATGGCGGGCGATGGTGCTTTGCTGGTGGACGAGACCGGTGCCGTGCACCGCATCGGCTGCCCCAAGGGCAGGGTCGTCAACAGCGTGGGCGCAGGCGACAGCATGGTAGCCGGCTTCGTGGCCGGATATTTGCAGACCGGCCGCTATGATGACGCCCTCCGCCTGGGCACCGCCTGCGGCAGCGCCACGGCGTTCAGCCTGGGGCTGGCCAAAAAATCGGAGATCGACGCACTGCTCGCAGCGCTCTGAGCTGTGACGCTTTGAACGAAGGAAAGGAGAATCCCCTATGCGTATCACCTCGCTTTTCTCCCTGAATGCCATTGCGCTGGATGTTGCAGCATCCAATCAGGAAGAGATCCTCGACAAGGTCGTGGAGCTGCAATCCACCCACAACAACATTCTGGATAAAGAGGCCTATAAAAAGGCACTCTACGCCCGCGAAGAAGAAGGCTCCACCTACGTGGACAACGGCATCACGGTGCCCCATGCCAAGAGCGACGTCGTCACCCGGCCCAGTCTGGCCGCACTGCGGCTGAGCAGCCCGGTGCAGTACAACCCCGACGACGACGGCAAGACCGACCTGCTCTTCGCCATCGCGGCCCCACAGAACGGCAGCCTGCATGTGGATATGCTGGCCCGGATGATGCAGATGCTGATGAACGAGGAGTTCGTGGAGCAGCTGCGCACTGCCAGAACGCCGCAGGCATTTTTGGACGCCATCGACAAGCAGGAGGAAGCGCAGTTCGGCAGCAAGAGCTTCACCGACCAGTCCATCCCGCAGGACGGCTTCCGGGTGCTGGCTGTGACGGCCTGCCCCAACGGCATCGCCCACACCTACATGGCCGCCGAGGCGCTGACCAAGGCTGGCACCAAGCTGGAGCTGCCTGTGAAGGTCGAGACCAACGGTTCCGACGGTGCCAAGAACATCCTGACCCGCGAGGAGATCGCAGTCTGCGACGGCATCATCGTGGCGGCGGACAAGAACGTTGAGACTGCCCGCTTTGACGGCAAGCCCGTGCTCTTCACCCGCGTGGACGACGGCATCCACAAGCCCGAAGAGCTGATCTTGAAGATCGTGCGGGGCGAGGTGCCCATCTACCACAGCAAGGACAAGGCTGCGGGCGATGCGCCCGGTGCCTCCGACAGCGCGGCCCACACCGTGTACAAGCACCTGATGAACGGTGTTTCCCACATGCTGCCCTTCGTCGTGGGCGGCGGCATCATGATCGCGCTGGCCTTCCTGCTGGACGATTACACCATCGACCCCTCCAACTTCGGCATGAACACGCCCATCGCAGCCTTCTTCAAAACGGTGGGCAGCGCCGCCTTCAGCTACATGCTCCCCATCCTGGCCGGTTTCATCGCCATGTCCATCGCAGACCGACCGGGTCTGGCCGTCGGCTTTGCAGGCGGCGTTCTGGCCATGAACAGCACCAACTTCGCGGGCCTTGCCTCCGGTGAGACCACCGGCATCTCCGGCGGCTTCCTGGCGGCTCTGCTGGCCGGTTTCGTGGCCGGTTATGTGGTCGAGTTCCTGAAGAAGATCACCGAAAAGCTCCCCGCCAGCCTGAACGGCATCCGCCCCATGCTCATCTACCCGCTGGGCGGCATCCTCATCGTGGGCGCTGTGATGTGCGGCATCAACCCGGTGATGGGCATGATCAACACCGCCATGACCGACTGGCTCAACGCTCTGGGCGGCACCTCCAAAGTCCTGCTGGGTGCCATCGTGGCCGGTATGATGAGCGTGGACATGGGCGGCCCCTGCAACAAGGCCGCCTATGTCTTCGGCACGGCCGCTCTGGCCTCCGGCAACTATGAGGTCATGGCCGCTGTCATGGTGGGCGGCATGGTGCCTCCCCTCGCCATCGCCCTCTCCACCACCTTCTGCCCCAAAAAGTGGACCCCTGACGAGCGCCGCAACGGCATCGTGAACTACATCATGGGCCTGTGCTTCGTCACCGAGGGTGCCATCCCCTACGCCGCCTCTGACCCGCTCCGCATCCTGCCCAGCTGCGTCGTCGGCGCAGCGCTGGCCGGTGCGCTCTCCATGACCTTCGGCTGTGCCCTGCGCGCGCCCCATGGCGGCATCTTCGTCTTCCCCGTCGTGGACCACGCCCTGATGTATGTGGTGGCACTGGCCGCTGGCAGCATCGTGGGTGCCGTCATCCTGAGCCTGCTCAAGAAGACCCGCACCGAGTAACTCCCTTCCGGTTTTATTGAATCCACAGCAAAACGGCTGGCCCTCCGTACTCCAGGAGGGCCAGCCGTTTTTGCGTTTTATTGCACTGCCTGCTTCAGGCGTTCGAGGTCTCCGGCATCCGGATGGGCCAGCGCACGGTCAAAGTTTTCGATCAGCATGTCCAGATTGGAAGCCGGGTTCGGCTGCTGCTTCATCGCTTCGTACCGCTGCCGCACCGACTGGGGCATCCGGCCCTGACACATATAGGTCCCCACAACGGTATTGCTGGGGTCCAGCTCCGCCTGCACGGCGCTCAGGATCTTTGCAAAATACTCCGCGCTGCCGCCGAAGCCTGCGGTGCCGAACAGAAAGATCTTTTTGCCGCGCAGCGTTTTCAAAAAGGCGTTGCAGTCTGCATCTGCATGGCCCCGGTCGGTCCAGAAGCCCACATACAGGGTGTCGGCCTCCGCTGCGGCTTGTGCCGGTGTGCCGAAGTAGCGGCAGCCTTCCTGCGGCAGCGTTTCCCGAAGGGTCTCTGCCAGCTGCTTTGTGTTGCCGGTCTGGCTGCTGTATACGATCGAGTAGCTCATACGATTCTCCTTTTTCATCGGTGTGTGTTTATTTTTCTTCCCGCCGTGCGTCGTAGATGCAGCGGGTGCCCTGGTGCGCCATCAGGCCGCCGAGGCACTTTTTGTTGCAGCGGACGCAACGGTGGATCGTTTTTGCCTGCCCCTTTTGCAGTTTGTTCACCCACTCCGGGTCGGCCAGAAGCTGGCGGCTCATGGCGGCGCACTGGATGCGCCCAGAGGCAAGCTGCTGCTCCACGAAATCGGGGTCGTTCAGGCCGCCCACGCCGCAGAGGGGCAGGCGGGTGTACTGCCGCACGGCATCGCAGAACTTGAGGAAGCAGCCCGGCTGGCCGAAGGCAGGGTGGCTGGCGGGCGGGATGGTGTTTTCCAGCGCCGAGTGGTTGGCCAGGGTGACATGGAAGCTGGTCACGCCCGCCTGTTCCAGCAGCGGCACAAAGACGGGCAGTTCTTCCACCAGAACGCCTGCGTTGCCGTAGTGGGGGTCTTCCTGCCGGACGGCCAGCTTGTAGTCAATGGGAAATTCCGGCACGGCGGCGTGGACGGCCCTGACCGCTTCCACGGCAAAGCGGGCGCGGTTCTCGGCGCTGCCGCCGTATTCATCGGTGCGGTGATTGAAGATGGACGAGCTGAAGCTGCCGCACATCCGGTCGCCGTGCACCTGCACCATGTCGAACCCGGCCTGTTTTGCCAGCACCGCCGCCTTGCCGAAGCCTGCGAGGATGGCCTCGATCTTCCGCTTCGGCATTTTGGTGATGTAAGGCTCCACTTCGGCGTTCAGCTTTTCGCGCAGCTGGTCCGGGGTGAGCTTTTTGGCCAGCACAGCGGGGATGTATTTGAGCATCGCCAGCATGTTGGAATCGCTCTGGTGCAGCTGGGCGCAGACCTTGCAATCCGCCTTGTGGGCGATCTCCACGATCTGCTGATAAAACGCGAATCCTTTTGCATCGAAGAGGGATTTTTCGAACCTGCTCTTCCCCACCGGCACATCCCCGATGATGAGCATCGCGCAGCCGCCCTCGGCCAGCCGCCGGATCTCGGCAAGGTATTCTTCGTCCGGCAGGCCGAAGGTAGTGGGCGCAAAAATGATGCGGTTCTTCAGCTGCAGGCCCCCATAGTTCACAGGGCTCAGGATGGTCTCGTACATGATCACATGCTTCCTTTCTGTGCTGCTTTTTGCAGCAGTTCCAGCAGCTGGCGCTGCTCGTCGGCGGTCAGGCCGGTCAGGTTCCGGGCGTCCCAGCCATAAAACACCCGGTGGCAGACCGCAAAGGCCGTCCGGCCCTTTTCGGTCAGTTCCAGATGGTAGCTGCGGCCGCTCTTTTCTTTGGTGAGGAATCCATCCTCAGCCAGCTTGGTGAGGCTGCGCTGGGAGTGGCGAGGGGGTGCAGCCGGGGTGCTTGCCCACATAGATGATAAAGTACATCATCCCGAAGCTCAGGCCCAGCTCCTGCAGCCGCTGGGTGGTGTAGGCGGCAAATCTCCTGTGCAGTGTCAGAATGCAGGAGGATACCGTAGCCGGTTCCATATGATCCGCTCCTTTCGTTCTCAACGGCCTGAGTATAGCACGTTCACTTGACAAAGTCAAGTATTTTTGCAAAGAAAAAACTCCGCATCTGTACGCGAAGTTTTTTCGGGCTATTGTCAGGCTTTGTTACGGCGCTCTTCTTCCAGCTCCCGCTTGAGGTCGTCTTTGATCTCGACAAAGCATTCCAGAAGCATGGGGTTGAACGCGCCGCATTCGCCGTTCAGGATCATCTTCACCGCCTGTTCGTGCGGGTAGGCTTTTTTGTAGCAGCGGTCACTGGTCAGGGCATCGTAGACGTCGGCCAGCGCCACCACCTGCGCCTCGATGGGGATCTCGTTTCCTTTCAGGCCGTCCGGGTAGCCGCGGCCGTCCCACCGCTCGTGGTGCCAGCGGGCAATGCTGTAGGCCGTTTGGAGCAGCGGCTCCGTGCAGAAGTTGTCCAGCTTGCTCAGCATATCCGCGCCGATGGTGGTATGGGTCTTGATGACCTCGAACTCCTCCGGAGTCAGTCGGCCGGGCTTGTTCAGGATCTTTTCGTCGATGGCGATCTTGCCGATGTCGTGCAGGGCCGAGGCCAGCGGGATGTTCTCCTGCATCTCGGAGGTGATGTGGTAGATGTTGGGGCGTTCGAGCAGTTTTGCGAGCACCCGCTCGGTGAGGCGGTGGATGTGCTGGACGTGCAGCCCGCTCTCGCCGTTGCGGAACTCCACCAGCTGGCTCAGCACCCCCACCAGCATGGAGGTGTTCCTCTCCCGCGCGCGGATCTGTTTGGACAGCAGGCTGACCAGCCGCCGCTGCTTGGCATAGAGCTTGATGGTGTTGAACACCCGGCGGTAGACGACGCGGGCGTCGAACGGGCGGGCTACGTAATCCGAAACACCCATTTCATAGGCTCGGCGGACGGAGGCCTCGCTGTCCTCGCCGGAGATCATGATGACCGGCAGATCCTCGATGGCGTGGTTGCGGTTCATGAAGTCCAACACCTCAAACCCGTTCATCTTGGGCATCATAAGGTCCAGCAGCACCAGCGCGATATCGCCCATGTACTGCTGCATCTTTTTCAGGCACTCCTCGCCGTCCGCAGCTTCGAGGATGCGGTAATCCCCGCACAGGATCTCCGACAGGATGGCGCGGTTCATCTCGGAATCGTCCACGATGAGGATCTGCGGCTTTTCCTCCCGGCGGCCCGACGCATCCTCCTGAAGCACCTCGCCGGAGACGACGACGCAGTTCTTCCGGACCTTGGCCTGATACATCAGCCGGTCGGCCTGCCGGACCACAGCGTCCATGCTGTCGCTTGGCATCTGGATCAGCCCGCCGATGCTGGTCGAAAGCCGCATGTGGCTGTAGCCGGGCACGATGGCGTCATGGATCTTTTCGCAGATCCCCTCCAGTTTGATTTTGAAGTAATCCTCCGGGATGCCAGGCAGGATGAGCAGAAACTCGTCGCCGCCGAAGCGCACCAGCGCATCGGTCTGGCGGATGCAGCCGCGCACGATGGTGGCGGCGGTCTTCAGGGCCATATCGCCCGCGTGGTGGCCGTAGGTATCGTTGTAGACCTTGAAGTCGTCCAGGTCCATCAGCGCCACGCCGATGGGGCCTTTCATGCCGCGGACGATCTCCTCGTAATAGCGGCGGTTGTACATGTCGGTCAGAGGGTCGTGGTACAGCTTGGTGTTGTAGCCGGAGAGCGCGCTGAACAGTGCCTCGGTGTCATCGGGTTCGACGATGGTATCGCTGTGCATCCGCTGCAGCAGTTCCAGCACATAGGGGGCTCCGTCCACCTCCATATATTGGGCCGACACCTGCACGATGTCCGGCGAGAAATATTCCAGCTTGGTGCGCTGGTCATGGTTCTCGAACGCACTCTTCACCGCGCAGTGGTGGCAGCGGCGGCTCCTGTGGCGGCAGGCATAGCACAGGTCTTCCGCGTTGGGGTTGGAGCGCACGCCCTCTTCGATCCGCTCGATGGCGGCTGCATCCAGCAGACGCACATCTGTATAGAACTGCTGCAGATCGCTGATGAGCGTCTGAACTTCCTGCATTGTTTTCATCTTCGCCGTTTCCTACGCCTTTCTGCGCACCTCTCCGAATGTTGGAACAGAAAAGGCGCTTTTCTTTCCTATTATAGACGGTATTCAGCCCAAATGGAAGGGATTTTCCAAAACTTTTCTGCAAAACAGAATGCTGCCCCGCCGTTTTGCCAAAATCTGAACTTTTTCGGCACAAATGGTAGCCCTGTGAAACAAAAGGTGTTATAATAATTTTATCTATCACAAGCCATTTGACAGGAAGGGGTCCCCCACATGACGATCGAAGAATGCTACACGGCCATGGGTGCGAATTATCAGGACGTGCTCCGGCGCTTTTATAAGCCCGATATGATCCGGCGCTTTGCCCGGATGTTTTTGCAGGACACCAGTTTTCAGCAGCTGACCGATGCCATGGCCCGGCAGGACGTCAAGGATGCGTTTCTTGCGGCGCACACCCTGAAAGGGGTCTGCCTCAACCTCGGCTTCAGCAACCTCACGCCCTCTGCAGTGGCCCTGACGGAGATCCTCCGCGCGGGGAGCTTTGACGGTGCTGCCGAGCAGTATGCCCTTGTGGAAAAGGAATATCACAAGACCATCGAGGCCCTCAACGCCCTCGATTGAGTTCCGGATGGAGCCGCGGGGAGCCGGGGCTCCATTTTTCAGACCGGCTCGTTTTGGGGAAGGAGACATCATGCGATCTCGTTTTCGTCCGCTCGTCAGTCTGGTGCTGAGCGCTGCGCTGCTGCTGGGCTGTGTGGGCTGCGGCGGCAGTGCCAAGGCACCCACCACCATCACGGTGTGGAACTATTACAGCGGCGACCTTCTGAGCAGCTTCAACGCTCTGGTGGACCAGTTCAACGCCACCGTCGGCAAAGAGAAGAACATCGTGGTCAAGAGCTTCAATCAGGGCAACGTGACCGACCTGGAAGCGAACGTTCTGGCCGCTGCGCAGGGCAAGGTGGGCGCTGCGGCCCTGCCCATGGCCTATGACCTCGACCTGATGGGCAAGGTCGTAGACCTGGCCCCCTATCTGACCGCAAAGGAGAAGGCCGCCTATGTGGACGGTTTTCTGTCCGAGGGCGACCTGATGAACAACGGGGAACTGAAGATCTTCCCGGTGGCAAAATCCACCGAGCTGCTCTACCTGAACGCCACCGACTGGGCCCCCTTTGCTGCGGCCACCGGTGTGACCTACGACGACCTGGCCACTTTGGAAGGCGTCGTGGAGGTGGCCCGCCAATACTACGACTGGACGGATGCCATGACCAGCACCCCCAACGACGGCAAGGCCTTCTTCGGCCGTGATGCGCTGGCCAACTACCTGCTGTGCGGTGCTCAGGAGATGGGTCTGACCATCTTTGATACCAAGAACGGCGTCATGACCCTGCATTTTGACAAAGACGTCATCCGCAAACTGTGGGATAACTTCTATGTGCCCTACATCAAGGGCTGGTTCGGTGCCAGCGGCAGATTCCGCAGCGACGACGTGAAGACCGGCAATCTGCTGGCCTACGTCGGCTCGTCGGCCAGCAGCCCCTTCTTCCCCGCCCAGGTGATGACCAACGACGCCGAGAGCCACGCCATCGAACCGGCCATCCTGCCCTGCCCATCCTTTGCGGGCTGCAGCCCGGTCGCCGCCCAGCAGGGTGCCGGCATGATCGTGACCAAAGGCACCGACGCCCAGATCCGGGCCTGCGTTGAATTTCTGAAGTGGTTCACCCAGCCGGAAAACAACATCGCGTTCTCCGTGAACTCCGGCTATCTGCCCGTGACCCACGCCGCCGCAAGCCCGGACGCCATTCAGTCCAGTGGTTTGGAGCTGACCGACACCGTCACCCAGGTGCTGGACCTCTCGCTGGATGCCGTGGAGCATGACGCCCTGTACACGACCCACGCCTTCCCGGAGGGTTCCACGGCCCGCACCACCCTGCAAAATGCCATGACCGATGCGGCGGAGGCCGACCGGGCCATCGTGAAAGAGCGGCTCGCCGCCGGGCAGACGGCCGAAGAGGCCGAGGCCGAATTTTTGACCGACGAATACTTTGACCAGTGGTACGAATCCACGAAGGCCGCGCTGGAAGCCTACGCCGGCTGACCACCTGCCGCCCAACACGTTTTGAAAGGAGCACCGGCCCATGAAATACTTCACCCGGCACAAACCGTCCGGGGCCCGCGCAGAGCGCTCCATTTTCGGCACCATCTTCAAGGCGATGGTCGGTGTGCTGCTGGTGGAGGTCGCGCTACTCGTCGCGTCCATCTACGCGATGCGGGTCGGCCCCCAGCTGGACCAGAACGCAGAGGACATCCTCGCCATGCAGGTGGAGAACCGCAGCCGATACATCCAGACCACCCTGAACGATGCGCAGGAGCTTTCCACTCTGGAAAGCGAGATCAATGCCCTGACGCAGGAGCTGCTGGACAGCGGCAGGATCAACCTTGCCACGCTGGACAGCAGCAGCATTACCGCCTACCCCCTGCTGGAAACCGCCACCCCCAAGCTCATCGCCGCTCTGCGCAGCAGGCCGGTGACCGGCATCTTTCTGGTGCTGAACACCCACGACCTGAACGAGCGCTCCGCTGGCAAGCGTCTGCCCTCCATCTATCTGCGGGATCTGGACCCCGACGCCTCGCCCTCCGATAACAATTCCGACCTGCTGTTCGAGCGGGCACCGGCCCGGCTGGTGCAGGAGCAGAGCATCGCCACCGACAAGAGCTGGTCCCCCGCCCTCACCTATCGGGCGATGGCCAGAGGCTATCTCTATGCGCCGTTCCAGGCGGCCTATGACGATGGTGCCCAGCTGAGCTCGGCTGATTACGGCCACTGGACCATCACCCCCTATGCTCTGAAAGGTGACGACCGGCAGGCCATCTATTACAGCCAGCCCCTCATCCTGCCGGACGGCACCGTCTACGGCGTCATCGGCGTGGAGCTTCTGACCAGCTACCTTGCCGACAAGCTGCCCTGCGCCGAACTGCAGGGCGACGGCTCCGGCCTCTATCTGCTGGCCTGCTCCAATATGATGTTGAACCTGGACACCCTCTCGCTGGATCTTGCACCGGTCCTGTGCAGCGGCAGTTCGGCGTTTGCCAGCGGCACCACCGCTGCGGCATTCCGGCGCGGCACCGGCTGCTTCCGTCTGGTGCAGGACCATGTGCCCTACACAGCCTCCGTGATGTCGCTGAATCTCTACAACCGGAACGCCCCCTTCTCCGGGGATCGCTGGTATCTGGTGGGCATGGTGCCCACGGCCAACCTCTCGGCCTTCTCCAACCGGGTGCAGCAGATGCTCTTCCTCACCGTGCTGCTCACCCTCATCGCAGGCTTTCTGGCGAGCTTTCTGGTCAGTGAGCGGATGTCCAAGCCCGTCCATCAGCTCTCCGCTGCCGTGGCCAAAGCGCAGGAAAACGCCGTGGCCATGCCGCAGCTGCCCACTACCGGCATCATGGAAGTAGACCAGTTTGCTTCGGCCATCACCCACCTTTCGGAGGATGTGCTGGCCTCCTCCACCCGCTTTCTGCGGATCATGGAGATGGCCACGGTGGAGCTGGGCGGCTACGAGCTGCGCAGCGACAGTGTCTTTGCCACCGACAACTTCTTCCAGATGCTGGGGCTGGCCACCCCGGAGCCGCTCACGCCCCGCAGCTTCCGCAACGCCCTCTCCCGGATCGCGCATTCCAGCCTCTACCGCACCACGGATGCAGGCAACTCCGTCTTCCTCGTCCAGAAAGAGGACGAGGTGCGGTATGTGATCCTCCGTGTGACCCGCATCTGCGGCGAGACCGCCTCGGAGGTGGGCCTGCTCGAAGACGTGACCATCCCCACGCTGGAGCAGCAGCGCATCGAGCGGGAGCGCGACTACGATATCCTCACCGGGCTGTACAACCGTCAGGCGTTCGACCGGGTCTGCGCCGACCTCTTTGCCCACCCGGCCCAGCTGCACTGCTCGGCTCTGCTGATGATGGATCTGGACAATCTCAAGCAGATCAACGACACCTACGGCCACGACTGGGGCGACCAGTACATCCGCCAGACCGGCCAATGCTTCGCCGCCAACATCCCAAAGAACACCGTCTGCTCCCGCCTGTCCGGCGACGAGTTCCTGCTGCTGTTCTACGGGTACGACACGCAGGACGCCATCCGCGCCGAGCTGGACAAGCTGAGCGCCGCCCTGCGGGCCAGCTGCTCCACCCTGCCCAACGGCAAAACGCTGAACATCAGCATCTCCGGCGGCGTGGCCTGGTACCCGGAGGACGGCAAAGACCTGAAGACCCTGAAAAAATACGCCGACTTCGCCATGTATCAGGTCAAGCAGTCCCGCAAGGGGCAGGTGGGCGATTTTGACATCGGCGTCTACCACCGCGAGGAGTATGCCGCCCAGACCCAGCGCGAGTTCCTGCAATTGCTGCGGGAAGAGCAGGTGTACTACTACTTCCAGCCCATCTTCAGCGCACAGACCGGACGGGTGGTGGCCTACGAGGCGCTGATGCGGGTGAACACGCCCACCCTCACCTCGCCTTCGCAGGTGATGGCGCTGGCCCACGAGCTGGACCGCCTGTACGACATTGAGCGGATCACCATGTTCCATTCCAGCGAGGCATTCGAGAAGCTGCAGAGCCGGGGCCTCATCCGGAAGGACGCCCTGCTCTTCGTCAACTCCATCGCCAATGTGGACCTGAACGATGAAGACCGCCAGGAATATCACCGCCGCTACCCCGACCTGCTCAAACAGCTCGTCGTGGAGATCACCGAACAGGAAGACCTGGACCGCGCATGTCTGGAGCGGAAGCGGAACATGCCGGGCTTCTCCGGTGCCTTCGCGCTGGATGACTACGGCACCGGCTACAGCAACGAGCTCAATCTGCTGGAACTGTCGCCCCGGTACATCAAGATCGACATCTCCATCATCCGCGGCATCGAGAAGGATCCCGACAAGCAGCAGATCGTCTCGAATATCGTGGCCTACGCCCACGCCCGCAGTATGCAGATCCTCGCCGAGGGCATCGAGGAAGAGATCCAGCTGCGCAAGGTCATC
>OGCZ01000581.1_pt1 | contig 15612 bp, 9 predicted proteins | sample 1570211 | NCBI WGS metagenome assembly OGCZ01 (sample SAMEA2582158, study PRJEB24529) | metagenome | biome: Human gut stool | place: China | collected 2011 | reverse complement strand
TATTTTAAGACCATAAATAAATTTAGAATTTGTCATAAATAACAAATTTCCAGCATATCCAGCAATACAGCAAATTGCTACTACTACCGTAATCTTGCCAATCTCTCGCCAAAATTCCAGTATATCAATTCCAACGTACTTGTTATAAAACCAGTTCATAATGAGACCATTCCCCACAAACATGGAAAAACCAGTAGAAAAAGCGCAGCCAATGCCCCCAAAACGAATACCCAAAGGAATTGCCAATACAATATTTAAGATGCCAACACTGGAATATACCTTCGCACGAAAATCATATTGGTTCTTGGCTTGCAAAATAGCCAGCCCTATATTTTGGATCAAATCAATGGTAAATGGAAGAATAATCAGCAGGGTAATAGCATAGGCATCCTGAAACCCTGGCCCCGCCCAAAAGGCTATAAATTGACGGCCAAAAATAATAAATCCCGTGGTCACTAATGCCAGTAAATAGTACTGTGCCCTGCCCACTTGAATAAAAAGATCAGAAAGATACTCATCTCCATTTTCCTGGGCAACTACCCCACTGATATGGGGCAGATAGACTCCAGAAATAGCAACAGAAATAGACATATAGTTTAAATATACTAACGAAGCCACAGAATAAACTGCTACCGCTGCTGTGCCACTAATAATGCCTAAGATGACTTGATTGGTCTTCCAAAATACCTGATCAATGATAGCTACGGAAAAGATACTTAAAGCCAGTTTGGAAAATTCGGCATACAGCTCATGGTTCCAGTAATGGTACTTGATTCTAATATGCAGCTTGCCAAAGCAATAGTAGAAGCGTGCCAAAATCAAGACCACATTGATGAGTGTCTGTACTGCCGCCACTGAAAAAGCGTAGGGATATTTTTGCAGTACCAACACCACCAAAATAGGCTGCAACACCAGCTGCACAGTTTCTGTACCTTTTAAAAACAAGAAACGTTCTTCCGCATTGATAACCGCCTGAAACACCATTGTGGATAAGGTAATGGCGATATTAAACAGCAGCAGCAAAAAGATATGGCTGGCTTCCGTCAGTTCTGCAGGCCCCATGCTTCTGCCAAAAATCTGGTCCAGGTGAAAATAGCAAAATGCCCCCACCGCTAATACCAATGCATCTACCACGGCATAACCCCGCAGGGCAATTGCCAGGATATTCTCCATGCCTTCCTGATCCTTCAGTGCCCGGTATTTTGCATAAAATCGGACTACAGCTGCTGTAAGGCCAAAATCCATAACACTGAAGTAGGCAATTAAGGAGCCTATCAGCTGATACAATCCATACTCATTTTTCCCAATATAATGCAGCAAAAGGGGAACATATAAAAATCCAATAAAAGCATGGAGAAATATATTTAAGTAGCTTAGAAAGATACCTTGTTTTCTTTGGTTCATATATTTTCCTTTCTAAGGTAAAAAGGGAAGTTATCTCAGCATAAAGAATTATTATATAACAAATCTCCAAATCATATCTTTCTTGTATAAGAAGTTATTGTCACTTTAGCTGCATATTGTCGTTCACAGCAAATACCACAGGAAACAAACTGAGTAATCCAATAATACCATTCTTTTACCGTTTGCGAAACTTTCTTTGCAAAAACGCAGTTCCTTTCTTTACCCAATCAATTTTTTCCAGGAATACCACAGGCACCTCACAGGTCTTTAGCTGCTGTTTTTCCAACCACACATTAAATAACCGCTCAGACAAAAAGCCGTACAGTCGCTGCTCATAAGGACTGTAGCCCGTTATATCCACCTGCTTTTCCATAGCAAAAAGGATAGGAAACAGCCATTGACAATAGGCATCAAACAGACTTTTCTTCATCACAAACATATTGAGAATATGCAGGGACCGGCGATTCATGACCTGAGTAAAAGCTTTGCTGTATTCCGGGTATAGTTCCCCCACCAAGCGCTCGGTATGGATTGTTTTCCCAAAATACCGCCGGTAATGGCACAAGCCAATATATTCGCAGTCCAGGTTCTTCCAGGCCCAGTACAGCCCCGTCAATTCACAAAAACAGGGATTCTTGGCTGAAATATTGTCTCCCGTGTTATCCGGGGTATAACCAAGCTTTGGCTTGCCCTCAGCCCCCACCTGTAGTGGCAGATAAACTGGATTTTCAGGCATCCAATAGGCTTTATGGGCTGCAACCAATATTTTAATATCCATTGTTTCCGTACTCCCTGCTCAATTTTCTATCAATATGCACCTTTATGACTCAGCACCACGCCTACCGTTTTCCACAGCAGCATAATATCCAGCCACACGGACCAGTTTCGTACGTACCAAGAATCCATCTGGACCCGTTCTTCGTAGGTGGTATCGCTGCGGCCGTTTACCTGCCACATGCCGGTAATGCCGGGGTGAACCATATAAAAGTCGTGAATGTAATCCCCATATTTGGGAATCTCTGCCTTGACAATGGGCCGGGGTCCCACCAGGCTCATTTCTCCCCGGAGCACGTTAAACAGCTGGGGCAGTTCGTCCAAACTGGTACGGCGGAGAATCCGTCCCATCCGGGTGACCCGGGGGTCGTCTTTTAGCTTAAACTCGGCGTCCCATTCCTTTTTAGCCTCCAGGTTGGCGGCCAGGTATTCTTTCAGCTTCACATCCGCATCTACACACATGCTGCGAAATTTCAGACAAGGAAATTCTTTCCCATCCTTACCGATACGCTTATGGGCAAAGAACACGGGGCCTGGGGAATCCAATTTCACCAAAATGGCCAGCAGCAACAAAATAGGACTGATGCAGATAGTACCAAGGGTCGTTACCACCAGGTCGAAGATCCGCTTTACCATTCTATTGTAGGGCCGGGCCAGGTTGTTCTGGAGGCTCATGAGAGGTACCCGTTCCTGGTACACGTTCTCCACCACCACCCCATTTAGGGGCAGACCAATCAGGTCAGGTACAAAGGACAGGTTCCGTACCAGGGGCTGGATTTTGTGCATCAGCTGGTCCAGCTTGGCCGGGGGCAGCCCAGGGGCTGCAATGAATACATCCTGGACTTCCGTCTGTTGAATAATGTCCGGGATATCGTGAAAGGTGCCCAGGTAGGGCAGATTCCCTACATTTTCCTTCTGAGGGCCACCGTCATCCACATAGCCTACAATATGAAAGGCCATGCCAATGTCTTCCCGCAGCCCCCGCAGCAACAGCCGGGCGGTTTTCCCACCGCCTACCAGGAGCACAGGAATCCGGCCCACCCCAGCCCAATCCAAAACCCAGGTCATGATATACCGGGAGATAGCCGCAAAAATAAAGGACAGTATCCAGAACAACCCTACAAACAGCCGGGAAGTGCTGGCTGCAATGTGGGTAGCGTACATAAAGAAAATAATGAAAATAATGGCGTAGGTACAGCCATCAAACATCCGCTGGAGCATTTTCCAAAAGGCCATCCGGCGCTGGTACACCTGGGCGTGGCGGAAAAACAGGATAAACGACAGCGGAAATACCAGGTAGAAATTGGCCCAGGCAATATGAAAATACTGGCTGCCCATAATGCAGTTTCGCAGGGAATATGCACAAGACTCAGCCAGTAATATAAACAGCCAGTCGGTGATGGTAAACACTGCCGGCAGGAAATAATTCAAGTGGTGATGAATAAAAGAGCTGGAGGAAGACATGGTTTTCTCAGCTGCGGTCATAGTCGATTCTCCCCTTTAACAGATTTTCCTTAATACCCCATGTATAAAAAGCGTATATAAAAAATTATACCCTTTTAGGCTGGCTTTTACAAGAAAACAGGCGGCTTACAGCGGGGATTTATTATCCGAGAAGAAATTTCTTATAAAACTATGAAAAGCCGTCTGACAAACGAAACAGTTTTTGTCAGACGGCCTTCTTATATATAATTCAAACAATGGACGTCTTTCTTATCAATTCCCATCATCATCTGATTTAGAGAATACAAATAACCACAAAATCGGCAAAACTAACACATACACAAAGGAATATCGAAAAACAGCTGACGCAGGAGTGGATAACAGTAAGGTCCCCATATTGGCCAGCGCAGGTATAGCAAATAATATGAGTCGCTTTTTCCCCTGAACATATAGCATGCCGCAGGCCAATACTGTTAGCCAAAAACATAAACCTGAACCAAAAAAGCGGCTATGTGCAAACTGCCATTTTCCCAGAGTATTTTTAATGCCATTGGGTATAGGTAAATCTCCCACACCCAGCATATTATTATTCGCCGTACTTACCGGTATATGTTCATCAATTAGTGCCCACCCAAAGCGGGATTGGTCTTTCTGATCATACCAAATCCAATTCCAAATATGGTACGTTTCCAGCATCCAGGCCTCCATATATAAACGTGGATTTTTTAAGCCCATTACCATCCATCTGTGCATAAATTCCTGTTTCTTCTGATTCAATAAATCCCGTTTAAAATTATCTTGCCATTTGATGCTATCCACTGAAAAAGGAGTTGAACTGTGCCATTGTTTTTCTGGCAGGAAACTCTCCATAAATGTTTTGTCATCTATTGTAAGATTGCCTTTCAAAACATATACTCTGCTCATTTGCTGCAAGGGGATGGCGACTGCTTCCTGAAATTGTGGCTGTTTATGAACTGTGCTAAGTAAAATACGACCGGGAAGTGTCACAACAAGTATTGCTGCTAAGAATGCCACAACGATTTTTTTATTTCTATATTGGATTCCTGCAATAACAGCCAAAAGCAAAGCAATAGCTGCCCCATTGGTTCTAAAAGCCATCAGCCCCACTGTTAATAAAGCAAATTGCAAAGAAGACCTCCAAGAACCATCATTCTTTTCAATCATATAAAAAGAGCAAAGCAGCAATATGGCTGAAAACATCGGATCCCGGACTGCTGCAATGGCATAATTCCCCACCATAGGAAATAAGCCAAAATAGAGCAGCAGAAGCCACCCCACTTTACTATTCCGAGTCACAGCTGCCATCTTGCAGGTAACCCAACCCAAAATCACACTCATAAAAAAAGTTTGCAATAAACTAAATAAAAAGATGCCGATTTCCCACGTGCCAAATAGATACTTACTAATTTTCCCAAAACTGCCTAAAGCTAAGGAATAAATCCAGGGAAATTGAACAGTGACTCTTCGTGGAGAACTAAGTATGGCGACAGTATCGTTCATCCCGGCACCAGGATATAAAACCAGGAGAAAAGGCAGCCATAACAAAAATAAAATAGCAGCTGCCTGCTTCAAAGATAAAAATTTTCCACTTATTTGGGGGAAGCTAGCCAGCCTGCTGCCATGCTTAAAGAAAAATAATAAAATACCAAAAAACAGCACAAACAAACCCAAAATCCATAACCCGTCCTGCGGTGCCAATAGTGGTTCAGCTACATTTTTAATCCAACCTAGTTTTATCCAACGTTCTATTTTACAAGTATAAAAAAATGATACTGACATGGGGATGCCCAAGATGGCCGCTGCTAATTTTTCTCTTTTTCCCATACACAGCTCCTTAATTCATTTCTCTAGCCATTATTGCAAAGCATATTTTTTCCCAAAATAATTCCATAAAGTTACAATAGCGGTAGAAACAATTTTTGCCAACATATAATACAGCTGAATTTTCTCTACCATAAACCACATACAACATTGATTAAGAATTAGCCCTATACAGCTGACCACAATAAAGCCCATAAGAGATTTTAAATTTTGTTCTGCATCTTTAAATACATATTTTGCGCAAAGCAAATAATTGACTAACACGGCAACAGAAAAAGATATCCCAGAAGAAATAAGGTAACTGATACCTGCATACTCGGTACAAGAAAATAAAAGTCCATAATCAATAAAGAAAGTAAATGCCCCTACAAGGCAAAACTTTGCAAATTCTCGTCCTTCTCCCATTTATTTCTCCTGCAGCATTTTAATGATATTCATTTGCAGCTCGAAGAATTGTCTATCTTTCAAAGCAGCGGTATCCAATATAAAACCACAAACAAACGATAGACATGCTGCCAGCATCATAACTGAGGATACGACCAAAGTAGGAAATCGAGGTACCAGGCCTGTAGCAAGATATTCACTGAATACTGGAATAAACAAGCCTATAGCCACAAGGGCAAGAATAAGCCCAAGAGCAGAAAAAAACTTAAGTGGTTTATAATTCTTATAAAGCATAAAAATTGTTATCAGAACTTTCATACCATCTGTAAAGGTATTCAGTTTACTAAAGCTTCCTGTAGGCCGATCACGATATTGAACAGGGACAGAGCGCAGCAAAAGATTTTTATCTAGCGCATGGATGGTCATCTCGGTTTCAATCTCAAAGCCCTTGGATAATACCGGAAAGGTTTTGACAAACAAAGGAGAAAACGCTCTATAGCCTGTCATTACATCATAAATATGTGCGGTGTCACCCCAAAAAGCATTGATAAATTTTCGCACCAGCACATTGCCAAAGCCATGAAAAGCACGGGTATTTTCCTCAAAGTAGGTGGAAGAAAGACGGTCACCAATGACCATATCCGCTTTCCCTGCCATCACTAAACCACACATTTCCTTGGCATTTTCCGCAGGATACGTATCATCACCATCTATCATCAAATAGCAATCAGCATCGATATCCCGAAACATGGAGCGAATTACATTCCCTTTCCCCTGCCGATATTCATATTTAACAATAGCTCCGGCTGCACGGGCTATTGCATCAGTCCCATCCTGGGAGTTATTATCGTAGACATAAATATCTGCTTCCGGCAAAGCTCTTTGATAGTCTTGAACGACTTTCTTTATGGTTTTGCCTTCATTGTAGCAAGGTATTAATACCGCTATTTTCGACATATTCCATTACCCCTTATAGAAACTCTGATTTTATACAAAAGATTACATATAAGATTTTAAAGTACTGATTTTTTTATTATATACCCCAATAGGAGGCATTTACAAGAAAACAAGGAGGGTATTACCAATATCATTGTTTTTCCTCAAAAAGCTTCCTGATAGGCAACAAGCCGCCTGACAAGGAATCTCTCCTCATCAGACGGCTTGCTTATTCCGTATTCGCTTATGCCGCATGGCCCAGGTATTCGTACCCGGCTTTGGAAGATTTTATCTATTACCATGGCTTCTTTTACTGTTTCATATACACTTATTACTTATTCCAGCTTCCGTTCTCCATGAAGGGTCCGGAGATTTTCTTTATCTCTGTCATAAGCAGGACTTCCCAAGGTAAATTGTGGTTCAATCAGGGGTAGGTTCTGAATGCCCATCAGCTCCACCAACAGGTTATAGGCCAGGTCATTGGTCCAATAGTTCTGCCGCTGCTGGGAAAGGGTCCGGTACAAAGCCGGATTCTGCTGTTGGTAGGCGGGAGATAGTATCAGAATCAAGGGGATATGGCTCATGGGCGGGGTAAATTTGGTACTCTCGTGGCTCTTTCCCTGCTCTACTTCTTCGCCATGATCAGAGAAATACACCAGGCCCTGGAAATGGGGATTCTTACTGGCCAGTTGGTAAATCTGCTTCAGTACATCATCTGTGTATAGGACTGCATTGTCGTACTGGTCCACTTGGGGATTGGCACTGCCGGTAAACTGTGCAAATTCTGCCGGATAGCGGTCAGGGTATTTGGTATGCTCACCCATTAAATGGATGACAATCAGGGCGTTCTCTGCCTGGGACAGGTCTTTGGCGGCTTTTTCCACCAGCAGGCCATCATGATAGGCTGCATAACTGCTCTCTCCGATTTCTCCGTTGAGCCAGACCTGATGCTGGGCGGTAGAACCTATTTCTGTAACCGGAGTAGCCCAAGCGCCATACCGGGTCTGGTTGCTGAACCAGTAGGTGGAAAAGCCTGCGGCTTGGTCCACTTCTGTAAGGGAATAGGCGTCTTCCGGTTTTACCTGGTTGTACTGATTTTTTTCAGTAAGGGCATAGGTCAGGGTAGGCACGGTATGGGTATGGTTGGAATAGGCATGGGGAAAAATCAGGGCTTTCTTTTCCTGGGCCAGTTGGCTAAGAAATGGCGTGGTTGCCCGGGCATAGCCATATACCCCCATATGGTCCCGGGTATTGGATTCGCCGATGACCAGCACGTACAGGCCCTGATGGCCGGGGCTTACCGGGAGCGTTCCCAATTGGGCCAACTGTGCCTGACGTTTGGCCTTATTGGCAGCAAAGTCCTGATAGCTGCGGACAGAATCCTGCACCGCAATAATAATCCGAAAGGGTTCGTAGCGCTGAAAACTTTGGGCCGTTGTTTGGCCGGACATAAAAAGAATCAGCCGTATAAGTAGAAGGCACACCGGAAGCAGCACCAGGCTGCCTTTGGTGAATTTTTGGCTGTGCTTGGAAGGGCTTCCTGTTTGGCATAAATAGTGCAGAATTTTATAGAATCCCAGCCCGAACAAGAACAGCACCGGCACCACCAACAGCAGGTGGGACATAGGTTGAGAGCTAAGGTAATCCAAGGCTTCCTTCAGGTTGGTCTGGTAGACGGTCATAACAATATCCGGCCGCAGATAATGCCGGCTTATGGCAAAATAGCCCCAAAATATGGTATTAAATAAGGATAATACCAAGAGCCCTGCCCCAAGAAGAACATTGCCGATGCATTTTCCCAGCAGCGATACCCCCAGGGTATTCCCTGCCTGCCGCATAAATACCCAAAAGAGCAGCAGTCCTGCCCAGAGAGCCCCGGCAAAAGATACATTTCCCAGTACCATATAAGGTGTCAGCTGGGCATGATCCAGCAGCTGCACCCAGGAACCTGAAGTCAAAAAGAACGTCATAAATGCCGTAATTCCCAGGTAGCGAGTATCATAATGCCAATAATACCCAGCCAAGGCATTTAACAATGCCGCAAATAAGACATATCGAAACCCATGCAGATACGGTGCCCCTGTAATTAAGGAAAGGATCACATACAGCAGGAGCATATAAACAATACAGAATACCCCCGCCTTGCGTAAATTTTCTCGCTTCTCCCCAAAATTCAAATGCATACCAACACTCCTTGTTCTAATTGGATTCGAAATATACCAAAATTTGTAAAGTATATGTAAAGATTGTAGCAAGAATAAGAAAATAAAGCAAATTATGCAAAAAAAGCCGGATATATTGATAAAAATACTCATATTTATAAGTTGTTGTCTGTACAAATATGGTGTATAATTCAGACATAACGGCTTGTCGGACGAACAGGCAGCTACGTTTAGAAGTACACGAAATGAAGGAGAATGAGATGTTTAAGATTAATGACAATTATTTAAAGCTTCCGGGAAGTTATCTGTTTTCCACGATAGCCAAAAAGGTTCAAGCCTTTCAGGCTGCTAATCCGGACAAGGAAATTATAAGACTGGGTATCGGTGATGTAACGCTGCCGCTTGCGCCGGTTGTAATTGATACATTACACGGTGCGGTTGATGAAATGAGTAAGGCAGAAACATTTCACGGTTATGCACCGGATTTAGGGTATGATTTTTTAAGAAATGCAATTGCAGATTTCGATTATAAAAGACGTGGTGCCGACATCAGTGCCGATGAAATTTTCGTCAGTGATGGTGCAAAGTCTGATTCAGGAAACATCGGCGACATTTTCTCAGTAGATAATAAAATTGCAGTGTGTGACCCTGTATATCCGGTATATGTAGATACCAATGCAATGGCAGGAAGAACCGGGGATTATTTACCGGATCAGCAGAAGTGGAGCAATGTAATCTACATGCCGTGTACGGCAGAAACGAATTTTGCGCCGGAGCTGCCAAAGGAAACACCGGATATTATCTATCTTTGCTTCCCGAACAACCCAACCGGTTCTACGATTACAAAGGACGAATTACAGAAGTGGGTTGATTATGCAAATAAAGTGGGGGCGGTTATCATCTATGATGCAGCTTATGAAGCATACATTTCAGAGGAAAATGTACCGCATACGATTTTTGAATGTGAAGGTGCAAGAACCTGTGCCATCGAACTGCGCAGCTTCTCAAAGAATGCCGGATTTACGGGAACAAGACTTGGATTTACCGTTATTCCAAAAGATTTAAAGAGTGGTGATGTTACATTACACAGTCTCTGGGCAAGACGTCACGGCACAAAGTTTAACGGTGCGCCATATATTATCCAGAAGGCGGGTGCAGCTGTTTACACAGAAGAAGGACAGAAGCAGACCGGTGAGCAGATTGCATACTACATGAACAATGCAAAGACAATTCTGGAAGGCTTAAAGTCCGCAGGCTATACCGTATCAGGCGGTGTCAATGCACCGTACATCTGGTTAAAGACACCGGATAACATGACATCTTGGGAATTCTTTGATTTCCTGCTTGAAAAGGCAAATGTTGTCGGTACACCGGGTTCAGGTTTTGGTCCAAGTGGTGAAGGCTACTTCAGACTGACCGCTTTCGGTTCTTATGAAAATACCGTAAAGGCACTTGAAAGAATTAAGGCAATCTAATTGTTATCATAATATTAAATACACACACCCGCGGGAACAGGCTGAAAAGCCGGAGATTTCCGCGGGTATTTTTATAAATTTTTATAATCCTGATTTGTGGATTTTTATGTATGAAGCGGGATACAGTACGGCATAAAACATTAAAAACAAAATAGTGAAAAAACTTTTATAAAAGAATTTTGTAAAATGAATAGCAATTTCCGGGGAAATAGTGTATGATAAGGACAGTGCAGAAATGCAGAACATAAAATAAAGCATGTAATAATGAAAAGCAGTAAATCAAACAGTAAAAATGGAGGTTTCAATATGTGGCAGGCAGATTTAGGAAATGGAAAGTACCGCAACCCGATTCTATACGCAGATTATTCAGACCCGGATGCAATCCGTGTCGGCGAAGATTATTTTATGATTGCATCAAGCTTTTGCAATGCACCGGGGCTGCCGATTTTACATTCAAAAGATTTAGTCAACTGGAAAGTAGTCAATTATGCATTGGACGAGTTACCGGAATTCCGTTACCGCAATCCGATTCATGGCTGCGGGGTATGGGCACCGGCAATCCGGTATCATGAAGGAACCTATTATATATGTTTTCCGATGCCGGATGAGGGCATTTACATGACAACAACAAAAGACCCGTTTGGCAAATGGAGCAAGCCGGTGAATATTCGTCCGGGAGCAGGCTGGATTGATCCGTGTCCGTTCTGGGATGATGACGGAAAGGCGTATCTGGTAGCAGGTGTTGCAAAGAGCCGTATCGGATACAAGAGTGTACTGCATATGGTAGAAATGCAGCCGGACGGTATGGGATTAATCGGCGAAGAAGTCAAGATTTTTGACGGCAATGAAAATGATCAGGTAACAATTGAAGGCCCGAAAATGTACAAGCGCAACGGCTGGTATTATGTATTTGCTCCGGCAGGCGGTGTAAAGACCGGCTGGCAGACAGTACTCCGTTCTAAAAATCCTTTTGGACCATATGAATATAAGGTCGTAATGCGTCAGGGTGATTCACCGGTCAACGGCCCTCATCAGGGTGCATGGGTGGACACGGTGACAGGTCAGGACTGGTTCTTACATTTTCAAGATGTCTACGCAGGCGGAAGAATTATTCATTTACAGCCAATGCACTGGGAAAATGACTGGCCAATAATCGGTATCAATAAGCCGGGCAATGATTACGGCGAACCGGTTATGGAGTACACAAAGCCGGATATCGGAAAGAGTAATTCATATCCGGTTTGCGAGCCGGATACGAGTGATGACTTTACATCGGATAAACTCGGTATGCAGTGGCAGTGGAATGCCAATCCCCAGAAGGACTGGTATGAGCTTACCGGATCAAAGTTAAAGTTAAATGCACTGGATACTGTGCCGCTCCGCCCGGTTAGTGATTACCGCAATCTGCTGTTACAGAAATGGCCGGCACCGGAATTTACCTGTGTGACAAAAATGCAGCTTTCCGGCATGGAAAACGGCGATGTGGCAGGCGTTGTATCACTGGGAACGGAATACGGCGCGCTGGCGGTTGAAAAGCGGGATAACAAATATACGGTCAGACAGATTTTGGGAACACAGTATTTTGACTGTGATATGCCGTATACAACACAAAACAGCAATGATTTTGAACTGTCCGAAAGTAATTTTAAAGATGCTGAAAAGACGGTGACATTCCGTTACACGGTAAAATGCACCGGTCATATTGACCACATGGAGTTAAATCTTCCTGTAAAAGCAGCACCGGTCGAGGAATTAACACTGGAATTAAGTTTTGACGGCAAAAACTATGAAAAAGCCTTTTCATTTGCCTCCAAAGCAGGCAGATGGGTCGGTGTGAAAAACGGCATTTTCTGTGCCCATGACAACACCGTAAAAAATGACAAGACAGGATATGTACTTGTAGATTCTGTGGAATATATGCCAAAAGAAGATTAGTAGAACGATATTTTATAAAGCGGTTCTTTGCAAAAGAATGAGCCAAAGTCAGATGATAATGGAGCATTTCTTTTACAAAGGACTTTTTTATTCAATCAGTAGAAAATATGGTCGCCAATCACCGTGCCATAGGTGTCGATACCGCTGCGGTATACGTGGAAATACAGCGCATTAATCGTAACATTTCCGTTTAAAACCTCCTGCGCCGCCTGAACGCACGAAGCGGAAGCACCGCGGGAGAGCACAATCGTAAAACGGCCGCTGGCAACCGGTGTAAATTGTCCGGAAGCATAGATGACACCGGAAATGGAGTTGGCAAAACGTGGGCTGTTGACACGGTTTACAACAACACTTCCGACAGCTAACTTACCCTCGTAAGACTGGTTGCCCGCTTCACATTCGATAATTGCGGCAAGCATGGCAAGGTCAGAGGTGTCATATGAAATCGGTGTTTTATTAATATTAGAAGTAATGTCACTGTTGCCGGAATTATTATTCCCTGCGGCGGCAGCCGCACGGCTTGCGGCTTCACGGCTTGCAGCCTCTGCTTCCGCCTTTTCCTGTGCCAGCTTTTCTTCTTCAAGTTTCTTTTCATAAGCCAGTGCGGCAGCTTCGGCCTCGGATACGTTGTTGGAAGACGTATCAAAATCCTGCTGGGTTTTTGCAAGCAGTGTCTTTAAATTTTCCTGTTCATTTAAAGCAGCTTCCCGTAAGGACGACAGTTCGGAAACCTCGGTATCCAGCTGTTCTTTTGCTGCCTGCTGGCGTTCATAATTGGCTTCCATCTCATCTAACATATCACGGTCATACTGTGATAACTGGTAAATGTATTCGCTTTTTAACAAAAGTTCACTCATACTTTGGGAAGTTAACAGCAGTTCAATCACATCCGAGCTGCTGCGTTCATACATATACCGGATACGCAGTTTCATGGAATCGTACTGTTCGTCCATTGTCTGGGACAGCGACAGCAGTTCTTCATTTAAGGCATCAACATCTGCCTGTTTGTCATCAATCTGTTCTTCTAAGGAAGATAAACGGCTTCCGGCGCTCTGGAGCTGACTGTCAATTTCGGATAAATCCGCAGACAGACTCTGCTGTTGTGCCTTTAAGCTTTCCAGTTCCCGGTTGGCATTGTCTAAATCGTCCTGCGTGGTTGCATAGGACAGATAAGGAATGGTCAATGCGGTACTGCAAAATACACAGCACAGACAAATCATGAATTGTTTTAACTTTTTCTTATTATTCAATGCAAATCTCCTGTTACAATCTAATCGTTATTCCAATCATTTATGCTGGTATCAGTATAAAATGCAGACCGCAAAAATGCAAGCGTCAAACCACTTTTATGCTTTATGGGGCGGGGTTCGATTTTTTTTCACCGGCGGACAGGCACATGTGGGTTTGGAACTTTTAAACATGGTATTATTTATATCACGATACATAATAAAATATTACAGTAAAATATCTCCTATTTTAAGAGGAAATTCATAAAAAATAATAAAATTAAGCATTATTCAGGCAGAAGCATAGACATTTCAGCAGAAACGTGAAATAATGAAAAAGTAAGTTGTTAGAAAATCAAAATAAACCGAAAAAACGTAAAGAGAGGAAAAAAGATGCTTGAATTAAACAACATCGTAAAGGATTATATTTCCGGAGATACCAGGGTAACGGCATTGAAGGGAATTAATCTGCGTTTCCGCGACAGCGAATTTGTATCAATTCTGGGACAGTCCGGCTGCGGAAAAACAACTATGTTAAATATCATCGGGGGGCTTGACCAGTATACAAGCGGTGATTTAAAGATTAACGGACGTTCTACGAAGAAATTCAAGGACCGTGACTGGGATGCATACCGCAATAATTCGATTGGATTTGTCTTCCAGAGTTATAACCTGATACCGCACCAGACCGTGCTTGCCAATGTCGAACTGGCACTGACTTTATCCGGTGTATCCAAGTCAGAGCGCAGAAAGCGCGCAATAGAAGCACTGGAAAAAGTAGGCTTAAAGGAACAGATTCACAAGAAACCCAATCAGATGTCCGGTGGACAGATGCAGCGTGTTGCGATTGCAAGAGCATTGGTAAATGACCCGGATATTTTACTGGCAGACGAGCCGACAGGCGCATTGGATACAGAAACCAGCGTACAGATTATGGAGATTTTAAAAGAAATTGCCAAAGACCGTCTGATTATTATGGTTACGCATAATCCTGAACTGGCAGAGCAGTATTCAACAAGAATTATCCGCCTTTTAGACGGACAGATTACAGACGATACCGATGCTTACAGTGAAGAACAGATGAAAGCGGATATACAGGAAAAGGAGCAAAAGCTTTCAGATGCACAGACAGGAAAGAAGAAAAAGAAAGCAAAGACATCGATGTCCTTTTTTACAGCGCTTTCTCTTAGTATGAATAACCTGATGACCAAAAAGACCCGTACCCTGCTTACCGCATTTGCCGGAAGTATCGGTATTATCGGCATTGCGTTGATTCTTTCCATTTCAAATGGTATTCAGGACTATATTGACAGGGTACAGCGCGATACACTGTCGAGTTATCCGGTCCAGTTACAGTCCCAGACCATGGATATCAGCAGCATGATTGAAATGATGGCCGGGTCTGATAAGGATTCTGTTGAACATGACAAGGATAAAGTGTACAGTAATATGATTATGTCGGAAATGATGAATACCATGATTTCCGATGTGAAAAATAATAATTTAAAATCCTTTAAAAAGTATATAGATGATAATAAAGATGAGATTTCAACATATGCAAGTGATATCCGGTACAGCTACAATGTTGATATCAATATTTACGATACAGACACAAGCGACGGTGTGACACAGCTAAATCCAAGCACTATTATGAATACGATTTACGGTACGAACACTTCACAGGGCAGCATGAGTGCGATGTATACCAATGCAGATGTATGGAACCAGCTGCCGGGCAATCAGGATTTACTGGATTCTCAGTATGATATGGTAGCGGGAAGATGGCCGCAGCAGTACAACGAAGTGGTGTTAGTTGTTGATGAGAACAACGAAATTGATGATTATACCCTGTATTCACTGGGCTTTAAAGACCCTGACGAGGTAACGGCGATGTATAAGCGCATGATGACAGGCGAAACCTATGACACCGAGGAAACAGAGTATACTTATGATGAAATTTTAGATAAGAAATTCCAGATGATTCTGCCAACCGATTATTACCGGTACAACGCAGAAAAAGACATCTGGGAA
>OGCZ01000572.1_pt1 | contig 15738 bp, 11 predicted proteins | sample 1570211 | NCBI WGS metagenome assembly OGCZ01 (sample SAMEA2582158, study PRJEB24529) | metagenome | biome: Human gut stool | place: China | collected 2011 | reverse complement strand
GGGATGGGGTTCAAGACCCCACCCACAAAAAAATGCTGTGCCCAACGGGCACAGCATTTTCGCATTACTTGTAATACCTTCTTACTTACCTTCTGCAGCAATAGCATCGCTGGCAGCAACAGCAACAACATCAACGATGTCGTCAGCAGAGCAGCCGCGGCTCAGGTCCAGAATGGGTTTTGCCAGACCTTGTACCAGAGGGCCAAGGCAGGTAGCACCGCTGAAGCGTTCTACCAGTTTGTAGCCAATGTTGGCAGCGCACAGGTTCGGGAATACCAGAACGTTGGCATGGCCAGCAACGGTGGAACCAGGAGCCTTTCTTTCGCCAACTTCAGGAACCAAAGCAGCATCAGCTTGCAGTTCGCCATCGAAAGCAAAGTCAACATTTCTGGACTTCAGGATTTCAACAGCTTCTTTTACTTTATCAACTTCGTCGCCAGTGCCGGAACCCTTGGTGGAGTAGCACAGCATAGCAACTTTCGGTTCAGCAATTTGCAGGGTGTTGCGAGCACGTTCAGCGCAGCTTACAGCAATATCAGCCAGTTGTTCAGCAGTCGGTTCAATGATAACGCCGCAGTCACCGAATACCAGACGGCCATTGTCGCCCAGGTTGGTGTTGCTCAGCACAATGAAACCACCGCAAACAGTCTTGTTGCCGGGTTTTACGCCTACAACCTGCAAACCAGCTTTGATTACATCAGCAGAAGTTCTGGTAGAACCGGAAACGCAGCCATCAGCTTCGCCCAGAGCAACCAGACCAGCAGCAAAGAACGTAGTATCGCTCAGCATGATTTCACGAGCTTTTTCTACAGTCATGCCCTTTTTCTTTCTGCGTTCTGCGAAGTAGGCACACAGTTCATCCATACGTTCGTAGGTAGCAGGGTTGATGACTTTGCAGGCATCCAGGTTGATGTGCAGTCTTTCTGCATCCTTTTTAAGTTGTTCAGGATCCCCTACCAGCACGATCTTAGCAAAACCTTCAGCCGTAACAGTAGCAGCAGCCTTCAGAGCTCTGTCACTATTGTTTTCAGGCAGCACAATGGTCTTTTGTGCGGCTTTGACACGAGCCTTCAGTTCATCTGTAAATTTCATTAGTAATCACTCCTACTCAAAATTTAAAAGGAACAGAGTTGACTCCCCTTTTTCACGATTCCTATTATATCACGTTTCTTTCGGGAACGCAGGAGAACTTTCTTCTTTTTTGAACAAAAAATATTCTGAAAATAATCGCAGGAAGCCGAAATAAACCGCTTGACACAGAACGTTTCAGGTCGTTATATTTAGGTAGACAATAAAATTTAGAAATCCGCTAAGGACGTGACCAATCGTGAAACGAGATTACCTGGTAACGGACATGCCCCTGAAGGCATTGTTCATCTTTTCCCTGCCCATGGTCCTGGGCAACTTCTTCCAACAACTCTATAACACCGTAGACTCCGCCATCGTCGGCCGCTACGTCAGCGAGCAAGCCCTGGCCGCCGTAGGTGCCTCCTACGCCCTGACCACCGTCTTCATCAGCATCGCCATCGGCGGTGGCGTAGGCGCCTCCGTAGTCATCAGCCGCTATTTCGGCGCCCACGAGTACGATAAAATGAAGCAGGCCATCTATACCGCCTTCATTGCCTTCTTCCTCCTCAGCGCCATCCTGGGCCTGTTCGGCTTTGTGGCCAGCCACCAGATTATGTCCTGGCTGAAAACCCCCGCCGACTCCCTGGCCATGGCCGACACCTATCTCCAGATTTACTTCCTGGGGCTCCCCTTCCTCTTCATGTACAACATCATCGCAGCCACCTTCAATGCCCTGGGCAAATCCCGGTATCCCCTGGTCTTCCTGATTTTCTCCTCCCTGCTGAACATCGGCCTGGACCTGTATATGGTACGCAACCTGGGTATGGGCGTAGCCGGCGCCGCCTGGGCCACCCTGATTGCCCAAGGCCTTTCCGCCGTCCTGTCCTTCGCCGTCTTCCATAACCGCCTGAAGAAAGTGGGCTCCGCCCCCTCCTACTACAGCGGCAAAGTACTCCATAAAATGACCAAAGTCGCCCTCCCCTCCATCCTCCAGCAGTCCATCGTCTCCATCGGCATGATGCTGGTCCAGTCCGTAGTCAACAGCTTTGGCTCCGCCGCCCTGGCCGGCTTCTCCGCCGCCATGCGGATCCAGTACGTCTGCACCGTGCCCATGAACGCCATCGGCAACGCCATGAGCCCCTACACCGGCCAAAACATGGGTGCCAATAAACTGGAGCGCGTCAAAGAAGGCTACCACAGCGCCAACAAACTGGTCATCTTCTACGCCATCATCATCTTCCTGGTACTGGAAACCTGCAACGAACCCATCATCCGCTTCTTCCTGAATGACAAAGCCTCCCCCGTAGCCCTGGCCACCGGTACCTCATTCCTGAAATTCGTCGGCCAGTTCATCGTCATCATCGGCCTGAAAATGGCCGTGGACGGCGTCCTAAGAGGCGCCGGAGATATGAAAATCTTCACCATCGCCAACCTGAGCAACCTGGGCGTCAGAGTCCTCATCTCCGTCCTCCTGGCCCCCATCTACGGCATCCAAATGGTGTGGATAGCAGAACCCGTCGGCTGGTTCGTCAACCTGGTCATGTCCTATTACGAATACCATACCGGCAAATGGAAATACAAATTGAAACTATAACCCATAAAAAAACGAGTCTATGCAGCCAAGCCGCATAGACTCGTTTTTTTGTTATTGATATACCTCAAGGCCCAATTTAGCACACGACCAGTAGTGGCCTAAGAATGCCTCTTTCAAGCGTGAAAGAGGTGGCAGCCGCTAGGCTGACGGAGAAAGTTCAATCCAATTGGCCCGTAGGGCCTGCCCAGAGGGCGCCCATAGCTCTCACCTCTATGCGGCCGCATTCAAACATCCCCACAGTTTTCCAAAGGATGTTTGGTTAATAAGGCCCATGCGATAGCGGCCTGCAAAGCAAGTCCGTAGGACGCAGCTGCGCAGCGAGCCGCGAACCGCTAGGAGAGCTGTCACCGCAGGCTGACTAAGGGAGTCGTATCCATTTCTCAAGGCCTCTGGCCGTAGAGAAATGGAATATACGACCCCTGTGATAGCGGCCCGCGAAGTAAGCCTGAAGGGCGTAACTGAGTGGGTAGCCGCGAACCGCTCGAGGATACCCCGCACCATCGCCTGCAATGTACGCTGACCGCACCAACATCCCAAAGGGCCACTACCTGCATTTATGCACTAGCCTCCCCATTTAGCACACGACCACTAGTGGCTTAGAACGCCTCTTTCAAGCGTTGCGGTCACGTCCAAACAGCGTCACAGGTATTCTAGAAGCTGTTTGGTACACGTGACCCATGTGATAGCCGTCCAAGAAGCAAATCCGCAAGGACGCTGCTGATTGGAGCACGGCGAACCACTAAAGAGGTGGCATCCACAGCGTGGATGACGAAGAAAGTTTAAAATTGGCCATCACCAACACCCCATGGACCGCACGTCCCGCCAAAACCTCTACCCTTTAGGGGAGAGGAAAGCATCCCCTTTCCACCGGCCGCAGTGTGATTGAAAGGGGATGCAGGAGAGGGGATACCCGGCATCAGCACACATCAGGTCCATTGCCCGCACCAAAAAGGCATACTGCTGACGCTCCCGCATCAGCAGTATGCCTTTTCCTATCGTTATTCTATCGTTATTCTTACCCTTACAAAAAACTCAGCAGAACCTGCAGCAGCTGCTCCTTCTCCAGCGGCTTCACCAACTGCCCGTTCATTCCATTCTTCAGCGCCTGGGCCACATCCTCCGAAATCAGGTTCTCCGTCATGGCGATAATGGGCACCGTCTTGGCGTCCTCTCGGTCCATAGCCCGAATCACCTTGGCCGCCTCATTGCCGTTCATAACCGGCATATCCAGATCCAGCAAAATGGCGTCATAGGTATGGGGCGCAGCCTGGGCAAACTTGTCGCAGGCTTCCTTGCCGTTGGTCACCCGGTCCAGCAGCATCCCCAAAGGTGCCGTAATCTTCTCCAGCACCTGGGCGTTCAAATCGCTGTCTTCTGCCACCAGGAGGTGCTTGCCCTGGAGATGAACCTCCTCCGCCGTCAGCTTGGCCGCATGCTTTTCGTAGCCAAAGGGCAGCTCAATGGTAAACCGCATCCCCTTGCCTTCCGCCTGGTCGGCCTTGATCACCCCGCCCAGTACGTGCACCAGGTTGTGGGTCACCGCCAGCCCCAGACCGCCGTGGACCGTATTCCCGTCCACCTGGCTGGACAGCTCAAAGGGCAGGAACACCTTATCCAGCATATTCTCCGGCACTTCCATGCCCTCGCACTGGACCACCGCTTCCAGGCACACCCGTTTGTGCTTGATGGCCTTTTCCCGAATCTGGCAGGTCACCTTGTGCTGGGCTTCCGTAAACAGCATAGCGTTGTTCAGCACATTTAACAGCACCTGTTCCAGCCGGTTCTGATCCCCCAAGAGCCGAGGATACTGCAAAGCCTCCACCTGCATGGAAAAATCAAGCTGCCGCTTGGCCGCCTCGTCCTGGAACACCTGGTTCAACGAATCCAGCAGCTTCTGTACGTCAAAGGCTTCGTAATGGGTCTGCAAGGTGCCATTTTCCATGGCAGACAGGTCGATAACATCGTTCAGCACCCCCAAAAGGTACCGGACCTGCTCCTGGCTTTCCCGTACATATTCCTTCCGGGTTTCCTGGCTGGCTTCGTCCTCCGCCAGGGTCAGATACCCCATAATGGAGTGCAGCGCTTCCCGGGTATCCTTGCTGATGTGGGCCATAAACTTGCTCTTGGCCTCCGCCAGTTCCCGGGCCTGGTCCATGGCGCTGGTGAGCTGGGCCCGCCGCTCCATTTCCTGGCTGTGCATATCGTCCACCCCATGCTTTAGGAGCAGGCAGCTCCGGCGATGGGTCTTATCCTTCTTGATGCCCTGGAGCAAATAGGACATCCACCGATAGGAGCCGTCCTTCTGCTTTTCCCGGGCAGTAAATTCCACCTGGCCGCAGGTCTTCATGGCCTTTTCCACCGCCGACCGCAGGAAATCTTCCGTGTACTTCCGGGCGTCCTCCGGATGGAGTTCCCCGGCCAGTTCCGTTACGTTCTGGAACGGCTTTTCCTGCACATTCAGCTTTCCATCGTGAATCACATAGGTATAGCAAATCTGGTTTTTCCAGTCGATGTCCTCCATCTGCTCGTAGGTATCGCACAAATGGGAAATCAGCTTGGAAAGCCGGTACTTGATGCCCCGCTGCCGCCGTACCTGCCGGGCCCGGTATTGGTACAGCACCAAAAGCAGAATCACCAAAGCCAGCAGGATTTTTAACCCGGTCCACACATAGGGCCAGGCCGCCAGCCTCCCGGCGTCGGTAGTCAGATATGCGTTCCATCCCTGAAAATGACTGCTCAGTTGATTGAAAATATCCATCGTACACTCTCCTGACCTGTGTTATTGCAGCTGCTCTTTTAAATACGCTTCCGCCGCCTGCACCTGATTGGTGCCGTACTCGTCCTCCGCAGCCACCGCCACGTCCGGCGTAATCCCCACCTTGTCGATGCTCCGGCCGCTGGGGGTATAGTACTTGGCTACCGTCAGCTTTACCGCCGTGTCCGGGGACAGCAGGAACACGTTCTGCACCACGCCCTTGCCGTAGGTCTTCTCCCCAAACAGCTGGCCCGCATGGGTGTCCTGGATGGCCCCGGCCACAATCTCTGCCGCCGACGCCGTTCCCTTGTTCACCAGCACCGCCAGAGGATACGGGAATTTGTCCAAAGTGGACGATTCCGTCATGGTCTTGCCCTGCTTGTCCGTTACCGACACAATGGGACCCTTGGGCACCAGGCACTGGGCCACGGCCACCCCGCTGCTGAGCAGTCCCCCCGGGTTGTCCCGCAGGTCCAGCACCAGAGCTTTCATTCCCTGGTCCTCCAGCTTCTTCAGCTCCGCCTGGAAATCCTTCCCGGTATCCTCACTGAAGTTGGTAATCCGGATATAGCCGATATTGCCGTCTTCCATTTTCCCGTAGACACTCTTGATTTTAATATCCCCCCGGGTAATGGTGTAGGTCTGAGGTTCTTCTTCCCCCCGCTGGAGCAGCAGCTGCACCTGGGTGCCGTCCTGGCCCCGGATCTGCTTTACCACATCGCTGAGGCTTTCCCCCGCCAGTTCCTTGCCGTCAATCTGCAGCAGCACGTCCCCGGACTTGATTCCCGCCTTGTAGGCCGGTGTATCCTCAATGGGCGATACCACCACAAAGGTATGGTCATCCTTCATGCCCATCACCATGCCCACCCCGCCAAAATGGCCTTCGGTCATGGTATTCAGGGCAGCAAAATCCTGGTTGTCCAAATAGGTGGAGTACGGGTCCCCCAGCTGCTTCACCATCCCGTTCAGGGCGCCATCATAAATCTTCTTCCGGTCCGCTTCCCCTACATAATGCTGCTGAATCAGATGCATGGTCCGGACAATCTCACCCAGAGCCTCCGGATCCCCCACCCAGTTTTTCAGCAGATAATAGGACCCGCCGCAGAACACCCCCAAAGACAGGAAAAACGTTCCCAGGAGGGCCGCAGCGCTGTATTTTTTCTTAAACATAGATTCTCTTCTCCTTTACGGCAGATAATCCAAAGGCTGGGTTACCTCGCCGTGGACCCGGACCTCAAAATGGCAGTGGGGACCGGTGGAATCACCGGTACTGCCGGCCTGGGCAATCACCTGACCCTTGCTGACGGACTCCCCTTCGCTGACATTCAGCGAAGTATTGTGCCCGTACAGCGTCACCAGGCCGCCCCCATGGTCAATCATAACCGCATTGCCGTAGCCGCCCATCCAGCCGGCGTAGATTACCACGCCGCCATCGGCCGCCCGAATCGGGTCGCCGTAGTCGCAGGCAATATCAATCCCCGCGTGGAAAATCTGGGTTCCCCAAATGGGGTGTACCCGCCAGCCAAAAGGTGACGTAATCTCCCCGTAGATGGGCCAGCTCAGCCGTCCGGAGCCGTGCTGGGCCGCCGTAATCCGTCCCTGCTCCTCCATGCGCTTGATCATGTCCGTAATCTGGGCACTGCTGCGCTGGAGTTCCTCGTACTCCGCATCCAGTTGGGCTTTTTCCGCCAGGGCCTGTTCGTACAGGGCCTGCCGTTCCGCCGTCTTCTGCTGCACCAGCTGCTGCTTGGCCGCTACCTGGGCGTGGGTGGCGTCCAGGTCCCGCTTGTTGGCCTCCAGGGTAGCCTGCTGGGCCTGCAAGGCTTCCTTCTGGGTTTCCAGCCGGGCAATCAGGGCAAAGTCCCGGTGGATTACCCGCTGGAGCAGGAACATCCGGGACGCAAAATCCCGGAAATCCGTGGACCCCAGCAGCACATCCAGGTAATTCACCTGACCGTTTTCATAAATATCCCGCAGACGCTTTTTGTAGATTTCCCGGGTCCTGTCGTAATCCTGCTGCTTGGCGTAGAGCGCCGCCTCGTTCTGCCGGATCTGGATTTCCAGGTCACGCTGCCGGCCCTCCACCTCCGCCAGTTCCCGTTTGGCCGCTGCCAGCTCGTTCTGGGCAGCAATCAGCCGGTCCACCGCAGATTTGATTTCCGCCTTCTTGTTTTCCCGCTGGGCGTCCTTTTCTTCCATCTGCTGCTGCACGTCCTGCAGCTCCGCTTTCTTGTCCTCAATGGATTCCGCCTGGGTCACCGCTGCCGAAAGCTGCAGCGAAACAAGGAGTGCCGCCAGGAGCGCTGCTCCCGTTTTCCCTTTCTTCATGCGCCCGCCCCCCTTATACGTCCAGGAACTTGCGCAGGGAAATGCTGCTGCCGCAGGCCCCAATCAGGGTGCCCACCACAATCAGCCCGCCGCACAGATAGTACATATACGGCCAGCTGGGCAGCATAGGAAAGAAGGACAGGGTGGCGTAGATTTTCTGCTGGGCCGCATTATACAGTTGGAACAGGGCTGCGGCGGCAATGGCTGCCCCCACAAACCCGATAATCATCCCTTCCAAAAGGAAAGGCCAGCGGATAAACCAGTCCGTGGCACCCACGTACTTCATAATATTCACTTCCCGCCGCCGGGCAAATACCGTAATGCGGATGGTATTGGAAATAATAAACAGCGTGGCAATGGCCAGCATCAGGATGAGCGCAACGCCCCCCACCCGAAGAATCCTGGTCAGCTGAAAAATATGTTCCACCACTTCCTGGCCGAACTTGGCAGTTTCCACCCCGGGCATCTTTTCGATGACGGGTACCAGCTGCCCAATCCGTTCCGGCCGGTCCACCTGGATTTCAAAGGAATACGGGAACGGGTTGTCTTCCCCCAGGGCGTCCAGCAGCTTCTGCTGCTCCCCCAGCCGCTCCTTGAAATTCTTCAGAGCCTGGGCCTTGGTCACCGGGGTCACCTTCACAATGCCCTCGGTGCCCCGCAAGGCGGCATCCATATTTTTTAACTGATCAGCCGTGGCCGAATCAGCCATATACACCGTTACCTGCACCTGATTTTCCAGATGCTTCGCCAGATTGTTCACATTCAGCACCATGGTAAGAAACATCCCCAGCACCAGAATGGACAGCGCCACCGTGGAGATGGACGCAATGCTCATGAGAGAATTGCGCTTCAGGGAGGTAAAGGTTTCTTTCAGATAATACCAGATTGTACTAAAGTTCATAACCGTAAACTCCTTTGAGATCATCCCGCACGATCTGCCCATTTTCAATGGCAATGACGCGTTTTTGCATGTAGTCCACCATGGTCTTGTCATGGGTTGCCATGATAATGGTGGTTCCATTATGGTTGATCTGGGAGAAAATGTTCATGATTTCCATACTGGTTTCCGGGTCCAGGTTGCCCGTAGGCTCATCGGCAATCACCAGCAAAGGATCGTTGACAATGGCCCTGGCAATGGCCACCCGCTGCTGTTCCCCGCCGGACATCTCACCGGGGTAATTCTTCCCCCGGCCCTTCAGTCCCACCAGTTCCAGCACCTCGTTGACCCGGTTCTTGATTTTATGGGCAGGCGTTTCAATGACCTGCATGGCAAAGGCAATATTTTCGTAAGCCGTCCGATCGTTCAGCAGGCGGTAATCCTGGAATACGATGCCCAGCTGCCGTCTGAGAAAAGGAATCTCACTGCGCCGCAGCTTCATCACATCCACGCCATCTACCAGAATCTGGCCGGAAGTAGGTTCGATTTCCCGGGAAATCAGCCGCACAAAAGTGGATTTCCCCGCCCCGCTGGGCCCTACCAGAAAAACAAATTCCCCCGGCTTAATATGCACGTTGATATCCGAAAGAGCCACCGCTCCCCCTGGATATACCTTACCGGCATGCTTCATTACCAGCACGATTCCCGCCTCCTTCAATTATTGTCGGCTCAGTTCCACCGCTCTTTCAATATTCTTTTCCGCTTCCTGGCGCAGGGCCTGGATCTGTTCCCGGCCCTGCCGGCCATCCTGCTGCCACAGCTCCCGGGCCATGGAGAGGATTTCCCCAGCGGTAATCTTGTCAATGGTATTCACCACGTTGCCCTTCATCCCGGCCACAAACCGGTCCACCTTGGGATCGTAGGAAACCGCCATCAGCGGCACATCGTTAATGGCCGCAAACACCAGGGCGTGGAGCCGCATGCCAATCAGCAGATGCAGCCCGCTGATAAGGTCCTGGTACTCCTGGGTGGAGCACTTCTGGTCCAGCATATACACATCCTGCTGGTTTTCCATAGCCGCTGCCACCGCCTGGGACAGCTCCGCGTCCGCCGGAAATTGTAGCGGAATAAAGAGAATCTGGGCCCCAAACTCCCACTTCAGGGCATCGGCCGCACCGGCAAACTCCCGGCTAAACCGTGCCTCCCCCTTCCAGTGGCGCAGGGCAAAGCCCACCACCGGCCGGTTCAGGTCCACCCCCAGCTTGGCCAGGAGCCGCTTTCCTTCTTCCTTTCGTCCCGGCGGCAGGGAAAACACCGCATCCGAGGTAACCAGCACCCGGCTGGCGGGAATCCCCATGGCATTTAAATCCTCCAGAGAACCGTCGTCCCGGACCGTAATCAGGTCCGCCCGGCTGCAAATCAGCCGGGTGAGCAGCCGGCACACACCGCCCCGAATGGGCCCAATGCCCTGGGCAAACAGCATCACCCTCCGGCCCAAAAGCCGGGCCAGGGCAATAATGCTGAGATAATACAACAGACTGATATGACTGGTCACGTTCTGCAGCAGGCTTCCCCCGCCCGAAAGCAAAAGGTCCGTGTGCAGCATGGCCTTCAGGATTCCCAGGGGCGCAAACCGGTGCACCGCCTTTACCTGGTGCAGCTTGCTGGTGGCTTCAGGATGACCGGATATCACGGTAATTTCTACACTGGGGTCCTTTTTTCTGAGAGCCGTAATAATGGCCGTCAGCATGGCTTCGTCCCCGGCGTTGGAAAACCCGTAGTAGCCGGAAATCAGAATCTTACCCAAGAGTGTCCCTCCTTGCCAAAAGGCGCTGCACATGAGGATAAGCCCAGGCAAACAGTACCAGGGCAATGAGCCCCAGCACCACCCCTACCGCATACCCATCCAAGGCCCGCACATAGGACATGAGAATGGGAGAACGCATATGGCAGAAGGTCTGTACCAAAGACCCCTGGCCAATCACCGCGCCCACGGCACACAGCCCGTAGAACCAGGTGGGCAGCTTTTTCCAGGCAGCCCAGGCCGCCAGGAAGAAGGCCGGATGGCCAATCATAAATTCCTTTTCCCGGGGACGGGCCCACATGGTCTCCTCCAGGAAGTAGCGCAGCTTCTGCTCAATGGCAGGCACCGGCACCCCGGCCGTATGGCCGCTGCGGCCGATAAATACCCAGGCCACAAAAGCGAAGATTCCCAGCACCAAAAAGGCGTTGAGATTCAGCGGCCGCTTCAGGAACCCTTCCAGTCTGGCCACCGGCTTACGCCAGTTTTCCCCTTTGTTCCAGAACCCGTGGTTCTTCATGAACAGAAGGAACACCAGGCACACCGGCAGCATAAAGGTGGCCTTGACCCCCCGGTAGATATCCATTTCCAAAAGGAACCGGGTATCGCTGAGCACCCCGCCAAGAAGGCTGGCGCCAATCAGGGATAACACCATAGTTACAAACAAATCCACCACCGTCCGGCCGGCCAGGGCCCCAAAGGAGCCCTCCTGCCCCCGGCGCTTCCAGATTTCCAGCATCCGGGCCATGGACAGCACCGGGAAAATCACCGCTGCCCCAAAGGCAATGCCCTGCCGGGCCAGCAGCGTAGGTCCAAATACCGAGGCCGAAATCACAGCCCCCAGGCCCACCACCGCTTTGGTGTAATGTTTTTCCGGCAGCACGTCCAGCAGCAGGAAATACAGACACCAGGCAGCTGCCAGAGAGAAAGCCAGCGGAATGTACCACAGCTTGGACGGCTGGTACACCTGGTAAATGTCAGCCCGGCCAGAGGTAAAGCCCTTGCTGGCCACGTCTTTGTTCACTGCTTCCACATAGTCCAGATTGGTCTGGAGCAGGGTCTTGTTGTCCCGGGGCGTCAGGAACGTCTTGATGTAGTTCACCCGGATATTCCGTTCCTCGTCGGACAGGGACCAGCGCCGGAACGCATCAAACACCTGCATCTTCCGCTGTTCCGCATCGGCAATCACGTAGGTCCTGGCCACCTGGTAATGAGTCAGGTCCGCCAGCTTGGTCAGCCCTTCCAGGTTCACAAACTGCAATTGGGTGACCCCTTCCACCATGCCCAGAGTAATATGCCGTGCATCCAGGTCCTTGGCCACCAGCGGCAGCTGTTCCTTGTTGCCCAGCATCTGCTTGCCGCTGCCAATCATCAGGGACACCGTAGCCCCGCTGTTATCCAACCGGTTAAACAGCGCCTCGATCTGTTCCGGGGCGGAGGCAGCCCCCGCCGTGTACCGCTCGCTGTAGTTGGTAGGGCGAATGGCTACCATAAAGCCATTTTTCGTTACATCTTGGAGTTCGTCCGTGGAGGGCCCCAGGTCCATTTCCCGGATTCCCCGCTGGTCCCCGGCAATGGGGTTCTTGCTCACCACCGTATCCCCGGTAAACCGCAGGATCCGGGGCGCCGCACTAAGCTCCACAATCCGGTCCGCCCCAAAGCGCAGCCGGATATCCTCCACCGCCTCGTTCAGGGCCCGGGGAGACTGCCCCTCGGACAGATAGACTGCATCAGTTACAAAATCAGGATTGTCCGTAATGGCCTGCCAGGCAGGGCTCAGCGCCCCCAGTTTTCTCTGGCTCAGCAGCTGGGCACCGGTCACTACATTCACTGCCCCGCTTTGGGACAATTTATCCAGATTGGTATCAAACACCGCCAGGGTGGTAACCTCCCGGTCCTTGAATTCCTTGAACACCGTTTCCTTGGGAACCCCTTCTTCCTGGGCAATCCGCACCAGGCTGTTGTATTCCATCACGGTTTCAATCTGCTTGTTGGCTTTTTCCACCTGGATGCGCTGCCAGTTCAGGTTCAGGGAACAAACCAGTCCCAGACCCACCAGTGCCGCGAATAATTTTTTATAGTTCTTCATATACGGTTACTCTCCCTAAGCCAGTCCCATTAATGCTTCAGGCTGCGCAGATAACTTTCCACAAACAGGTCCAGGTCGCCGTCCATCACGGCCTGCACATTCCCGGTTTCCGCACCGGTCCGGTGATCCTTTACCATGGTATAGGGCTGGAACACGTAGGAACGAATCTGGCTGCCCCATTCGATGGCCTGGTAATCCCCGGCCAAATCGCTGATTTTCTTGTCCTGAATGGCCTTTTCGTATTCAAACAGCTTGGCCCGCAAGAGAGCCAGGCAGCGTTCCTTGTTTTGCAGCTGGGAACGTTCGTTCTGGCACTGCACCACAATCCCCGTAGGAATGTGGGTCATCCGCACTGCCGAAGACGTCTTGTTGACGTGCTGGCCGCCGGCGCCGCTGGCCCGGTAGTAGTCCACCCGCACATCGTCCATGTTGATATTCACTTCCACCGTGTTGTCGATTTCCGGCATCACGTCCACCGCAGAGAAAGACGTGTGCCGCCGGGCGTTGGCGTCAAAGGGAGAAATCCGCACCAGCCGGTGCACACCCTTTTCGCTTTTCAGATACCCGTAGGCATTGTGCCCGTTAATGGACAGCGTAGCACTCTTGATGCCCGCTTCTTCCCCGGGGAGCACGTCCAGCATTTCCACCGCAAAGCCCTTGCGCTCTGCATAGCGGGTAAACATCCGCATGAGCATGCTGGTCCAGTCCTGGGCCTCGGTGCCGCCGGCCCCGGCGTGTAGGGTCAAAATGGCATTGTTGCTGTCGTACTGGTCGCTGAGCAGCAGCCCCAGTTCCAGGTCCGCCAGAGTCTTCTTGCCCTTTTCCAGCTCGCCCTCAATTTCTTCCTGGAGACTGTCGTCGTTTTCTTCCACAGCCATTTCCCACAGGGTTTCAATATCCTCAATCTTCGTTTCCAGGGAATGGAAGGTATCCACATCACTTTTCAGATTGTTGGCTTCCTGGGCCACCTTTTGGGCCTTATCCGCATCGTCCCAGAACCCCGGAGCCGCCATCTGGTGCTCCAGGTCCTGAATCCGTTCTTCCTTTTGGGGGATTTTCAGGGCCCCGTTCATTTCCTGCAATTTGTCTTTCAAACCATTGATTTCCGGTTTTAGTTCTTCCAGTAACACCGTCCACAGCCCTTTCTCAGTTTAGTTTTAAAAACAAGGGAAACGAAGCCGGGAAAAGCCCCAGCTTCGTTCTTGTCAATCAGCTGTTTTTGCCACAGCAGTTTTTGTATTTTTTGCCGCTGCCGCAGGGGCAGGGATCGTTTCTTCCCACTTCAGGCTCGTGGGAAACCATCGCCGGTTCCCGGACCTGTTTCTCCGCGCCGTCCACGTTGGGATTGTTTACTTGGGCGTTGGACAAGTGGTCTTCCACCGCAGGCTGGGTCACCACGTTTACCCGGTACATGTACCGCACCACATCGTCCACAATCGTTTCCTTCATGGCTTCGAACATATCGTAGGCTTCAAATTTGTATTCTACCAAAGGATCCCGCTGGCCGTAAGCCCGCAGGCCAATGCCTTCCCGCAGGGCGTCCATGGCGTCCAGATGTTCCATCCAGTGGCCGTCCACCACCTTCAGCATCACCAGGTTCTCCAGTTCCCGCAGAATCGGAGCCCCAATGGCTTCTTCCCGGGCGTTGTAGGCATCTACGGCTACCTTATGCAGGTATTCGTCCAGCTCTTCCCGGCTCATATTTTGCAGCGTCTCGGCCTTGAGCAGCCCCTGAGGCGCATAAAACTCCTCGGCGTAGGCAATCATACCCGGAATATCCCAATCCTCGCTGTAGGCGTCAGGAGGAGCGTACATGCTTAGCGTCCGGTCCACAATATGGCTGGCCATGTTCAGCACATCGTCCTTCAGGTCCGCCCGCTCCAGAATCTTCCGGCGCTGGTCGTAGATAACCTCTCTCTGCTGGTTCATTACATCGTCGTATTCCAGTACGTGTTTCCGGATATCGAAGTTCCGGGATTCCACCTTCTTCTGGGCGTTCTCGATGGAACGGGTAACCAGCTTGTGTTCGATGGGTTCGTCTTCTTCCATTCCCAGCTTGTCCATAATGCCGGAAATATTGTCGGAACCAAACAGCCGCATCAGATCATCTTCCAGGGACAGGTAGAAACGGGTAGAGCCCGGGTCCCCCTGACGGGCGCAGCGGCCCCGCAGCTGGTTGTCGATACGGCGGGATTCGTGCCGTTCCGTACCAATGATGTGCAGGCCGCCCAGTTCAGCGACCCCTTCACCCAGGGTAATATCCGTACCACGGCCAGCCATGTTGGTGGCAATGGTCACGGCGCCCATCTGGCCGGCGTCGGCCACGATTTCAGCTTCCTTTTCGTGGTACTTGGCGTTCAGCACATTGTGCTGGATGCCCTTCTTCTTCAGCATATCGGACAGTTCTTCGGACTGCTGAATGGAAGTAGTACCTACCAGCACCGGCCGACCCTTGGCGTGCAGCTCCTCAATGGCCTTGACTACCGCCCGGTACTTGGCCTTCTTGGTCTTGTAGATAACATCCGGATAGTCGATACGGATGTTGGGTTTATTGGTGGGCACCACGTAAACGCTGAGCCCGTAAATCTTCTGGAATTCCTGTTCTTCCGTCTTGGCCGTACCAGTCATGCCGGACAGCTTGTCGTACATCCGGAAGTAGTTCTGGAAGGTAATGGTTGCCAGGGTCTGGCTTTCCCGTTCCACCTTCACATGTTCCTTGGCTTCGATAGCCTGGTGCAGCCCTTCGGAGAAACGGCGGCCGTACATCAGCCGGCCGGTGAATTCGTCAACAATAATGACTTCTCCGTCCTTGACCACATAGTCCCGGTCCCGGAACATCAGGGCTTTGGCCTTCAGGGCGGCCATCAGCTGGTGGGACAGGTCCACGCCGTTTTCCCCGGCGTACATATTCTGGACCCCCAGCATTTTTTCCGCCTTGGCAATACCCACTTCCGTAGGTGCCACGGTCTTTTGCTTTTCGTCCACCGTGTAGTCCACATCTTTTTTCATATTGGCTACTACGGAAGCCATCACATTGTACAGGTCCGTGGATTTTTCCCCCGGGCCGGAAATGATAAGCGGCGTTCTGGCCTCATCAATCAGGATACTGTCCACTTCGTCCACGATGGCGTAATGCAGCGGGCGCTGTACCATCTGGTCTTCGGACACCACCATGTTGTCCCGCAGATAGTCGAAGCCCATCTCGTTGTTGGTGCCATAGGTGATG